>Ga0209060_10000147_pt1 | contig 175246 bp, 124 predicted proteins | sample Coa_R1_8_FD_187155 | JGI IMG/M metagenome (GOLD analysis project Ga0209060, IMG submission 187155) | Surface soil microbial communities from Centralia Pennsylvania, which are recovering from an underground coalmine fire - Coalmine... | ecosystem: Environmental > Terrestrial > Soil >...
GTGCCCTGCGGCTTTCGCCAGGCCCTCAAAATATGCCGCAAAGCGTTTCTGCTGTGGGCCTGGCGCAGAGGTTTTGCCCACGAGAACAATTCTACATCAAAATGCTATTTTATAACACAGTAGTACTAGTTGCACTCGAAGAACCGGCTCCGTGCGAGGGAATTCATTGCGGTCACGCAGGTGCGCCAGGGGAGTTCCACCATGCTCACATCGTTGTTTCCGGCCATGGTCCGGTGGCTGCACGGCGGTACATTGCGGTGCCAGTCTACATAGGCGACGATTAGATCTCGGCGCTCCAACTGCTTTCGAGGACCGCCAGCAGTTCCGGCAGTGCTCACCCCCAAGCGATTGGCGATGGTCGTCAAGGTTTGGATGGTCCGGTTGTTATATGGGCGCTTCCGAGGTCTCCCATACGGCGATCCGATCACGGGAGTACCCATGATCGGTCAAGTTGAAGGAAATGGTGATCGACCTCCGCATTCATCAGAAGATCGGCTCAGGAGTTTACGCCGACGTTTTTGTTGTCGATTTCAAGGCATACAAATTGTTCAAGGCTGGTCCAGAGGTTCCACCACGGCAGACCAAGGCGGGACGACGACGGGTATTCGAGTCCCAGTGCGAGGCATTTCGACTTGCGTCCAACGATCTCTGGCTTCGGAATCATGTCGCAACTCTTCATGGCTGTTGCGTGATCGAAGATGTTCTTGACGGCATGGGAACCAGCATCGGAGCAGAGTACTTGCTGGACTGCTGCTACGTTCTCGAACAGATCGGTCCCGGCGAAATCGACTTCAAGGTGACGGCGGAATGGGTTGTTGCCCAAGGCGGCGCACATCTGCAAGAAGCATTCGAGCGTTTTGAGCGGATAGGCGTTTCGGTGCTGGATTCGTCGGTCTTCTACTACGATGATCCCGAACGCTTCAAGTTCATCGATATCGAGATGCGGGACTGCAACTGAAACGAGGTGGGACCATGGCCTTTTCCGGTCGGTACCGTTGCGGTCTGAACTCGTTACGTTGAAATCGAGTGGCTGCGGTGGTGTACATGGCATACGAGGCGGGTGCAAGTTCCGGGATTACTGCGAAACGGACGGCGATAAGTCAACCTTCCCCGAAGCGCCGATCCACATCCAGGCCGTCGCAATGTTGGCCCGGTCCTCCCTATTCCGAACAAGGTAACCGGCAAGGTTTAAAGATCCGCAATCAAGTTTGGCCACCAATGGTTCCCGGAAGGGGCTTGGGGCAATTTTCGGACGCCGCCAATGGGCACGTCATTCAGCCGAGGGCGCTTTAGTTTCCCCTGGCGAATTCCGTGCGAGGCTGTGGCGGTTAGGTCGCACGCCGACTGGGATACATCACCTCAAGAAGTCCTGGCTTTCTATTTGCCATAAAATGAGGGAGGACGAGCAACATGGACAATAAGCCGCAGTCATCGGAGTCTGGAGCGCAACTGAGCCGGATTCGAAAAAGACGTATCCCGCCAGCGCAATGAAGCACCAGCCGACGATCTTCAACGTGGTGCCCTCGACCTGTTCACGGCGAGATGCATTGGTGTCGTGGTGTAGACGCCAAAGCGACGCCGCACCGGAAACTACTTCGATCACGCTGTCCAGGCCAAAGCTTACGAGCGACACCGAACCGGCGATCAACCCGGCGACGATGGAGACGGGGGCTTCGAGACTGTTCCAGGCGACGGTGAAATATTCGAGGCGCTGGCCCCGGAGGACGAGTTCACTTCGGTTTGGCGTCCTTGCGGTTGCCACCGTTCTATTATCCCGGAAGGCAACGTGCGCAACAGCGTCCAAGGAGGACGCCACTGCGGGGCGCTGAAAGGGTTGCCGGTGAGGTTGGGTGCTGCGTAGGGTTGGCGGGTGCGGACTGCTCTGAGGGCTTCCTGTGCGACGTGGCGGGGTGTCTGGCTTCCGGCCCGAATCGGCCACGGCAGAGGCGCTAGAATAGCCTACTTATGGCCGAATTCCTGGAACGACAGTGGACACCGGAGAACTACTGGAGAGCGGTTATCCCTTTCGGCCAAAACGTCGCTTCGTACAAATTCGCTTTTAGCTAAAGGCCTGATCGAAGTTTCCGCCAGGAAAAGAGACTTTGTAAAGCTGGAAGAGTTGGCCGAACCGTTTTCCCGCCACATCATCGAGCATATCGGCAAAGCGCCGAAACAAGCCACTTCGTCATCGAGCCGTTTTCTGGATTCCTGCCGCAAGTTCCCTTCTGGAGAAATTAGCAAGGACGAGTTGATCGGCAGACCGCCAAGTTGGGCTTCATTAACGTCATCGACACCTTCCACATCCTGAACCGGGGCGAGATTCCAATTCGTTTCTTCAGTGATGACCGGAAGAGCGGGCCGTGATCCGGGTTGACCGGCAGTCGCCTTGGCGACAGTTTCGAGGACGGGCTGTGCGCCGCTACTTGTGCAGCCTCCCTCTCGGATAGCAGAGGTGTTAGAATACCCTGCCGATAGTTATGGACCCGAACGAGATCATCAAGTACGCCCCTGAACTCCTGAAGAGTGGTTCCGAACTCGTCAAGACCGGGGCCGAAATCGCCGGTGCGTTCAAATTTACTGAAATAATCAAGGCGTTTCTCGGCGACGCCACCGGCGAGGTTGCGGAGCGGTTCAAAGACACTGTTCGCCTCTATCGGTACGGACGACAGCTTGAATGTCTGAAGAAAGCTGAGAAGATGGCGACGGAAGCCGGGTTCACGCCGAAAGCCGTTCCGATCAAGCTGTTGTTCCCGCTACTGGAAGGCGCATCTCTGGAGGAGAATGAAGACCTCCATACCATGTGGGCTGCTTTGTTGGCGAATGCGGCATCACCGCACGAAAGTGAAAAGGTCAGGCCGGGGTTTATCGCAGCCTTGGAGCAGATGGCACCCGACGAGGCCTTCCTGCTGAACTGCATGGTTGAGTGGGATGCTGAGCCAATGTACGCAGAGGGTTTCGAGACTCAAAGGCTGTTGGATGTCTATGGCCGAGAGAAACTAGGCCCCAGCCACCCACTAACAGCGACAGGGACGGACGATGATCTTCCGAAGATACACAAAGCTCTGACGCAGTTCGGCACTTGCATCAATGGGCTTGAAGCCAACGGGCTAATTCGCAGGAGTACTGAACGGAATGAGCATGGACTGGATGTCAAGTACACAATCACTTGGCGTGGATATGGCCTGATCCACGCTTGTCGCCCACCCGGAGCGAAATAGGATGTTCGACGCCTTCCGCATCATTACCAAACTCATCAACTCCCCGCCCGGTCAGTTGGTGGCGGGCGGGGTGCTGGCTGGGATCGTTTGGAAATTCTTCGAGCGGGTTGAAACGGTTCTTACGGATCAAACGAAGCTGGAGATTGCGGTTTGGCTGTTGCAAGATGCAAGCAGTTCTAAGGCGTCCCAGTGGCAGATGAAACTCCTGCGGTCGCAAAAGGCCCTGGAATCGCTAGACAGCACGATGCGTTTTGTCGGGTTGAGGGACTGGCTGCACAAGGTACTCGAAGCGATTGGAATGACTGACAAATCCTTCCGAAAAACGTGGAAGTTCTTCGGTTTTCTAACGTGTGGATTAGCTTTACTTTCACTCCTGCAACTGCATTCAATTAGCCGTCAGATGTTGGCAGCGTATACGAAGAATGGCGGAATTGACGCATCCAACTTCTTTGGTGCGTTTCTCTTCACATCGTTGTTTGCGGCGACAGGAACTCACTTGGCGCTTTTTATGGTCAAGATGCTGTCAGACCAAATGGCGAAGAACAAATCCCTATGGCGGATCCTCACACTGTTCGCTGGTTCTGCTTTGGCGATACCTCTGTTTGCGCTGTTAGGCATTGTTTTTCTCTCAGTGATCGCAAGTTTCGATCCACAAATCCGTCAGTTAGCGGCGAATTGGGTGGACCGAGCACCAGAAGTGAACGAACTAGGCCAGTACCTCGAACTAGTGATTCGCAAGACGACACCGTTTCCGTGGATAAATGCGCCGATGATGTTCGTCAGCGCATCGATGGCATTGCTTCTTGCAGCTTCGTTGATTGTTCGACTGGTATTGCGGTGCCTGTTTGCATCGTCAGGTTTCCTACTCAAAGCCGCCCGCCGCTTCGACGTGGGCTTTGACTGGTTCAGCCGGAAGTTCGACATCGAGAAGAAGCCGCTCCAATCAATCGGCTTCGTAGCGGGGATGCTGGTTGCGGTGGTGTATTGGGTGGCGGTGATCGTGAGCAGGGTGGTCTAGCATCGGCGGAATACAATTTTCAGAACCCGCCACCTTGAATCAGCGCCTTCACAACATGGGGAAGGGCCAATTTCAAACCTTCCAACGTTAGCGTGCCGGTGGTCTTTTGCGTCCAGGATTTCGCTTGCTGCCAAACAGTGTCGCTCCGGGCGGCATCGAGAAACTGGTGGCCGTTGTAGGTAAGACGTTGGGGCTTCCAGCAGACGCCGCTAAGAGTTGACAGATCCAGCGCCTCAAGCAAGCCAGCTTCGTGGAGAAGCATCACGTGGTAGCTGATCTCGTTTTCCGTGCGGCCTTCGATCTCGACATCGGGGAAGCTGCCATCGAACGGAAATCCCTCGATCTTCATGAGAATCTGTCGCACAAGATCCGTGTCCAATTTCATTTAACGGCCCCCAGAACATTATTGTCGCTCTTCGTGCGTTCGGGCGATAATACGAAGTGGAGGGCGAGTCGATGCGGATGCCAACGTATTGGACGGGGCAACAGATTCAGGTCGGGGATTGGGTTCGGGTGTATTCAAGCCGGTATGGTGTCTGGCACCACGGCATTGTTCGCCGCCTAGTATTCGTGCCGGGTGGCATCGCAGTCGAAATTGTCCACAACACGAAGGGCGGCAATGTCGATGTCGTGGACTGGTACGAGTTTTCGGCGGGGAATGCTGTCCTTCTGCATCGCCGCCCGGAATCCGTAGCGCACGCCGCCACCGTGGTCGTAAGGGCCGAAGCCAACATCGGCAAGCCCTACTACCTGTTCGCCCAAAACTGCGAGCATTTCGCATCGTTCGCCTTCACCGGACAGGGCGAGAGCGAGACAGTGAAGGCAGCGGGATGGATGGTCGCTGGCGTCTTGGCCGTTGCAGCGCTGACGAAGGATTCCAGGTGAGCGGGTGATCGCCTCATGGAACCCGACTCGACTGCAATTCCGCCGTTCGACGCTCTGATCGAAGCAGAGCACCGGAATTTTCAGGTCATAACAAAAGGGCTTGGTCCAACCACGGAACTCGTTCAGGATTTTGAAGACCTGTACCAGACCCTTGCGGATTCCATTCGGATCTCAGCGGCGGATGGCTTCAATCATGAACAGGCCAAGGTGGGTGGTCATGTGCTTCTGCTGCTGATGAAGGCTCGTGGTGATCTGCTCGTCGGTTGCCTGAATCTTCTTCGTGGCTATCAGGGCAACTCGATACGATTCCTTCGGGGCGCAATTGAAGCGTGTGCATTTGCAGCCCGGATCAAGAAGCATCCCCATATGGCCGATGTGTGGCTCAAGGCCGGGGAGAGCGATGCGGACTACAACAGTTTTCGAGAGAAGTTCACAGCCAGCAAGCTCTTTCCAGCCGATGACCCTTTGCTTCAGGAACTCTACAAGACTTTCGACCACTGTTCGCAGGTGATCCACAACTCCGTGTATTCGATGGCGGGCAACTTTTCGTTTCGCAGGGACGGCACACAGCAACACATCCAGTTCAACATGTTTGATCTGCCCGATGGCCCCGCTGTCGTCGCCGCCCTGTATTTCACGCTGGACACGCATAAACGCATCCTCACGAAGTTCTCTCACGTTTTGGCTGATAACATCAAAGCCAACATTGCGGCATGGCAGGTTCGATTCAATTCCGTTGAGGCGAAGCTCAATTTTCACCGAGAAAAATGGAAGACGGCGATTCCCGATCTCCGGACGACCATAGCGCCATAGTACATCATGAAACTCTCTCGCCGCCATCACTATCTTCCGCAGATGTACCTGCGTGGCTTTGCCGATGATGCGGAGCAGGTGTGGGTTTTTGACCGCAAAGAGAACACGTACCTGCATCAAGGGATTCTGAACACGGCTGTGAAGAAGGACTTCTACACCGTTGTTGGCCCGGACGGTCAGAAGACGGACGCTGTGGAGCAACTGCTGGCGAACGTCGTGGAAGACCCCACGAAGGCCATCATCCAACGGTTGGATAAGAAGAATCTCAGGTGGGAAGGCGAGGACCGTGCTGTGCTGGCGATATTTGTCGCTTTGCTGCGAACCAGGAACCCGGCGTTCGATAGGGACCAAAACGAGTTCACCGAACAAACCCATCGCTGGTGGCTCAAGGCAAGGCATCCGTCACCATCGGTTGTTGAAGAATCGTTGAGGGAATACGAACAGAGATCCGGTGAAGACATGAACGACGTTTCTGCCCAAGAGATCTTCGACATGATCCGAGAAGACACCTACGAAATCAAAAATCCCCGGCAGAACAACATCAAGACGATGCTCTCGTTGGCATTGGAAATAGCACAAGCGGTGTTCCGGCTGAATTGGGAAGTTCTTGCTGCGCCGAAGGGCATGTCGTTCCTCACCTGCGATAACCCGTTCACTGTGGTTCCACCACCATTCTTTGATGACTCTCTTCAGGGATACGGCATTTTGACGCCAGGAGCTTCCACCGTGGTGCCGCTGAGTAGCAAAACGGCGATCTGCTTTAACGGCGAAGGTGACCGCACTCGTGGTGCCGTGGTGTATCGGAATTTCTTGCGGAACGTCAACATGGTCGTTGCGGCTAACAGTGAGCGTTTCGTGATCGCCAGAGACGAACCCTTGCTGAGAAGTGTGGTTCGCAAAGGCAAACTCGATCAGTGGCAACGTGGTTCGCAGTTTAAGATTAACGCCCCGGACCCGTATGCCGTCAGGCCGGTGGAGCCAGATAACGAAATGTCAGATGGTGTGGAGTCCTGATGCTCGTCCGGGCTTTCAAGTTCAAACGCAACAGCGACAGAGGCGGCTTCCACTGGACCGCCGAATCGGAAATCGAACGTGACGGCTTCTACCGTGGCTTCACCGCTGTGTGCAAAACGCTGGCTGACGTGAAGGAGTTCGCTGCACTGGTGCGCTGGTGTGAGCGGACAGGCACGTTGGAACGGCTATCGGAGATGCACCCACCGGCTTTGAGAAGCGGATGCAAACGACGTGGGGCGGGAATTGGCTTCCGAGCCAGAGGCAATCATGAGCGGTGTGCAAAAGATCGGCGCTACAAAGCCGCTGCCGAAACCGGGGAGTACGGGTCAGCCGATTGGGATCGAGCGAATCCTGGGCTTCCTTGTGCGTGGTCGAGGGTATTCTGACGTGCTGCTGTCGATGACGGCGATCTCGACCTGTGGGTGCGAGGTTAGATGAGACATTGGGAGCCGAGAAGTACAGGCTGCTGCCGTTTCACAGGCAAGCCAGAAGTTCAGGCCCGCCGTTTCGAGGTTTCAAACCCGACTTCTGTCATAAACACGTGCCAACAGGACCGACCAGTTTTATCGCCTATTATCGCCTATTGCACCCAATTACGCTGGTTAAGGCACCGATCAAGATTTCATAAGCTATTGAAAATATCAGAGTCAACGGAAGGCAACAACACCCACCCAACACCTAATAGCCCTGAAAAGGCTGGCGTCGGCGGTTCGATTCCGTCCCTGGCCACCACAAGCATTACATCCTTCTTCCCTGGTAGCAGATTGACGCTACCAGGAGCACTCGCATACTGGGCCGACCGTCCTGGCCTCGGTCATCGGAAAGCGCAGATCTGTGACTTCCCAGATAGGAAGTTGCTTTCTGGACACCGAAAGAGACTCTGCCTGTGCTGTTCTCCCCGGAGGCGTCGAATCTTCTGTTTGCTCAGGCCCCTCCTCCTGAGGCACACGGGCGCGACAGGATCAGATCGGTGCCACGCAATTGCAAACCTCGTAGCCTTTCAGGCGACAAGCGCACAACTCCATCAAAGAAATCCCCGACATGTGACAGAATCCCACGTGAAAGCCGACAGCATTTCCACGCTTCAAGGCGCTGGCGATAGCGAAGACTCTGCCAATGTCCTGTGTCCACTGTAAAAGCGTTTCAATCCAGACCGAGAGTTTGGCGTGGAGGTTCCCCCGTTACAAACAAGTGATGTAGAGTACATTAATTTGGCAAAGACCTTTAACGTTGATTGCTTCACTTTAACGTTATCGCTTGTAGCCCCACCGGCGAAAGGGTCTTACTGAAGCCTACATATATTGATTGACGCACACGAGATTCAGACCTATTATTCGATTGAACGCCAAGATTGCTGCGGTGCTGGAGGTTTCTGAGACCCGAAACCAAGGGGGTGCATTTGTATGAAAGCCATTCTCATTCCAGACGACGACCTGAAACTTCTCGAAAAGCGGTTCGGCCCCGGCGTACGACGTATGGGTTCATGGAATTCCGATGGCGTCTTCGGTTACTCCAGCGTGCCAATCTTCGCTGTAGAACGAGCGGCAGAATCGCTCGACGATCCAACTGTGACGCAAGCTCTCGACCGCCTGAAAGAAGCGCCGGAATGGACGTTGCCATTCATTGAACTTCTGCAGTCATTCGGCCTTGCGCTGGTTGAGAGGATCGTTGCCGCCTATCGGGAATCCACTCTGGAACTGCTGGTGCGAAGGGGTTTGGATCATCAAGACTGCGCTTTGTAAAACACGCCAGAATACTGTGGCTCCGAGGCCTTGCCAGTTAACCACTAGCGGCTTTTCAGCGGGTAGGCAATGATGGCGAATCACAAAGGCATGGATCCTTTTCATCCCCACACCCTGGTGACAGTGTCGCTGATGCCAACTGCTCGAAGGGCTTGAAGCGCATGGGAATGATGCCGCGTGGCTATTTAGCGTAGTACAGCGGCCATTCGACGTCCTGCTTGAGGTCTCCGTTCAGGTATTCGTCCCACTGGTAGAAGAGCCGTCCGCGCAACGGGTCGATGACCGAGATCTTCTCCTCTGCAATCCCGTTGATCAGGGTCCAATGGCCGTTCTCCGCATCCCTCAGTCCAGCGTAGATGACGGGGCTGATTCGCAGGAGATTGTTCAATCCGTTAAGGTTCGGGGACATGGCCGAGTGCGAATATCCCACCCTCTGCGCGTAGCGGGTGCTGTCCACGTCTGGGATCCCCTGGTTCAGAATGTAGAGTCCTTTGAGCACGGGATCGTCCGCCGGGTCCTTGAGATTCGACGCTCTGCCAGTCATGCGGCAGTAGCGGGTCATCATCTGCATGCAGGCGTACCAGCAACTGTTGGTGTTGGACTGCAGCATCACCGGCACATTGTGATAGATCGCATAATCGGCCATCGCTTTCCCTCCATTTACAAGGGCGCAAAATACCGCCGATATTCCTCACGGCAGTGCAATATTCTGTGAGTTTCTACGAGAGTTCAATCCGGACACCGTGGACTTGGGGAATTCGGCACCCTCAGGGCAGCCAGCGCCTCTCCGACGCACCCCTTCGGCTCGCGGCGCATGCTACCTGAGTTCCTTAGCGTTCCATATCGGATCGCACGATCCGAATGCCAAATACGGACGGTGTGGATCGGCCGTTGGTGGCATCGAAGCGCACGGTGACTTTCTTCTTGCCGGCAACCAAATCCGCGGGGAGCGGATACTCGACATCGGAGAATCGGATCTCCTGCTCGGGGCTGCGGCGCCCCCCGGTCCGTTCGCCGATCTTCTTGCCATCCACTGATACATCGCAGGCGCTCCCACCCGCATTGTCGTTGCTGTAGGTAACGATCAACGTCAAGGGATGCGCAGGGTCCACTGGCAAATCGAAGGAGAACCACTTCGTGGCGTTTCGGCCAAAATGCCCCTCGGGCCGTACCGGCGCACTGCCCTCCCCTTGTTGATTGGCATCGCGTTCAGTCTGCATCTGGCCGGGTTGCGCAAAGCCGATGGTGGCCGCCTCCAATTTCTTCTGCTTCTCTTCGCGAGCCCGGAATTCCGTCTCCCGCTTACTCCACTCCGCGGGGACATACATATCCCAATAGATGGCATACCTTCTGCGCGGGAGTTGATAGAACGGCACGAAGTCGATCTCCTGTTTCAGGCCGACGCCCGTCGTCCGGAATGTGCCCGGCTTGCCATCAACGGGCTTCAGCCAGTCTGCCACAGGCTGCTCGGGCGCCACCAATACCGGCGCCTCGGGTCCAGCCCCTCGACCGCCGCCAGCGCCTAAGTCTCCCGCCAGTACGAGCGGTCCCCACATCACCGCGAAGCGATTCGGATTGTCGGGCAGCGCTTCCTTGCGGAGGGTCTTGGGCATTTCGAGCGCAACCGTATCCCCCGCTTTCCATGTACGTGCGATTTCTATATACGAGCCTGGGGAGGAAACCGTCTTCACCACGCTGCCGTTGACCTTAAGGCTGAATCCGTTACCCGCCCAGTAGGGGCGCCGCAGAGCCAGCGTGAACTTCTTCGATGATTGCGGCGTGACCTTAATGGTAGCCGTCTGCCCGATGGGCAGATCGGTGGCGACATCCAGCTTAACGCCGGCCGACTTCCAGTCCGCGGTGGAAGGCGCGTACAAGTTCACCCAAAGCTTCTCGCCCGATTCATAGTAGATTCCGTCGGCATGTAGCGCATGACTCTCCATCGCGGAACCCACGCAGCATGTGAAGGATTCGAATTTGCCCTGATACTCGTGCTGCACTCCGCGGCCCACCGGCACCATGTAACAGACGCGCCCGTCATCCGGATCCTGGGACGCCAATATGTGATTGAATAGAGCGCGCTCATGATAGTCTGCGTAACGGATATCCCTCTGCATCGAGAACAGCGTACGTGACATCTTGATCATGTTGTAGACGTTGCAGCTTTCTGCCGTGCGTCCGTCCACCATATTCGAAAGTTGGTCCGGCTGCCCAAAATATTCGTTTCGCGAATCACCGCCCGTGGCGAAGGTGTGGTGTTGCGTGACCTCGTCCCAGAAATACTTCGCCGCCGCGCCTTCGGTTTCGTTGCCGGAATACAGGTACACCTTCAGCGCGCCATAGAGTTTGGGAATATTGGTGTTCGCGTGGATTCCGGGAAGGATGTCCTTCTTCTCGGCCAACCGGTCGACGACGGCTGCGTGATGGAATTTGCCGGCCAGCCCCAGCCAGCGCGCGTCGCCCGTATCCGCATAGAGATCGGCCAGAACCTCGTTCATGCCGCCGAACTCGGTGGCCAGCATTCGCTGAATCTGCTCGTCACTGAGTGGCGACAGAATGCTCTCGGCCCATCCCGCAAACTTGATCTCCACATCCAGAGCCTCACGGTTTCCGGTATATCGATACGCGTCGCGAAGACCCGCGAAGATCTTGTGCTGGACGTACCACGGCGACCACATGCCGTTCAAGTCGAAACCACCCGAGCGGATGATGCCCTTGGTGAGCTGCTGAAAAAGCAACTTTCCGTCAACGCGGTCCTTGTCCATGAGGGCGCCCAGATAGCCGTCCCCTTGAGCATCCTGGATGAGCTTCAGGTCGTTCACGATGTAGTTTGCGCGATCCCGGAAGCGCGTATCGCCGGTGGCGGCCCATGCCAGGCTGACACCCGAAAGGTAATGTCCGGCGATATGTCCGGTCAACTGCCTGCCATCTCCATCCCAACCGCCGTAGCCTTTCGCCTTGGGCTCCAGTTTGGCGCTCCGGCGCAGAAATGCCAGCATACGATCGGGTTCCAGGGCGAGCAGGTATTCAAGTTCGAGATCCTGCGCGTGTTTGAGCGGTCCTCCGGTCAAGCGGACATTCTGCAGCGGTAAAGGGCGCGCCGTGATCAGGCGCTGTTCCCAATCCAGCGCCGGGTTCTTGGTCTGCGCCGAGGCAAACGCGGCGACATATGACGCAGCAAGGGCACTCAGGACGGCTTTATGCAAGCAGAGTCTCCATTCTTAAGAAGGTCGGAAGGCTCACAGAGTGATGATTACTGCGGCCGTCGGAACAGGCCCCCATAGACCGCCTTCGCCAGGATGTGCCCCTGAATCGCCTTCATCACGTTGGCTCGCGTCTCGAAAGCGTCGGACGATGGTTTCACGTCCAGCTGAATGTCGAGCGCATAGAGCTCAAATACGTAATGGTGGAGCGGACCGGTCGCGGCGGCGCCCGGGCCGCGATACATGGGTCCTGTGGCGCTGATCTGATAGCTGCCATTGGGCAATTGCGATCCTTTGGGCACGCCTTCGGGCAAGCCGGTCGCCGTCGCTGGAATGTTCCAAAGGACCCAGTGTGCCTGATCGTCGGTAGTCTTGTTGCGGGCGAGATCCAGATCGTGCATGTGGAGGAAGAAGCTTTGCGTGCCAGCGGGCGCGTTGGACCAGTTCATCGCTGGTGAAGTACCCTCGCCCGGAGCAACCCCCGGAGCGGCCTGACTGAACTTAACGGGGATCTGGCCGCCGTCAGGAAATCCCGGAATGGCTAAGGTCATTGCCGGGGCCGCAGGTGCGGCGCCACCCCGGCTTCCGCGCCCTGCATCTTGAGCGGAGACCAGGCAAGAGACGGAAAGAACGACTGCCCAACCAAGAACCAATCGCATGGCACTATCCTAACTTGGAATTGGCAGTACTGAAAAAGGGCATCGGCCAAGCTTCGGGCTCGAAGTGTTGCAGACGGTCGAGGTTCCGGTCGATTGAGTGTGGAGGCCGATTGCCGTTAAGGACCAAGTTCTGGCAGCCCCGGGGCCGCGACTACCCCGACAGGTCGCTTTGAAATTGAGAACGCAGGACCCGTCCTACTTGCGTGCCTTATAGCTGGACGTTTCCGATTTTGGGCTACTGTGGCCGCCCTGCTACTTCGGTCTTTTCCTTCAACTCATCCGATCCGATCGAGTATCGGCATTCAAGCCCTTTGCTCGGCCGGAGGCCATTGATCCGAATAAATCGTGATTCAGACGGCAATTCCGCGCCGTCCACCACGACGATTAACTCTCCAGGCACAAACGTTTCACGCCGGCGGGTGGCCACCAGCGTAGCGATGAACGTTTCCTTCACGCGGAGTCTAGTGATTGCCACTTCTTTGCTCCTTCTCACGGGATGTCCAGTTCGAAAGTTGTCCAACCAGCCGGTTCCCTATCGGCTCCAATTCTAATACAAGCTGGTTCTGCCGTTCGACACGCCGCCCGGGAGTCGTGAGCTCGTACGTGAATCCCGACGGAGGGTGGTCCTGCAGGAAGGAGTTCGGGCTCTCCAGGTGCCTGCGCAGTTCGGCTTGAATGTCCGCAGTCTCCCCGACATAAATCCATTGCCGCGCGTCCGCAAGGCCGTAGACGCCCGAGGCTTGTGGGGCATTCTTCCCGATCGAAATCATGGTAAAAGAGCGGTTTCCGTGGTTTTCAAACGGCATTCAACGAGTCCGTCCCTCTGCCGGGGGTGGCCCGACGATTGATCATAGTTGACTCCAAACCTGCCTGTAACCGCGACTCCATCGCAGCCCCGAGGCGTCCACTACCTCACGGGAGGCTCTGGCGGTTGCGGGGCTGCACGATACAGCGACGGGCCGCGGTGCAGCTTGGGGCGACCCTCGCGCACCTGAATCGTCTTGCCATCCACGATTCTGCCGTCCAAAGCGGCAATCGCCGGGCCCGCCTCCATCTCCGCCATTTCGACGAAGGCAAATCCTCGTGACAGCCCAGTATACCGATCGGTCATCAGTTTGAATTTGTGAATGGTTCCAAGCGGCATGAAAAGCGAACGGATGACCTCCGGTTTTGTGCCGGAATTCAAGTTGCCAACAAAGATATTCTTCATATGATCTTTCCGTCCTTTGAAGGTGGGTTCGGTGTCAGTGCTGAGCTGATGTGTCGAGTGCCCTCGTCGATGACAAGCCGCATGCGGCCGACTAACGCTTTGCCGAGGTCCACCTCTTCCGGACTGCCCTTATAGCCGGGCATTCGCGGATCAATGAATTGCCGCCGGAATAGCTGATCAGACGCCAAGCTGCTTAATAGCCTGAGCTCTTCGACCGTAACTGTGAAATTGATGCGTTTCATATTCTTTGGCTCTCTCGGGTCTCCTGGAATCACCGTCCGCATGCGTGCCGTTGTCTAGGTGTGGTCCGGGCGTTCACTAAGTACACCGTTTCAGAAATACGGTCTCGTATTTTTGGCAAGAACACTCCCTTACGGTCGTGGCTCGTTACCTACCCCAATACGTTCGCGGGATACGTGCGCTTGCGAGCCGCGCGCGTCAGCAAGCGATCTGGCGATCATGCCGGCGGACTTCTGAAACCAAGTACTAAGTCTGCTCCACGCAGCGTATCCGACGCTGCCGTGGCCAACTGTGCGTCCTTCACCGCGGCGACCCCCACCGCTAAGAACAATGTTAGAAGCACCATGCCAAACATCACGAACACCATCACGCACCTCCTTGACGCTTGCTCTGTAATCTGTTTTCCCGGATCGCCTGGTAGCGGCCGTCCTGAAAGATCATCTGACGCACTTGGTCCCCGATTTCTTGCCAGTCGTGAATGAAATAGCCCGCCTGTTCTCGGCTCATCACTTCCGCGCGTTTTTCTTCGAGGATTGCGACAATCGCATGGGTATCGGCGCGCGCGGGGTCACTCTGCCTTTGGGCAACTGTTTGGAATGTCCGCGCCACGCGATCGAACTCCTCGTTCACCTGGCGCTTGATGCGCTCGGCCCATTCGACTTGGTTCACGGTGCCGGTCATCGCGAGATTTGTGCGGGGTACCAGGACATCACCGCCAGTTGCAACGCCGGGATGGAAACCCACTTTATCAGTTCGGGGTACATTCAACCTCCTCGGTCGGGCGGGTGGGCTAAGAGAGAGAGAAGCAGGCGACCGGACTTAGTTCAGGCCGTCTGCGAGTGGGCAAGAGTGCTCAGTCATTAACTATTATCGGTTAAGTAGCTTTACTTGTCAATGGAACTGTGGGACATTTTTGGCAGGGGCTTTACTGTAATCGGTTAAGCTGCCCCGGAGGCCGGATGGATGTTTCGCTGGTGATCAAGCACCGCCTGACGGAACTTGGACTGGAGCAGAGAGATCTTGCGGCGGCGGCCCAAGTCACTGAGTCCTATATTTCGCAGTTGCTGGCTCGCAAGAAGGCTCCTCCAGCACCTGGCCGCACGGATCTCTACGACAAGCTCGAAAACTTCCTGAAGCTGCCAAAGGGTGAACTTTCGCGGCTGGCCGACTTTCAGCGCAGGGAGGACCTGAAAAGGAAGGTCGCCGACCCGCCCAAGCCGCTATTCCAGGTCTTCCGCGAGTTGACGCTCCGCAAATGCGAAGCTGCCCAACAATCGCAAATACGGGAGATCTTCGAGAAGGAGCCTTTCGGCGCACTCGAACGCCTGGTCACGCAGAAACTGCTGGACGTCGCCAAAAGAGTTGCCAGGGAAGAATTGGAAAGCGAGCAATGGTTGCACTTGATGGCGCGGCTCAGCGGGCAGCGGTACGAACAAATGCGCGTCATGATTCTCGAATTCCTGGACACCGACGTCTTCCACGTCTCTCCGGAAAACTGCATCTCTTTTCTCTCACCTCTGATCGAGTCCTGGGAAATAGACCTGGAGACATTCGGCATTGAAATTGTTCTGAACCGCAACCTCGCCTTGGGACACCTGAAGCGGTTTGATTTTGTGGAACGGGAACCAGAGCGGCCCTTCGAGGTAGAGCCCGGACTGGAGGATTTCCTCAAAGATCCCATGCTCAGCGGCGATGCCACGGATGACGAAATCGAATTCCTGAAAAGCCTCCGCTTCAAAGACAGGCGGCCGCTTGCGCTCTATTACTATCGGGTCCTGCAAACTACCAGGGACCCGTTGCACTTCCGTCTTGCAGGTGAACCCGGCAAATAGATTTGAACCACGTGGGAACCACCGGCACGCGAGATCTCTGCGAACGGTCGCGGCACGTAACCTATCCAAATACGTTCCCGCGATAGGTTCACTTGCGAGCCGCGCGCGTCAGCAAGCGATGTCCGATCCCTACGTGGGGCAGTCGGATTTTTCACAACTTCTTCAGCAAGCGATGTCCCATCGCTACGCGGCGCAGGCGATTCGGCCGGCGATTCCGGATTTTCACGGCATCCCACGGTCGCGGATCGTAAGTTTCGGCTCGTAAGTCGCTCTTTCGAACGTGATAACGAAGCCACTCCTGACAGGGCGTTACAGCAGTCCCGCCATCGCGGGCTCATCAAAGCCGAGCACGATGTGTGTGCCCTTCACCAGAATCGGGCGCTTGATCAGGTTGGGGTGCTCCGACATCAGACGCAGCGCTTCCTCCCGCGAGGGTGGATTCTCCTTCATTCCTCGCTCGCGATAGAGTTCGTTTCGGGAATTCAGGAACAGCCGGTAGTCGCGCTTGCCGATCAGTTGATCGAGCGCTTCTACGGATAGTCCTTGATTGAGATCGATCTCCTCAAATGAGGCGCCTTTTTCGCGAAGCCAACTCTTCGCTTTGCGGCAGGTCGTTCAAGTGGGTTTCAGGTAGAAAGTCATCACAGCCAGTTTAAATCCGTGTAGCGCTCGCCGGTGAGATGCAGGAAAAGCGGCTCCAGCGCGCGAAACTCTTTTCCATCGTGATGAATCGCGCCGTCATGCGCCAGAACGGTAATGTCACCCTGCCACACCAGTTTGCCGGGGCGGGTGATAATCGCCACCTCGTCGCAGAGACGCTCCACGGTCTCGAGCACGTGACTGGTGATGAACACGGTGCGTCCCTGCTCGGTAAACCGCCGGAGCCATTGCTTCAGCAAAGAGACACCCGCTGGATCGATACTCTCGAAGGGCTCGTCGAGAAAGAGCACTTCGGGCGAATGAATCACCGCCGCCGCAAACGCCACACGCTTGCGCATACCGGTGCTGAATTCGGACAGCATCTTCGACGTTTCGGTAAGTTCCAACGCCGCCAGCAGCTCCGAGACTCGCTTGCGCACGGTGGATTCGTCGAGCCCAAACATGCGGCCGATGAAAGCCAGGAATTCATGAGCATACAGCGGCTCGAAAAGGCCCAGAGTTTCCGGCATCACACCCATGCGGCGTTTTAGATCGGCGCTCTCCGCAGTGAATCGCTGCCCAAGGACTTCCACCTCGCCCGCAGTCGGGTCCAAAAGTCCGGTCAGACAGCCGATGGTCGTACTCTTCCCCGACCCGTTGGGCCCGAGGAAGCCGAACATCGCACCTTTCCGCACCTCGAGCGAGAGATTGTCGACGGCCACGACGTTGCCGTATTTCTTGACCAGGTTGGAGAGGCGAATCGCGTTCTCCATGACGTCACGCCCTTCCTTCCATTACCGCCAGCAACGCTTCTCGCCGCCTCACAAAGACGCGCTCCGCACGGCGCAGGGACAGCCGGTAGAAGACCATCGCCACGGGAAGCAGCGGGATCACAATCCACCAGAGTTCCGGCCCAACGGCGTTCGGATATAACTGGTTGGCGGCTAGAATCTGCGGCGATAAGATCGCAATCAGCATGCTTCCAATCACCAGGACATTTCCGGCAAAGGACAGGTCATTCCCGAAGCTCGCCGTATAGTTGCCGCGGCGTGGCGAGAACAACGTAATCCACAATGCGACCCCGTTCAGCGCAAAGGTGGCCGACCACGCGACTCCGACAAACAGCACAGGGGTGCGCCAATCGATTGGAAAGGGCGGGAACAGCAACAGAATGATTGCCGCGATCGGAATCAACGCCGAGCCCAACATCACAAACGTATAGCTGCCGGTCCGCAGCACGGCCGCAGGATCCGTGGGTAGCAGCAGATAACGCCGAAACCCGCCTGCCGTGTATCCGAATTGGTTCACAGCAAACTGGATCGTACCCATGAAACCCACTATCGTAAAGGCTCCCATCGTCAACATGTATTGGTAGCCCGGTTTCGCCTGCCGCGAGAATATGGTCAGCAGAAAAGCGCAGACTGGCAGCGTGAGCGGATACGCCATGCGGAAGCGATTGTTTCGCGAGAAAAAGCGCAGCCATTGCCCCACCAGGATGGCATTCTGCGGCCCCAGCCAGGCGCCGACCCGCTCGAACGGGCTGTCCCACGACATCTTTCCCGATCGCACCGTGTGCATTCGGATTGGCTGGCGCTCCAGCAGCGCGAGAACGAGCAGGAGTCCCACAATCCACGCCGCCAAAACCGCCCACCCGATAAAGCCTCGCACGTCCGCATATGTCATCGACTGCGCGGCGGCCGCAGGAGGTGTGTGCCGCAAAAACTCGAGCAATGGCCGAAATGCCGCGGGGTGTTTCTTCATCTGCGGCTCGAGCGCGCTGGGGAGCAAACCGAGGCTGACGATGAAGGCCAACAGCAGCGTGGATCCGCCCTTCTTGCTCACCAGGCGCTCCACCAGTTGGCTCACCACTCTTGCGAATGCGTAATTGGAAAGGAACAGCAGTACCACGGCGACCATGCCAAGCCAGAACGATCCCTGCCCGAAAAAATACATGCCCAGCCCCAGACCGATCTCGAGCGCCAGGATCAGGTACCAGAACGGATCGAGAATTCCGACGAGATGGCGGACCAGCAGACGCTCGCCCGAGCCCAACGGATAACGACGGAGTTCGGCATCGGAAAAAATCACGTTCATTCCGAACCCGAGCAGAACGCTGGCGAGTGTGGCCTGCAAATACATGCCGCCTAGCAGCACCGCAGCCATCGTGCTCCCGTGACCCAGGCGGACCGCTGCGATGCCCGTGCCGATGCCACCAGAGGCGAAAATCGCAATCGCCATCACCAACAGGATGTAGCCGGCAAAGAACAGGGCCATCTTGCCGTTGCGCGTGCGGGTCTTCGCCCACATCAGTTTGTAGCGCAGTCTGACGAGATGGCCGATGAGTTCGGTGTTCATGGTGACGCCGCACTTTTAGCTTCGAGGCCGAATGACTTCCTCGTTCAAGTACGGCCGCAGGGCCTCGGGGACCACCACGCTGCCGTCCTTTTGCTGATAATTCTCGACGATCGCCACCCAGGTTCGGCCCACGGCAAGCCCGCTGCCGTTCAGCGTGTGCGCCAACTCGCTCTTCTTCCCATTCCGAAACCGGATGCCGGCACGCCGTGCCTGAAATGCCTCGAAATTGGAGCAGGAGCTGATCTCCTTGTAGTCATTCTGCCCCGGAAGCCAGACTTCGATGTCGTACGTCTTAGCTGACGAGAATCCCATGTCTCCCGTGCAGAGGACGATGGTGCGGTACGGGAGTCCGAGCCGGCGCAGGATGTCCTCCGCGTCCGCGGTCAGCTTCTCCAATTCGTCGTAGCTCTGTTCCGGACGCGCGAATTTCACCAGCTCGACCTTCTGGAACTGGTGCACGCGGATGATGCCGCGCACATCGCGGCCGTGAGAGCCGGCCTCACTGCGAAAGCAGGGAGTATAGGCGCAGAGGCGGATGGGCAGGGCTTCGGCTTCCAGAGTCTCATCGGCGTAGATGTTGGTGACCGGCACCTCCGCGGTGGGGATCAGCCAGAAGTCTGTACCTTCGCACTTGAATAAATCCTCTTTGAACTTAGGTAACTGCCCGGTGCCGAAGAGGCTCTGGGAATTGACCATGAACGGCGGCAGCACCTCGGTATATCCATGTTGCTTGCTGTGTACATCCAGCATGAAATTGATCAGCGCGCGCTCCAGCTTGGCGCCCATGTCCCAGTACAAAGCGAACCGCGCACCAGTGATCTTCGCGGCGCGAGGAAGGTCGAGGATGCCCAGATCGGCGCCCAAATCCCAATGCGCCTTCGGCTCGAAATCGAACTGCCGGGGCACTCCGCAGCGGCGCACCTCCACGTTGTCATCGGCACTCTTTCCGACCGGCACCGATTCGTGGGGAACGTTCGGAATGCTGGCCATTAACTCCCGGAAGGGCTCCTCGAGCGACTTCACCTGCTGGTCGAGCGCGGCAATCTCCTCCCCCATCGCGCGCATCTGCTTCTGCAACTCGGAGGTGTCCTTGCCATCCCGCTTCAACTTGGGGATCTCGGTACTGGTCGAGTTCTTGCGCTCCTTCAGTTGTTCGGCTTGGAAAATGGCGGCGCGGCGCTTTTGGTCCAGCTCGCGGAATTGGTCGAGTTGTGGAATCGAACCGCGCGTGGCGAGTCTTTCCGCAATCTGATCGAAGTTGTTCCGGAAGTTAGAAAGATCGTGCATTCCCCATGCTATCGCATGCAGGTCGGTGACTACCAACCCGCACCGGGAAGGGGGCATGCCGGCCAAGTCGGGCTGGTTCTCGCAGGCAAAGGCTCCTGCCTCAAACCCTCGGGGAACTACTCCTCTTCGTCCTCCACCGGGACGGGTTCAAGGTCTTCGGCCTCGAAGATCTGGCGACAATCCAGGCACTCTACGTATTCGACGCCATCTCTCCTGGCGATCATCTGGGTACGGGTATGGTCACAAGCAGGCTGCATAACCAACGCTTAGATGAGACATATTTTATCCAGGTACACGTACTTGTCAAGCCCCCCTTTCGTTTTCTTTTTCACCGATACTTTCCTTTCCCTGCCAGGGGTTACAATTCGGGTGATGCCATTCCCTACCCAACGCCTTCGCAGACTGCGCTCGAGTGAGTCGATGCGCGGCCTGGTGCGCGAAACCCACCTTCATCCGGGGCAGTTCATCCTGCCGCTGTTTGTCTGCCCGGGCGAAGGAGTGCGCCGGGAAATCGGCGCCATGCCGGGCAATTATCAGATGTCGATCGACGAGTTGGTGAAGGAGTGTTCCGAGGTCGAATCGTTGGGAATCGGCGGAGTCATCCTCTTCGGACTTCCGGAGGCCAAGGACGATATGGCATCGGGAGCATACGACGATCATGGCATCGTGCAGCGCGCCATTCGCGCGATTCGGGCGGAGTCGCGGAAACTGCTGATCGTCACGGACGTCTGCAATTGCGAATACACCAGCCATGGCCATTGCGGCTTCATCAAAGATGGCGACGTGGACAACGATACCACCTTACAATGGCTTGCCAAGGCTGCGCTTTCGCACGCGCGGGCGGGCGCCGATATCGTCGCACCCTCGGACATGATGGATGGCCGGGTGTGGGCGATCCGCCAGGCGTTGGACGCCAACGGCTACGAGAAGATTCCGATCCTCTCTTACGCCGCCAAGTTCGCCTCAGTCTTCTACGGCCCATTCCGCGAGGCCGCCGACTCGGCGCCTCAGTTCGGTGATCGTCGAAGTTATCAGATGGATCCGGCTAACGGCCGCGAGGCCATGCGCGAGATCGAGCTCGATCTGCAAGAGGGCGCCGACATGATCATGGTCAAGCCGGCGATGCCGTACCTGGACCTGATTTGCCAGGCACGCCAACGCTTCGATGTGCCGATCGCGGCGTACCAGGTGAGCGGCGAATATTCGATGATTATGGCGGCGGCGAGAAACGGGTGGCTGGATCACGATCGCGCCATGATCGAGAGTCTGACGTCGATCACGCGTGCCGGCGCGGCGATTATTCTGACGTATTTCGCGAAGCCCGCCGCCCGCTTCCTGGCCTGAAAACGTGGGTTAGGGCCGGCGCTCCGGCGAACTCATGGTATGAAAATCTTCGTGCGCAGACGTGGCGCAAACACTTTGTTTGCCGTCTCGACACTTCTGTCGAGACTTTTCGTGCTGTCTCCCATTCCGGCGCGACGAAGTGGATCTTTGATACTCACGTGCAGACTTGGTGGACCCGCGAAAAGCGTCGAGATGAGTCTCGACGCGGCAAACACGAGTGTTTGCGCCACGACTGCTATATTGTTTGTTGTCACAACTAAATCTGCATTCGAATTAGGAGATTTCCCATGCTCCGCAGAATCTGCATGCTCGCGGGAGTGCTCGCGGGGAGTCTGTGTGCCGAGACCGGCGCTGATGCCTGGCTGCGATACCAGCAGCTCAGCGAACCTACTCTCCGTCAATACCGCGCGGCCGTGCCGGCGGTGCTGGTCGCCAATGACCATTCGCCCATCCTCGATAGCGCGCGCAGCGAACTGATTCGCGGAGTCCGCGGCATGTTGGGACGCACCCTGCGCCTCGAATCCACCGTGCCGGCCGAAAACGCGATCCTTCTCGGCACGCTGGCGCAGCTCCACCTCGATGCCAAGATCGGACCTGAGGGTTTCTGGCTTACCACCGTTCATCAAGGTGGTGCAACGCAAACCGTGATCGCTGGAGCTGACGACCGCGGCGTGCTCTATGGAGTCTTCGCCTATCTGCGCAAGATCGGCGCCGGCGAACCGCTTACCGAGGAGCCGCAAACGCCTTACGCGCCGGCACGCTGGGTCAATCAGTGGGACAATCTCGACGGCACCATCGAGCGCGGTTATGGCGGACGCTCCATTTTTTGGGACAATCTGCACGTCCGCGAAGACCTGAGCCGTGTGACCGAATACGGCCGCCTGCTGGCATCGCTGGGAATCAATGGCTGCACCGTCACCAGTGTGAACGCCAACCCGCGCGCCTTGGGAGCCGACTTCGTCCCGCAGATCGCCCGCATCGCGGACGCCTTTCGTCCCTGGGGCGTTCGCGTCTCCATCGCGGTGGATTTCGGAAGCCCCAAGACTCTCGGCGGACTCGACACCTTCGATCCGCTGGATGCCCGCGTGGCGGCCTGGTGGAAGGCGCGGGCGGACGATCTCTACGCCGCCATTCCCGACCTCGGCGGCTTTGTGCTGAAGGCCGATTCCGAAGGACGCGTGGGCCCCTCTACTTATGGAAGAACTCACGCCGATGCGGCCAACGTGGTGGCACGCGCGCTTCAGCCGCATGGCGGTCTGCTCTTCTATCGGGGCTTCGTCTACGACCATCACATGGATTGGCAGAATCCCAAGAACGATCGTGGCCGCGCCGCATACGACAATTTCCATCCGCTGGACGGCAAGTTCGACGACAACGTCATCATCCAAATCAAGCATGGGCCAATCGATTTTCAGGTGCGTGAGCCGGCGTCACCGCTATTCGCAGCGCTTTCGAAAACCAACCAGGCGATCGAACTGCAGGTCACGCAGGAATATTTTGGCCAGGCCCGCTATAACGTATTCCTCGTGCCCATGTGGAAGGAAGCGCTTGACTTCGACATGCATGTACAGGTGCCCGGCGGGTCGGGGACGCAGCCAACGCCTGTAAAAGCGCTTGCCGCGGGCAAGGTGTTCCATCGGCCCACCGGCGGGTTTGTCGGCGTAGTGAATGTCGGGCTCGATGACAACTGGCTGGGGAATCATCTTTCGATGGCGAACCTCTACGGGTTTGGACGCCTGGCCTGGAACCCGGACCTGACTTCACGCCAGATCGTGGAAGAGTGGACGCACCTCACCTTTGGAGACGACCCCAAGGTACTCCAGACCATCGCTACCATGCAGCTCAACTCCTGGCGCACCTTCGAAAACTACACCGGTCCGCTGGGATTGCAGACCCTCACCGACATCGTCGGCAATCACTATGGCGTGAGCGTCGAAGCCTCGGAACGTAACGGCTGGGGACAGTGGCACAATGCCGATGAGAAGGGTGTCGGGATGGATCGTACAGTGGCTACCGGCACTGGCTATATCGGGCAATATCCACCCCAAGTGGCGCGGGTATACGAGTCGATTGAATCCTGCCCCGACGATCTGTTGCTCTTCATGCATCACGTGCCCTACACGCATCGGTTGCATTCCGGCAAGACCGTGATTCAGTACATCTACGATTCACACTATGCCGGCGCGGACGCGGTCGCCGCCGACGTGCCTGCCTGGAAGTCACTAAAGGGCAAGATCGACGATGCGCGTTTCCGTGCAATCCTGGCGCAACTCGAGTATCAGACCGGGCAGGCGCAGGTCTGGCGGGACGCGGTCTCCAACTGGTTTCTACGCGCTTCAGGAATTGGCGATGTACACGGCCGGGTGGGCCACTATCCGGGCCGATTCGAGGCCGAGTCGATGAAGTTGGACGGGTACGCGGTGCAGGACGTCAAGCCGTGGGAGTCCGCATCGAGCGGCAAGGCGGTCGCCTGCCCCATAGAACGATGTACGGCCACCTTGCGATACCAGGGGGCTCCCGGGTGGCACAACCTGCATGTGCGGTACTTCGACCAGATCGACGGAGTCTCCCATTTTCGAGTGTGGGTAGGCGAGCAACTGGTGGCCGAGTGGTCGGCTGCCGAACGTTTGCCTCCGACGCGCAAAATGGACGGTACCTCATCCATGCTGCGGGTGATTCGTGGAATTGCTCTTCGTCCCGGCGACGAAATTCGAATTGAAGGCGTGCCCGATGGAGGCGAACGCGCGGGCCTCGACTATATAGAGATACTTCCTGAGTGACCCGTGGCGCAAAGACTCTTCTTTGCCGCGTCGAGACTCCTCTCGACGCTTTTCGGGTGTCCACAAATCTTGATATAAACAGTTGTCAGGCAACGCTGAGCAGGTCACCGGCTTGCTCTCGTCGAGTGCCTTTCGTGCAGATTTGGTTGAAGACCGAAAAGCGTCGAGAGGAGTCTCGACGCGGCGAACACTCTGTTCGCGCCACGGCAGCCTAATCGTTGCGCAGAGCCACCAGCGGATCGACCCGCGCAGCGCGGGCGGCGGGGAGATACCCGGCCACCAGTGCCGTCACTCCTAGCACACCGGCCGCCATAGCCGTGATTCCCAAATCGTGCGGAGACACGCCGAAGAGCATCGACTTCGCCAGATTGGCCAAAGGATACGAGAGCGGCGCGGCGATCGCCAGTCCCGCTGCCGTCAAGATAACGACTTCGCGGAGCACCAGACCAAGCACCTCCCCTCGTCCCGCACCGAGTGCAATGCGAATCCCGATCTCTCGCGTCCGCCGCGTCACCGTGTACGACATCACGCCATACAGACCGATCGCCGCCAGGACTGTCGCCAGCAGACCGAAGAACACCGAGAGCAGCGACACAATCCGGTCCGCGAACATGTCTTCGTCGATCTGCCGTTCCATGGTTTTCAGATCGTAGACTGGCAGCGTCGCATCCAACTCTCGCACCGCCTGCCGCAATTCGGATGTGATGGATTCCGGGTCCTGCTGCGTTCGTACGTAAAAGCTCATGCCGCTGGCGACCACGCTGAATATCTGCGAGTACGGGATAAAGACGTAGCGCTGCTTTTCCTCGCGAACGTCCAGATACTTCCCGTCCTTCGCTATACCGGCGATCTCCACGGGAGTCTTTGCCGGATCGCCGTTGAAGTAGAAATGGCGTCCGATGGGATTCTCAGAGCCGAAGTAGGCCCGCGCGAAAGTCTCGTTGACTACCGCGACGTGCGGTGCCGCGGCATCATCCGAGGGCCGGAATTCACGGCCGGCGATGAGCGGCATTTCGAGCGCGGCGAAGTAACCAGGGCTCACGCCGTCGACGTTTGGCGCCGACTCGCCCTCCTTCGGCTGGTAACCTGGCACCGTGATCGAAGAGCCCCAATTCTCGTTGGAGAGAAGCGCAGTCTGCGTCACTGCCACCGCCCGCACGCCCGGCAGGGAAAGGAGGCGCTGGCGCAACGCGTCGTAAAACGTGGTGGACCTCGCCCGGTTATAGCCGTTCAGCGACGGCTGGACCGAAAACGACATCAGATGGCCGGTGCTGAATCCCAGGTCCACTCGTTTGAGATTTCCCAGGCTGCTCAGGAAGAGGCCCGCGCCCATGAGCAGCACCAGCGAGAGCGCCACTTGCGCAATCACCAATCCGCGTCGGACGAACAGGTGTGTGCCCCCCGAAATCACCCCGCCCGTGTGTTCCTTCATCGTGATGGCCAGGTCCGGCCGGGTAGTTTGCATCGCCGGGGCCAAAGCAAATACTAAGCCGCACGCCAGCGACACCGCCGCGGTGAACGCCAGGATCCTCCAGTCCGGATCGGCCGAAATCGCCTCCGTGAAGCCCTCGAACGGCAGAAATGCCAGCAGCGCACGGCCAGCCCACATTGCCAGCCACACCCCCAGAACTCCTCCCGCCGTGGCGAGGAGCAAACCCTCGCTCAGTATCTGGCGAACAATGTGGCCGCGCGTCGCACCTACGGCGAGACGGATCGCAATCTCCCGTTGCCGCCCGCTCGCCCGCGCGATCATCAGGTTCGCCACGTTCGCGCAAGCGATCAGGAGAACGAGCCCGACGAGCCCCATCAGGAGCAGCAATGGCTCGCCGAACATCATGCGGAGCATCGAAATTCCGGAAGATCCGTCCTGCAACGTGAGGCGCCGATTTAGGAAATTCCGGCGGAACTCCGCGGTGCCGCCGGGGATTTCCTTTAATTCCTCCTCCAGGATGGGCTTCCAGAAGATGTTGAGCGCTGCCTCGGCACTCTGCGAACTCACCCCCGGCTTGAGTCTCCCGATCACGTTGAGCCACATGTTGCGGCGTGCCTTCAGGTCGTCTCCTCCGGGCACCAGTTGCGGCTTCATGGTCACCGGAATGAACATGGCTGGCCGCTCGCCTACCGCAAGCCCGTCGAAACCGCGCGCTCCCACGCCGATCACCGTCAGCGATTGTCCATTCACCGAGAGTTGCCGGTTCAATATCCCCGGATCGCCCGCGAATCGCTGCTGCCAGAATCCGTAGCTCAGGACAGCAACCGGGTTGGATCCCGATGTGCGGGCGTCGTCCGGTACAATCGGCCGTCCGATGACGGTTGGGGTTCCTAAGTCTTCGAAGAAGTTGCCGGTTACGAGGTTCGCCAGCAGTCGTTCATTCTGGCCGTTAGTCGAAAGACTGGCAGAAATCGGGTACCAGCCAATGGTGGCGCTGAGGTCCGGCGCGCGATCGCGGAAGTCGAGGTACATCGGATACGAGAAAGTGAATTTGTCGTCGTAGCTCGTTTCGACGTGGCCCCGGCGGGGTCCGTTGGCGGTGAACATCACGAGTTGTCCGGGGCTCCGCACGGGGAGCGAACGCAGCACCACCCGGTCGAGGAGACTGAAAATCGCGGTGTTGGCGCCGATTCCGAGGGCTAAAGAAAGGACGGCGGTGGCCGTGAAGCCTGGATTCTTGCGAAACGAGCGTAACGTGTATCGGAAGTTCGATGCCGGCATGAGGCTTGGACGTGCCAGTGGCTGCGGTGGTTGGAAAATCGCAGTTTTGGGGTAGCCGGCAAAGCCCCCAACCCTTGACACCCTGTGTGATGGCACCTATAGTTTGGTAGTGAAATTAATTGCTTCGGCGGCTGGGTTGCCACTCCTACAAGGGATATTCCGACCCGTTTCGCCGTAGCTAAGAGGTTAGTCTGATGTCCAACTCCGCTCGTTTCCGGGCCATTTGCGTAATTGGCCTGGTTGCGATCTTCGGGCTGTGCAGCGTTGCACAGGCACAAGTGCTTTATGGATCGCTCACCGGAAACGTGACTGATCCCAGTTCGGCCGCTGTTCCGAATGCCAAGATAGAAATCATCAATGTAGGCACCGGTGTGACCCGGCAGGCATCCACCGACGAACGGGGGGTTTACCTGTTCACCAATCTACAGCCGGGAACCTATAAAATTACGATCGCGGTTCCGTCCTTCAGGACCACGGTAGAAGAGAATGTCCTCGTCAATGCCAACGAGGTGCGCCGTGTGGATCGCGCGCTGCAGATCGCGCAGACCAGTGAAACGGTCGAAGTATCTGCATCGGCCAATATTCTGCAGACGGACAAGGCGGATGTCCACCAGGACATCACGGCACAGGAAGTGACCGAGTTGCCCTACTCAGGGGGTGAGGGCAAGAATTTCCAGAGCCTGCTGTTCCTGATCCCGGGCGCCGGGATTATCGCGAACCCGGAAGCGAATTCGGAAGCAGGCAATCCGCAGCGGGCGCAGACCCTCTTCATGAACGGCATCTCCTCCACGGGCAACAGCACCAAGTTGGACGGGACCACGGTTGCCTATCCCTGGCTCCCTGTCAATATCGCTTATGTGCCTCCCTCCGAAGCCATCGAAACCGTCAACGTGAGCACAAACGCGTTCGATGCAGAACAAGGCGCGGCGGGCGGTGCGGCCGTCAACGTCCAGATCAAATCGGGTACTAATCAACTGCACGGGACGGTATTCGAGCGCAATCAGAATAACGATATGGTGGCGGTGCAGTATTTCGGACACACCGCCCCGCTGGCCAAGAATATCTTCAACCAGTTCGGATTCGCATTGGGCGGACGTATCTGGATTCCCAAGCTGATTCACGGGAAGAACAAAGCGTTCTTCTTCCTCGACTACCAGGGCACGCGCCGCAAACAATACGGCTCCTCTCCCAACCTGACACTTCCCACCGCGGCTATGCGCACTGGGGACTTCAGCGCCACCGGCATCACGATCTACGACCCGCTGACGGGTAACCCGGACGGGACCGGACGTACGCCCTTCGCTGGGAACATTATCCCGAGCAACCGGATTTCGTCAGCGGCAGCTACTCTGACTGGCCTTCTGCCCACCTTGACCCGTCCGAACGCGTTCACTCTGAACTACGATGCTTTCGGCAATACCAGCTACAGCCGCGACAACTGGGATTTTAAGGTGAATGAAAACCCCAATGACAAGTCGATGATCTGGGGCCGCTACAGCCTTTCGCCTATGGACATCCTAGCTCCGTTCGTACTTGGTCCGGCGGCAGGAGACGTATTTAACGGCGGCAACCCGGGACATGCCGGAGGGCGAGTGCAGTCGGTCGCCGCAGGCTTCACCTACACCTTTTCGCCGACTCTTTTGGTGGACGGCAACGTCGGGTACACGCGCCAGAATATCGGGGCGAACGGCGACCCGGAGGACGGCGATTACGGAACGGACGTTCTGCATATTCCGGGCACCAATGGCGTCGGGCCGAATTACTACGGAATTCCTGGGTTCCAAATCCTGAACGTGGCCAACATTGGGAACACCAACACCGGCAGTCCCTTCCAGTTCCGCGATAACCAGTACACCACCTCCATCAACGTGGGTAAGGTAAAGGGCGCTCACTCGCTGCGGTTCGGCTTCGAATACGACAAGTATGCGCTGAATCACTTCCAGCCGCAGGGTGGCACGTTCGGGACGGCGCGCGGCACCTTCGGATTCGATGGAACGCTTACCGCGTTGAAGGGCGGGGCGGCCGTAAATCCGAACGGTACTCCGGCGAATTCGTGGGCCCAGTTTCTGCTGGGCGATCCGTCTCACGTCGGCAAGATCACGCAATTCCAGAACCCTAACGCTCTGAGATTCTCCACATGGGCGTTTTACGCCCGCGATCAGTGGCAGGTTTCGAGCAAGCTGACGATCAGCTACGGACTGCGTTGGGAATACTACCCGATCTTCTCCCACGACAACTATGGTGCCGTGCGCTACGATCCCGTCTCGCACGACATCCTGATTGGAGGAGAGGGCGGTGTGCCCTGGGATGCCGGTGCCTCGGCCAGCAAGAAGGGATTCGCCCCTCGCTTCGGAGCGGCCTACCGACTGGGCAGCCGCACAGTTCTCCGCAGCGGCTACGGCATCTCGGTCGATCCCGACAACATGCGCAATCAGCGCAACGCCTTCCCGTCCGTAATCAACCAGGACTACAGCCCCGCGAACACCTACCAGTTCATCAGCTACATCGGCGTTCCGAACGCACCCCAGGTCTCGCAGGTTAGTCTGGCCAACGGCATTCCCCTACCGACCTATCCGAATATCGCGGCCGGTACGCTTACGCCTTCCACCAGCGCGTCGACCACCACCTATTTGCCCAGCACCGGGACCTCGACGTTTCCGCAGTACATGAATCGCGGCTACATCCAAAGCTGGAACTTCTTCGTTCAGCAAGAACTGAGCGCGTCGCTCTCGGCGGAAGTGGGTTATGTGGGGACGCACGCCGTCCATACCATGACTGGTGTCAACATCAATGGATCGGCTCCCGGAACAGGTACCGCGGGACGGCAACTCTATCCGTACATCACCAGTGACATGAACATGTACGAACCCTTCGGCGACAGCACCTACCACGCGCTGCAGGCCCGGTTCAAGAAGCGGATCGGCTCGGCGGGCGTAATCGGTGTCAGCTACACCTTCTCGAAGGCGATCGACACCAACAACGGCGATAATGGCGATGGAACGCTGTTCCGCGCTTACCCGGTGTCATTTTCGCTCGACAAGGCGCTGGCTGGATTTGACCGTACGCACACGTTCCAGCTTTATCACGTCTACCAGTTCCCCTTCGGTAAGGGTCACAAATTCCTCAATCAAGGAGTGGCCGCTCACATCTTCGGCGGATTCCAGATCACCGGGACCTTGAGCCGCTACAGCGGCCTGCCGTTCACCGTGAACGCTTCGGGCACTTCGCTGAATGCCGCGGGGCAAACACAAACGGCCGATCAGATCAACCCTGCGGTGGCGATTCTGGGAGGGCACGATCCCAACAGCCCGTACTTCGATGGAACTGCGTTCGCCCCAATTACCACGGCGCGTCTGGGCACCACCGGCAGGGACATCCTGTTTGGTCCGGGCGTCTTCTCGATGAACCAGAGCATCTCACGCACATTCGCTTTCAAAGAGGGGCGGATCAAACTCCAGATTTTGGGTGAAGCGTTCAATCTCACGAACCATCCCAACTTCTCGAACCCCGCCTCCACGTTTGCCACCCCAACTCTGAATTCCGATGGCTCGGTCAAGAGCTACGGTAATTACAGTGTGATCAGTAGCGTGCTGACTACGCAGGGAGTCGGCCCGCGACAGTTGCAGGTTGGAGGATACATCCGCTTCTAGCCCGGAGGCCCTCTTCAGGAACAATGCGGCGCCGGGATCCAAAACGTCCCGGCGCCTTTTTATTTCCCGGCCTGTGGAAGAGGGTTCGCTGCTTCGCTTGCGAGCCGCGCGCGTGAGCAAGCGGTCTTGACTGCTTTAGCGGCGTGGCGGCAACGCTCCCTCACGGTCGCGGTTCGTAAGCTAAGCAAATACGTTCGCGCGATACGTGCGCCTGCGAGCCGCGCGCGTGAGCAAGCGGTCTGACTGACTGCTTTAGCGGCGTGGCGGCAACGCTCCCTCACGGTCGCGGCTCGTAGGCTACCCAAATACGCTCGCGCAATAAGTGCGCTTGCGAGCCGCGCGCGTGAGCAAGCGGTCTGACTGCTTTAGCGGCGTGGCGGCAACCCTCCCTCTCACGGTCGCGGTTCGTAAGCTAAGCAAATACGTTCGCGCGATACGTGCGCCTGCGAGCCGCGCGCGTGAGCAAGCGGTCTTGACTGCTTTAGCGGCGTGGCGGCAACGCTCCCTCTCACGGTCGCGGTTCGTAAGCTAAGCAAATACGTTCGCGCGATACGTGCGCCTGCGAGCCGCGCGCGTGAGCAAGCGGCCTGACTGCTTTAGCGGCGTGGCGGCAACCCTCCCTCTCACGGTCGCGGCTCGTAAGCTACCCAAATACGCTCGCGCAATAAGTGCGCTTGCGAGCCGCGCGCGTGAGCAAGCGGTCTTGACTGCTTTAGCGGCGTGGCGGCAACGCTCCCTCTCACGGTCGCGGTTCGCTAGGGGCCCGGCCGGTCATAGGAAGACCCGACCGTGTTCTCGCCTGAAGACAACCGTGTCAACGAAACACTGCGCTAAGTTATTGCAACGCGAAATCAAGAATTGCGAGCCGCGCCCGCCAGCCTCAGGGAGCGTTTAGTCAAGCGGCGTCCGGGTACGATAGAATCGACAAACATGCGGGGCATCAATCGCCGAGAGTTTGCGGGAATCATTTTGGGCTGCAGTGCGGCCGGAAGCCTGCGTGCCGCTGAGGGCAACGCGCAACTCGACGACACGCTGCGCACCGGGATCGCGCAGAGACGCATCCCGGCAGTGGTGGGCATGGTCGCGAATGCCAGCCAGATTCTCTACGCCGGCGCCTTCGGGACGCGCGACTCTTCGGCCAAACCTGTGGCTGCCGACGGGATCTTTCAAATTGCGTCGATGACCAAAGCCATCACCACCGTGGCCGCTCTACAACTGGTGGAGCAGAGCAAGATACGGCTCGAGGAGCCAGTGTCGCGCTACCTGCCGCAGCTTGCAAAACTGCAGGTGCTGGATGGATTCGATTCCAACGGTAAGCTGAAACTCCGGCCGGCCACCGTACCCGTCACTTTGCATCACCTGCTCACGCACACCTCGGGATTCTGCTACGACACCTGGGACGGGGACATGTTTCGCTATGCGTCGCATTTGAATGGCACTCCCATTCCGCGCGTTCCGCCGCTCATGTTCGAGCCGGGCAACCGCTGGCAATACGGCATGAGCATGGATTGGGCGGGACGACTGGTCGAAGCCGTCAGCGGAATGAACCTCGAAGAGTATTTTCAGTCGAGGATTCTGCGCCCGCTCGGAATGAGTGACACCAGCTATATTCTTCCCGAAGCGAAGTTCGAGCGGCTGGTCAGCGGGTACCGTCGTCAGCCCGACGGGTCGCTGAAGCAGATGGATCGAACCATGCCGAAGCCTCCCAAGGAGTTCAATGGAGGGGGTGGATTGTTCTCCACCGCCGCCGACTATACCCGGTTCATGCAGATGATCCTCGGGAAAGGGGCCGGCCCCAATCAGGCGCGAATTCTCCGCCCCCAGACCGTGGAACTCATGGAGATCAATCAAATTGGCGATCTCAGCGCCGGAAAGATGAAGAGCTACCGGCCAGACTACTCGTCAGATGTCGATATTCAACCGGGTGCCACCGAAAAATGGGGATACGGCTTCCTGATCAATACGGCGCCGTACACCGGCGGGCGTTCCGCCGGAAGTCTGGCATGGGCCGGGCTTTACAACACCTTCTATTGGATCGATCCCGCGCGCTCGCTCTGCGCCGTGCTGCTGATGCAGTTCCTGCCGTTTGTCGATCGCGAAGCGGTTGGACTGCTCAACGACTTCGAGCACGCGGTCTATCTGAAAGATAGCAACGGCGCGAACAAATTTTAGACACGAAACGGATCTAACCAGCCGCCGGTTCCGTATACCCGTTTGTATGGGGAAGAAGATTCTGCTTGCGCTCGGGATGCTGGTGATTGGGGTGCCCACCTGCGCGCTCGCCTATCTATATTTAAAGAAGCCGGCGCAGACTCCGGCGATGAGTACCAAGGTCGCGATGACTCCGGAGCGAATCGCTCGCGGTAAGTACATTTTTCAGAATCTTGCGGATTGCGACGGATGCCACTCCCAGCGTGACTTTTCGCGCGTCGGCGGACCCGTCGTAGAGTCTGGGCGCGGACGCGGAAACGTCCTTTCGGACCTGGTGCAGGGTCTCCCAGGTACCGTGGTAGCGTCTAATCTTACACCCGATCCCGAGACCGGCATCGGCAGCTGGACCGACGGCGAAAAGATTCGCGCCATTCGCGAAGGCGTGGACCGCGAGGGACGCGCCTTGTTTCCGATGATGCCCTACGGCGGCTACCGTAACATGAGCGACGAGGATGTGCAGTCGCTGGTCGCATATTTGAATTCGCTGCCGCCGGTGAAGAATCCGCTGCCGCAGACGAAATTGGCATTTCCTGTTTCGCTGTTCATCAAGTCGGCGCCGCAGCCCGTCACTAACGTGCCTCCACCCGACCGAAGCAACAAGGTGAAGTATGGGGAGTATCTGGTGGCTCTGGGCGGCTGCGCGGATTGCCACACTCCGGCCGAAAAAGGCCAGCCTGTCGCCGGCAAGCATATGGCGGGCGGACAGGTCTTCACCACGTCGCTGGGCACGGTGGTTTCGGCGAATATCACTCCCGATTCCGAGACCGGCACCGGGAAGTGGAGCGAGGACTTCTTCATCAAGAAGTTCCAGGACTACATGGAGTACAGCGATGTTGGCTCTCCGTTGGCTGCCGGTCCTCAGGCGTTCACGCTGATGCCGTGGCTTTCGTTCTCGCACCTGCCGCCGCAGGACCTGGCCGCGATCTACGCATTCCTGCGGACGGTGCCGCCGGTCCACAACGCGGTGGAGACGCATCCCGGCCCGGTCTCCACTTCGCAGGTGCGGTGAGTCGCAAACGTCAGGCAAAAGTTGCCACCCAGGCTCTACCGGGTTAAAACAGTAGAGCATGATCTGGAGGATTCTGGCGGGATCGCTGGTGGGGATGCTCATGCCCGCCCCATCTGCGGCGCGAGTCGTGCGCCTCACGATCGAGAGCCGCGAGTCGCCGCCGTATGCCCGAAACTACGAACGGCTGACCGGTCGTTTCCTTGGTGAACTCGATCCGGCCGATGCGCTCAACGCGATCATCAACGACATCGCGCTTGCGCCGCGTAATGCTCGCGGCAAGGTGGAGTATTCGGCGACCTTCACGCTTTTGCGTCCTCTCGATCCGGCGAAAGCCAGCGGCGTACTCTGGTACGAGGTCCCCAACCGAGGAAACTCTCCGTTGAATCCGCAACCCTCGCCAGATGCGTTGCGCGCGGGACACGTTGTCTTGAGCAGCGGATGGCAAGGCGATCTCGCACCGCGGGCCGGCGTCGAAACGATCACAGTGCCGGCGGCCCACAACGCGGACGGATCGTCGATCACTGGTCCGGTGCTGGCGCGCATGAGCAATCTGCCCGCGCACAGTTCGACGGCGTCACTCGAAGGCGGCTTCAGCGGACTGCACTATCAACGGCCGGCGACTCTCGACACGCGCCGTGCGCTGCTCACCAAACAGGCGTCCGATGATGGCCAGGTGATTCCGGTTCCCGCGCAGGATTGGGTATTCGCGAACTGCCAGAACAAGCCCTTTCCTGGTGAGCCCGACCCTGCGCGCATCTGCCTGAAAGATGGATTCGATGCGGACCTTCTGTACCAGGTGGTGTACACCGCTAAGGATCCGTTGGTGCTGGGAATCGGACTGGCAGCGACCCGCGACATCGTCTCCTTCTTCCGCTATGCAGACAAGGACGACAACGGCACCGCGAATCCGGTGGCGGGACTGCTGAAACAGGCGATCGCGTTCGGCACCTCGCAGTCGGGCAATTTCCTGAAGACATTTGTGCACCTCGGCTTTAATCAGGACGAAGCCAGGCGCAGGGTGTGGGACGGCATCAATCCGAATATCGCGGCGCGCCAGACACCTCTGAATTTCCGTTTCGCGATTCCCGGCGGCGCGGCGAATCTGTACGAACCCGGGAGCGAAGGTGTGCTCTGGTGGGGCACATATCGCGACGCGGCCCGAGGCAGAAATGCGGCTAGCCTGCTCGACCGCTGCCGGGCGACGAAGAGTTGTCCCAAGATCATGGAGACGTTCGGATCGACCGAGTTCTGGGGCTTACGGATGTCGCCCGGGCTGGTCGGAACATCGGCGCAGGCTGACATTCCATTGCCTCCGGAGGTCCGTCGCTATTACTTCCCGGGCGTGACGCACGGCGGCGGGCGCGGAGGCTTCGATACCGCTGCGCGGCCCGGGCGGGGGTGTCTGCTGCCGGACAATCCGAATCCCAGTGCGGAAACGATGCGCGCGTTGCGGCTGGCTCTCACAACGTGGGTGACGAAGAATGTTCCGCCCCCGCCGAGCCGCTACCCCACACTCGCAAAGGGAGAACTGGCCGCTCCCCAACATGCGGCCATGGACTTCCCCGCAATTCCCGGACAGCCATTGCCGGACAATCTGATCAATCCGTTCCTGATTTACGACTTCGGCGCCAGTTTCCGGTATAACGATCTCTCGGGCGCGATCGCCATGGAGCCGCCGCTGCTGCGCGGAATCGTTCCGCTGCTGGTGCCTCGGACGGACGCGGACGGCAATGAAGTTGGTGGCGTTCCGTCAGTGCTCCATCAGGCACCGCTGGGCACGTATCTCGGATGGAACGTGACGGCGGGCGGCTATCTCAAGGGCCGCGGCTGCGGATTCACCGGCGGCTTCATTCCGTTCGTGAAAACCAAGGCGGAGCGCGAAAGTTCGGGCGATCCGCGCCCCTCGCTGGAAGAGCGCTACGGCTCCCACGATGGCTACGTGCGCAAAGTGCGAGAGGCGGCGCACAAGTTGCAGCTGGAAGGTTTTCTGCTGGCGGATGATGCCGAAAAGCTTGTCAAACAGGCGGAAGAGAGCGCGGTACTGCGGTAGGCCGAGGGGAAAAGAAAAAACATGGAAGCGAATAACGCCGTACCGCAAGGCAACGCACTCGGAGGGGTTCGAGTGCTCGATTTTTCCCATGCTCTGGCGGGCCCGTACTGCACGCTGCTGTTGGCAGACTATGGAGCCGAGGTCTACAAGCTCGAATCTCGCGCGGGCGATATGGGCCGTGGATGGGGTCCGCCATTTGCCGGCGGCGAAGCCAACTTCTTCCTGGGACTCAATCGCGGAAAACGAGGCATCTCGATCGATCTGAAACAGAAGGCTGGCTTGGATCTCTGCCTCCGCCTGATCGACCGCATGGACGTGCTGATTGAGAACTTCCGGCCAGGCGCTATGGACCGTCTGGGACTGGGCTACGAAGCCATCCATGCCCGAAACCCACGGCTCGTCTACTGCTCGATCTCGGGCTACGGGCAGAACGGCCCTTCACGCGATGAGGCGGCGATGGATCTGGTGGTGCAGGCGTCCAGCGGACTCCTGAGCATCACCGGTACGGCGGACGGCGAATCGGTGCGCTGCGGATACGGCGTCACCGACGTGACCTCGGGACTCTTCGCGGTGATCGGAATTCTGCTCGCCCTGCGCGCCCGCGAGGTCACGGGCCGGGGCCAATTTGTGGACGTGTCGATGCTAGACAGCATGATCTCGACCATGAGTTCCAACTACTCGAGCTATCTGGGTTCGGGGATCGTGCCGCAGCCAATGGGCACTGAGTTTCCAACGGTGGTTCCCTATCGCGTCTATCACACAGCGGACCGGTCCGTCGCGATCGCGGTGGGCAGCGAGCGGCTGTGGGCGGTCTTCTGCCGCGTCATCGAGCGGCCCGAATTGGAGAAGTGTCCCGACTACGAAAGCAATGCGGCACGGATCCGCAATCGTGCGGTGTTGGAGCCGATTCTGGAGGCGGCGTTTCGCGAGAAGACGGCGGCGGAGTGGATTGCGCTGCTCACAGGAGCGGGCATTCCGGCGTCCGTGGTGCGCAACTTTGAAGACGTGGTGGAGCATCCGCAATCGGCGGTGCGGGAGATGTTCGTGACGCTCGACCATCCTACCGCGGGCCCGCATCGCGTGACCGGCACGCCGATCAAGCTCTCCGATACTCCGGGGAGCAGTGGCTTGCCGGCGCCTCTGTTGGGACAGCACTCGGCATCAGCACTACAGGAACTTCTCGGGATCGACGACGCGGCGCTTCGCCAACTCGCCCAGAGCGGCGTGATCTACGAGGCGGATGGTTGGCAGGAGACGGCGCCCTCGCGGTAAGCCCATGCTGGCCGCCCTGGGTTTTGCCACGATTGCCGTTCTTCTGCTGCTGATCCTCTCCAAGAGGATGTCGCCGTTGGGTGCGCTGATCGCCGTCCCCGTGGCGGCGGCGCTCGCAGGCGGATTCGGCGCCAGGACCGCCGGCTTCATGCTGCGCGGCATTCAAAGCGTCTCGGGGGTGGCGGGGATGTTCATCTTCGCCATCCTGTACTTCGGGATCATGACCGACGCGGGAATGCTCGATCCGATCATCGACCGCATTCTCGGAGCGGTGGGCACCAATCCCGTCCGCATCGTGATGGGCACGTCGCTACTGGCACTCCTCGTACACCTGGACGGTTCCGGAGCGGTCACGTTCCTGGTAACGGTTCCGGTGATGCTGCCGCTATACCAGAGGCTGGGCATGGATCCGCGCGTGCTGGCCTGCGCTGCGTCGCTTGCGGCCGGAGTCAACTTCCTGCCGTGGACCGGGCCGATGATTCGGGCCTCTGCGTCGCTGCACCTGCCCGTGAATGCGATCTTCAATCCTCTGCTGCCGGTACAGGCGGCGGGTCTGATCTTCGTCTTTGCGTGCGCGTGGTGGATGGGCAGGCGCGAGGCGCGGCGCTTGGGAGTCGCCGGCATTGGAGGGGGCGTCGTGATGCGCCGCGAGGTCCCGGCCGAGGAACTGGCTCTGCGGCGGCCCGATCGCTTCTGGTGGAATCTGGCTCTGACGTTGCTGCTGGTCGCCGCAATGACCGGATTGCGCCTCGAGCCGGTTGCGGTTTTTATGGTGGGTCTGGTGTTGGCACTGCAGTGGAACTACCCCAATCTGAAACTGCAGCGCGAGCGGGTCGACGCACACGCCAAAGCTGCTCTGATGATGGCGGGCGTTCTGTTCGCGGCGGGCGCGTTCACTGGAATTCTGAAGGAGTCGGGAATGCTCGCCGCAATGGCGACTACCGCCGTGCAAGCGGCTCCGGCCGGCGCTGCCCGGCACTTCCCCGTCGTGCTGGGATTACTCTCGATGCCACTCAGCCTGGTGTTCGATCCGGACTCGTTCTACTTCGGCGTCCTGCCGGTGCTGGCCCAGGCGGGAAGCGCGTTCGGCATCGCTCCCGTGCAGATGGCGCAAGCCTCCGTGCTGGGCCAGATGACGACCGGCTTCCCGGTGAGCCCGCTCACGCCTTCGACTTTCCTGATCGTCGGGCTGGCCGGAATCGAGCTTCGCGACCATCAGCGATTCGCGTTCCCGTTCCTGTTCGGCGCGTCCGTGCTCATGACGGTGGTCTCGGTGGTCGTCGGCGTTCTGCCGCTGTGAAGCCGGCCTGATATGATGTCCGAGTCTTTGCCGGGGCGGCATGAGCACCCTTGTCATCCAGCAGGTATCCGCTGAAGGCGATTTCCAGGTCATCCGGCCGCAGCCCTTCCAATCGTCGAAGGCTGTAAAGGTGCCGTCCCCTTACACCTGGTCCGTCGAAGGACGTCCCGGCAGTATCCTGATGCCGGAACTGCAGTGGTATCTGGAGAAGTTCCTCGACTACCCATTTCCGCCCGACACCAGCCGCGCCGAGCGGATTCGGACCGCTCTCAAACTCTGGGGCGAAAGCGCATTCGAAGCCCTGTTCACCGACCCCGGCAACGGCGGCTTGTTGCAGGAGGCCACTCTTGGAGGCTACCGGCACCTCACTCTCCAGATCGCCAGCAACGATCCGGGCTTACTGTCATGGCCGTGGGAAGCATTGCGCGATCCTCGCCTGGGAACCTCCCTCGCGCATGCCTGCCGGATCGAACGCCGCCTCGGCGAGATTCCCGACCGCCAGTTCGTTTCGTCAAATCTGCCTCAGGACCGGGTTAACATCCTGTTGGTGGTAGCACGTCCTTTTGGCCCGAAGGACGTGCGCTTCCGTTCCGTCGCCCGGCCACTCGTGGAGCTGATCGCAAAGAACAACCTCCCAGCTCACGTCGACCTCCTCCGCCCGCCGACCTTCAGACACCTCCGCGAGTACCTGAATCAGCACCGGGAGCATTATCATATCCTCCACTTCGACGGACATGGAGCCTATCAGGGTGCCGAAGGGGTGCTCGTCTTCGAGAAAGACGATGGCAGTCCGGATCCCATCGCGGCCAGACAGTTGAACGACCTGCTTCACGATTGCGCAGTTCCCGGTGTGGTGTTGAACGCCTGCCAGTCTGCGATGGTGAAGCAGGAGTCCAAAGACGCTTTCAGTTCGGTAGCCGCGGCTCTGCTGCGCGGGGGCGCAGGCAGCGTGGTCGCGATGGCCTACTCGCTCTACGTCTCCGGCGCGCAGGAATTCTTTCCGGCCTTTTATCGAAACTTCTTCGAGACTGGCAGCGTCGCGGAAGCCACGCGCGCCGGGCGGCAGCAGATGCGCACGCAGAACCAACGCGTCTCGGTGCGCGGCCGATTCGAACTCGACGACTGGCTGCTGCCGGTACTGTATCAACAGACTTCGCTCGATTTTTCCTTCGCCACGAAAGCGGCCGCGACGATGCCCCGCAGTGAGCCGCCATTGCCGGAGGAATTCGGGAGAGACAAGCGTGCCGATGGCTTCATCGGCCGCGACGCCGCGCTGCTGGAACTGGAGCGCGCGATGCGCCGGCCCACTGCGGGAATCCTGATCCACGGGCTGGGCGGTATCGGGAAGACCACGCTTGCGCGAGGATTCGTGCATTGGCTGGCCGCCACAAGCGGGCTGAGCGCCGCTCCCCTGTGGTTCGATTTTCGTGAGATCCGTTCCGCCGAGTTTGTGCTGAACCGTATCGGCGAGGCTCTGTTCGGGCCGAATTTCGCGGCCGCGGCGCCCAGCGCCAAGCTGGAGACTCTGGTGAAATCCTTGCGCGAACAGCGTTTCGTCATCGTCTGGGATAACTTCGAATCCGCTAAGGCGGCCGTCCCCGAAGATGGTCTTGCCCTTCTGGCAAAATTTCTCGATGGATTGCGAGGCGGCGCAACCAAGATCCTGATCACCAGCCGTGCGGAAGAGAATTGGTTGGGGTCGCAGAAACGGGAGAGGTTACCCCTCGGCGGCCTCGACGGCGAGGAGCGGTGGGAGTACTGCGAGGCGATCCTCAAGGAACTCGGACGTCCTGTGAACCGGCAAGACAAAGACTTCGCGGAACTGATGAAACAGCTCGCCGGGCATCCACTAGCGATGCGCGTCATTCTACTGGAACTCGAAAAGCGTACCGCCGGCGAGATAGCCAAGGCGTTACGCGGCAATCTGGCGCAGTTGAAGACTCCCAGGAATGACGCGGCGTCCAGGCAACTGTTTGGCGCACTCCGGTTCGTAGAAGACGGGTTGCCCGAATCTCTGCGGCCCTTGCTGGTGCCCCTCTCTCTGCATGAGTCGTTTATCGACATCGAGCTTCTCGAAGCGATGGCCAAACTGGTGGCCGGAGATTGGTCGCGTGCGCAGATCGACGAGTTGGCAGCGGCGCTCACCGATGCCGGCCTGTTGCGGCATCGCAGCCACACGAACTATGAGCTTCACCCCGTGCTCACCGGGTATCTGCGATCACGCACCACCGGAGTTGCGGGAGGCGAGGCATGGCATCGGGCGTTTGCGTATGTGATGGCGCTGCTGGCGGACCAATCCGCGACGCCCGGTCCGCAGGCGGCGTCCCCGCTCCCCATGCACCTCGCGAATTTTCGCACCGCGCTTGCCGAGACTGAGCGGCTGAAGATGCACGCGGAGACTCAGGCCTTGACGCAAGCCCTCGCCTATTGGGCGCAGCGTAACCACGATTTCGCGAGCGCCGATCTCCTGTTTCGGCGGCTGTCTCGCCACACGGAACTGGCCGGGACTGCGTACCACCAATTGGGTCGCCTCGCCGACGAACGCCACGATCTGGAAGGTGGTGTGGATTGGTATCTCAAGGCGCTCGAAACCTTTAAAAAGCAGGGCAAGGAAAAGGAATTAGCGTCCACCTATCACCAGTTGGGAGGAGTCGCGAGGAATCGGAACGACTTTCCCACGGCGGAAGCGTGGTATCGCAAGGCTCTCGCCATTTGGGACAAATACGCCGACGAGCACAACGCAGCGCAGACCTATCATCAACTCGGGATCCTGGCCGAGAGGCAGAACGATCCACCGTCCGCCCTCGAATGCTACCAGAAGTCGCTCGCGCTGAAAGAGAAGAATGGTGAAGTGTATCTGAGCGCAAGCACGTATTTACAATTGGGAAACATCTCCTTACACCAAGGTGCTCTCGATTCCGCGGAGCAGTCCTATCGGAAGGCGATCGCGATTTGGGAGAAGTTCAAAGACGAGCGCACGGCCGCGCAAGGCTACCATCAGATGGGAAGAGTGGCGGAAGAACGCGGAGATCTTTCGACCGCCGACGAGTGGTATCGGAAGTCGCTTGCGATCAAGGAAAGGCTGGGCGACGAGGCCGGAGCCGCGCAAACCTATCACCAACTGGGCAAACTGGCGGCAACTCGGAGCGATTTCGATTCCGCGGAGGCGTGGTATCAAAAATCGCTCGCAGTCAAGCAAAAGCTGGGCAATGCGCGTGAGACCGCCTTGACGATCGGTTCGATCGGACGTCTTGCCGAGTTGCAGCAAAGAACGGTCCAAGCAGGACAGCTCTACTTGCTGGCACTTACCATCTTTCTCCAAAGCCACGATTCGCGGCATGCCCAAATTGCACTGGCGGACTTCAACAGAGTCCACCAGTCCGCGTCTCCCCAGGAGCAACGCGAACTCGAACGACTTTGGACCGAAGCAAATCTGGGCACCTTCCCGGCATCAGTCCGTTGACACGCCACGTTACACTTGTGATATGCGTTTGTCCGTCGCCCTGCTGTTGGCCGCCTGCCTGTTACGGGGTGCGTCGAACACCGTGCCGCCGGTGGTGCCCGGGGACTCCCATCGCGGCGAGAAGATCTTCGAAAGCGAGCACTGCATCCAATGCCACGCGGTTAACGGGCGCGGCGGCAGGATGGGTATCGACTTGGGCCGATCGGTGAGCCGCGGCTATACGCCTTCGCGCCTTGCCAGCACCATGTGGAACCATGCGCCGGTGATGTGGGGCGCCATCGGAGCGGCCAAGATTAAGATGCCCCGCCTCTCTCCGCGTGACGCATCCGACCTCTTCGCCTTCTTCTACTCCTCCCGCTTTTTCGATCGGCCCGGCGAGGTCGCGCGCGGCAAGGAGACCTTCGCCGCCCGGCAGTGCGGGGGCTGCCACGGCATTACTACGTCGATCGCGGAGGGCGCTCCCCCGGTGTCGAAGTGGGATTCGCTCGACGATCCGGTTCTGCTGGTGCAGCAGATGTGGAACCACAGCTATCCCATGCGCCAGGCCTTTGCACGCCACAAACTGGAGTGGCAATCGCTCACCAGCGAACAGTTGGACGACATCCTGGCATACCTGCGCTCGCTGCCCGAAACGCAGCACCTGGTCTCGCGCTTTTCCAATACCTCCGACGAAAACGGCCGGCACGTCTTCGAAGTCAAGGGATGCGTCAACTGCCACAAGGGCGAATTGGCGCTGGAGAATCGCCTGCATAACATGACCCTCACCGATATCGCCGTCGACATGTGGAATCACGCTCCCCGCATGATGGCGCAGCCTCCTACGCTCTCGCCCGTCGAGATGCGCCAACTGCTGAGCTTCCTCTGGATGCGCCAGTTTGTTTATCCCGGAGGCGACGTGGCCGAAGGCAAGCGCGTCTTCACGGAACGCCGCTGCGGCGACTGCCACTACGGCGGTAGTCACGGCGCCCCGCAGTTGCCCGGACAGGCGCGGCCATACTCGGAAGTGACGATCATCGCGGCCCTCTGGGATCACGGACCGCGCATGCTCAATCGCATGAAGCAGGCGGGAATCTCGTGGCCGCAATTCGGCAAGCCGCAGGAACTGGCGGATCTGATCGCGTACCTGAATTCTGTTCAGTAGTTTATGGCGCAAAGAGTCTGCTTTGCCCGCGTCGAGACTCTTCTCGACGCTTTTCGAATCTACTGAGGATCGAACGAAGTGGTTTACGACGCGGCTCTCGACATCGAAAGTGGCTGACACGAGTGTCCGCGCCACGTCCCGTCGAGCGGCATCTTGAAATTGCTACAATCGTTCCAAACAACATTCGGCGCCCGACACCCTGCCGTTAGCCGTCCATTTTGAGGGGATACATATGGGAATTGGCATTCGAATCGAGGAACTCCGCAAAATCTACGACTCGCCTCCGCCATCGGCGGCACGCGGCGGCGGCTTTTCGTTCACACCCATGCGCAGCGCCGGCCCCAAAGAAAAGAAGAAAAAGTTCGAAGTCGTGGCGCTCGATAATGTCTCCTTCGAAATCCGTCCGGGCGAGATCTTCGGGCTCCTCGGCCCCAACGGCGCGGGCAAATCCACTACCATTGGTATCCTGACGACCCGCACACAGCCCACCAGCGGACGCGCCTTCGTCGGCGAGTTCGATGTCTGGAAGCAACAGGTCAAAGCCAAGCACCTGATCGGAGTCGTCCCTCAGCGGCCGAATCTTGATTTCGCTCTCACCGCACGCGAGATTCTACTGTTCCACGGCGCCTATTTTGGACAGAGTGGCAAAGAGCGCGCACGGCGCGCCGACGAACTCATCGAGAAGTTCAAACTCACCGATCGCGCCGACCACATGGTTCGCGGGTTCTCTGGCGGTATGATGCAGCGCCTCTCCATCGCCCGCGCCATGATGCACGATCCCGAGGTGCTGTTCCTCGACGAGCCGTCCGCCGGTCTCGATCCGCAAACACGCCTTCTGCTGTGGGAGATCGTTCGCGACTACAACCGCCAAGGCAAGACCATCGTCATCACTACCCACTACATGGACGAAGCCGACACCCTCTGCGAGCGGCTTGCAATCATCGATCACGGCAAGATCATCGCCCAAGGCACGCCGCAGGAATTGAAGGCGTCCATTCCCGGCGGCTACCTACTGCGCCTGAAGTTCGACCGCGTCAGCGACGAACTGCTCGGACAACTGCGCGTCCTCCCCGGCGTCAGCGAAGTACGTTCCAAGGACGGCAGCGGCACCGACGTCTACGCCGACCGGGGCGGCACGCTGATCTCCGGAATCGTGAATTCCGCCCAGGCTGCGGGGGTGGAACTTCGCGACGTGCACATCTCCGAACCCAGCCTGGAAACCCTGTTCCTGCATCACACCGGAAGGAGTCTCCGCGATTGAACTGGAAAACCTTTTTCGCCATGCTTTCGCGCGACGGGCATGTCGCCCGCCGCAACCTGGTTCCCATGCTGATGCAGAACCTGCTGCAGCCGATGCTCCTAACCTTCGTCTTTGGACGCATCCTCACCACCAGCGGGATGATGCAGATGTCGTATAAGAATGTGCTGCTGCCCGGCATCATCGCCATCAGCATGGTGCTATCCGGTATACAGGCTGTCGCCATGCCCCTCATCGCGGAGTTTCAATTTACGCGCGAGATCGAGGACCGTCTGCTGGCGCCCATGGAGACGCACTGGCTGGCCGTGGAGAAGATCATTGCCGGGATGATTCAGGCACTGGTCTCCGGCCTGGTCGTGATTCCCTGCGCCTGGCTGGTGATGGGGAAGGGCATCAATCTGAGTTTCGGGCAGCCGCTCGAGTTCGTCGCCGTCTGTTTCCTGGTCGCTTTGTGTTCGGCTGCCGGGGGCTTGACGCTCGGCTGCAGCATCGGGCAGACTCAGATCGGCCTGATGTTCAGCATGGTGGTCGCTCCCATGATGATGTTCGGCTGTGCCTATTATCCATGGAGCGCACTGGCTTCGTTCCGCATTTTGCAGTACGCGGTGTTAATAAACCCCCTGGTTTACGCCAGTGAAGGGCTCAGGGGCACACTGGTACCGCAGGTGCCCCACATTCCCTTGCTTTACATCATCTGCGCATTGGCGATTATGGATGCAGCCCTGCTCGTTGCGGGTCTGAAGAAGTTCGTCAAAAAAGCGGTGAGTTAAGGAGCGGCCGCCGGCTCTTCGTCACCGGCGCGTCGCGAGAAGAGCATGGTACTGGGCCTGGAGAGCGGTGCGCTGTTCCTGCTGATTGCGGCGGTCGTCGCAATGCTGACCCGGAAACTCCGCTTGCCCTACACGGCGGGCCTGGTCGCCGCTGGAATCGGCCTGGCGTTCCTGCCTTTCACTCCCACCCTCAATCTCACACGCGACCTGATCTTTCTGGTGCTTCTCCCGCCCCTGATCTTCGAGGCAGCCTTCCAGTTGGATTGGAAGCAACTGCGTCAAGATCTGCCCGTCGTGCTGGTGCTCGCTTGCTTGGGCGTGGTCCTCTCGGCTGCGGTCACGACCGCGGGCATGCATTTTCTGGCGCATTGGGACTGGCGCAGCGCCATGGTATTCGGCGCGCTGATCGCCGCCACCGATCCAGTCTCGGTAGTGGCGACGTTCAAGGAAGCTGGAGCCCATGGCCGCCTGCTGGTGTTGATCGAATCCGAGAGCCTGTTCAATGACGGCACCGCCGCGGTCGCGTTCACTGCCGTTCTGAGTTTCAGTCTGGGACAAACCGTGACTCCGTGGGCCGTGACGCAGTCGCTGGTCCTGATGATTGGAGGGGGGATCGCGTGCGGCGCCGCCGTGGCGGCATTCGTCCTCTTGCTGATAGGACGCACGGAGGATCACCTGGTGGAGATCACCTTCACCACGGTCGCGGCCTACGGCTCGTTCCTGCTGGCCGAGCATTTCCACCTATCGGGCGTGCTGGCCACGCTCACGGCTGGGCTGATGCTGCGGAATCTCCGCGCTCTTGGCTCCATCTCGGGCCGCGGGCAGGAGGCGGTTGAAGATTTTTGGACCTACGCGGCGTTCGTCGCCAATTCACTGGTGTTTCTGCTGATCGGAATGCGGGAGGCCACTCAGAAATTGAACTTCGTGTGGCTTCCCTCGATCGCCATTCTGCTGGTGCTGCTGGGGCGTGCGGCGGCCGTCTATCCATGCTGCGCCCTGTTTCGGCGTACGCGACTGTCCGTCTCCATGCGGCATCAGCACATTCTGTTTTGGGGCGGTCTGCGCGGAGCGCTGGCACTCGCGTTGGCGCTCGGCCTGCCGCCCGAAATGCCCATGCGGGAGGCCATCATCTCCGTCAGTTTCGCGATCGCAGTCTTTTCGGTTTTTGTGCAGGGACTTACGATGGCGCCGGCACTGCGTTGGGCCGGAGAGATCTCTGGCAGGCAGCGGCGACAGGGCGGAACCATAATTGAGGGCGGTAGAGACATCACCGGCGAGCCGCGGAACAACATGTGGAGATGATGGCGAAGGGCCGGCGAGGGCCGGCAAAATGGGCGACGCCCAACGTCAGATTCGGTTGCGCAATAGCCCACTCTTGCTTTCGCGTCTCGTCTTCTCCACGTGCTGCTCTGTAGCGTCGGGGCTTCGCGGCTCCGCGAGTGCGTTTTGTCCGCTCTGCACCCCGCCATAGCAACTGCCCCCCGCCGTCCGGCCCCATGATAATATGAGTGGCTAATCCAAAGCCGACATTATGGATAACTCCATCCTTTCGATCGTCCTGTTTACGCCGCTGGCGGGACTTTTGGTTCTACTTTTCATCCCATCGTCGAACGCCCGGGCCATCAAGCTATGGGCCAATTTCGTTGCCCTCGTTGGCTTCCTGGTTTCGCTCCCGCTGGTCTTCCGGTTCGATCCGAATAAGGACTATCAATTCGAAGAGAAATTGTCGTGGATTCCCACCGTCGGCGCGTCCTACCATATCGGCGTGGATGGACTCAGCATGTTGCTGGTCATGCTGACGACGATCATCGGCGTGATCGCCATTCTCTCGAGTTGGAATGCCATTCACGAGCGGCTCAAGGAATACTACGCGTTCTTCCTGTTGCTCCAGACAGGCATGCTGGGCGTCTTTATGGCGCTCGATTTCCTTCTGTTCTTCGTCTTCTGGGAAACCGTGCTGGTGCCGATGTACTTCATCATCGCCATTTGGGGCGGTCCGCGCCGTGTTTACGCCGCCATCAAGTTCATGATCTACACGCTGATCGGCTCGGTGCTGATGCTTCTCGGCATCCTGACGCTCTACTATCAGCACTACCTGCAATTCCAGAGCAACAGCTTCGATATCGCCGAACTTCTCCGCACGTCCGTTCCCGGCAGTGTTCAATGGTGGGTGTTCTGGGCGTTCTTCGTCGGATTCGCGGTCAAGGTGCCGATGTTTCCGTTCCACACCTGGCTGCCCGACGCGCATACCGAAGCGCCGACGGCCGGCTCCGTGGTACTGGCCAGTGTCCTGCTGAAAATGGGGACGTACGGATTCCTGCGGTTCTCCCTGCCGCTGCTGCCCGAATCCGCCAAGAACCCCAAAATCATCGCTGCCATGGCGATTCTCTCCATCATCGGGATCGTCTATGGCGCGCTCGCCTGCCTGATGCAGAAGGACTGGAAGAAACTGGTGGCCTACTCCTCGGTAAGCCATCTGGGCTTCTGCACGCTCGGGATTTTCGCGCTCAATCCCGCGGGAATTTCAGGGTCGATCCTGCAGCAGATCAACCACGGTATTTCTACCGGCATGCTCTTTCTGATCGTGGGCGTGGTCTATGAACGCCGCCACACCCGCGAGATCGCCGAATACGGCGGGCTGTTGCGCGTCATGCCAGTCTTCACCATGATCTTCGGACTGGCTGCTTTGAGTTCGATGGGTATGCCGCCGTTGAATGGCTTCATCGGTGAAATCACGATCCTCAGCGGCGCTTATCGTATGTCGCATATCTGGGCATTCTGGGGCGCGGTGGGAATTGCTTTGGGCGCGGCGTACCTGCTGTGGCTCTTCCAGCGCACCATGCTGGGAGACGTGAAGGAGAAGAATTTGATGTTGAAGGATCTCTCCTTCCGCGAGGTTGTGGTTTTCGCGCCGCTGGTGGTATGGGCGTTCTGGATCGGCTTGAATCCCCAGCCCTATTTCAAATACCTCGATCGCTCGGTCGCGACCATCGTGGAGCGCGTGCATCCCGGCTACTACTCCGAGCAGCACCTTCACAATCCGTTGGAACCCGGAACTCCCACTGCGGCGTTGCGTTAAGAGGCGGCACATTTACTGTCAAGGCCGGATTTCCCCACAACGTGGTGGTGCTTTGGCTTATATTAATGTAGTAGATCACATCTTTTTATCTTGAATTCACGCCATAGTCCGTGGCATACTCCAAGACAGCCGCTGCCCGTGTCTGGACCGGCCGATACACCGGTTCAGGACGAACCTAGTCCGTATAAAGGTAATTAGACCTAAAATACCTGTAAATAGTTTGTCTGCGGCAGGAAGAGAGCCTGGTGACATGACGCGATTCCTGTTATGCCTCTGCCTTTTCACAACGCTGGTTGTTGCTCAGAGTACCGATGCAGTGCTCACTGGCAATGTGCTGGATCCGACCGGGGCCAATGTGCCCGGTGCGACAGTCACTGCCCAAAACATCCATACTGGCGTCGCAACCACAATTAAATCCAACGCCGCGGGAGTTTATGTGTTCCCGTCGCTGCAGCCCGGAACCTACCAGGTGACGGCCGAGTTGTCGGGGTTTCGCAAACTGGTGACCAACGACCAGGTGTTGCATCCCGGCGATCGCGTCAATTTGAACCTGCAGTTGGAGGTTGGGGCCAACACTGATTCGGTCGAAGTCACCGCCAATCCGGATGCCATCAATGCCTTGACCAGTTCCACAGGGGGAGTAGTTAACCAGACCAAGATCATGGATTTGCCGGTGGTGAGCCGGAACGCGATGGATTTGGTGCTTACCCAGCCGGGTCTCGTCTCGACATCGAGCGGCGCCAACATCAACGGAGCCCGCGCCGACATGACCAACATCACCTTGGATGGGGTCAACATCGTTGACAACTTCATCACCGAGGCACTGGGCACCACGATGATCTGGACTGGTGTGGACCGTGTCGAAGAGGTCAAGGTAGTCACCTCGCCCAACGATGCGGAATACGGCCGCGGCTCAGGGCAGGTACAGCTCATCTCGCGATCGGGCACCAATCAGTTTCACGGCAGCGCCTACGATTACCTTCGGAACACCCTGCTGAATGCCAATACCTGGGCGAACAATCGCAACGGCAGTCCTCGCAGCACCCTGGTTTACAACGATGTTGTGGGCCGCCTGGGTGGTCCGATCCGCAAGAACAAGACGTTTTTCTTCGTGCTGTTCGAGCCGCAGCTGACCCGCAGCAAGGTCACCACCACGGCTACAGTGCCCACCGACCTCGCCCGCCAGGGGATTTACAGGTTCTTCCCGGGAGTGCAGAATGCCAATGCGAACGCCGCAAACCCGGTGGTCGATCTCAACGGCAACCCGGTAACACCGCGTGGAGCCACAGGTCCTCTGCAGTCCGTCAGCCTCTTCGGGCTCGATCCGAACCGTATGAAACCGGATAGCACCGGAGCTGTCGCCAAGTACCTCGCCCTGCTGCCATCGCCGAACAGCTTCACACTGGCGGGCGACGGATTGAACACCGCCGGATATCAATGGCGAATCCCCGAGCCGGACGACACCTACTCTACTGACGTTCGCATCGACCAGAATTTCAACGACAGTCAACGCCTGACCTTCTCCTACAATCACGATACGGAAGATGCGATGAACGGCTTCGCGGCCCAGCCGTTGCCGACCTCGCCCGCCGGAGATTACAAATCCACGGCGACCGTAGGTTCACTTACGCTGACCTCGACTTTGAGGGCCAACCTGATGAACATCGCCAGCATCGGAGTGCAGCGGAACCACGTTCAGTTCATCGCGCCCTGGAATGTGTCGGGATTCGGCATTCTGCCGAACATCAACAATGTTCCGTTTGTTCTGGGCATGGGTTCGGTCACGAGTCCGATCAGCACATCCACCAATATCGATCCACAAGGCCGCATCTCGCCAGTTTACGAGTTCAAGGACAAGATCAACTGGAGCCGTGGGATTCACCAGATCAAGTTCGGCGTCGATCGCCGCTACTCTTCCTCCAACGAGTTCGTTTCGTTCAACGTCGTGCCACGGGTGACCCTCGGAACGGCCAGCGGCGCCCCCACCCAGAACATCACGACCATTCCCGGCATCGGATCGAACAGCACCGCCGCTGGTAGTTTCTTGTCGATGCTGGCAGGGTCGGTGGCGAGCCAAACGCAGCAGTTCTATTCGCCAGGCGGACAGAACCCGCAGTTTGTGCCCGGCGAGCAATCCAATCATACCTGGCGCGAAGCGGAATGGATGGGCTTTCTCCAGGATGACATCAGGCTGAAGCGGAACTTCACGCTAAACGTGGGCGTCCGTTGGGAGTATTATGGGGTTCCCTACGAAGCGCACGGCAAACTCGACGGCCTGGTGGGCGGATCGCCGAGCATTTTTGGCCTGTCCGGAACCAGTTTCGGGGCGATGTTTCATCCCGGAACCTTCAATGGATCTCTGGCGCAGTTCCAATTGATCGGTCGTAATTCGCCAAATTCGAGCGTCCAGCCCTACAATCCGGACTACCGGAATTTCGCCCCGGTGATTGGTTTTTCGTGGGGTATTCCATGGTTGAACGAGAACAAAACTGTGTTGCGCGGCGGCTACGGCGTCGCTTACGAGCGCAGCGCCCTGGTCCTGCTGAGCCAGATCTACGGCTATAGCCAGCCAGGGCTCGGGCAGTCTGTGACCCTGAATCCGACCAGCTACCTGGGATTGGGAGGGGCATCCTTGCCGCTCAGTCCGACCATCACGCCGCTGGCGCTGGTTCCCGTCAACGACGCTATCGCCGGCCAATCCGTCCGCGTCATCGACAACCACCTGCGCACACCCTACATTCAGAACTGGAATTTCTCCCTCGGCCGGGAGATCGGCAAGGGAGTCACCATCGATGTGCGTTACGTGGGTAGCAAGGGGACGAAGTTGTTGCGCGGCACCAATGTCAACGAGACCAACATCTTCGAAAGCGGCATCCTGGACGCTTTCAAGACCACCTTGGCCGGCGGAAACGCTCCCCTGTTCAACCAGATCTTCAATGGCCTGAACATTTCGGGTGCGGGGGTGGTGGATGGCAGCAGCATCAGCGGGTCCGATGCAGTTCGCAAGAACACCACCATGCAGACGTACCTCTACAACAACGATGTGGGCGGGCTTGCGTACTATATCGCCACTACGACCAACTACACCGGACTGCGCGGCGGCTTACTCAAGAACGGCGGTCTGCCGAGCAATCTCATCATGGCCAATCCGCAGTTCGCTTCGGCCTACCTCATCAGCAACTATGGAAACTCGATCTATCACTCTGGACAGATCGAGGTGAACAAGCGATTCCAGCATGGCTTTACGATTCAGGCGAGCTACGTCCGCAGCAAGGCGATCGGCGATTACGATGGGAACCAGCAGAGCCAGATCACCAGCTTTCTGACCCTCCGTAACGAACATCTCGATCGCCGTCTGCTGAGTTACGACGTTCCGAACCTGATCCGGACCAGCGGTGTCTGGGATCTGCCGTTCGGTCCCAAGGGACATTTCCTCCACAACTCTCATGGAGCGGTTCGGCGGATCGTGGAAGGCTGGCAGACAGGGGTCATCTTCAATAAGCTGTCGGGCGTTCCCACCGGATTCTCCGTGAGCAGTGCTGCCGGCGATTCATTCAACTACATCGGTACCGCCCCGCCATTTGCGCTCGGGGCTTTCCCAAGCAACATCATCAGCGCGCAGAAGGTGGGCAACAATGTTCTCGGATTGTCGGGGTACACCCAAGTTGCCGACCCGTCCATCAAGAACATGCCGGCGAACCTGCAAAGCCTGAGCCCGCTGTACGCGATCCAGGGTCCCAGCGGCCAGGTTCTGGTTCAGAATCCGGCACTCGGCACGTTGGGGAATCTCAATCCGACGAACCTCCGCGGGCTGGGATCGTTCACGCTGAATATGCAGTTGTCGAAGGCGGTCACGGTGAGGGAGAACCTACACATCACGGTCAGGGCTGACGCTCAAAATCTGCTCAATAAGCCGATCTGGGCAAACCCCACCTTGAACATCGATAGCACCAGCTTCGGTCAGATCACCAGCGCCACCGGCAATCGACTGATCGGTTTGAGTGCACGTATCGAGTTCTAAATTCGAATCGACGTGGCGCGGACACTCGTGGCAGCCATGAGTGTCCGCGACTCATTCACCTAATCGTCTGCCAGTCCCGCCCGTCCCGTCCACTTCGCCTTCAGAAAATCGCGATTCATCAGCGCAATTACCGAAAGCTTGATTTCCTTCGGACAGACGGCCTCGCACTCTCCGATGTTGGTGCAGCTTCCAAATAACTCGCGCTGCGACTGCCCTACCATGGCCACCACGCGCGTATCGCGCTCGGGCTGCCCCTGCGGTAACAGACCGAGATGCGCGATTTTCGCCCCCATGAACAGAGACGCCGAGGCGTTCGGACACATCGCCACACACGCTCCGCAGCCAATGCACGCCGCCGCATCCATTGACCGTTCGGCATTATCCTTCGGCACGAGCACCGCATTGCCATCCGGAGCGCTGCCTGTCGCCACGGAGATGAAACCGCCCGCGGCAATCAGCCGGTCGAACGCGCTGCGGTCCACCACCAGGTCCTTCACTACTGGAAACGCTTTAGCCCGCCAGGGCTCCAGGTACAGCTCATCGCCGTCCTTGAAGTGCCGCATGTGCAGTTGGCAGAGCGTAGTACCGGGGAGCGGCCCGTGCGCCACACCGTTCACCATGCAGCCGCACATACCGCAAATGCCTTCGCGGCAGTCATGATCGAACGCCACCGGCTCCTCGTTCTTCGCGATCAGGGCCTCGTTCAGGACGTCCAGCATCTCGAGAAACGACATTTCGTGATTGACGTCCGGCACCTCGTAGCGCACCATGCGCCCGGTGTCATTGGCGTTCCGCTGCCGCCAGATGTGGAGAATGATTCGCATTTACTTGTAGCTCCGTTGCGCCGGGTGCACGTACTCGAAAGTCAGCGGCTCCTTATGCAGTTCGGGCCGATTGCCCACTCCGCGAAACTCCCATGCCGCGGAATACGAATACTGCGCGTCGTCGCGCGCCGCTTCGCCTTCAGGAGTTTGATACTCCTCGCGGAAATGTCCGCCGCACGATTCGTTCCGCTCCAGCGCGTCCAGGCACATCAGCTCGGCGAGTTCGAAGAAGTCCGCCACCCGGCCGGCCTTTTCAAGCGACTGATTCAACTCCTCGGCGCCGCCGAGGACCTTCACGTCGCGCCAGAACTGCTCGCGCATCTCCGGGATCTTCGCGAGCGCATGCTGCAATCCCGAAGCATTCCGCGACATCCCGCAGTACTCCCACATCAGCTTGCCGAGTTCCCGATGATACGAATCCACGGACCGCGTGCCCTTGGTCTCGAGCAGCCGCTTCGTCACGCAAGTCACCTGTCCCTCTGCCTCGCGAGCCGCGGGATGGCTGGAGTCGATCTTGCCCACTTTCGTGCTGGCCAGGTAGTCGTTGATGGTATTCGGCAGGACGAAGTAGCCGTCCGCCAGCCCTTGCATCAACGCGCTGGCGCCCAGGCGGTTGGCACCGTGGTCGGAGAAGTTGGCTTCGCCGATCACGTACAACCCCGGAATCGTGGACATCAGATTGTAGTCCACCCACAGGCCGCCCATGGTGTAGTGGATCGCCGGAAAGATGCGCATGGGCATCTGATAAGGATCTTCGCCGGTGATCCGTTCATACATGTCGAACAGATTGCCGTAGCGCTCTTTGATGACGGGCTTGCCGAGCCGTTGGATGGCGTCGCGGAAGTCGAGATAGACGGCGAGACCCGACTCGCCAACCCCGCGGCCTTCGTCGCAGACCTGCTTGGCATTACGCGAAGCCACATCGCGCGGCACCAGGTTGCCGAAGCTCGGATACTTGCGCTCCAGATAATAGTCCCGGTCCTCTTCGGGGATTTGGCTCGCCGGCCGAGTGTCACCCTTCTTCTTCGGCACCCACACGCGCCCGTCGTTGCGCAGCGATTCGCTCATCAGCGTGAGCTTCGATTGATACTCGCCCGAGACCGGAATGCAAGTGGGATGGATTTGCGTGAAACACGGATTCGCGAACAGCGCGCCGCGTTTGTGCGCGCGCCAGATTGCCGTAGTGTTCGATCCCTTGGCGTTGGTGGAGAGGTAATAGACATTGCCATATCCGCCGGTTCCCAGCACCACGGCGTCGCCGAAGAACGACTCCACTTTTCCGGTGATCAGGTTCCGCGTCACGATGCCGCGTGCGCGCCCATCGACGACGATGAGGTCGAGCATCTCGGTGCGTGGAAACATCTTCACCTGACCCTTGCCGATCTGGCGCTCCAGAGCCTGGTACGCCCCGAGGAGCAACTGCTGGCCCGTCTGGCCCCGCGCATAAAAAGTACGCGATACCTGCGCGCCGCCGAATGAGCGGTTGTCCAGGTAGCCCGAATACTCACGCGCGAAGGGCACTCCCTGGGCCACGCACTGATCGATGATGTTCAGGCTGATCTGCGCGAGCCGGTAGACGTTCGATTCGCGGGAGCGGAAGTCGCCGCCTTTCACCGTATCGTAAAAGAGCCGGTAGACGCTGTCGCCGTCATTGTGATAGTTCTTGCCGGCATTGATGCCGCCCTGGGCCGCGATACTGTGCGCGCGGCGGGGGGAGTCCTGGAAGCAGAAGCATAGGACGTTGTACCCCAATTCGCCCAGCGAAGCCGCGGCAGCACCGCCCGCAAGACCGGTGCCCACCACGATAATCGTATGCTTCCGCTTGTTCGCCGGATTGACCAGCTTGAGATTGAAACGGTGGCGGTCCCAGCGCGTTTCAATCGGCCCTTCGGGAGATTTCGAATCGAGTTCCATTTCCGGCGTTCCTTTACAGATGCAACAGACCAGCCATCACCGCGATGGGTATCGAGCAGTTTCCGATCGCGATCAGGATGGAGACGATGGCCGCGCCCTTCTTCAACAAGGGGGTGTAGCGTGGATGGTTGATGCCCATGGACTGGAACATGCTCCACAGTCCGTGGTACAGATGCATGCACAACAGGATCATCGCGAGAATGTAGAATGCGGAGACCCCGTAATTTTGAAAGCCCAGGATAACGTTGCGGTGCACGTCGGGAGCATTCACCCCGACCTCCGCAGCCGGCAGCCCCGGCACTGCTCCCACGGTCAGATGCAGCACATGGAAGATGATGAAGGCCGCGACGATGGGTCCGCTCCAGAGCATGGTGCGGGCGGCATACGAAGTCGGAACATCATTCTTCTTTACATACTTGACCGGCCGGGCGGCACGATTCTGACTCCAGAGCTGCACAGAGGCCGTAATGTGGAGAATTACCGCCAGCAACAGGAACGCGCGGATCACCCACAAGGGAATGGCATTCGCGGGATTGTGCAGGAAGGCGGCGTAGTGGTTGATCTGTTCGGGGTCGGAAGAATAGATCTGCAGGTTGCCCAGCAGATGCCCCACAACATATCCGAAAAGAATCACACCGGTGATGGCCATGATGGCCTTTTTGCCGATGGGGGCTTCGTAAAAGCGGACAGCTCGATCCAGAGGACTGATCGCGATTGCACTCATACTGTGATCCTGGTTGGGGCGATTAGACTTCGCCAAGATGGTTCGGTAGCGCCCACACGACGGGGCGTACAAAGCGGGCTAAAAGCTCTCAAAGCTCCAGTATACCTGGGTGAGCGCGTCCTGTGGGGCAAATCTCAACGGCGGGATATGCTTTTGCGGAAAGGATTAATGGCACTGCTGAGTTTATGAAGATCTTCATGGGCAACGGTGGCGCAAACGCTCTGTTTGCCGTGCGACACTCTTGTCGACGCTTTTCGTACGTCCACCAAGTGGGACTCTTTTCGGCGCTGCTTCTGAACTTCCCGAATCTGCCTGCGCACCCTCAACCTCGGCGGCTGTCCACAGTTCACCTTGGCCACAGAGCGATCGGGTCGGCTACCTGTTGTTCGATGCTGAGAAGACCAGTACCGGCCCGAGGGAATTAGGAATGGGTGACGTGGTCGTTCGGCGGTAAACGGGCAGGCTCGACGCCATTCCGGGAGCAGTTTCCGCCTCGCCGTTCCAAAGAAGATGAATCAAGTGCGCAGCCAGCTCCTTGGAGCAAATGCAGTCCGCCTCTGAGACCTTCTCCCGCCGTTCACGCGACTGCCAGGCAAACTCGAGCCGCACAGGCTCGCAGTCCTCGCCGATCCATACGCCTTTCCGATTCCAGAAAGTCGCGGCATCATCGCTACCCTCAATTCCCACTCGAATCATCTCATCGCTACGAGAAAGAACTACTGCTCCTACTGTCCGGCCGTCTGCGTAATGAATCGTCATTTGGTTGCCCCTTGAGGATCATATTGCGCTACCGATGCCGGAGACCGCCAGCCCCAGAGGTACCTCGTCTGTACCACGGGTCCAGTAGTGCCCGTGCTAGTCGGCCTAACGAAGATGCCTACTGCCAAAGGTAATTCACAGCGCGGGTACCCGCCTCGCATACGAGGCCGTCTCGTTGCGGGCCACCAGTTCGCACAGGAGCGCAGCTCGTCAAGAGCGCCCGACTCCGAGGCGCGCGCGTTAAGCAGCGATGAAGTTGACGTTAACGAACGCACTGCGAAGATATAGTACTGGTGCAAGGACACTTGTAAATCCTCGATTCAAAATTGCACGGGGAGTACTTCTTGAGCTTTGCAGTTCCCGCCCCATCGCCGGGGCGAGAAGTGTCGCCGGATCGTGATGACAGTCTCGCGACGCCTGATTGCCGCGCTTCTCGTTGTCGTATCGCACGGTCGTGATGCACCGCGAGAAAAGCCGCGGCGGCGTGCGGAATTGCGAGTGTGTTAACTTGAAAACTCATGCTTGTAGAAGGGGCAGAAGACACTTCCGTATGGTCTCCCGAGTCGTGGCGCCTTCGCCCTGCGCTACAGCAGCCTGAGTATCCTGACCCTGAGGCACTGGCTGCGGTGCTCGCCGAACTGCGCCAACTCCCGCCTCTAGTCACCAGTTGGGAGATCTTGAACCTGCGGGAGCAACTGGCAGAAGCGGCCGCCGGAGAGCGCTTCGTGCTCCAGGGAGGCGACTGCGCTGAACGCCTGATGGATTGCCGTTCCACGCGCATTACCAACACGCTCAAGGTGATGGTGCAGATGAGCCTGGTGCTGGTGGTGGGCGCGCAACGGCCGGTCATCCGGATCGGACGCTTCGCAGGCCAATACGCGAAACCGCGCTCGGCGAACGACGAGGTCCGCGACGGCGTGAGCCTGCCATCCTACCGTGGCGACATCATCAATCGGCCGGAGTTCACACCGGAGGCCCGCATACCCAATCCGCAACTGCTCCTCCGGGGATACGAGCGCGCGGCGATGAAACTGAATTTCATTCGCGCGCTGGTCAAGGGCGGATTCGCGGATCTGCACCACCCCGAATTCTTCGAGTTGGATTGGGTTGCGGATTCGCCACTGGCAGATGAATACCACCAGATGGCGCAGACCATTCGCGACTCACTGCGCTTCATGGAGAATGTTCTGGGTGTCCGCGCCGGCGAATCGGACCGCATCGATTTCTTCACGGCGCACGAGGCCTTGCACCTGGGATACGATTCCGCGCAGACGCGCCGTGTTCCCCGCCGTCCCGGCTACTTCAATCTGACGGCTCATTTTCCATGGGTGGGCCTGCGCACCAACCAACCGGATGGCGCTCACATCGAATATGTGCGCGGTATCGAGAACCCCATCGGTGTCAAAGTGGGTGCCGGCACGACTCGCGATCAGGTGGCGCGCTGGATTGAAATACTCGATCCGCATCGCACACCAGGCCGCCTGACGTTGATCCATCGATTCGGAGCGCGCAACATCGCGGACGCTCTGCCGAAATTGAGCGAAGCGGTTCGCGCTGAAGGCGGACAGGTGCTATGGGTGTGCGACCCCATGCACGGCAACACACACATGACGGCCAGCGGCGTGAAGACGCGCAATTTCGAGGACATCATCTCAGAAGTGGAGCAGGCCTTCGATATTCACCGTGCGATGGGCCAGAGGCTGGGCGGCGTCCATATCGAGTTAACGGGCGAGAATGTCACTGAATGCGTCGGCGGTACGAGAGGCCCCAGCGAAGATGACCTTGCGCGCGCCTACGAATCGGAAGTGGACCCGCGTCTCAATTACGAGCAGTCGCTTGAATTGGCATTCCTGATCGCCCGCAAAATGAAGAACGGCCGCTAAATACATCGCCCTACCGCGCCAACAGTCGATTCAGCAGCGGCAATGGCACCGCTCCCTCTTTCAACGCGTTGTCGTTGAACTCCGCGAGTTTCCACGCCGCGCCTTTCCCCTGCTTGTAGGTCTCCCGCACACGAAGCCATCCACGCCAGCCGACAAAGTACATCGGCAATTGGCATGACGAGAGCTTCGCTCTCTGCAGTTTGCCGCGAGCCTCCTCCTGCTCCTGGAACGTCTGCTGCTGCATCAGGTCCATCGCCTCCTGATCCGTCATGTTTAGCATCTGCAGCCGCACATCCAGGATGGTGTTGGCAATCACACGCAGTTCTTCCTTGGCGAAGGTCAGCGCCAATTCGGGCGAGTGATCCAGAAACCCCTCGTCCAACATGATCTGCGTGGCGTACTGCCCCCACCCTTCTACATAAGGCCCGCTGCCATACACGGAGCGAAGGACGCGCCTCGTGTCAGGCTGGACATCATTTGCAAACTCCATCTGAACATAGTGCCCCGGCATCGCTTCATGGATGGTCAGCAGTTTCAGCTTGTAGAAGTTGTATTCGCGCAGTTTGCTCTCCACCCGTTCAGCGGGCCAGTCCGCCGGAATTGGCGTGACCCAATAGAACGCCCCCAATTGCGGCTCCAGCGCCGGCGCCGCATTGAATCCGCCCACCGAGTAGATGCCGCGCATGAATTCAGGAGTGGGAATGACCTGCAGATTCGAGCGCGACGGCAGCGTCAGCAAATGTTTCGCTGCTACGAATGCCCGCGCCTCCTCCAGATCGTGCTTGGCGTCATCCATATACGATTCACGCGTGGAATGCTTCCGGGCAATCTCGTCAAGCACCTCGCCAATCACCTGATTCTGCCGCTTGTCGCCCTCCAGGTCGGCATGATCGGCATGCTTGGGTGCGATCTTCTGGTGCAGTGGAAGCGCAAGGTCGAGCATACGACTACGCACCTTTCCCAGTTCCGTCTCTGCCAGTTGCAAGGTGGTGTCAGGTTCCATGCCGCTTTCAAGCGCATACCGGAATTTCAGCGTGTACGCGTCGTGCCCCAGCCGCCAATCGGCTTGCGTGCGGTTCGAAAGATTGCTCTTCAGATACGTCTGAAACTTCTGCATCGCGGCCAAAGCGCCTGTGGCGGCCTTGGAATAGCTATCCCGCAGATCGTCCGGCACGGCCGCGCGAATCGCTTTGTCCACCAGTCCGATATTGCCTTCGTTCTCCTCGATCGCCACCTGGGTCCAGATGAGCGGTGCCGCGTCCAGATTCCCGCTGGCCTGATCCAGGAAGAGCGGCACTTTCTGTAAGCGCGAAATGATGCTCTGGAGGCGATTCCGCAGAGGCGCATATTCCAGCACGAATGGGTTGAACAGGGCGTTGCCCAACGTTTCGACGTAGATAGTCGGATTGTGTTGCGCCGAGTGGATCGTGTTCAGATCCAACAGAGCGAGCGACGTCTGGTCCTGAAGCATGGCGATGTCGGCCTGCTCTTCGGCGGAGAGTTGATCGGCCCTCAGCAAGTTCAGTCGCTGCTGAAAGCCTTCGTAGAATCGCTTCTGCCTCGCCAGATTCGCCGGGCTGAAATCGTCAAGCAACTCGTCCAGATTCTGCTTCTGATATTGATGGAGACCAGTTGCAGTCGCGGTGGCAGGCGAAAAGGAAAGAGTCGTGTGGACGAACTCGTCGGTCAACGCCGAGAGTTGCTTCGGGGGAGCCGATCCACACCCTGCCAGGAAAATCAGAGAAGCGATCGCAACGGCTTTCGTCATCGCTGCAATTGTACAACCCTGCGTGCGAAAGCGTTTGTGGGGACTCCTCTGATTTCAACTAAACTCTACGGATATGTTCTGGAACAAAGATAAGCCGAAAGAAGAGCCTCAACCCAGCACGCCATACGATTGCCTGAAGGACGAAATCGACGGCTATATCAAGTACAGCTACACTTGGATGCGCGTGTGGGCGCTGATTTACTACGTCCTGCGCACCTCACTGATCGTCCTTGCCGCGCTCGTGGCCGCTAAGGACAGCCTTCCGGCAATCAAGAACAATCTGGCGATACTGGCGCTCCTCGTCGCGGTAGGCACGTCTCTGGATACCTGGCTCAAGACAGGGGACCGCTACCGGGGGCATTACGCCTTCAACGACAAGTTCATCGCCCTGCACACCGACTTGCTGGTGTCAGAATCGACTGACCGGGCGAAGCTGGATTCCGTCACCGAGCAGTTCAAGAAGCTTATCTATGACTATGCTGCGGCGGTATTGCCGACATGATGTCAGATCGAGCGCCTTATCCGGCAGTCGTGCGTTCGTGATGATGCGTTCGCGGCGACGGCAGCGATACCGGAACCGTGCGCCTGCGTTGCAGCCGCTGCATTTCCCGCAACACCTGCGCCCGCTCCGTGACTGCCCGTCGCGCCAGGGACCGCTCACCCAGCACGCAACTCCAAAGGAGAGCTACCGACACGGCAATTGCCGCCAATCCGGGTCCGGTAATTTTCGCGATCGCCATTGCCACTCTCCTCGATTTCCAACTTCAGCAATCCAGCTACCAGGGTTACGATCTTTGTTATCAAACGGATTTAGCGCGAATGCGGTGTGGACGCTGTCGTCACCCCGACACAGTCTGGTCTCGTTTGCCACCCCAGGGGCGGCAATTAGTGACACCCGGCGCAGGTGAATGTTCGTCCATGGCACACCGTGCAGGTGGTTTTATCCAGGTTCAGTTTGCCCGAACTGTGGAGATCGCCAAATCGCGCCACGTGGTTGGAGGGCTTCAATTGCGCAACGTCGGTGTGACACTCCTCACAGGAGAACGGCGCCTCGATCTGGCTGTGGCAAACCAGGCAATCGGCCATTTGCGGCAACGCGGCGCGCGTGACCTGGTCCGACTCCTCCAGGCCGCGATGACAGGCCTCGCATGGATTCCTCGTGTTCAGATAGCGTCGAATGTCGCCGGGGGGTTGCAGGTAATTGTGATGATCGATCGCCGCTGCCAGATACGGCGCCACGTTTCCGATGCGCAAGTGGAGCGCGTGACTGAATTTGGAGACACGCGTGACAGGAGGGGGCGGAATCTCCGCATCTTCATGACACTGGAGGCAAACCTTTTTCTCGGGCAGAAGATTGTCCTCCACTCGCGCGCTTCTGGCAGCCGCCGTATGACAGCCGGTGCACTCCAGACCCATCTGCAGGTGGAATCGATGCGAAAAGGGCGCGGCTCCCCATGCCGCGCCCCACGCCAGGAACAATAATGCGAGCTTGCTCAATTCCTACTTTCCCGAATAGCTGAGATGCCAGAGCTTCTTGCCGCCGTCGTCCGAGATCAGAAGGCTCCCATCCGTCATCTGTAAAATCGCCACCGGACGGCCCCACACTTCACGCTGCTTCGGCCCCAGCATCCAGCCCGTGAGCACTTCACGTGGAGGCCCGGCAGGCTGCGCATTCTTGAACGGCACGAACGCAATCGACTGTCCCACGCGCTCCGACCGGTTCCACGAGCCGTGCCACGCCATAAACGCGCCTCCCTGATACTCCGCCGGGAACTGTTTGCCCGTGTAGAAGACGTAATCGAGCACCGCGCGATGCGCTCCCAACAGCACGTCCGGGACAATGGTCTTCTTTACCAGATCCGGTGCCAATCCCTTGTTCGTCGGATCCTCATTCGGCCCAATGTAGGCGTACGGCCAGCCATAAAAGCCGCCCTGTTGGATGTGTGTGAAGAAGTCGGGTACGAGGTCATCCCCCAGATCGTCGCGCTCCTGCACGGCGGCCCACAGGGTCTCCGTGCCGGGATACCAGTGCATCCCAATCGGATTGCGCGTCCCGGTCGCGTACAGCTCCTGCGACCAGCCGTTCACCTTGTAACGCACAATCGCCGCGCGTCGCGGGTCCTCTCCCGGAGATGAATTCGACCCTGAACCCACGCCCACGTACAAATACTGGCCCGCCTTGTCGAAAAGCAGGCTGCGAGTCCAGTGGTGCGTGCCCTGCCCCTTGAGCGAGACCACCTCTTCGCCCGACCCTGCGGTCATCGCCTTGGCGTCGTATTTATAGCGCTTCACGGAATCGCACTCCCCAACATAGAGGTACCCGTTCAGCATCGCTAAGCCATAGGGATGATTCAGGTTCTCGATGATCTTCTTCCGATCTTTTCCTTGGAGCACATAAACAATGCCGTTGTTGCGATCGGTCTGGCCCGAATCCGTGAGCAGGATCTCATTGCCCGGTCCGTACATCATGTAGCGGGGGACGTTGAAGTCCTCAGCCCAGACCTCTACATGAAAACCCGGCGGCACGGTGAGTTGTGCTCCGGCAGGCTGGGGAATCACGCGCGGATTGTTACTGACCGCGGGAGTGGCATATGGGGGCGGAAGTTTTGGCTGATCAGCAGCGTAGAAGACAGCGCTGGCGGCCAATAGCAAGCCCGCCACGCTCAACCAGATCCCTCTGAGATTCATGTTCCTATGATGCTATAAGAGGCTGTTCAAACGCGAATGGCGTTGGTTCGGCAGAACGCATTCACTGCGGAAATCAGGGATTAGAAAAGAAAAGCCGGGGCGGCTCAGGCCCCGGCCTAGGAGGAGGAATGATACCTGGGTCTATCTCGCAGCCATTAAGGCCCGCAGCCGCCGCGCCCGTTCCGGCGCCCTCAACTGCCGCAGTGCCTTGGCTTCAATCTGCCGAATCCGTTCGCGGGTGACATCGAATTCCTGCCCGATCTCTTCCAGCGTGTGCTCGCGCTCGCAACCGATGCCAAATCGCATCCGAATCACTTTCTCCTCCTTGGGAGAAAGCGTCTTCAGAATGCCGGCCGTTTCGTCGCGCACATTCGATTCGATCACCGCATCGACCGGAGAACCCACCCAGCGATCCTCGATCAAATCGCCGAGCGCCGATTCTCCATCTCGCCCCACGGGCGTCTCCAGCGAAACCGGATCGCGCGAGATGGTCTTGAGTTTCTGAACTTTTTCCACCGGAATATCCATCCGGCGCCCAATTTCGTCATTTGTAGGAGTACGGCCAAGTTCCTTCTCCAACTCGCGCGTCGCGCGCAGGAACTTGTTCATGCTCTCGTTCATGTGCACCGGAATACGAATCGTCCGGGACTGGTCAGCAATCGCGCGGGTGATTGCCTGGCGAATCCACCAGGTGGCATAAGTCGAAAACTTATACCCGCGGCGATATTCAAACTTGTCGGCCGCCCTCATCAGGCCGATGTTGCCTTCCTGGATCAAGTCGAGCAGATGAAGTCCGCGATTCACGTACTTCTTCGCTACTGAAACCACCAGGCGAAGGTTAGCCTCCACCAAGTCTTTCTTAGCCCGCTCGGCTTCTGCTTCGCCATGGCGGATCACCGTCAGGCTGTGCCGCAGTTCCGGCAGCGTTGCACCAGCCGTAGCCTCGCGTTTCTTGATCTCGCGCTTGAGTTCCTTCAAGCGGACTTGCTGGAGCGCGTTATTGCGGCTTTCCAGCTTCTTGATTTCGCTATCGAGATGGCTGATTTCATCCACCGCGCGTTCGATCTCGCGGGTGAATTCCTTCCACTTGTTGGTGCGGAAGGGGCATCGCCGGATGGCCAGCGACGTCTCCACTTTCGCCCGATTCAACTTGGCGCAGAGCCGTTTGCGAGGCTTCTTGTTCGCAATAGGCGTGGTGTCGACCTTTTCCTGCAGTTGGATTAGCTTTTTGTAGAGTGCGGAAACGTCCGCGAACTGCCGGGATGCATCTGTGCGAACCTTGATGTCGGCGGGAGTACCTTCCTCCACATCCCCCAGATCGGCTACCACTTCCAGCTCAATTGCGCCCTTTTTCAGTTGTTCCGAGAGATCCACCACCACGCGCTGCACCCAGGCGGAACGACTAATCGCCTTCTGCATGCGTAATTTACCGCGCTCCATGCGGCGGGCCAGATCGACCTCACCTTCACGAGTCAGGAGCGGAACGGCGCCCATTTCCCGCAAGTACACGCGTACTGGATCGTCCGTGTAGATGGACTCTTCCACCGGCGCGGGTTGTAGGAAATCGGCCTCGTGTGCGGCCTCCGGATCGAAGAACTTAGCTTCATCCTCAAAATTAAGGCCGAGAGTTTCTGGATTGTCTGCTAGAAACTGATCTTCAAAATGGTCCACTAAGAACTCACCTCCCCCATTGGACGCGATCCAATTACAATGGATGTGATGGGAAATGGGGTATTTACTTGAATTAAGCTCAACTTGCTGGTCCGGCTCCTGCTGTTGAGAAGATCGGAAGCATGAGGTTCGACTTTCGACTGATCATATCACCATTCCCCAACATTGTTAAGCCCTATTTTTAAAGATGTCTTAAAACTGAGAAGGTTACAGGAAAAACCGGGCTGGGGTGTGGGGGATTTCGGGCCAGCAAAATAGTGGCCTAGGCGCGGCGGCTCGAGGCTAAGGATGCGGGCCTCACGGCCTTCCGGGAAACACTCGTTCGCCGAAACGAAGCCTCGATTCGACCGCGCGGAATATCGGTTGCGCCGGCTAATCCCCGGCCCCCGGCCCCTGGCCCCCGGCCCCTGAGTTCCCCCCAGGTTTTTGCATTAGGGTGCGAAGTTCGTTCAAAAACGCCTGCTCGTCCTGAAAGTCCCGATACACCGACGCGAAGCGCACGTACGCGATCTTGTCCAGATCGCGTAAGCCATCCATCAAGTATTCTCCTACTTCTATAGTAGAGATCTCGCGATCCGGGGAGTCGCTTACCTTCGACTCCACCTGATTCACCAGTTCCGAAAGCTTCCCCATGCCGACCGGACGCTTCTCACACGCCTTCAAGAGCCCGTTCAGCACTTTCTGACGGTCGAACTTCTCGCGTCGGCCGTCTTTCTTGATCACCATGTACGGTACTTCGTCAATTCGCTCGTAGGTTGTGAAACGCCGTTCACAATGGGCACACTCCCGGCGGCGCCGGATGGTGTCTCCTTCCTTGGTCTCCCGCGAGTCCACTACTTTATCTTGTAAGTGATTACAGAATGGGCACTTCATTGGGAAGCCCCTTGTCCGATCTTGCGCAGGCTCTGCCAGTCCAGACCCTGTTTTACGGCCAGCGCCAGTCCCACCGGCACAACTACTACAAATGACAAAATCCAGATCAACAGCGAAAATGACGTCGCTAGTTCCAGCTTGACTCCGAACAACTCGGTCAGCACCAACACCGATGCCACCTGCATGCCGCCGCCGATCCCGGGGATCTGCACCGCTGCACCAAATGATACAAATCCCATAAAAATAAGGATATCGACCAGGTTCATCTCGATCAGCCCGGAGAACGCCTTCGCCAAACACCAGTAACAAGCTGTAACCAGAGCCCACTCCAGCACGGAGTAGAGGAACACCGCGGCCAGAGCCCCATCCGAACGCGTGGACTCGACTCCCTGGACGAAAGCAGCGACCAATCTCTCTATCTTAAGGAATCGTGACTCTGGGAGAAAGCGGAGATACGCCATTAGCCGACGCCGTACCGGTTCTGCCAGGTGCCGGAAGGACAGAAGGACCACCAGAATCGCGATACAAAGAGCCGCCACGATCCTCCCGCCAAAGACCAGCACCCATTCCAGATTCGGGCTTACCTGCATCCCTGAGGCCTGCACCTTGGTAAGCGCGAAGCCGAACAGCAGCAGCGCCATTAACAGGTCGAAAATCCGCTCCAGTACCCACGCCGCGAATTGCGATGTGGCCGGGACCCGCTCCTTCAACGCAATCAGGTAGGGCCGCACGAACTCCCCAGGCCTGCCGAACAGGGTGATCGCCGTAAACCCGATCACCGTCGCCGACAGCAGGTTGGACAGCGAGGGATTGGCCTTCAGCGGCCGCAGGAAAACCGACCAGCGGAGCGCCCGGACACCATAGGTGCTGAAGATCGGAACTAACGCCAACGCCAACCAACTCCAGTGCAGGCGCAGAAATCCCGCCGAGGCCAGCCGCCAATCGAAACCGCGCTCCGCCAGCCGCGCGTGCAGCAGCCACACTACGACGACCGTAATTACTGCTATGGCCGTAGCCAATTTCCAGCTTTGCCGGCGAATCCGTCTGCCCTCCGACCCGAAATGCCTCAAAAGAAGTGGCCTGCGGGAAAAATTGAACCTATCATGATAAAGCCTCGTTCCTAGATATGGAAAGAAACGAGTGCCATGGGCGCCGCAACACTAGCTTTTGGAAATTTCGCGAATCAATCGGCCGGCGACAGCACTTTTAGCCCCCTCGTGGGTGTCCACGGAGGCCGCAATCTGCTAGAAAGTACCTTGGACCCCGATTCCAGCCTCGTTTCCCGATGCCTGCGCGGAGATGAGCCCGCTTGGGAAGAACTGGTGCGCGTGCATACCCGCAAGGTGTATGCTCTCTGCTATCGCTTCACGGGTAGCGGCTCGGAAGCCCAGGATCTGACGCAGGAGGTTTTTCTTAGAGTTTTCCGTACTTTGCGGACGTTCCGCTCCGCGGAAGGATCGTTCGCCACGTGGTTGGCGCGGGTAACGCGTAACCTTTTGATCGATCATTATCGCCGCACACGTCAGGAGCGGGTGACCGATTCGATCGAGGAACAGTTGCCCATGCTCGAAGAGGTGGGGGCGGCAGCACCGTCCCGGCCCGATCAGATGGTTGCCGGGCGTGAAGCTAGTGAAATCCTCCAGATCACGCTCCAGAAGCTGTCGCCCGATTTACGTGAAGCAGTTATCCTGCGCGATTTACAGGAAATGGAGTACCGCGAGATTGCCGAAGTGCTCGATATTCCCGAAGGCACGGTAAAATCGCGAATCAACCGGGGGCGGGCGGAATTGGCCCGCCTCTTGCGAAAGCAGAAGCTGGCGGTATGAACTGCGCAGACCTTGAAATCCTGATCTGCGATTACGTGGACGGCACGCTCACGGCGGACCAAAAGTCCGAAGTCGAGCGTCACCTCGCGGAATGCCCGGCGTGTGCCGAACTGGCCCACGATTCCGCCGCTGCCGTACAGTTCATGGAACGTGCCGCGGTGGTGGAACCGCCGCCCGAGCTGATTACTAAGATTCTCTTCGACGCGCCGTGGAGCAAAGGAAAGAGCAAGTCGAAGTGGCGGAGCTGGGGCAATACCCTTCTAAGCCCGCTGCTGATGCCAAAGTTTGCGATGGGAATGGCCATGACGATTCTTTCCGTGGCCATGCTTGCCAAATTCATTACTCCGGTGCGGCAACCGAAGCTCTCGGATTTGCGGCCATCCCTGGTGTGGGCCGGATTGGAAGACCGCGCCGTCCGCGCCTGGGATCGCTCCGTGAAGTTTTACGAAAATTTGAAGTTTGTGTACCAGATTCAGACCACGCTGCGCGAATGGCAGCAGCAGGATGAAGACCGGCAGCCCGCCACCAAGGATCCAAAGTCTTCGGAGCCGAAGAATGACGATCGCAAGCTGCCGGTGAAATCGGCTCCAGCACAAGGCGCTACTCCCCCCGGCGATGCGCCCCTTTCTAATCCGCCGGGAGAACCACGTTGAGGGATACTTTATGAATTGCCAGAATCATCCAGAAGTGCCGGCCACGGCCTATTGCCGCTCCTGCGGCAAACCAGTATGTGAAACTTGCCGCCGTGATGCATTTGGTACGGTATTTTGCGCGGAGCACGTGCCCGCTCCCGCCCCTCCTCCCGCAGGAGCGCCAGCCGGGGCGCCCTATACTTCGGCTCCGCCATTCACCCCGCCGCCTCCTCCCAATGTGCCGCCACCGCCGCCGATGGGTGGACCCTACGGGCCTCCACCGCCTCCAATGGGCAATCCGTTCGCTATCGATGTCTCTCCGGCGTTGGCCTTCTTCCTCGGCTGGATTCCTGGGGTGGGCGCGATTTACAACGGCCAATACGCCAAGGGACTGGTGCACGCGATCGTCTTCGGCACGCTGGTCAGCCTGACCAGTTCGCGTGCTTCCCGCGGGCTCGAACCGATCTTCGGAATCCTGATTGCCGTGTGGATGTTCTATATGGCCTTCGAGGCCTATCACACGGCACGCAAGCGCCGCATGGGCGAGCCTGTAGACGAGTATTCGAGCCTCGTGGACCTCAGCGGCCGCAGGGGCCAGGTGCCGGTTGCCGGCGTCGCCCTGATCGTGTTGGGAGTGCTGCTCCTTCTCCACACCCTCGATCTTCTGGATTTCGAATATATAGCCCGTTACTGGCCGGTTTTGCTGATTGCGGCTGGAGCCTACCTGCTGTATGGCCGCGTCACCCATTCGCATGAGGGGGTCCGCCATGAACGGCAATGACCGGAATTTGATCCGCGCCCTCCGCGGCCCCGTCACCCTGATCACGCTGGGTGTACTGTTCGCCTTGAACAACTTCACACCCTTCGGTTTCGACAAGACCTGGCCGGTGCTATTGATCGTGTTCGGCATGCTGAGCATGCTGCGCCGTGGATGCGATCCGCCTCGCCCTCGCGGTCCAGGCGGCCCCGGTTTTACGCCGTATGAATATCCGCCTCCCCCGGGAGGCTATCGCCAGACCCCGTACACCACTCCTCCTCCCCCCCCAGGTGCCGGAAATCCGCCAGGAGACGCGATATGAGACGCAAATCGATGACTGGCCCTCTGCTGCTCTTGATTGTGGGCGGGCTTCTCCTGCTCAACAACCTGCACCCGGAGGCGCCCCTGTTCGACATGTTCGCCCGCTACTGGCCCTTCGTGCTGATTGCCTGGGGACTGCTGCGGCTGGTCGAAGTGTTGTCGTGGCGCGATCGCGGTTATTCCAGCTTTAGCGGTGGTGAGGTGTGGCTCATCATCCTCATCTGCGTTATCGGCTCCGGTCTCTATCAGGCCCACGAGCACGGCATCCGCTTCAACGGGCGCGGGCTGGACATGTTCGGAGAGCAATACGATTACCCGATCTCCGCCCATAGCGCCAGCGGACAAGTCGACCGCATCACCTTCGAGAATCCGCACGGCAACATCAAAGTGGTCGGCGGCGATTCCTCGGAGGTCACCGTGAACGGCCACAAAGTGCTTCGGGCGTGGGCCCGCGGCGATGCCGATCGCACCAATGAAAAGACGCCCGTGGAGATCATCCCACAAGGCGACCGCCTCCTGATCCGCACCAACCAGGAAGGCGTGCCCGATAACCAGCGCATCTCGGACGATCTCGAAGTGACCGTTCCCCGCGGTGTCACGGTAGAAGCTCGCGGCCACAATGGCGACTTCGAAGTCACTGACATCACGGGCGACGTCGAACTCGCCAGCGACCACGCCGATGTCCGTATCTCCCGCATCGGCGGCAACGCCCGCATCGATGTCGGGAAGAGCGACTTGATCCGCGCCTCCGATATCAAAGGCAAGATCGATATCCAGGGCCGCGGCTCAGACCTGGAACTTGAAAATGTCGGCGGCCAGGTCACTATCAACGGCGGCTACATGGGCAATGTGGAATTCAAGAATTTAGCCAAGCCGTTGCAAGTGGAAGGCGCGCGGAATACCGAACTGCACGTACAAGCGGTGCCCGGACGCATCACCATGGACCTCGGCCAGTTCAGCGGCAACGACATTATTGGACCCATCCGCCTGGTGACGGGCTCTCGCGACATCAAGCTCGAGAAGTTCACCCAGTCGCTCCAACTCGAAACCCAGCGCGGCGACGTGGAGTTGACTCCCGGCACCCTGCCTCTGCCGTCCATCGACGCACGCTCCGGCGTGGGACGCATCGATCTGATTCTGCCCCCGAAGGCGACCTTCGATTTGGACGCGACAGTGCAGCGAGGAGAAGTCATTGACGATTTCGGCCTGCCCGTGGAGAAGGAAACCAAGGGGCGCGCCGCCAGCCTGAAGGCGCATGTGGGCGATGGCCCGAACTTGCATATCACCGCCAATCGCGGCTCCATCTCGGTGCGCAAAGAAGGCGCCGAGCCGAGCGAAATTCCACCTCCGCCGGATCCTTCGTCCGATCATTTCCAGAAACCGCCCCAACCGCCGCAGCCTCCGAAGCAACCGAAATCCAAGGTCTCCGTGATCTTGTGAAGGAACGTGGCCCCGCTCTCACGCTCCTGTTTCTCGTTAACGTTCTCAACATTTATGACCGTCAGGCACTAGGGGCTCTTCTCGAGCCCCTTCGTCATCAGTTCCACCTCAGCGACACGCAACTCGGCGCTTTGCCCGCTGCCTTTACCGTGATCTATGCCGTCGCCGGTCTTCCGTTGGGCCGTCTAGCCGACACGTGGAGTCGCAAGCGCCTGCTGGCCATCGGCGTCGGCGTCTGGGCAGGTCTGACCGCTCTCGGAGGACTCGCCACCAGCTACGCGATGCTCTTCGTCACCCGCTTGGGCGTGGGCATTGGCGAGTCGGTCTGCGCTCCCGCCGCCACCAGTTGGATTGGCGATCTGGTGCCCGCCGCACGCCGCACGCGCGCCATGGCGGGATTCATGATGGCCGTCCCCGTGGGCGTAATGCTGAGCTTCGCGATCAGCGGCCCTGTGGCGCAGGCCCATGGATGGAGGCCGGCCCTGGCTTTTGCCGCGGCTCCGGCGTTGCTGCTGGTGCCCGCGCTGCTTCTGCTGCCCGAGCCCAAGCGTGTGGCCGCCTTGGATTCCAGTCCCGGATCAGCACCGCTTTCGCTGCTACGGATCCCCGCACTTTGGTGGATCGCCGCTTCGGGTGCGATCGTGAACTTCGTCCTCTACAGCTTTTCGACGTTCGTTTCCGCCTTCCTCACGCGCTTCCATGGGCTCTCGGTGGCGCAAGCGGGCTTGTGGTCCGGCCTCGGCTCCGGTGCAGCCGGAATCCTTGGCGCCATCGCCGCGGGACTCCTGGGCGACAGCGCTCTCGGCACACGCCGCAATGGACGCGTTCGGATTGCCGCCGCGGCGGCGCTGTTGGCGGCGCCCCTGGCTCTTGCCGGAATCCGCGTGCCGGCGGGACAGGTAGTCGTGGCCGTCCCGCTCTTCATGCTGGCTTACGGCCTTTGGCAGATGTATTACGGCCTGGTCTACTCGGCGATTCACGATCTGGTCAGTCCCGCCCTGCGCGGCACCGCGATGGCAGCGTACCTGATGGTGATGTACCTGTGCGGCGGGGCGTTCGGGCCCCTGGTGACCGGCCGATTAAGCGACTTCTTCGCGCGTCAGGCCGCCGCCGGAAACCCGATCAATGAGGCCGCCAAGGCAGCCGGCCTGCATCAGGCGATGTACATCATCCCCGTCTTGTCCGCATTGCTCGCGATCGTCTTATGGACGGCGAGTCACGCGGCTCAGGAAGCGTAATCCTCGGTTTCAGAAGCCCGTCGACGTACCGCTAGAACGCTTGCTGACGCGCGCGGCTCGCTAGCGCACGTACCGCGCGAACGTAGCTTACGAGCCGCGACCGTAAGGGAGCGACGCGCGCGGCTCGCCAGCGCAAGTATTCGCGTGAAGGTAGCTTGCGAGCCGCGACCGTAAGGGAGCGTTGCCACCACGCCGCTAAAGCAGTCAAGATCGCTTGCTTACGCGCGCGGCTCGCAAGGGCACGTACCGCGCGCGAAGGTAGCTTACGAGCCGCGACCGTAAGGGAGCGTTGCCACCACGCCGCTAAAGCAGTCAAGATCGCTTGCTCACGCGCGCGGCTCGCAAGGGCACGTACCGCGCGTGAAGGTAGCTTACGAGCCGCGACCGTAAGGGAGCGTTGCCACCACGCCGCTAAAGCAGTCAAGATCGCTTGCTCACGCGCGCGGCTCGCAAGGGCACGCACCGTGCGTGAAGGTAGCTTACGAGCCGCGACCGTAAGGGAGCGTTGCCACCACGCCGCTAAAGCAGTCAAGATCGCTTGCTCACGCGCGCGGCTCGCAAGGGCACGTACCGCGCGCGAAGGTAGCTTACGAGCCGCGACCGTAAGGGAGCGTTCTTGCCTGAAAACGAAACGATGTCCCTAGCCACGACTGAGTCTCCGACCAATGGGGGCCGCTGGCGTCTATCAAGAGAATCTCGCGACGCCCCGTTAGAAATCTCCCTTTCCAACGACTACCTTGAGTGAGGGAGGAAATCATTACGGCCGAATCCACCGGGCAGGATGACCTGTACCGGAATGCGGTAGATCAATTTGGATCCGCGCTAGAACGCCTCGCCAGGGCCTACGAAGCCGACCCCGAGAAGCGCCGCGACCTCAGCCAGGACATCCATTTCCAGTTGTGGAGGAGTTTTCAGCGGTACGATGGCCGCTGCTCGCTGCGCACGTGGACCTACCGCATTGCTCACCACGTCGCCGCCTCGCACGTCATACGGCAGCGCCGCATCTATTCGACTCTCGTGGATCTGGAAGAACTCGAGACGCTTCCCAGTCACACGGAGGGCATGGGAGCCGCAGACCATCGCGTCAATCTGCAGCGCCTGTCGGCCCTGATTCAGCGCCTCAAACCGCTGGACCGCCAGGTCATCGTCTGCTACCTGGAAGACATGGACGCGGCTTCTATCGGAGAGATCACGGGACTGTCACCGGCGAGTGTAGCCATGCGAATCCACCGAATCAAGAACGTCCTGGCGAAGCGTTTCCAGGAAGGAGACGACCATGCGGAATGACCCTTCCCGCGACGAGCTGAAAAACACCTGGCAGAACCAGGCCACCGAGATTCCAACTATGACACTGAAACTTATTCAATCGAAGGCACGGGGGCTTCGCGCAAAAACCCGCAAGCAATTGCTCGGGACCCTGGCCGGTCCAGCCGCAACGGCGGCCTTTTACGTGATGGGAATCCGCGAGTTTCCCACGCTCGAAACCACACCGCAGCTCTTATTCGGCTTTGCGTGCGGCTGGAGCCTGGCCGGCCTCTATTTCCTGAACCGGGGCATGTGGTCCGCGGCGATGCCCGGAGACGCCGGGCTCAGCACCGGATTGGAGTTTTGCCGGCAGGAACTCGAGCGGCGTCGCCGCCTCCTGAGCCGGATCTTGATCTGGTCATTCGGGCCGGTGCTGCTGGCGATCGCGACGTTTATTCTGGCACTGGCGATGATGGGGACCACCGGCCGAGGAATCCTTCCCAATGGCCTCCCGTTTCTGGTGCTCGTCGCCGTCTGGATCGTCTCCTACTTCGCCATCCGTCTGCGCGACCAGCGCGAATTGAAGCACGAGATCGACGAATTGAGCGACATCGCCGCGGAAAGCGGGCGCTAGTGACAATTGGAGAGCAGATTACAAGCTATGACGCGACTCCGTGGGCTAGGCAGGCGCCGGAAGACCGCTGGTGCGGCTTGCGGGGCTTGGCTAGACAGCACACTTATTCGACCGATTCGCGCTCAAACTGACCCCGGCTTGTCCGGTCTACGGCATCACTCGGCGCGGGTTCGGCGCCTCCAGCGCTCCTTTACCCTCGAGCAGCACAGTGTATTCGGCGGATCGTCTCGGCGACAAGTTCTGGCCGTGCTCGATGGCGTTGAACTCAAACGTCCCGTGCTGGCCGGCCATTCGATCGGTGGAGAAGATCTCGGTTCAGTGGGTTCGCGCCGCCCAGAAAAGGTGGCGGGACTGTCCTCATGCTAAACTTTGGAACGCGATTGCAAGGCGGTGAGACTCGGGGGTGAGCATGCGGCGGATAGCGTGGTTTGGTCTTCTGTGGGTAAGCCTTCTCCAGGCGCAGGTCATCACCACGATTGCCGGAACCGATCCGGCGCTTTCAGCTTCCGGGATCCCGGCCATCTCCGCGCCCTTGATCCACGCCACCGGCGTCGCGGTGGATGGCAGCGGCAACCTCTACATCGCCGACACCGGATCGCAGATCGTAACACGTGTCTCCGCTGACGGCACGCTCACCGTCATCGCGGGTAACGGACACCAAGGATTCTCCGGCGATGGCGGACCCGCCACCCTGGCATCGCTCAATCAGCCATTTGCCATCGCCGTTGATTCCGGTGGCAGCGTGTACATCGCCGACTACGGAAACAGCCGCGTCCGCAAGGTTTCGGGTGGCACCATCTCCACCGTCGCTGGCAACGGATCGTTCTTCTTCTCAGGCGACGGAGGAGCGGCCACCAACGCCGCTTTGGCCGGGCCGACGAGCGTGGCTCTCGATACCGCTGGCAACCTTTACATCGCCGACTACAACAATAATCGGATTCGCAAAGTCACAGGAGGCACCATCAGCACCATCGCAGGCACCGGCAATCCGGGCTTCACAGGCGATGGCGGCCCCGCGATCCAGGCCACGCTGACCGGTCCCGAAGGCATCGCACTGGATTCCGCGGGGAACCTGTACATCGCCGACACCTTCAACGTGCGCATTCGCAAGGTATCCGGCGGCACCATCTCTACCGTCGCCGGGAATGGCGTTGCCGGATATTCGGGAGATGGACGCCTTGCCACCGCCGCCTCTCTGAACCTGCCGCGCAACGTCGCGCTGGATTCCCGCGGCAATCTCTTCATCGGCGACGGCAACAACCAGGTGATTCGCGAAGTCTCTGGCGGCACCATCACCACCGTCGCGGGCAATGGATTGAGCGGGGCCCTGGGCGATGGCGGGCCGGCCACCAGCGGTTCGATCAGTTACCCCTCCGGCATCGCGGTCGATTCCGGCGGTGCGCTCTACATCGCCGATATCTACAATGCGCGGGTGAGAAAGGTCGTCAACGGAACCATCACCACCGTCGCCGGGAATGGCCAGGGCAGTTTCGGCGGCGATGGCGGACCCGCTCCCAGCGCCCTTTTGAGCTATCCCACCGCTATGGCGTTCGACGCCGCGGGCAATCTCTATATCGCGGACTACTACAACCATCGCGTGCGCAAAGTCTCGGGCGGCGTAATCACCACCGTGGCCGGAAACGGAATCGGGGGATTCTCAGGCGATGGTGGCCCCGCCGCGAAGGCGGCGCTCGACGGCCCCAACGGTGTCGCGATCGATTCCGCGGGCAATCTGTATATCGCCGATCAATTCAATAACCGCATCCGCAGAGTGACCAACGGAACCATAACGACCATCGCAGGCAACGGAACCGCGGGATTTTCAGGCGATGGCGCGGCGGCAACCAATGCCGCACTGAACAATCCGATCACCGTAGCAGTCGATTCCGGCGGCAATCTGTATTTCGCAGACAGTCTCAACCATCGCGTTCGCAAAATCTCGCAAGGCATCATCACCACCGTCGCCGGCAGCGGTGTGGCCGGATTCTCGGGCGATGGAGGACCCGCCACCGCCGCAAGGCTGAATGCGCCATCGGCCGTCGCGATCGATGCCGCGGGCAACCTCTTCATCGCGGACAAGACCAACAACCGCGTCCGCGAGGTCACCGCCGGTAACATCCGCACCGTGGCCGGAAGCGGATCGAACGGATTCGCGGGCGATGGCGGTCCCGCCACGATCGCCTCGCTCAGCGCCCCGATTTCGGTAGCGGTGGACGCCGCGGGCAATCTCTATATCGCCGACCCCGGCAACAGCCGCATCCGCAAAGTCGCGGGCGGCAACATTACTACCGTGGCTGGGGACGGCGAATTCACCTTCGCCGGCGATGGGGGTCTCGCAACCGCCGCGTCTCTCAATCAGCCCTACGGCGTGGCCGTCGATTCCGCGGGCAATCTCTTCATCGGCGACAGCAACAACAATCGCGTCCGTGCGGTTCTGGCGGCGAAACCCACATACACCGCGGCTCCCGGCACGCTCGGCTTTACCGGAAGCGCCGGTGGCGCCGTGACCAGTGGACAGGTGATCAACCTGTCTTCCGCAGTTCCGGGTCTGCCGTTCACGGTGTCCACCAGTGCAAGTTGGCTGACCGTGACACCGTTGAGCGGGACGATTCCGGCGGCAATCCAAGTGACTGCCGATCCGTCTGCGTTGGGCGCTGGAAACGTTCAAGGCTCCGTCTCGGTCGTCGTCTCGAATGCCTCGCCTTCCACCATCACGGTCCCGGTTACTTTCACGGTGCAGCCCGCGACTGCGCCGACTCTCGCGGTAGACACCCAGACCATGAGCTTCACGGCCATCCAGGGGCAGGGCGCATTGAGTCAGGTGCTGAACGTGGTCAACAGCGGCGGTGGGCAGATTGCGTTTACGGCTTCTGCCGCAACTACGAGCGGAGGCTCCTGGCTCGCCGTCTCGCCTGCCGCCGGCACGGCCACGCCATCGGCTCCCACGGCGCTCACCGCGAGCGCCACGCCAGGTTCCCTCGCTCCGGGAACTTATAGCGGCACGATTACGGTCTCGAGTGCCGCACAAAGCATCGTGATTCCGGTGAGCTTGAGTGTGAGCGCGCCCTCGGCGTCGACTCTGCTGTCTCAGAGCGCCTTGAGCTACAACGCAGTGGCTCAGGGCGGCGTGCCGTTACCCAAGAGCTTCGCGATCCTTAACACCGGGCAAGGGACACTGAACTGGACCGCCAAGGCGGCCACGCTCAGCGGCGGCAACTGGCTGCAGATCACGCCTGGGAGCGGGACCGTGCAGCGTCCATTTCTCGACGCATCGCTGGTGAATGTCTCGGTAGACGGCAGGACGCTCACGGCGGGGACTTACTACGGGCGGATTGAGGTGGCAGCGTCCGCCGCCAACACGCCGCAGATTCTGACCGTGATCCTCACTGTATTGCCGGCCGGCTCCAAGCTGCCTCCCGAGGCGTACCCTCTGGGCCTCATCTTTACAGGCACGGCGGGAGTGACTCCTCCTCCGCAAGACGTGCAACTGGCTAATCCCACAGGCGCCGAGCTCAGCTTTGTCTCCGGGATCACGGGCGCGGGGCTTGACTACCTACCGAAGGGCGGCGTTGTGGAACCGCCGCAACCCACCACCGTTCGCGTCTATCCCGATTTCACGCGCCTCGCTCCGGGAACCATCCAAAGGGGCGCGATCACCCTGCAGTTCTCCGACGGCTCGGCGCCGCAGACCATCACGGTGCTGACGGTGGTTTCTCCTGGAAGTGCGGGTACTCAAGCCGCTCGGGCGAAAGGCGCCCAGCCGGCTGCATCCAGTTGCCCGATCTCGATCGTCTTTCGCCAGCCGCAGCCGGCTCAGACGACGTTCAACGCCGTCGTCGGCCAGTCCACCACGATCGAGGCGCAGATCTCCGATTGCAATTCGCTGGTCGGCCCTAATGGGACCGGCAGCGCACAGCTCAATTTTTCGAGCGGCAAACCGCTGGCCATGAACCACATCGGCAACGGCATCTGGCAGGCGAACTGGAAACCCTTGAGTGCCGGCACAATCTCGCTCACCATCGTTGCCCTGGAACCGGTACAAGGTGGCGGCACTCTGGGCGGCCAGTCGGCGACGGTCACCGCGGTGGTGAGCGCGCCCGGTGCGAACGGCACTCCCACGGTGTCGGCGCAAAATGTGGTGCACTCGGCGAGCGGCGTGGTTGGCGCTCCCATCTCTCCCGGCGGACTGATCTCCATCTACGGTCAGAATCTGGCCGACGGCGCAAGCCAGAGCAACGGTCTGCCGTTGCCCGAGCAGTTGAATGGAACCCAGGTGCTGCTGGGCGATCAGCCGCTGCCGATCCTGTATGCGAATCCCGTGCAGGTGAACGTGCAGGTGCCGTATGGAGTTCCAGTCAACACGCAATATCAGCTTTCGGTGCAACGCGGTGTTACTTACTCGGTGCCGGAGCAGTTAGTAGTGGCGCAGGCGCAACCGGGCATCTTCACCGTGAACCAGCAAGGCTTCGGACAAGCTAGCATCGTGAAGAGCGACGGGGTGACGCTCGCGCAGCCCGGCACACCCGCCACCATCGGCGAAACGATCGTGATCTATTGCACCGGCCTCGGCCCGGTGACACCCAAAGTGACGGAAGGCTCACCACCGTTGGCCGATCCCTTATCGAAGACCGACAACGCCGTCACGGTGACGATCGGCGGCAAGCCGGCGGCGGTCTCCTTCAGCGGACTGACTCCTGGCGATCCTGGTCTCTATCAGATCAACGCAGTGGTGCCTTCCGGTATTACGGCGGGGGACGCGGTCCCGGTGGTGATCAGTGTGGCCGGGCAGACCAGCCCGATTATCCCGGCCGTGACGATCGCGGTGAAATAGGACGACGCGATCAGGCCTTGGTCCCTACCAGGGAATGGGGCCCTTACTGTTGGAGTAGGTTCCACTTGGGCCGTCGTCTGGCAGCAGCGCCAGGCGGACTGCTTCGGCGGCTCCTTCTGGAATGGTCTGTGTTCCGCGATGGCCGTTAAGGTCCGTGGCAGTATAGCCGGGATCGGCGGCATTGACCTTGATGCGCGTGTCGCGGAGCAGGTAGGCGAGCTGCACAGTGAGCATGTTGAGCGCGGCCTTAGAGGCGCTGTAGCCAATCAGCTTGGTAGCGGCGCCCGGAAAAGCCGGGTCGCCATTCCGGGTGAGAGAGCCGAGCCCGCTCGACACGTTGACGATACGCGCGGCATCGGATTTTCGAAGCAGTGGGAGCATGGCCTGCGTGACGGCCAGAGCGCCAAGGAAGTTAGTGCGCAACACGCGCTCCACCGCGTCGAGCCGCGCGGTTGGAGCGGGACCGTCACCGGGATCGTTGATACCGGCGTTGTTGACGAGGATGTCCAGGCGGCCGAAGCTGGAGGTAATGGTGGCGGCGGCTCTCTCTATGGAGGCGTAGTCGGCGACATCGATCGGAATGAAATGGACGGCGATCTCCTCGGCGGTGAGTCTGGCGGCGGCTTCTTCACCGGCGGTCTGGTTCCGCGCTCCCAGCAGGATCGTTGCGCCACTACGCCCGATCTGCCGAGCGATTTCAAACCCGATCCCTTTGTTCGCTCCCGTGATGAGCGCGATTTTCTTCGATGAGGTTTGCATAGCCATTTCCTCCTTTATACGAAAAAGGGGTCGGCGGTTTCACTCCCGACGATAGTGGTCTTCCTGTGTCCGTATCCCTACTGGAAGTCCATTCCGCCGGACCCTCATCCCTCTGCGTGTTCCGTATGGTCCGCCTGCTTGAAGGCTCCACGGCCGACGCCGATGCGGTAGATACTGGCGTTTGACGGGTCCACATGACGCCGCTCTGCAGTATCAGAAGCAACTGCGTCTGGAAGCGGGCCGTTTGATGATGACGGATACCGTGAATTGTCGAGACAGGTCGCGTTTCAGCCAGGTTACGAAACCCCCTCGAAGTTCAGCCGCGACGATTCTCTAGTGTTCAGAGCCGCCCCGGTGTGTCGTTTCCACTTTGCGATCCATCGCGCCCTGACTCACAGTGAGACAGTCCGCGCACAGGCGTGACTGGAAATATTTCGCGGGCTTTGCAACAATCGTACCCCTCAAACCGTCATAGTAGGTTAGCCCTTGTTAAGTGGAGGAAAGACTGGGATGCGAGCGCTGGCCTGCGTATTCTTAGGGACCCTTCTGTCAATCGTGGGATTGGGTCAAACCACTTCCAAACCCGAATTCGAGATTGCGGACATTCACGCGAGCCCTCACAGCAGCAATCCTTTCATGTCCGGTGGCGTTCTGCGCGGCGGCCGGTACGTGCTGCACCAGGCGACCATGGTGGATCTGGTCAAGACGGCATATGGCGTGGACACCGAAAACGTAATCGGCGGACCGAACTGGCTGGAGGCCGACCGCTTTGACATCGTCGCCAAGATCCCGCCCAATACGCCGCCCGAAACCGTGCCGGCTATGCTCCAGTCGTTATTGGCCGACCGGTTCAAGCTGGTGGTTCACAACGATACCAAGCCGTTGCAGGCATTTGTGCTGTCGATGGGCAAAGGGAAACCGAAGTGGAAAGAAGCCGTGGAAGGCTCGGGCGCGCCGGGGTGCCAGCCGCAACTCGGCGGCGATTCCGGCCCTCCGGGATCGATCCACGTCTCCTGCCATAACATCACGATGGCGCAGTTCGCGACGAATCTTCACCAGATGGCCGGCGGCTATCTGACCATGAACGTTGTGGACAAGACGGAGCTCGCAGGACATTGGGATCTCGATCTCAACTGGACCGCACGTGGCGCGCTGCAGGCTCCGGGCTCTGAGGGAATCTCGATTTTCGATGCCGTCGATAAGCTCGGGCTGAAACTGGAAGCGGGAAAGGTACCGACGCCGGTAATTGTGGTGGACAGCGTGAACCGCAAACCTACCGACAATCCGCCTGGAATCACGCAAACGCTGCCGCCTGCGCCGCCGGCTGAGTTTGAAGTGGCGGACATCAAGCCGAGCGCGCCGGGTGCGCCGCAAAGAGGCGGCGGGTTTCAACCCGGCGGAAGGATCGATCTGCGCGGCGTGCCCCTCAGGATATTGATCGTGGTCGCATGGGATCTGAGTCCTCTTGACGACCTGGTAGGAGCCCCGAAGTTCCTCGATACCGCAACCTACGACCTGATTGCCAAGGCGACCACCACGACCCAAACCGCCAACACTAACGGACCGCCCATCGACATCGACAACCTGCGCATGATGATGCGGAAACTCCTCCAGGACCGCTTTAAACTCGCGGTTCACTATGAGGATCGGCCCGTGAACGCGTACACGTTGGTGGCGAACAAGCCGAAGCTCAAGAAGGCGGACCCCTCAAACCGTTCCGGGTGCAAGACTGGACCCGCGCCTCTCGCGAAGGACGCCGTGGCCGAGCCGGGACCGCCGACCTTCCAGTCGGTCTGCCAAAACATGACCATGACGCAGTTCGCTGAACAGCTTCCGACCATCGCCCCCATCTACATTCACAACCCGGTGAAGGACGGAACCGGGCTCGACGGCGCCTACGACTTCACCTTCAACTTCGTTCCGGTGCCGCCCAATTTCGATGGCGGAAAATTCGGCGTGCGCGTCGGGCCGGGCGGCGGAGGAGGCGGCGCACGGCCGAGCGATGCGGGCGCGAACAACACGCTGAGCGCCTCGGATCCCAGCACCTCGATGACGCTCTTCGATGCGGTGAACCGGCAACTCGGGCTCAAGCTCGAGATGGAAAAGCGTCCACTGCCCGTTTTGGTGATCGATCACGTGGAGGAGAAGCCCACCGAGAATTGACTGCGGGCCGAGTTATCGCTTACCGATGGCGTAAAGGAATTCCGTGGTGCGGATGAAGATCTGCCCATCGGAAATGGCGGGCGAGCTGAGCGTGTAGGCGCCCAGGTCGTTCTCCGCGAGCACTTCAAACTGGTTGCCGGCTTTGAGTACGGTGGTCAGACCCTCTTCGTTGATAATGTAGATCTTGCCGTCGGCAAGCACCGGGGAAGCGCTATAGGTAGCGGGCTTGATGCGCTTCTTGCCCCACACTTCCGCGCCAGTCTTGGCATCCAGGCACCAGAGGATCCCGCGATCGTTCACGGTGTAGAAGTACTTGCCGTCGGTGACGGGAGTCGGTACATCGGGTCCGTTGTTGAACTCCCAGAGTTTGTGCGATTCGGTGATGTCGCCGTGACCGCCGGCGCGAAATGCGATCAGCGGGCGCTCGCGGGTGGGGGTGTAGACGATGTCGCCGAAGACGACGGTGGACGCGATGGTGCGGTAATTGGGATTGTTGGTAGGGTTCAATCCATTGCCGCGCCAAATTTCCTTGCCGGTGGCGGGGTCGTGGCCGGTCACGCAATCGCCGCCCGATACGACGATTTCGGCGTGGTCCGGATATTTCAGAAGCTGCGGCGTGGAGTAGGAATCGGGCGATTCGCGAATGGCGGCGGTGGGCCGTTCCACGCGCCACAGCGTCTTGCCGGTCTTTTTTTCGATCCGCAGGACGTAGGAAGGATCGTGAGTTTTCATCCCGTGGAGCACCTGCACGTAGAGGCTGTCTTCGAAGAGCAACGGCGATGAGGCGTATCCCCAGTTCAGGCCGAACTTGCCGTAGTCCTTCTGAATCTCCCGAGCCCAGAGTTCCTGGCCTTCGAAGTCGAAGGCCTTCAGCACGCCGACTCCGGTCATAGCGAATACGCTGGCGCCATCGGTGACGGGAGAAGGCGACGACATGTTCTGCTTGTTGATTTCGTAATTCCCGCCGGTGATCAGTTTTTTCCAGATCAGCGTGCCCCTGGTTTTGTCGACGCACCAGAGATAGAGGTTGCGATCGGACTCGGCGACGTTGAGGAAGATGCGATTGCCCCAGATGATGGGCGTCGCGCCGGTCTTACTGGGCATGGCGAGCTTCCAGTGGATGTTCTCAGTGGTGCTCCAGTGGAGCGGCAGGTTGGTTTCGCCGCTGATGCCGTTGAGGTTCGGCCCACGCCATTGCGGCCAGTTCTCGGCGAGCAGAGGGAGGGAAAGCACACAGGCCAGTGCAAGGGATTTCTGAGCTCGCAAGTGGTCCTCCTCTGGGTCACCCGTCGGGCGGGTTACTCAGCAGGATATCACTGGTGTGGAGTGATACGAGGTGCTCTGGATTCTTCAAGCTGCGCAGCATGCGTTTGTTTGGTTGGCCGCCAATCCTTCCCTGGAAGCCGTTAGGCCAAATCGGGATCGGGCAACGAGTGATGACATTCCATCGCAGAATCGATTTCCTTGGCGTCGGCAGAACGGCTCTGCGGCTCAATTCCCACGTCAGCCAGGATGCGAAGGACTAATCGCCTTCGGAGCTGCACCGACGCGGCCCTGGTGGAGTGTCTCATCCCGTTCCATCCGGCGTCAGCAAGAGGCCGCGCGAAAAGCGTCGAGATGAGTCTCGACGCGGCAAACATGAGTGTTTGCGCCACGTCTGACTGCCTCCTTTCGCCGAATCCGTGCGGGCCGCTTCTCTGGACTTCGCCATAACTACCCGCAACATCCGGGACCGCCTCGTAACAATCCTGTCCGTCTCGTCACCTTTCGCTCGCCAGAGGAGTGCCTGGTCCATACGCTGGGGTCATGAAGACAATTGTTCGCAAAGATGCCCTGAACAAGATGGAGCTCTCGGCGTGCTTCACTTCCGATTGCCCAGAGCGCGGAACCGATCGCGATCACCATGACGGCTGACCACTGGCAGACCATGGAGAACGCGGAGTTCGTCTACACCGTCGTCGGGGTCGCGCCCAAATCGTTCCTCGGCGTGTCTGAGACTCAGGGAGCGGTCTGCGCATTGCCCGGCTCCCCAAAAACCTATGCCAGATTTGGCGGGTTCTGCCCTTCCCTTCCGCCTGCACCGGCGGAGGAAAGAACGTGAGGCTGATGGCAATGGTAATGATGGCGGCGTTAGGGACAGGCGCGTGGGCGGCGGGAGCCGGCGCGGAGGAGGTGCGCACGGTTACCGTGTGCATCGGCCCTCACCCCGAAGCGCCAACCTGGTCCGCCGGCAGGATCGCGTCGGACATCTTCTCCACGATCGGAGTGAGGCTCGATTGGCACTCCGGCTTATGCCCGGCCTCTCCCGGTGTACTCCAGATCAGCTTTGCAGATCGGGCGCCAAAAGGAGAGCCGGCCGGCGCACTGGCCTATGCTTCGCCCTATGAAGGCACCCACATCGTGGTGCTCTACGAACGCGTGAGGCTGCAATGCGGCTGCGCTTGCGAATTGCTGGCATATGTACTGGTGCACGAGATCACGCATATGCTGGAAGGAATCAGCAGGCATTCGGAAAGCGGCATCATGAAGGAACATTGGGATCTCGCCGATTACAAGAGAATCCGCAGTAAGACCCTGGCTTTCGCCGCGGCCGATGTGGAACTGATCCACCTGGGGCTGGACAGGCGGGTCGCAAGGCTGGCTGGCCTGGTGCGCGTGGCCGTTTCGGCGCGGTGAGTCCGGCAGTTGGCAAAATCTTGAACGCATGGGACGCAGGGGGAGAGCCGGTCGGCAATTCATTCCGATCGGAGCGCGGGGAGAAGCGGGGAGCGCAGAGCAGCGCTGGTGGCGAGGATGGAAGCGCCAATGCCGACCGTGAGCACGGCGCCGAGTAGCGTGATGAGCGATGCGATGGGCAAATGGCCTCCCCGGGAGGCAATGGCCGGGGCCACCGCCAACATCGCACATGCCGTGCCGGTCACCAAGCCGAGCAGCAGGAGCAAGAGATTTTCGACGAGGACGATTCTAGCCAAGTCGCGCGGGCGGTAACCGACCGCTCGCAATAATGCAAGCTCTTTTCGGCGCTCCAGGACGTTGCGCAATACGATCGCCCCAAGGCCAATGGTGCCTAGTACGAGACCCAGACCGCCGAGGGCACGGAAGGTGGCCAGATAGGTGTTCTCCACGCGGTGGAAGCTGGCGAGGCGTGCGCTGACCGGTTGAATCTCGAAGCCGTAGTCTTTGAGCGCGTCCTCGATGGGCGCCACAGCGTCTGGCCGGGCTTTCACCAGGAAGAAGCGGAAGCCCTCGTTCTCCGGATACAAGCGCAGGAAATTCTCGCCGGAGATAAGTAGTTCGCTTTGGAAAATGCTGTCCTGAAGCGCCGCAGCGATCCGGAAACGCACGCGATCGACCTCCAACAGATCGCCGACCTTTAGGTGCAGGACGTACTCGAGGGAATTGGCGTCGGCGATCGCGGGGACTTCCCCGCCAGGGAGCTTGGCTTGCAGTTCCGGCCAGTGTGGGAACGACGCGGGCGGCGCCAGAATGCGCGGATTGCGAGGCTGGTAGAGGTTGAGGCAACTGGCATCGTCACCCGGCTTGAGGCGGAACGGAACGAACTCGACGCCATCGAGCTTGGGAATATTGAGTGCTTCGCGGCCCTCGGGGGTGGAGGGATTGTGAATCAGGGGCAGAATCGACTCGGCGAGGAAGGGATAGCCGGCGAAGTCGGGCGAAGGACTCTGCTGCTGGAACGCGTCGAGGGAGACGATCACGAAGACGGCAGAGGCGATGAGGGCTATGGAAAGGACGCTGCGTCCTGGACGGTAAGAGGCGCTGCGCAGGCCGAGCGAGAGCGTACTGCTGATGGCTGTGAGTTTGAGGGAGCGAAGGCGGGCGGATACGAACAGGAGAGCGGCGATGAGGAGCAAGGTTCCAGCGCCGAAGAAAGCTGGGGTTTGATCGAGTTTGCGGGTCCAGGCAGTGGCAAGGAGCGCGAGGGCCAGGACAGTGACGACGCCAGCCAGTGGCAGGCGCCACGAGGTTCGGAAACGGCGTGCTGATGCACGCGGATCGCTTCCGAGCTGTAGGGCGCTCACGAGCCCCGACCGTGAGGGAGCGCTCCCCGCGTCATGTACCAACGCTCGCGGGGTCGCGGATTGGAGTCGGCGTAGAGTCCAGGCGATGGCGCCGAGCGCGGTGGCGGCTCCTGCGAGAGCACCGTAGGCCAGCGACGGAATCGAAACGTGCAGAGTGATGAGACGTGTGCCGACGGCATCCACCCACCAGGTGCGCAGGGCGTAGAGGATCAGAGCGCTGTAGGCCGCCGCCGCGCCCAGCCCGAGCACCGAGCCGGCGGCCGCCAGCACCGCGCCTTCGAGCAGGAACAGGGAACGGATCTTGGACGCGCGAAATCCGAGCGCTCGCAGCACTCCGATCTCGCGGAGTCTTTGCTCGACTCCGAGTTTGAAGAAGAGGCCCGTGAGCAGGAGGGCGGACACCATCAGAAAGAAACTGAAGTAGACGAAGTACTCGCCGAAATCGGTGGCGCCGTGCGCGGATTGGAGTCCTTGGGCGCGCACCGGGATGACCGCCAAGCCGAACTTTTGCGGGTCGATGGCATCGTGCAGCGCGGCCTCGTAGTTTGGCGCAGGCGGCAAGATGCGGATTGAGGTCAGGCTGCCGAAGCGGGTACCCCACAACTCGCGCCCACGGGCCAGCGGGATGAATGCCTTGGGTGTGGCGCGGTATTGCTTCCAATAATCCTCATCGACCGGCCGGATGACCGAGAGGTCGAGAGGGAAAGGCGGGTCCCAATCGTGCAGGCTGTTTGTATCGGTGATGCCTGGATAGTGCGGAGCGAGGTTGCGGTCAGCGGCGGCTCCTTCGATGGGCACGATGCGGGAGACGCGGAATTGCGCGTTGGCGGTGTGTAGGCGGCCGTCCGACTGCCACACATAGTAGTCGAGGGTGAGCGCGTCGCCTGGTTTGGCGCCCAATTCACGCGCGGTCCACTGGTTGAGTGTGACGCCATCAGCTTCGGACGGCGCGGGCTCGCCATCGATCGCCGTCACCATGGAGTACGGCACTTCGCGGTCGCCGACCTTCATACGGTTGGCGAGGTACGAGAGCACGGGTTGGGCCCGCGATTCGAGCACGGTAGCGGTGTCAGTGGCGATTTTGGCGAGTTCGTCGCCGATCATGCCGCTATCGCTTTCGACTGACCAAACTTCAGGCGACTCCAGGCGGCGCACGTGAAGCCCAAGATCCTCCACGCGATAGCGCTGCTTCAGGAGTTCGGCGAGGTTCGGCAGGTTTCCCGTCAGGATGGTGTTGACCTGGTTCGATACGGCGAGGTCGCGCTGCAAACGCGCGAGCGGCACGTACACGGCACGGACGTCGCCCTGTTCAGGACGGATGGAGAAATCGCGAGGCGCCACGGCCCGCATAGTGAGGCGGACGGTCTGACCGACATTGTCCTTGCGTCCGTGCAAAGACTCGAGGGGAATCGCAGAGGGCTTCTGCACCCGCAGCAGGATCGAGTCGCCGGGACTGCTCCCGAGTTCGCGCGCGAGAGCCCCGGAGAGCAGGACTTCGCGTCCGCGCAGCGGTTCGCCAGGCTCATTTTGGAATTGCCAGAAGCGCTCGTCGACGCCGAAGACCTGGATGCCGGAGGCGCGCTGTCCGCTGGATTCGCGGGTGGCGACTCCGGTAGTCACAATGATGGGGCAGGCGGCGCCAATGTCGGCCGCCAGTTGCTCGCGGAAGAATCCTGCACCTGAGATTACTGAGTCCACATTTCCGAGACGGCTGAGGACCAGGTCGCGCAGGCTGCCGCGAACGGAGTCGCCGACCAGCAGCGCTCCAGCCAGAACGGCGGTGGCGGTAACGACGCCCAGCAGGACCGCCAGGTTGGTTCGCCAGAACCAGGCAAGGTTACGCGCCAGCAGGGTGGAGATTCGCATGGCGCAACTCGTAGCGTGAGGGGAACCGCGCGGCCAGATCGCGGCTGTGGGTCACCACGATGAGGATGGTTTGCTGCTGCCGGTGAAGCTCGAGGAGCAGATCGGCGACCGCGGCTGCGGAAGCCTCGTCGAGATTGCCGGTAGGCTCATCGCAGAGCAGCAGAAGCGGCTTCTGAATGAGCGCGCGGGCGAGGGCGACGCGCTGCTTCTCACCGCCGGAGAGTTCCGAGGGGCGATGGTCGAGACGTTGGTCCAGGCCCACCTGGCGAAGCAACTCGCGGGCGCGTTCGGGATACTGGTCGCGCCCCTCGGCCACCAGGGTGGGGACAAGCACGTTTTCGAGCACGGAGCACTGCGGAAGCAGGCAATGGTCCTGAAAGAGAAATCCGATTTTCTGATTGCGGAAGGCGGCGAGTTCCTTTTCCCCGATGCGGTAAGGATCGATGCCATCGAGTGTGATGGTGCCGGAGGTGGGCGGTTCGAGTCCGCCCGCAATGTAGAGCAAGGTGCTCTTGCCCGCGCCGGAGGGGCCCATGATGGCGATGGCGTCGCCGCGCTTTAACTGCAGAGAGACGCCATCCAGCACGGTGAGCGGTCCGCCGGGTGCCGGGTACTGTTTGGTGATGCCTGCGATTTCAAGCATGGACGGGCGGGTTCGCGACCCCGCGATAGACTTCAATAGCACGCGCGGCCATTTGGGCGACGCTGTAGTGCTCGCGCACACCCTGAGCGCCGCGGCGGCCCAACTCCCGGGCGAGATCGCGATCGCGATAGAGGGTGCGGAAGGCATCGGCAAGCGCGGCGGGATTATCGGGATCGACCAGCAGGCCTCCGCCGGTGCGATGGAGCAATTCGGGAAAGGATCCGCGGCGCGGCTGGACGACAGGCACTCCGCTAGCCATGGCTTCAAGCAGGAAGATACCTTTCGGTTCGTCGTAGGTCGCAGGTACGCTGAGTACGTCGAGGCTGCGAAGATACTCGAGTTTCTGCGCGCGATCGAGGACGCCGTGATAGTGGAACTCAGAAGCGAAGCCCGCGTCAGCGAGGACGCGCTCCGCAGAGCGCAGGTATTCGCGATGCTCGGGGGCGAGATAACCGGCGACCTCCAGAGAGCAGCCGGGAAATTCGCCGTTGCGGCGAAGCTGCAGATAGCTTTCGGCGAGCACGTGCAGCCCCTTCTCCGGCGCCACGCGCGCGAAGTATCCGATGCGGAAGGCGTCGCGTGAAGGCACAGGCGAAGCGCCTGCCCCACCTTCATACCCTTCGAGATTGATGCCGAGCGGCGCTACCTGCATTTGGCGTTCGGGAATGCCCAGGTAGCGGCACATGTGACCGGCGTAGAACTCGCTGACGGCGATGAATCCATCGACGTGAGGGATGTTCGCGTGGATGAGTTCGAGCGATTGGCTGCGATACGGCTCGGGGAGTTGGCTGAGGAAGAGATCTTCGCCTTGCAGGGTGCAGTAGATGGGCCGGTTCACCGCGTCGCGAATGGGACGGGCGAGGCCGATGAGCAGCGAGTTTGGCAGCGTGACGACTTCGGGCTTGTCGGCCTCGCGCAGCCACGCGGTGAGTTTTTGAATCTCCTTGCCCTGGAAGCCTTCCTCCCCGCGCAGCATGGAGACCGTCATTTCGCCAAGCAGCTTGGGATTCACCGGGATGTTGCGGCGCGACGCGAGCTTCAGTGCCCAGCGCGAGTCCCAGATTCGATCGAGCAGCCAGGGCGTTCTGCGAAAGAGCGCCGAGTGCTGCTCCAGGTACACACTGATTCCCCCGAAAAAGACGTGCTCATCGCTGACGTTGGGCTCATCGGTAAGGGTAGGCGTGTAGATGGGGAGCAAGATTACATCGTGGCCCTGGCGCTTGAGTTCGGCTGCCAAAGCGTTGTCGCGCAGACAACTGCCGCAGTACATGCTGGCGGCTCCGGCAGTGAACGCGAGGATTTTCATACCGCACACTGAAAGGCCCGGCGGGCGTAAAGGTGGTCGAACAGATTGCCTTCGTGCGGCTGGTCCCAACTGATCTTGCAGGTAGGGATGCCGCCGAGATTCAAGCGCCCGACGTTGGGGGACGAGAGCAGGCGCGAAATAAGCACGCGGTCGCGGGTGATGGCGGTGACGACCAGACTGGGACCGAGCACGCGGGGGATATCGGCCTGTTCCACAGGAACCACGCTGGCAAAGGGGAAGAGGAACTCGCGATTGGCCAACGAATGTTCCGCCGAATCGCAGAGCGCGATGGTGGGGAGCAGGTAGGAACAGCCCTGGTAGACGGCCAGCCGGCTGCCGTTGCGATAGCGGGCCGTGACATCGCGGACGCCTTCGCTATCGAGTTCGCCTTCGATCATCTGATGGATGCGGGACGCGACGCCAGCGTCGGCAAAAGGCGCGATCTGCGCGGCATCATCGTCCTCGTCGCGCGGGACGACAGCCGTGAGTCGTTGGGCGAGCGCATCGGCGATGGCCTCCGCATGACGCGGCACCCAGACGCCCGAGGCATTGATACACGATCGGCCGGAATTTTCGAGAATCGACGCGACCATTACGTCGAGATATTGCTCCCAATCGTCGACGCAGTCTTCGCCAATGACGATCTTGCTGTAGCCGGGCCCGTGAATCTCGATACGCGGGTCGCCTTGCCATAGGCGCGTAGAAGCGACATCGCCGAAGACCATGCCGCGTCCGCATTGGCGCAGGATTTCGGCGCCCGCCGCGTGATCGGCGGGATAGTAACGGAAGACTTGCGGAGGCGCGCCGGCGCGGATGAGGGCTTGGATGATGCGGTACGGAGTCCAGGGCTCGGCGCTTCCAGGCTTGAGGACGAGCGGAATCTTGAGGGCGAAGGCCGGCGCCCAGAGCGAATGGACTCCAGGAGAGTTGCTGGGCAGCACGACCCCCAGAGACTCGGCGCGTGGAAAGTAGCTGACGTCGTCGGCGTACCCGGCGTCGAAAACTTCGGGCGCAAGATGGCGCGTCAGACCGTTGATCACGGTTTCGATATCCGCGAGCACAGTGCGAATCTTCTGCATGTTGCGGCGGACCATGACGTGGGGCAGACCGGTTGTCGCAGAGACCTGGCGTACGTAGTCGTCAGCCGATTGCGCCGAGTCGCCCAGCGGTAATTCGGATTCGGCGAAGAGCGCGGCGGCACGCGAGGAGATGGCGTACAACTCGCGCGTAGTGAAGCCGTCCAGGATCGCCTTGGCCTCGCGTTGATCACGCAGATCGCGGCGGATCAGCCCTACATTGGCGAGGCTGATTTCGACGAAGGGCTCGCGGGTCCGGTAATGCGGGGTGCGTGCGACGTCGAGGCTGCGGTAGGGCTGGCCGGCGCGCAGAATGGGGAGGTGCACAGGCATCAGTACACTCCTTCGACCACGGTCTTGTTAAGGGCTTGGAAGGGGCGCACGTTGCGCACACCGTCCCAGGGATAGCGCTCGCAGGGCGGTTCGCGCTCGGCTTCGTCGCGCTCGAGGAAGCGCGGCATGAAGAATTCACGCGTGAGGGTGGTGAGACGCACGCGTCCGGTCTGGCCATACCCGACGACGCGGGAAGGCTCCGCGGGATCGACAATTTCGATCATGGCGCGAGGCGCGGGCGGATAGTAGATGACCGCGAAGTTGTCCTCGGGCAGTCGGGGTTTGTGGACGGCGAGGCCCATGAGGGTGTTGCCGTATGTAGGGGCGAAGTAGGCGCCTTCGAGCAGTTCCTCGACGGCGAAGCGATGGAACTGCGGGGTCATCTCGGTGCCGCCGCAGAAAACGCCGGTGATGCCGGCTTTTTTGAGCGAGATCTTTTCGCAGATCGCTTCCAGCAGCTTAGGCGTGGTGAACATGCAGCGGATGCCCTCGTGCGCGCGGAGCAGCGTCAGCGCCTGTTCCACGACGTGCTGTTTGTAGGCCTCCGCTTCGTCGATCTTGCCCCGCTTGATGAGCTTGATGACCCAGCGGGGGTCAAGGTCGGTCATGAAACAGATGCCGCCGCGGTGCTGGGCGAGGTGCTCGACGGCGAGGCGGAGGCGTCGGGGGCCGCTGGGGCCGACCATGATCCAATCGGAGCCTCGCGGAAAGGCCTGGTCAGGCAGTTCGTTGCTGAACGCTTCGTAATCAATGCGGAAGTCGTCGACGTTGATGCGGGACTTGGGGACACCGGTGCTGCCGCCGGTCTCGAAAATATAAACCGGGCGGCTGGCGTAGGCTTTCGGTACCCAACGGCGAACGGGGCCGCCGCGCAGCCACTCGTCCTGGAAAAAACCGAACTTGTCGAGGTCGTCGTAGCCTTGAATGTCGCGGCGCGGATCCCAATCCAGACGGCTGGCGAAGTCGAGCCAGAAAGGGCAGCCGGTCTCGGGATCGAAATGCCATTGGACGACTTCGCGGGTCCATGCGTCGAGCGCCTGGCGCGCGGAGGGGATGTTTTCGAGTAGCGGATTGGAAGCGGTGGGGATCACTGGGTTCCAGTTTAATACGGACGGGAAAGAGACACTACGGGTAAGCGGCAGGATGGAAAATGCCACGTTGCGGGCGGCCGGCCGCCGAGAAGATACCCCCTCCCCAGAAGGTATCGTTCTCTGTACCAGCCGCCCCAGGTTTTGCCTTTTGAGGCCGTTTCCGGCCTTCTGACTCATGGGTTCGAACCCAGGATCCCGTTCGCGGTGAAGCTCACGGGACTCAGATTCCACCTGAAATGCAACGTATCCTGGCCAGGATAAAGCTTTGTAAGAGGCTTTCGCGGTGGAGCGAAAGCCTCTTACAAAGTTGATGGTATCAGGGGGCGTCCAGGGGGTTGATCGGGTGGCTGGAAGGCCGGTATTGATGATGAGAGTTAGAGGAGAAAAAAAAGTGAGTTCGGGCGTGACTGGGTAATCGTGCTTCGTGATTCCCACACGCGCGGCGCCGCTTTAGCGTGGCGAAGGCAGTGAAAGAGGCGATCTGGATTCCACCGTCATCACGCAGCGCTTTCGACCCTGCTGGTTTGGCTGCCGGCTTCGCGATGGTTGCAGGGGATGCTTTATTGGTATGGGCGTGAACGGCCCGGCGGCGCTCGGTGGAGTGAGCACTATCCGTTGACAGCGCTTCACAAGGACTGAGCATATAGGGCAAGCTGATACGATAAACCGAAAGGTCCGGGAACTTTGAACAGCATCGCCTGGCAGGAACTGCCGCGCACGCGTCTCCTGGCCGACGTCTCCTTGTGGTCGGCAGATCTCGCCAACTTGGCGGCGGCGATTGAGCGCATCGAGCCATTCGCCGACTCGTTTCATCTCGACGTCTGCGACGCCCACTTTGCTCCAAGCATGCTGTTCTTTCCCGACCTGGTACGTGCCCTGCGCCCCCTCACCAGGCGGCCATTCCACGTTCATCTGATGGTCGAGCGCCCAACAGCACTCATCGCGGAGTTCGTCGCCAGCGGCGCTGATCTGATCACAATCCATGCGGAAGTCGGCGAATTCGAAGCGTCCGCGGCCATCCAAGCGGTTCTTCACGCAGGCCGGTTAGCCGGCTTGGCATTGCGTGTGGACACTCCGGTCGCGGCGTCCGCGCCGTACCTCGATCGGATCGACGCTCTGCTTCTGCTTGGCACCGAGATCGGCGTCAAAGGTCAGGATCTGGCGCCTGAAGCGTGCAGCCGTCTAGCTGGCGCGGCTTCGATGCTGGGCGCGCGGCGCGCTCGCGTCCGCCTGATCGCCGACGGCGGGATCCGTTCCCATACGGTGCCTCTTCTGCGGCGTGCAGGCGCCGATGTGATCGTGCCTGGATCGCTAGTCTTCCAGTCGCAGAATTTAGTCGAGACCTTTTCGTGGCTGCGCGCGCTCTAGACGTACTCTAGACGACTACGGGTTGCGCCGCAGGCGACTACGGCGAGCGCGATCGCGATCAATGCAACCCTCCTGCCATCGGCGACGGCCAATCCCAAGACCGTCGTCAAGCAACTTCGGCGGACCGTTGGCGGACTCGGTTTGCGAGAATTTGCACCGTTCGAGACCATCCATGGGCGCAGACGTGCTGGTAGATTCCGGTAAACATCCAGGAGGAAATGTGCATAGCGAACGAATTGCCTTAGAGGAGCGAGTTACAGACTCCAGGCCAAACACCGCTCAGATCACCCTTAAGATTAACGGCGTCGAACATTTTCTGGAGATCGAGCCGCGCGTTTCGCTGCTCGACGCTCTTCGGGAGTACCTTCACATGACGGGGACGAAAAAGGGCTGCGACCAGGGAGCATGCGGCGCCTGCACCGTCCTTTGCGACGGCGCGCGCATCCTCTCCTGCCTGGCGCTCGCAATTCAGTACGAAGGTGTCGAGATTACGACAATCGAGGGACTGGCACATGCCGAAACTCTGCACCCACTGCAGGCGGCGTTTGTCGATCACGACGGGTTTCAGTGCGGTTATTGTACACCGGGCCAAATCTGCTCGGCGATCGGTATGGTCAAAGAGTTTCAGATGGGATTACCAAGCGCCGTGACACCTGACGTCTCCCTGGAGACTACGGATCTCACCGACGAAGAGATCCAGGAACGGATGAGCGGCAATCTGTGCCGGTGCGGAGCGTACGTCGGAATCCGGTCCGCCATTCGCGAAGCGTTCCAATCGGAGGTGCGGCGGTGAGGAACTTTTCCTACTCACGCGCGGGGACGCCTCAGGAGGCGGTGACGCTCATATCGTCGCTGCACAATGCTAAATTCCTGGGCGGCGGCACGAACCTGGTGGATCTGATGCGCGAGAACATCGAGCAACCAGATTCGCTGGTCGACGTGACACGGCTGTCGTCTTCCGAAACCGTCGAAACACCCGAGGGGGGTGTTTCGATCGGGGCCGCAGTGAGAAACACCGCCGTGGCCAATCACCATCTGATCCGCCAGCGCTATCCGGTGCTGTCGCAGGCAATTCTGTTTGGCGCCTCGGGCCAGATCCGAAACATGGCCACGGTGGGTGGGAACCTGATGCAGCGCACCCGCTGCGATTACTTCTATGACGGATCGGCCCGATGCAACAAGCGCAGTCCGGGCTCGGGGTGTGATGCCATCGACGGATTCAATCGGATGCACGCAGTACTGGGCGAGTCGGAGCACTGCATCGCGACGCATCCTTCCGATATGTGTGTCGCGCTTGCCGCGCTGGGCGCGACGGTGCACGTCGATGGTCCGAATGGGAAACGCGCGATCCCGTTCGACGAGTTTCATGCGCTGCCGGGAGACACGCCGCACGTGGAGACAGCCCTCCAGGCCAACGAACTGATCACCGCCGTAGAATTGCCTGCGCTGCCATTTGCCCGAAGGTCGCTATACCGCAAGGTACGTGACAGAGCGAGCTACGCGTTCGCTCTGGTGAGCGTCGCCGCGGCCCTGGAAATCGAAGGCGGCCGGGTCCGCAATGTGAGGCTCGCGTTGGGCGGTGTGGCGCCGAAACCGTGGAGGGCGTTTGCCGCGGAGCGCGTGCTTTCGGGGGCGGAAGCGAACATGGAAACGTTCCGGCGCGCCGCCGACACGGAACTGGCGAGCGCCAAGGGATACCGCTACAACCGCTTCAAAATCGAACTCGCGAAGCGGGTGATCGCGAGTACGCTGAGCGACCTCGCGGATGGGGAGGTAAAGCAGTGAGCGTAATGAATACCGTTCTCGAAACAGTCGCACGGTACCTGCCGGACAAGAAACACGATCCGCTATTGGACCGTGATGGATACCTGGGTAAACCTTACTTCCGCGTCGACGGCGAGGTCAAGGTCAAAGGAAAGGCTCGCTTCACCGCAGAGTTCGATTTCCCGGGATTGGTTCATGCCGCGCTGGTATACAGCACCATCGCCAAAGGAAAAATCTCACGGATCGACACGAAACGCGCCAAGAGTGAGCGAGGTGTCTTGGAAATTCTCACTTACAAAAACATGCCCGATTTGAAGGCGCCGCCTTTGGTGGATATGACCGATCTGAAGAAGGGCATGGCGGCGAGTGATCTTCCGATCCTACAGGACCCAACCGTGCACTGGGACGGGCAACCCGTTGCGGTGGTGATTGCCGAGACCCGGGAGCAGGCGGAGCATGCCGCTTCGTTGGTGGAGGTCGAATACAAAGCCGAACCGCCGGCGGTTTCGTTCGAAGGAATGAAAGCCAAGGCGGTGGTGCCTTCCGATGTGATGGGAGAGCCCGCCGTCCTCAAGATCGGTGACGCGCAGAAAGGGATTCAAGAAGCGGAGGTGCGCGTGGATCACGTGTACTGCACTCCTCGCTACAACCACAATGCTCTTGAGCCTCACGCCACGATTGCGTTTTGGAACGATGACGGAACTCTTTCGGTATTGGAATCTTCCCAGTCTGTAAACACCGCCGGGCACACGCTGGCCTTGATCTTCCGGCTCGATCCGGAGGATGTTCAGGTGCTGGCTCCGTTCGTGGGAGGCGGCTTTGGAGGAAAGGGCGGACTGTGGAACCATACTCCTCTTTGCGCTGCCGCGGCGAAAGTAGTGAAGCGCCCAGTGAAACTATCGCTTTCGCGCGAAGGCGTTTTTCGCGTGATCGGAGGGCGAACTTTAGCAGAGCAGGTTATCGCACTGGGGGCCCGTCGCGAGGGGCGTCTTACAGCTCTGGTGCATTCATGCCTGACGGCCACGACCACCCATGGACGCTATGCGGAGCAGTGTACGTTTCCGGCGCGGCATCTCTACCAGTCGCCGAACATGTTCATCGAGCAGAAGATCGTGAATCTGGATACGGTGGCGAACACCTGGATGCGCGCGCCCGGCGAATCGATCGGCACCTTCGCATTGGAATCGGCGATGGATGAACTCGCCTACGAGTTGCGGATGGACCCGATCGAACTGCGCCGGATCAATGAACCGGATAAGGATCCCACAAAGGGGACGAAGTTCTCCAGCCGCCAATTGACAGAGGCCTATCGACGGGGCGCGGAGAAGTTCGGATGGAGCGAGCGAAATCCGGAGCCGCGGTCGCAGCGCGATGGGAAGTGGTTGGTCGGGCAAGGCATCGCGACGGCGTACTATCCGTTTTACCGGTTCCCCGTGAAGGTTCGCCTGTGTATCTATGCAGACGGCAGAGCGGTGGTAGAGACTCCCGCCGCGGAAATGGGAATGGGCACCGCGACCGTGCAGATCCAGCACGCCGCCGATCGTCTGGGCTTACCTCTGGAGCGGGTCAGCTTCCACTACGGAGATTCAAAGCTGCCGGATTCTCCGGTGATGGCAGGCGGATCAAACCAGACGGCGAGCATTTTCTCCTCGGTACAGACGGCCGTCGAGCAGGCTCATCGCGAATTGCTGAAGTTGGCGCAGAAGTATGCGGACTCACCGCTGGCAGGCGCCAGGTATGAGCAGTTGGAAGCTCGCGGCGGCGGGCTGTTCCGAAGCGGCGGGGATTCCACGGGAGAGACCTACGCGGAGATATTGCGCCGCGCGCATCAGGATTCGATCGAGGTGGAAACCGAATCCGGGCCGCCGCTGGAATTGATGAAGTACTCCATGGCGTCGTACGGAGCACACTTTTGCGAAGTGCGGGTTCACGAAGAGACGGGGGAAGTGCGTGTCTCGAGATGGCTCTGTGCGCTGGACTGCGGAAGAGTGGTCAATCCGAAGACGGCGACGAGCCAACTCCAGGGAGGAATCACCATGGGAATCGGCATGGCACTCACGGAAGAAACTCTGTTTGACGAGCGGCGGGGCCGGATCATGAACCGTTCGCTCGCGGAGTACCACGTTCCGGTGAACCTGGATGTGCCCGATATTGAGGTTCTGTTCGTGAATATCCCGGACGAGCAGGCGCCCTGGGGCGCGCGGGGGATTGGAGAAATCGGCATTACGGGCACGGCGGCGGCAATTGCCAATGCGGTGTACCACGCGACAGGCAAACGAGTGCGCGATCTGCCCATCACGCTCGACAAGTTGCTCTGAAGGGAGTTCGGGGCGCGACTCGAAAGACTACGCGCCGCGCGTGAGTCGCTTGTTTACGCGCCCAGTTCGCAACGAGCCACGACCGTAAGGGAGTGATTTTCGGAGCCACCGCGACATCGCTTGCAACTCGCAACGAGCCACGACCTTGAGGGAGTGATTTTGGGAACGATTGGAACATCGCTTGCTTACGCGCGCGGCTCGCAACGCATCACGACCGTAAGGGAGTGATTTTCGGAGCCATCGCGACATCGCTTGCTTACGCGCGCGGCTCGCATTTTTGGAGCGATCGCGACATCGCTTGCTTACGCGCGCAGCTCGCACCGAGCACAACCGTAAGGGAGTGATTTTCGGAGTGATCGTTAAGAAAGCGGTGTCTTGTCCGCGACTTCAATGGCAATTCGCATTGTGCGCGCCGCGGATTGCGAGGAATGTGATACTGGCGGGCGGCAGAATGATCGCGCCCGCCGCTTGGCGAACACCCCCGAGTTGAGGCAGTGAGTCACCTGACCCCAATTTCAGTTCCTTGCCGTTGAGATCGACCCGCGTGCCTTCCAAATTTGGCGCGGTCAGCGTGTACCGGTCCGCGGCGGCTGAAACCGCGATCGTTTTCGAAGCGTTGCGATCGTTGTTGATCGCGAGAAGGGCCACACCTCCCGGCACATCGTTCAGACATTGGGCGTAGAGATGCGGAGCTTCCGCCGCGGGTGCGTCGGGCTTCAGCACCGTGGTGCCCGTCAGCTTGTGCCACAAAAGGGCAGCCCAGTAGTTCGGGCGAGGCTCCAAAGTGTTCTCATCGAGAAGGCCGTAATCGCTCGCCGCCAGCGTATTGTGAGCGATCACCTGGACTCCCTTCTGCGCCAGACGCGCATGTTGATCCAGGTAACGGAAAGTGTCGAGAAATGTGGATGCCCACGGATTGCCTCCGCAGCCGGTATCCGCGGTTTCCGTAAGCCAAATCGGTTTCCCAGGCTCGAACCGGTCGCGGAGGCCCGCGTAGAACGCCTGAGAGGCGTCGGGGCGCGAAAGCCAGTCTTCGGAAAGCGCCGCGGCCGCGGTGGTTCCCACACCCGCCATCGCTCCGGCGCATCGCTGCGAAAGCGCCGCGTACAGGTGGTAAGAGAAGACGTCGAAGACAGGTCCGGCGGCCTCGAGTAACTTCTCCGACCGGAGCGCGGGGTCCAACGGGATCGCCACCGCACCACCTTCGAGTACCGAACCAGGGCCGAGAAACACGGCATCGGGCGCGGCCTGTTTCAAAAAGGAACGGAACACCTTGACGTCGCGGGCGTATCCAGCGGCATCGTAACCCTTCGGCGCTCCTCCGCGGTCGGCGACGTTTGGCTCGTTGATGAATTCGGCTGCCGCGATCTTACCCCCGGAAGATTTGGTGAACGTGAGGAAGGTGCGTGCCTGCTCCGAAGTCCAAACGCCCTCCGCATCGCGAGTTCCCTCACTCGCTGCGAATGAGACGAAGAGTTCCGCATTCGCGGCGCGCGCGAAATCGATCACGCCCTTCCATTGCTGACGGGTGAGCACTCCGTTGAAGCCCTTGGGTGGCGTGGCGGGTGGCGGTCCGTCAGTGTCCTGGAAATAGGTGGTGTTGGCCCAGGTTCCGCTTACGCGCAAATAGACCGGTCCGAGTGCCGCCGCGAGTTTGCGCAAACGTGCATGAGTGAGATCGATGGGCGGCCGGTATTCGTATAGGTCGGCGCCCGGATCTGCCGCAGTGGAGCCGGGCTTCAGGTCCTTGTAGGGCTTCCAGAAGCGGCCGCCGGTCACTTCGAGCATCTCAATGTTGTAAGACTGAAAACGCCGGTCGATGGTGCCGATCGCGGGCATGGCAGCCGGGTTCACCGCAAGGGCCTTGTCGGCCGAAAAGGCCGGAGAGAAACAGATTCCGGCGAGCGCGATCAAGCCGATGATCGTGCTCGAAGTGCGTGTGCTGTGACTGAATGGATTCACGTTGTGGCTTGGCTTCTATTTGGAGGGACTGGCAGAGAAGTCGCCTCCCGCGCCGAACTCGGGGACGTTGACGCTGCCCTTGATCAGACTGTCGGCGTTCACGGTGCCCTCATATTTCACGGTGAGCGGAGTGCCGTTGTATTGGGACTTATAGCTCCAGGCCACCTTGTCGCCGGTGACGCTGCCGGTGATTTCGACGGTGCCCTGGTCGTTGGTGCAGGAGCCGGTCAATGCCTCAGCTTTCTGGGTAAATGTGCAGGTCGCCTGGTATTCGTTACCGGAAATCGAGCTGGTCACCTGCCACTTGCCGTTGATCGAGGGATTGTCAGCCGCGATCGCGACGGTTGCAATCAGGGCGGCGGTTGCAATCAGGAAAGACAGAATCCAAATCTTCATACAGTTCCTTTTCCGAGCGGGTAGAGTCGGGGAGCCAATCTCCGCAGTATATTGGCACTCAGTGCCATTGTCAACACCATAGTGCAGAAATCGCCCAGGGATGCTACGATGTCTCACGGTGCCGAATACTTCCCCTGCGACGCTTGTCAACGAACGTGGCATAGACGAGGCATCCTCGCTAACGCTGCAAGAGCGCAAACAGCAACTGGTTAGAACGGCGATTTGGGATGCCGCCACCGACCTGTTCGCGGAGAAGGGATACGACGAGACCACCATCGACGACATCGCGAAGAGAGCGGGGGTCTCGCGGCGTTCGTTCTTCCGGTACTTCACATCGAAGAGCGATCTGATGGCCTACGGCGCCATCGGCTATGCCGGCTACCTCACGGAGGCCATCCGTGCCTGCCCTGCTGGCTGCCCGCTTTCAGAAGTGTTCCGGCGCACCGTGTTTCAAGTCGCGGAGCAGTGCGCCGCGCATCCTCGCACGCGAAAGATCATGGAAATTGCGGCGAAGTATCCCGCAGCCAAGGAGGCGCAGCAGTCGCGGACGGCCGAGTTGCAGGAACGGGTCGAAGCGGCCTTTGCGCGGCACGTCGCCGGGCAAAACGGGGAAGATTTGACGCCTCACGTGGTTACCGGGTTGACTCTATCGGTGCTCGCGGTGATTTTTCGCGCGTGGTTTGAGCACGGGCAGCAAGATATCTCCGTTACCGCGAATCAGGTACTGGCCACGCTCGACCGCCTGGTATGCCACGACAAAAGCCAGGGAAGACGGACTGATGACTGATGTAAGATAAGCAATTCACGTGGCCGCTGAGACCTCCGTCGGTCTCCTATCGTTCGTCCCACGCGAACCAGGGAGAATCCATGAAAGACATCAAGCGAAAGCTCGGAACTGCGGGTGTTACGACACTATCCGCCAGTCTGTTGTTTCTCATTACCGCGAGGACCAGTCCGGCGCAATCGGACGATCCGGCTCTGATTGCGAAAGCCAAGGCGATCCATGCGCACGTAATCAAGCTCGACACGCACAACGATATCGACCCGGCGAACTTCACGCCGGATTGCAACTACAAGATGCGGCTCACCACGCAGGTCAATCTGCCGAAGATGGTCGAAGGCGGCATGGACGTCTCGTTCATGATCGTTTACGTTGGGCAGGGGCCGCTGACGCAGGAGGGGTATGACAACGCGTACCGGCAGGCGGTCGCGAAGTTCGACGCGGTTCATCGCCTGACCGAAAAGATCGCACCCGACCAGATCGGCCTCGCGTTGACTCCGGCCGACGTGCTGGCGCTGCACAAGAAGAATCTGCGCATCGCCGTGATCGGTGTGGAGAACGGGTATCCCATCGGGACCGACATCAAACGGGTGAAGGAGTTCTACGATCGCGGCGGCCGATACATGTCGCTGGCACACAATGGCAACAGCCAGCTCGCCGATTCGAATACGGGCGAGGCGCAAGGCTATCTCTATAACAATGGACTCTCGCCGCTCGGCAAGGAAGTCATCGCGGAGATGAATCGTGTGGGGATGATGGTCGACCTTTCGCATCCCTCGAAGGGCGCGAACCTGGAAGCCATCCGGCTTTCGAAGGCGCCGGTGATCGCGTCGCATTCGGGCGTGCGTGCGCTGGCCGACGTCAGCCGGAATATGGATGACGAGCAGTTGTTGGCGCTGAAGAAGAACGGCGGCGTGATTCAGGTGGTCGGTTTCGCATCGTATGTCAAAACGGATTCGAAGGAGCACATCGACGCGCTGGCGAAGTTGCGTGAGGAGTTCGGACTGACGGCGGCGGGCGGGCGCGGCGGGCGTGGAGGCAACGGCGGTGGGCGCGGACGAGGCGGCGCGGGTGCGGATACGGCCCGGGCCTGTCCGGTAGAAAGCGCCAGCGGGCCTGCCCCGCAAGGTCGCAGGGGCGGAGGCGGTGGGCGGGGCAATGCCGGTCTGGACGCACTTTCGGCGGAAAAGCGCGCCGCGTACGACAAGCGGCTGGCGGAGATCGACGCGAAGTTCCCACCGGCCGGACGCGCCAACGTGAAGGACTTCGTGAATCATATCGATTATGCGGTGAAGCTGATTGGAATCGATCACGTGGGCATTTCGTCTGACTTCGATGGCGGAGGCGGAATCGATGGCTGGAACAGCGCCGCGGAAGCGTTCAATGTCACGCTCGAACTCTTACGTCGCGGCTACACGGAAGAGCAGATCGGAAAGCTTTGGAGCGGCAATTTGCTGCGAGTTTGGGGCGAAGTTCAGAAGGTTGCCCAGGAATTGCGGAAGGGGTAGGGCGTGTGGGGTTCATACGCGTTTACGGGAAGGCCCATGTCGCTGCGGACAGCCGTGGCGCAAACACCCTGTTTGCCGCGTCGACACTCTTGTCGGCGCTTTTCGCGCGTCCACTCTGACTGCGGGGCGTTTTCGACGCTGCCTCTGAACTTCTCGAATTTGCTTACGCGCCCAGGCACACACGTGGAGCAGGCCACCGACCAGACGTCTGGGAGTTAAAATAGATTCAGACAGCGGTCTCTCGAATTTATGGAAACGCTGGCACAGCAACTAAACCGCCAGACGCGCGAGTCGGAACTCCATCGGCCGTTAGACCAGAATCGCGTGGAATGCTTCGCCTGCGGGCATCGCTGCCCCATTGGGCCGGGATTCGCAGGTGTCTGTAAGGTCCGCTTCAATCGCGGCGGCAAATTGTACGCGCCGTGGGGATACGTCAATTCGGTCTACGCCGATCCCATCGAGAAGAAGCCGTTCTTCCACGCCTTGCCTGGAAGCCAGGCGCTCAGTTTCGGCATGCTGGGGTGCGATCTGCATTGCGGCTACTGCCAGAACTGGGTGACTTCGCAGGCGCTGCGCGATTTCCAGTCGACTCTCGATTTCCAGACTGCGGATCCCAAGGACTTGGTGAGGGTGGCGATTCGGCAGGGCGCCGACAGCCTGGTCAGCACCTACAATGAGCCGCTCATCACCGCAGAGTGGGCTGTGGCTGTGTTCCGGGAAGCGAAGGCCGCCGGACTGACTACCGGATTCGTTTCCAACGGCAACGCTACTCCTGAAGTGCTGCAGTACATCCGACCGTGGGTCGACCTCTACAAGGTGGACCTCAAGAGTTTCCGCGACGCGCGGTACCACGAACTGGGCGGAAGGATCGGACCGATCCTGGACTCTATCCGCCGGATCCACGCGATGGGCTTCTGGTTGGAGATCGTGACGCTGGTCATCCCCGGCTTCAACGATTCGAACGAGGAACTGCGGGACATCGCGGAATTTCTGGCGGGGATCTCCCTGGACATTCCGTGGCACGTCACGGCGTTCCACAAAGACTACAAGATGGTGGGTCCGGAGAATACGCCGCCATCCACACTGGTGCGTGCCGCGCGGATCGGGCAGGATGCCGGTTTGCGCTATGTATACGCGGGCAATCTTCCGGGTGAGACGGCGGGGTTGGAAGACACGAGGTGTCCGCGCTGCCAGAAGACCTTGATCGAACGGCGCGGCTTTCAAGTTTTGCGGAATCGTCTGGCCGCCGGGGGACAGTGCCCCCGTTGCGGCGAATCGATTCCAGGCGTTTGGCGCGGGGAGCAGCGGCACCGCCAGGAAAGCGCGGACCTGGTACACATCCGCTGCGGGTGAATGCCATGAACACGGTGCATCTCTCGCCGTTTGCGGGCTCCTGGTACCCGGAGAGCCGCCGGGAACTGGAGCAGCTACTCGCGGAACAGTTCGCGAAATCGGCGGAGCGAACCGGGCCGCTCATGCGCGACGGCCTCGCCTTCGTGATGCCGCATGCGGGCCCTGCCTATTCGGGTACGGTGGCCGCCGCGGTGTACCGATCGCTCGCGGAACAGCCTCCGGAACAGATTATTCTGCTGGCGTTTCCGCATCGCGGGGGCCTGCAGGGCGTCGCCACACCGGATGTCGAGGTGATTGCGACACCGCTCGGCGAGGTCCCGATTGACAGAGCTTTCGCGCGGGATTTCCGGCCGGTTGCGGAGTCGCGCGTCTGCGATCACTCCTTCGAGATTCAGTTGCCGTTTCTGCAGAGGAGCGTGCCGGATGCCCGGGTGACGCCGCTCTATGTGGGCGATCTGAGCGCCGGCCAGCGCGATGCCGCAGCGGAAATTCTGGCAGAGGCGTGGCGCCCAGGGGTGGTCTTTTTGGCGTCGTCGGACTTTACGCATTTCGGAAGCCAGTTCGGACATCTGCCGTTTGCCAAAGATCACAAAACGCAGGCGCGTCTGCGCGAGTTGGACTTCGCCTACATCGACGCCGCCGGAAGTTTGGATTCGTTCCTGTTTCTCACCACGCTGGGTGAGCATCGTGCGACGGTTTGCGGTTCGGGCCCGATTGCGCTGCTGCTCGAGACGCTGCGCAACCATCCGGATCCGGACATTTACCAGACCACGCTCGATTATCAAACATCAGGCGAGCTCACGGACGACTGGGGACACTCGGTGAGTTATGCGGCATTGGGCTACTATCACCGGCAGACCTTCGAGTTGGATGCGCCCGATCGTGAGGCACTCCTGGCTAGTGCCGAGGAGACGATGCAACGCCTGCGCGCATACGGCTATTGCGAGGGAGTGACGGCGCGAGGCGGAAGCGCGGCTTTGCATGCGCGGCGCGGTGCGTTTGTCAGCCTGCATCGCGGAGAGGAACTGCTGGGCTGCATGGGTAATCTGCACGGGCACCATCCACTGGCTGACGACATCGCGCATCTTACGGCCGCGGCGGCGTTGGAGGATCCGCGGTTCGGGCCGGCGGCGCTGGCTCCGGGGCCCATCGATATCGAGATCTCGGTGCTCACTCCGTTTCGCCGTCTTCGCGGGAGCGCTGGATTCATAGTGGGCCGGCATGGCGGGCTGCTGAAGCTGGAACGGAACTCGGGACTGCTGCTGCCGCAGGTGGCGGAGGGACGCGGTTGGAAAGCAGAAGATTTTCTGGACGCGCTTGCGCGCAAGAGCGAGTTGCCGAAGGGCGCGTGGCACGACCCGCGTGCGCAACTCTCGCTTTTTGAAGCACAGGTGTTCAGCAGGAAGAACTGAGCGCCGAACAGGCGCAAACCACCAAAAGATCTAGGACTGCGAGTACCGATCAAGTACCGGCATGACTTACACTTGCCGGGTCTTGTTCCGATAATGGGTCATTCCCTCGGGAATGATCTTATGGCAATGTCTCACGAAGAGAAAGCGCAAGAGAGCATTTCGGGCGATCGGCGTGTCGATACGCGGTATCAACTTCACTTGGAGTTGAAGTGGAAGCTGATCCGGCGCAGGAAGATTCAAGACACCGGCGTCGGGCACACGATCGATCTGTCGAGCGGCGGAATACTATTTGATGCGACGCGTCCACTGCCGGAGGGACTGAATGTGGAGCTGTCGATCGCATGGCCGGTTCTGTTGCACAATGTGGCGCCAATGCAATTGGTAGTGTGCGGTAGGCTGGTGCGGTCGAACGGCGCCTACGCAGCGGTCCGGATCACACAACACGAATTCCGCACGGCGGGGATACCGGCTGAACACCGGCAGGTATTGGCTAATGCCGCGCGCACTCCACTCTTTTTGGTCAACACGGCGTTTTCGGACTTCGACAAACTCCAATAGTTGCGCTGGCCAGTTTCGTTTAGGATCATCTCCCGCGGCGCGCCACCGCCGCTTCCACCGGCGGCGGAGGGGGCGGCGGTTCCGGCACCGGCTCCGGCTTGCGGGGTGGACGGCGATCCAGGCGATGGGAAACGAACTCGCGCCGCGCCTTTTCATAACGCGGAGTACCCGGCTTGCCATCCACCGAATTCCATTCTTCGGGTGTGATCTCCTGCACCAGCGGCAGATACTTCTGGAAGTAGTTCTTCAAGCGCTCCTGCACCGGCTTCAGCGCGCAATGGTACATCAGGAAGACGATCTGATCGGGTTCAGCCGCGGATACCAGGTGATATACCTGCGAAGGCTTGCGGATGCGCGCCGAGCGCAACGCCGATTCGAGCTTCTTGGAGCGGGCCTCCAGCTTTTGCCACAGGTCGATATCCGCCTTGCTCATTTCGGTGGCATTGATCAGAGCCTGTTTCTCTTTCGTGCCGAGCTTCTCGGTAAGCGCGTAAACAAATGTTCCGAAGCGGGCGTCGCGGGAAATGGCGTCTTCGGGAAGGGTGCGATAAATCTTCTCCAGCTTGGCGAAGCCCGCGGTGTTCAACTTGTCGCCGGCCAATCCCGGAGAGAATAAAGTGGCGAGACCGTACTGCGCGAGCGCCGTGAAGATCTCACCAGGACTGTCCTCAGCGCTGATGCGCCGCAATTCCTCTCCCAGAAATCGCTCCGGAATCGACTTTTCCACTTCGGCCTCGCGGGCATTGGCCACCTGCATACGCGTCCGCTCCTCCACCAGGTAGCTCAGGCGGACCTGGAAGCGCGCCAACCGTAGTAGCCGGGTGGGGTCGTCGTAGAATCCGTAGGTGCTCACCGAGCGGAGTTCGTGGCGCTCGATATCGGCGAGGCCATTCATGGGGTCGAGCAGCAGGCCGCGCGATGCTTTATTGAGCGAGATGGCGATCGCGTTACAGGTGAAATCGCGCCCCCGGAGATCTTCCTGAATGGTCGCGGGGATGATCTGCGGCCGCGCTCCCGGGCGGGTGTGCTTTTCCTGCCGCGACATCGCGATTTGCGCGGTGACGCCTGTGGGGAAGAGCAATTCGGCCGATTTCCGCTGTTCGTCCGAAGATACGATCGTAGCGCCGCTGCGTTCGCAGACGGCCTTGGCGACCTTCAGTCCGTTGCCTTCCACCACGAAATCCAGGTCGCGGATTCGGTATCCGGCCAGCATGTCGCGGATCGCCCCTCCAGCGAGGAATAAGTTGGTATTCGACTGTCCGGCCACCGCCTGGACGTCCGCTACCACCCGATTCTGGTCGGGATTCAGGTGGCTCTCGAGCATGTAGATGTAGTCGCTCACTTGGTACCTGCCCGCGGATGATGCTGGTCGACCGTGTCACGCAGCCGGGAACGCATGACATGGGTGTAGATCTGGGTGGTCGAGATGTCGGCGTGCCCGAGCATGACTTGGACGCTGCGCAGATCGGCGCCGCCTTCCAGGAGATGCGTGGCAAAACTGTGACGGAGCACGTGGGGCGTGACGCCGTGGAAAATGCCGGCCTTTTTGCCGTATCCGGCCAACTGGTTCCAAAAGCACTGGCGGGTGAGTGGTCCCGCTCGGGCGGTCACGAACAGATATCGGCTGGCGCGGCCCTTGAGCAGGGCGGCACGAGCTTGGCGCAGGTAGTCGGTTATGGCTTCCTTGGCTTTGGTACCCATGGGTACCAGGCGCTGCTTATTTCCTTTGCCGGTGGTCCGCACCACGTCATAGGAAAGGTCGACGTCGCTGACGCCCAGGTGGCAAAGCTCAGAGACGCGAAGGCCGGTGGCGTAGAGGAGTTCCATCATGGCGCGGTCGCGGACACCGGTCGGATGGGAGAGGTCGGGGGCTTGGAGAATGCGCTCGATCTGCTCCAGATTCAGGAACTTAGGGATGTTCTGCCACTGGTGCGGGGTACGCAGGTGGGCGGTCGGGTCGGTGCCGATCTGGCCCTCTCTCAGGAGGAATCCGTAGAATTGCCGGAGGGTGGTGAGATGGCGCGCTACCGACCGGCTGTTCAGTCCGGAGCGGTACAGATGGTCCAGATAGCGCCGCAGATCCTCTGTGCCCGGGATCCCCGAAAGGTCGCCCAGGAAGGCGGTAAACCTTGACAAATCAGCGGAATAGGCGTTCAATGAGTGAACAGCGAGACCTTTTTCCAGGCGGCAGAAATTGAGGAAAGCAGACATCTGGCCCGCCAACCGCGCGGTCTCTGCGTTGAGCGCTCCAGACATCGTGCCAATGATACAATAAGCGCCGAAATGTTTGAAACATAGTTGTCAAAATAGAGGCTAACCTTTGGCGGGCTCCACCAGTAAGAAGGCAATTGTCCGGCGGTACGACAAGGAACCGTTGGCCGGGTACGTGAATCCCTACTCGTATTTGCAATCCGGCGGCGTGGAGCTGATTTCGGCTCAGGGAAACGTTTCCAAAATCCCGTTTGAGGAGATCAAGTCGATTGCATTCGTTCGCGAATTCGACAGCCGGGAGGAAGATGGCCGGCGTGTGTTCAATACCCGGCCGCGGATCGAAGGACTGTGGGTAAGTTTCCAGTTTCGCGACGGCGAGGTGGTGGAGGGCGTGATGCCGAACAACCTCCTGCAGGTCGAGGCACAGGGATTTACCGTGATTCCGCCCGACCCTTACAGCAATAACCAACGTATTTTCATACCGCGAGCCGCCTTGCGCTCAGTCGAGGTATTGGGGGTGGTGGGCAGTCCTTTGAAGAAGCGGAAAGCCAAATCTGCAGCGAAAGAGCAGATCGGGCTGTTCGAAGAGTAACGAGACACCCGCCTCCGTACGCCCATACCGGGTATACTGGAATTTAATACATAATGGTCTAAAGTTGGAGGTTTGAATGAAGCTGCGTAACCTGGCCCAAGTTGCCGCCGGGATGGCGTTCCTGGCCTTTACCTCACTTGCCCAGATCGCTCCGATCGAGGGGAATGTAAAGGGTGCGGACGGCAAGCCCATTCAGGGTGCCGTCATCAAAATCGTACGAACGGACATTAAGGGCGAATATCCGGCGAAGACTGACAAGAAGGGGCACTACATCAACATCGGTGTTCCCCTTGGCGGAACGTACAACATACAGCTTTTTATCGATGGCAAGCAGGTCGATTCGGTCAATGGCGTCCGAAGCGGCGGCGATATGAAGCCGATCGATTTCGACCTAAAGGCTGCTCAAAAAGAGAACGTGAACAAGCAGGCCGAAATGCAGAAGGCCATGGAAACCGGCAAGGTCTCCGATGAGCTGACTCGCGGCATGAGCGCGGAGCAGAAAGCTGCCCTCGAAAAGCAGATGAAGGAAAGCTCGGAGAAGATGAAGAAGCGCGCCGAGCTGAACGATGCCTTTAATGCCGGCATGGCCGCGGAAGAAGGCAAGCAGTGGGATCAGGCGGTAACGTCTTACACCAAGGCAGGCGAGCTCGACCCGACCCAGCAGGCTGTTTGGGCGCACCTTGGAGCGGTTTACATGAAGGTCGCCGAGACCAAGACCGGTCCAGACTACGACGCCGCTATTCAGAAGGCGATGGACGCTTACACTAAGGCCATCGAATTGAAGCCCGAAGACCCCGCCAGCCACAACAACTACGCGCTAGCTTTGGGTAAGGCCAAGAAATTCAATGAGATGCAGGCGGAGCTAAAGAAGGCAGCGGACCTGGATCCGGCCAATGGCGGAAAGTACTACTACAATTTGGGTGCGATGCTGGTGAACTCCAACCAGGGCGATGCGGCGAGCGAGGCTTTCAAGAAAGCCATCGAACTGACCCCGACGTATGCCGATGCTTACTATCAGTACGCGGTGACGCTGGTCGGCAAGGCGCAGATTGGCGCCGATGGCAAGGTGACACCGGTGCCGGGCACGGTGGAAGCGTTCCAAAAGTATCTGGATCTGGCGCCCAACGGGCAGTATGCACAGAGCGCTAAGGATATGATGACGAGCCTGGGCGGCAAGGTGGACACGTCGTTCCAGAATCCCAACGCCAAGCAACAGAAGTCGACCACTACCACCAAGAAGAAGCAGTAAAGTTGGTTTAGGTTCTCCGGGGCGGGAACCGCGGGTTTCCGCCCCGATCACATGAAGTTCTTACTCGTTGAAGTAATTTTCCCTCTCCTCGTCCTTCTCTTCCTGAGGTCGCTGATCCGGAGTGTATTCGCCGGGTTTCGATCGGTTTCCAGTGTGCCCGATCGGGTCCGGACGATGCCTCCTTCGGTTTCCATTGGCGGGGATCTGAAGAAGGATCCGGTCTGCGGTACCTACGTCTCGCCCGTCGGGAGTATTTCCCAGAGGGTGAACGGACAGATCATGTACTTCTGCTCGAAGGAATGCCGCGATAAATACCGGGCGGCATAAATCCGGCCGCAAGTCGATGGCGCTGCGACCTCGTCACTAAGCGGTTCAAGATCCGCGGGCAAGCCGTGGCGCAAACACTATGTTTGCCGCGTCGACACTCTTGTCGACGCTTTTGGGGCGTCTACAAAGTCTGACCTCAGGCGTTTTCGACGCTGCCTCTGAACTTCGCATCCCGCCTTCAAACCTGTCCCGATCGCATCTCCCTGATCACTTCCATTACCTCCCGCCGCAAGACATCTGGCGGATAGACTTTGCCGGCGATCGTGCATACAGTCCCGAACGGAAAACTCCAGTCGGATTCAAGCCTGCTATCGAAATAGGGGAGTACGCGGGGGTCGCGCAACCGTACAAGCCCGGCAAGCGCCTCGACTCGCCCGGTAGAGTTTTCGACCTCGAGGAGGCGCAAGAATTCCCCCGCGGCCCGCTCGTCGTTTAGCCCCGCAAGTGCCCCAGCCACGGCGCGCTGTGCGGTTTCGGGTTTCGGGTGGGAAAAATCGAGAATCGGCGAATCCACATCGGGGAGAAAAAGTGCATCGCGAAGCGGCTCGAAGGAGCGCGGGTCATGTAAGAAGTTGAGTCCCCAAGCCGCCTCTCGCCGCACCTCCGGAGCATCGGGCAATCGCTCCATCAACGGCTCGATACAATCCGGGTCCTCGTATTCCCTGGCAAATTCCGCCACGGCGGCAGTAGCAGCAATCCGCAAAGCGAGATCCCCTTTCCGCATGGCAGCGCTGAGCGGGCGGATGGCTCGCGGTCGCAGATTTCCCCGAGAGCCCAGGCGACATCCGGTTTTACCGCCGGTGCACCCTGATGCAGCGTCGAAATCAGGGCGGGGACGGCGCGAGCATCACGCAAATAGCCCAGTGCCCACGCGGCGACGGCGATTCTTCCTGGTCGGGTGCCCTTCAAAATCCCGATCATAGCGGGGACCGCAGAGAGGTCACGAACCTCACCGATGCGACTGGCGTTCGCCGTTCACAGTCCCTCCGTCGCGATTGTTCGTCCTCGTCGGAAGGATGGGGATCGGCGAGCATTGCCGATGCCTCCTTTTCCTCGGCCTCGATGAGGACTTTCGTGATCTCGCGTCGGGTGAAGCCGCGGCCGCCTCCATAGCCTCCTGGAGTCCCATCGGCACAGGCGATGCTTGCCAGCGCCTCCATGGCAGCGTCTCGCGTGGGTTCATCCGGGTCATCGAGCGCGGCTTTCGATAAGGCCTCGATCACGCTGCTCCGGAGTGGCTCGCGGGCCAATGCGGACAGCAGAGTCGTCCATGGCGAAACGAGTTGGCCGAAACAGGAAGCCGTCCGCGTCATAGCATCGCGCTGGCCAGAGCGCAGGGCCTCGCCCAGGTAGTGTGGCGCATGGCGTTCAAATCGCTGCTGGCGGCGTCGAATGGGAGGTCTCTGGCGCCATCCGCGAAATGGAGCCGGATCTTCTGGAAATCCACTTCCACATCGACCGGCGTGCCCTCGGGAGAAAGACAGCGGAAGGATTCACCAGGCATAGTGGTTCGGGAGCAAACCGCAGACTTGACTCAAGCGTATCGTAAGCGGCGTCGACACACAGGTGGACGCCTTCTCGGCCAGAGCGTCGATACGGGTTACAAGAGTATCCGCGCCACAGCACCTTACAGCAGAATCAGCCCCTTCCGCACTCCCATAGACACCGCTTCCGTTCGATTCGAAGCGTGCAGCTTGCTCAGAATCGCCGCCACATGGAACTTCACCGTCGTCTCGGAGATATTCAGCTTCCAGGCGATGGTCTTATTCGCCGCTCCCTCCGCGAGCATTCGAAAGACTTCCAGTTCGCGCGCGGTCAACTGAGGCCCATCGTGTGCAGGGAGCGAGGGAGTCGTGGTGGCAAGCAGTCCGTCCAAGTCGCGCGGATCGACCACGGCGAAGCCACGGGCCGCGGCTTCGACGGCAGCCAATATCTCTGCGGCCGCGGCGCTGCTGGGCAGGACGGCCCGGACTCCCGACCGGACCGCCTCCCGCGTCCATACCGGCTGGCCACCGTCCGCCAACAGGACAAAAGCCGGCCCACGACCGTCAGCCGTCGTGGGGATCTCCTCCATGGGAAGGGCCAAAAGCACGACGTCGGGCCGCAGACTCTCGACGGCCGACAAGTCGGGGAACGAACCTACCAGTTCTACGTCCAGGCCGGAGACGGCAAGCGCCTCCAGCCCGGCACGCATGACCGCGGACGGCGCCGCGATCAGCAGTCGAATCACGCCGCCACCGCGTGTGCGGCGAGCCTTACGAAGGCCTCACGCACCTTGGTGCGGTCGCCGCGGAAGAACTGGAGCCGGATCACGTCGCGGCCGGAGTCGAGGGCGTCACTCAGCGAGTCGAAAGAGCCGATCAGGATATCGCCTGCTCGAAGAGACGCGGCGGCAGCGGCGCCCTGCGGATCCAGATCCAGAATCAACAGGCCGTACGAGACGGGCTGGAGCGTGACTCCCAGCGAGGGCCGCGCCCCCTTTTGCAGGAAGGCCTTAACCGCGTCGCCGGGCACGGCGACCCCGAGGCCGTTCACGATCGCGGTGTTGATGCCGATCACGCGCCCCTGGGCGTCGGCCAGGGGACCGCCCGAATTGCCGGGAGCGAGGCGCACGTCGGCGCGGATCCAGTTCTGTCGACCCATCCCGGGCAACGCTCCCAGCGAGTGAACCACGCCCGTGGAGACGGCGCCCGAGAAGCCGAGCGGACTCCCGACGGCGATCACCAATTCGCCCGGGCGAAGTGCGCCCGAATCGCCTGGAGTCGCGGCGGGCAGGTCCGATTCGGAAGGCGGCGCGGCGAGCCGGATCATAGCCAGGTCGCGGCGCGGATCCTGCGAGAGCACTCGCCCTTCGAAGCGGCGGCCATCCCAAAGTTCCACTTGCAATTGGCGCTGACGAGCCACGTGGGCGTTGGTGATGATGAGGCCGTCGGGCTTCCAGATCACACCGGAGCCTCCTCCACGGCGCTGGTCGGCGAACACCTGCACAGTGGATCGGCGCAGGCGCTCCGCGATTTCACCGAATCCACGCATGTCAGTCCCTCCGGGGCCGTTCCCCAATGGTGATGGCGATCGTCTGCGCAACTCCCCCGCGCGACACAAGGGCCGGGACAGACTGGCCGACGCCGTGAGATTCGAGCACCACCTGGATATCGTCAGTATCGGCGACCGGTGTGCCGCCGAGCGAAGTGAGGATGTCGCCGATAAGCACTCCCGCCTTGGCGGCCGGTCCTTCGGGCTCGAGCGACAGCACGATCAGACCTTTGTGATGATCGGGGAGTTCCACAGGTTGCAGGCCGACGCCGAGGTAGCCGCGTGCGACACGGCCGCGAGACAGAATCTCGTCGACGACGCGATCGATAGTGGTGGCGGGGATCGCCAAGCCGGCGATGCGCGAGAGCACGGAGGTCGCGATTCCGAGAGCTTCGCCCGCGGCATTCACGACGAGCCCTCCGGACGAACCCGGGTAGAGGGTGAGGTCGAGGCGAAGGTAGCGGTCGAGGCGCCCGCCGCGCCACGTGCGCCACGGCCCGCTGACGGCGCTGACGATTCCCATGGTGGCATTAACGCCGGAATCTTCGGAACGGCCGATGGTGAGCGCCAGGTTGCCGGGAGTCACCTCGGAGGTGCTCTGGATGCTGGCGGCGGGGGCGCCCTCGAACTTGAGGATAGCGAGGTCGGTGCCGGGATCGCTTCCGGCTAAGGTAGCGGAGGCGTTGGTTCCGTTGGGCAAGGTCACGGTGATCTCTTCCTCGCGGCGGATGGTGTGCTCTGCGGTGACGACGATGCCGGGACGCCAAAGCACGCCGCTCGAAGAGAAGCGCGGCCGCGCGTGGACTGCCACAACGGCGTGGCCCGCCTTTTCGACTACGGCCGCCAGTTCATTGGAAAGGGCGGCCAGTTCGTTGGTCATTCTTGAAGTCTCCTGTGATTTCAGGATGCCCCGGCAAGGGGTAAGGGCACATCGGCAAATCGGGCAGGAAGCGGCCCGGTAAATCGGACAGGATGCACTTGCACGTGGCCTCGTATCGATGAGTTTGGGTTCCAAACCCGCCATCCCGACTCGGATTCGAAGGATGGCCTCGAGTCAACGGCCTTTCACTGGAACGTGCCTCAATCATGCTTCAGATGCTGTGGGATAGCGTTCCTTCGTCTCGCTTAGAAGCGTTCGCTGACACTAATGGGTGTCAACTGCCAATCCCTTTCTCGTAGTTCAGCTTGGGGAGAAACTCAGCCAGATAGTGCCCGTGAACCGGGTCTGCCTCCGCAGTCTTATCTTAGAGCCGCTCCCTTTCGACGGGCCTTGAACGGCAAAACAGGGTGAGTGTGTTGCGACTGATCCCGTTCGGTACGGCAAGCCTCGACTGATAGCTGCTCGGGAGACTTCTTCGTATGAGGGCCCTCGGTAGTGTCATTTCCCATCAGAAGCGCCAATCATTGACAGGTTCAAGAATCAGCGTGATAAGCAATCACGTTAAGATTTCAGTTATAATCGAGGTACAATTCATGGGTAAGTGCTGGGCCGACTGCCTCGGGAATTGCAGCTCGAAGCAATCACGCGAACATCTCGTATCCGAATCAATATTTCCACACGGTCGAATCTCGGTTCAAGGCTTTTCATGGTGCCTGCGCGAGGCAAAGGACATCGGCATTTCCGGGCTGACGGGAAAGATTCTCTGCGAAGAACACAACAATAGGCTGTCTCCCGTTGATCAAATTGGCTGCTCCGCATTTGATACCTTCAAGGAGATACGTCGGCTCGCAAATGTACGCAAAAACATCAAACCAGGACTGCGACACGTTGTCAGGTATACGATCGACGGTCCAATGCTGGAACGATGGTTTTTGAAAACACTGATCAACCTGAGTTGCGATAAGGAATATCCGATTGGACGTGAATCATTGGCCGTGGGGCGCCCTTCGGAACAATTGGTCCGGGTTGCATACGGGCTGGAGCAATTCAAGGACAAGGCAGGCCTCTACTGTGTGATGAGAGCCGGGATGCGGATCGAGTCAACCGATACGAATAAGTTTTTGCCGCTTATAAAAAGCGGGCATCATATTGAGGGAGGCGTGTTTGTCTTCCGGGGGCAGCAATTTCTTCTATTTCTAGAACCCGAAGGACCTCCCCATCCACTGCCTGAGATACATTTCGAAAACGAAAACCTCAGTCAGTGCATTTTGTGCTTTCACGATACTAATATTCAAATCAAAGAAGGAAAGCATCTTTCTCAAGTGCTTACCATTGAATGGCCGCGCCTTGGAAGGACAAATCTAAAACCAACTGCGGTACTTTCAGATTCTCAAGATCCCCTACCGTCTCAATCCGCGCCTTCATCTTCTTGAGGGTCAGGAATGTTGATTAGAATGGAATATCGCCGGATTCACATGAGCCTTCTCCAACTCCTTCGGGTTCAGGCCACACCCAATTGATGATTTAGCGAGTTGAGGAAGAGGCTTACCGCCAAGCCCACGTGCTATAATTCTCCACCCGGCATGCAATCTGCGGCGAATACCAAAGCTCTCGAGGTGGTGGATTGAAAGCTCTACTGGTAGCGGGCCTGGCCGCGGCAGGCGGCGTGCTGACGCTTGCCATTCTGTTCCCGCGCGTCGATCCGGCGGCGAAGACTCCGATGGCCGCCGATCGCAGTCAAGACATCGAACGTGTGCGGCAACTGGCGTCACGCTACGGCGTCAATACGGCGGGGTGGCGTGCGGTGGTGACCGACCAGACCGACCCGAAGTTCGACTACTATCTGGAGAAGTATCCAGACGATCCCGCGGCCAAGCTTTTCGGAATGCTCCGCATGACCGTGACGCTGCTCGATCCAAACAGCCGGCAGAGCATTCAGGCGATTCTGTTCCAGGATGGCCGTCTGGCGCAATGGAAGTGGGACCGTCCGCCCGCACAGCCGCATCCGAGCCCGCCACCCGCCACGATTTTGACTGATTTTGTCGGCTCGACCCCGGGCAAGTTGACCGAGGGCAACTTACCCGACGAGGACATACTCAAATACGACTGGCAATGGAAGGCCGCGGACCGATTCCCGCTACGCGCCACCCTGGAGATTCAGCAGAAAGCGGGCGCTCTGATCTCCGCCGTCCTGACGCCTGCCTACGACGACCACTTCGAGAAGGAGTACAAGAAAAGTCAGAAGAGTCCGATACGAATCATCGGGTTCGGGACCGGAGTGGTGGTGTGGGGCTTGGGACTGGTGCTCTGCATCTGGCAGACCGTTCGAGGAAGAATGCGGTGGCCCATTCCGATCGTACTCTTCGGAGCGCAGGTGATTTGGGTGGCGATCAGTTTCTGGGCGGGCACCTATTACCAGGAGTATGTGGGCAGAAGGCAGAGCGGTATCGACGAACTTTTTCTAATGATTGGGGAGAACTCCGCGGTCTTCTGGTCATTCTTCTGGTTGCCGGTACTGGCCGGCGCGGGCAGTGCGATCCGCTCGGCAGGCAATCGCGAGAAGTGGCATTCGCTGGCCGAAATCGCACGCGGCCGCCGGCTGAACCGCGCATCGGCGGAGTCGCTGGCAGCCGGATTACTGAGTGGCATCGGGCTGGCGGCCGTGCCCTACCTGGTGGCGGCGCTACGGTGGCTGCCGAACGACGTGCTCGAATTCCGGTCGATCGATGCGCTGGTGGCGCCCGCTCCTGGGCTGATGGCGCTGCGGCTCTCGGCAGCGGTTCCGGCGCTCGCGCTGTTCGGTTTCCTTTTTCCCTTTCTGCGGCACCTGCGCAAGGAGTTTTGGTTTTGGACGGCATTTGCGCCCGTCAGCATTCTGGTATTGACCGATAGCATGCCGTTTCACACCCCGGCGCCTTCCCTGGCGAGCGCCATCCTGATTTTCATCGCGTGGTTGCTGATCTATCGGCGATTCGATCTGCTGGCGGTGCTGGTAACGGCGGTTACGGCCCGCGCCGCGGTAGTGCCTTGTCTGCTGCTATCGGAACCGGTCTCGTCGCTGCGCGTTTCAGCCATCGGGATTCTGACGGTGGGGGGTGCGGCGATCGCGGCTTCGGTCTACTGGGCGGTGCGCGGTCCGGAAGCGCAGACGCGGCCCGAGTCGTCGGTGAGCGGTGTGTCGCCGGACGCCGATCTGCCCGCGAAGAGCGATCGCGAGCGCCTGCAGGCCGAGTTCGAAGTGGCCCGTAAGGCGCAACAGGATGCCCTGCCGGAGGAGCCGCCGAAGCTGGAGCGCTACACACTCGCCGGCTGGTGCGAACCGGCGCAACAGGTAGGCGGCGATCTCTACGACTTCTTTCCGCTGCCGGATGGCCGTCTCGGCATCGCCGTGGCCGACGTTTCGGGGAAGGGAGTGCCGGCGGCCCTCTACATGATGGTGACGAAGGGCCTGCTCACGGCGGTTTCGCGGGAGAGCAATCAACTGCTCTACATCCTGGAGCAGGTGAATTTACACCTGTATCGCGCCTGCCGCAGAAAAGTGTTTGTGACGATGGCCGCGGTGGTGCTCGATCACGTGACCGGCCGCCTGGAGTATGGCCGCGCGGGCCACAATCCGGTGGTATGGCGGCGCACGCGCAAGGGCGAGACCAAACTGCTGAAGCCTCCAGGTCTCGGACTTGGGATGACACCCGGAGAGCGTTTCACGCGCACCCTGCGCATCGAAGAGTACGACCTGGAGCCGGACGATGCGATCGTTCTTTACTCCGACGGCGTCACCGAGGCGATCGACGCCGGCATGGACCAGTTCGGAGAAGAACGCCTGATGCGCGCGGTGGAAAGGACCGACGGTCAATCGGCCATCGACAGCCGCGACGCCATTCTGCGCGAGTTGCGGGGCTTTATGGGAGCGGTTCCGGCGCGCGACGACATCACGCTGGTCGTGATTCGAGCGTAAACTTGCACTGAGCGAACACCAATGGCGCCGTTCGAAATCGAGGAGTTCTGGGAGGATCTGTTAGCTTTCATCGAGGAAGGCCGCGTCGTACCGGTGGTTGGCGCAGAGTTGCTGACAATCGAGAATGCAGGCGTCGCGGCCCCTCTCTATCGCGTGGTGGCCGACCGTCTTCTGGCGCGATATTCGCTGGAACCCCTGGCACAGGAACAATACGGGATTTTTGAAGCGGTAGCCGCGCTCAGCTCACAGCCGAAGGTGCGTGTCACGTCGCTTTACCGGCAGATCCACGACATCCTCAAGGACGTCTTGGCGGCACAGACCGCGGTGATGCAGCCGCTTCGCGATCTCGCATCCATCCAGCACTTCAATCTGTTCGCCACCACCACGCCCGATGACTTATTGGCTCGTGCCCTGAGTGCGGTACGCGGCACGCCGCCAGACGAGATCGTTTACGCACCCAAGCTCCCTACCGAACGAAGGCGCGACATTCCCGAGACTCCCTCTTCGCGCTACTCGGCGGTCTTCTACCTGTTCGGGAAGGCCGATGTTCAGGCATTCTACGCCATCCACGACGAAGATGCGCTGGAGTTTCCCTACATGTTGCAGGCGGGCGATGGGCCGGAGCGGATGTTCTCGCAGATGCGCAGCCGCAACCTGCTGCTGATCGGCTGTACGTTTGCGGATTGGCTCAGCCGCTACTTCATCCGGCTATCGAACTCGGAACGTCTGGCCGCGGCGCAACGGACCAAGAAGGAATACCTGGTGGGAGAGGAGACCGCGCGCGATCCGGGTCTGATCATCTTCCTGGAGCGCTTCAGCCAGGACTCGCGCTGCTACCCGATTGCCGCCAGGGAGTTCGTCGCGGAACTCTACCGCCGTTGGCGCGAGCGCAATCCAGCCGCGGAGCCCGCGGGCGCACCCCCGCCGGAGACCCTCTCGCAAGGTAGCGACATCTTCATCAGCTACTCCAGCGCCGACGTAGGCGCGGCGAGAACGCTGTATGAGACGCTACAGGGCTTGGGTGGCGACGTCGCGTGGTTCGACAAAACCGCACTCAAGCCCGGCGACACCTGGGACCGTCAAATTCTGGGCGCGATCCAAAAATGCAGTCTCTTCCTGCCCCTGCTTTCGGCAAGCACCGAGCAGCGCACCGAAGGCTACTTCCGCCGCGAGTGGGACGAAGCCGCTGAGCGCGCCCGCCGGATCGCCGGCCGCAAATTCATCTTCCCGATTGTGATCGATGACGACTACACCGGAAACATGGGCCGCTACGCCCTGGTACCCGAGCGGTTCACGAGCGTCCAATACAGCCACGCGCCCGGTGGGCAGATGAGCGATACGCTACGCGACGAGATCAAGGAGCAACTCCGCACCCTTCGAAGAGCGAGGGCGTCATGACCCCGGGCGCTCACCTGCGCATCGATGAGCAAAATCCGTGGCCCGGGTTGAGCGCGTTCGACGAGGCTGCCCAGCGGTTCTTCAACGGACGCCAGGAGGAGACTGCGGCTTTACGCCGGCTGGTGGCGCATTCGCCGCTGACCGTCCTGTTCGGCGCTTCAGGCCTCGGCAAGACCTCGCTCTTGCACGCCGGTCTCTTTCCGCTCCTTCGCCGCGACTTTCTGCCGGTCTATGTACGGCTCGATCTGCGAGACTCCATGGTGCCCCTCATCGATCAGGTGAAGGCAGCGCTGGAGACGGAGATCCGGCTCAGACGAGTCGAAACGCCGGAGTTTCGCAGTGGAGAATCGCTCTGGGAATACCTGCATCGCGGCGGGCTGGAACTGTGGAGCGAGCAGAATCAGTTGCTCACGCCGGTGTTCGTGTTCGATCAGTTCGAAGAGGTCTTCACCTTGGGAGCATCGCGCGCGGCAGCTGTGGCGCGGCTACGCAGCGATCTCGCGGACCTGATCGAGAATCGCGTGCCGGAGGCGTCGGCCGCCCAAGTCCTGGAAAGCAGTCCCGGCCCGGATGAGATCGCGACCGATCGGCAGAGATACAAGGTGCTGTTGAGCTTTCGCGAGGATTTTCTGCCGGTAATCGAAGGCTGGAAACGCGAGATTCCCTCGATCATGCGCAACCGCCTGCGGCTGCTACCGATGTCGGGAGCCCAGGCATTCGAGGCCGTGCACGCGACGGCGCCGGCTTTGGCTCCGGAACCGATCGCGCACCGCATTGTGTCGTTCGTGGCGGCTGCGGGAGAAGACTCAGGCGAGGGAGAAGGCGATCTCGCCGTCGAGCCGGCGCTGTTGAGTCTGTTGTGCAATGGCCTGAATGAGCGTCGCAAACAGCAGGGCAAGGCGCAATTCGACGAGGCTCTCCTGATGGGAACGGGGCAGGCGATCGTCGCCGATTTCTATCGGGACGCTGTGGCCGGGCTCCCCGCGCCCGTGCACCGGTTTATCGAGCGCGAACTCATCACTGAGCGAGGTTTCCGCAAGCCCTGCGATGTAGACGACGCGCTTACGGTACATCGCGTATCCCGCGAGGATCTGGCGCGGTTGGTGGATCGGCGGTTGTTGCGCATCGAGCCGGTGCGGGGCAGCGAACGAGTGGAGTTGACCCACGACTTGCTGACTCGCGTGGTGCGCGAGCACCGCGAGCAACAACGGGAACGAGATCGCCGCCGCCGACGGAACCTGGTGGTCGCGGTGGTATCGCTGGTTGCGGTGTCGCTTGGGGTACTGGCAGCCATCATGGGCCACCTGTATCTGAAAGCATCGGCAGCACAGATCGCCGCCGAGGAGGCCACCAGGCAGGCGAGAGAGGCGTCGGCAGAGGAGTTCACCCAACGTCAGCATGCGCAAGCCTCGCAAACAGAATCAGAAAGGGAGACGCGATCCGCCCTGAGCCATCAGCTTTCCGGCGCTTCGGTCAACTCGGGAGGCACGGTCGCTGGGATTCTGTTTGCCCTGGGCGCCATCGCGGCGACAAACGACGTAGATCACGTCGTGCTCCCGGATGCGGCGGAGGCGCTCCGCGTGGCAATCGACACCATGCACAGGGCGAAGGCTCCTTCAGCCATCGAACTGGCCCTGCCTGGCAATACTCTCAGACCCACCTTGATCCGGTTCAGCCGTGACCACACTCGCGTCGTCACGGTGGCGGGCGACAACGAGGTGAGGGTCTGGGACGTCTCCCAAGGTGAGGAGATCTCCACTGTAAAGCCGGGCTCCTGTCCCATTCTCGAGTTCAGTCAGGATTTGACGCGTCTGGCGTGCGGAGGGCGGGAAGTCGGCAGTTTCTTCGATTTAGCGAAGAATCAAAAACTTCGGGCCACAGCCGGCTGTCAAGGCTGCGCGCTTAAGGCAATGGGGTTCAGCCCCGACGGACGGCTTCTTGTTTGGGAGGACCTCGTGGCCACCCACATTACCGATGGTGTGTCCATCAAACGGGATTTCACCGGCCACAAGGCGGTGGTCAGTCCGGACGGCAAGATCCTGGCGACGATCACGGACCAGGCTGTGAAGCTATGGGACGTAGCCTCGGGTGGCGAATTGCGAACGCTCAATGCGATGGCGGATCGCGCCGTCTTTAGCCCGGATGGAAAGCAACTGGCTGTGAATGGCCCGAGCGGGCTTCTGGTATTCGACCTTTCCTCAGGCACAAGCACACCCGTTACCGCACCTGGCGGAAATATGGATGTGAGGTGTATCGCGTTCAGTCCCGATCTCAGGCGGTTGGCCGTGTTGGGGCTCACGACCTGGCAGGTGGCCGATCTTCCAACGCCGGTCAGGCCGCCCTGGTCGCATTCGCCGGTGGATACGTCGGTCCCCCACCTGCTGATGGCAGGCACCTGCGGATTCGGAAAAGACAGAGTCGTCATCAATGGGCGATCGGATTATCCCCTGACTGTCAATGGGCATTATGACATCGGCGGCGGAATGCATGCAGAGATGTGGGATACCGACTCCGAACGGCTCTACTACTCCGCCGACGCGGTGAGCGACGACGGAGAAGTTTTCGCTCACATCATCGATGCTACCGTCGGCATGACCAACGGCAGCAGCCGTCCGATCGCGGCACTGCCCGCACGCGACATCCATTTGCACGCCGCGGTATTCAGTCCCGATGCCTCGCAGGTGGTTACCTCGGGCGACGACCGCCGGGCGCGCACCTGGGATGTAAACAGCGGCCGCAAACTCTCGGCACTGCTTGCGGCCAGTTTTCCAATCACTTTCGCTGCCTACAGCCCCGACGGGACGATCATTGTGACCACGGACGGGGGCTCGACAACGGACGGTACCGAAATCGCGAAACTGTGGGACGCGCGCTCCGGCCATCTGATCCGCAATCTCTCTGCGCCGGCCGCTCCCAACACTCCGCAACTTGCCGCGCTAGCTTTCAGTCCCGATGGCAAACGCATTGTGGCGTCGAAAAGGGACGGGGATCTGATCACGTGGGATGCCTCGACCGGCGCGGCACTTCCGCCGGTTCCACCGTTTGTCTCTACGTCGGCTGGTCCGCTGGTGCACCTGGCCTTCAGCGGAGACGGAAAATGGTTTGCAATCGCCGGGAATCTGGCGAGAATCTGGAAGCTCCCGGAGGCCAAGGAGGTTCTGCCATCGCCGGGTCCGATTAGCCCGTCGGCGGGTATGGCGTTGAGCCACGATGGCAGGCATCTCGCCATCTCGGGGTCGGCTGGTGTGCGCCTCTGGAGCGCCGAGTCCGGGTGGAAGTCGTTGACCGGCTCTCTCGGCTGGACATCCCCGGACCAGGTCAGCCTGGCCTTCAATCGGGACGGCACGCGGTTGGCTGGGCCGGGAAAAGACGATACGCTTCTGATCTGGAATACGGCGACCGGTCAGGAGGTGGCCAGGCTTTACTATTACCAGGCAGCCCTTGTGAAGGATGTAGCGATCAGAGCCGTCGCCTACAGCCCCGATGAAAAGGAGATTTTCGCGCTCGGCGCGAATTGGGCCACCTACCGCTTCACGGTGCCTCTGGAGGATCTTCCAGCCGAGGCGCGACGCCTCGCGGGCAAGACACCGCTTACCGACCAGGATTGCGCCGCATATCTGCACCAAACGCCTTGCCCTCCGCAGGTCCGGCGCATCGCGTCTGTGCCACAATGATTCATCGGAGGTAATGTTTGGCGAACTCATTTTCTGTCGGACGGTCCCGGGAAGGCGATATTTCGGTCCTCACCCTGCAAGGATATCTCGACGCCCATACCGCTCCCCAGTTCGAGAAGGTCATTCAGGAGGAGTATGAGGCCGGACGGCTCCGCATCATTGTGAACTGCGCCGGACTCACCTACATTTCCTCAGCGGGTTTAGGGGTCTTCATGAGCTTCATCGAAGACGTCCGCGCCGCTCAGGGCGATATCAAGATTTGTTCGGTCACCGAGACGGTATACCAGGTGTTTGAGATACTCGGCTTCCCATCGCTCTTCGACATCCTGCCGGACCAGGCGGCCGCCGTTCAGCGCTTTGCCGAAGCCCCCGTCAGGGAGGGTTGACGATGGATTCGATGGAACGCACCTTTCAACTGCACGTGCCTTCGTCTACGGAGAATCTGGCGATGATCCGGGACTTCGTAGCCAAGATCGGCGAGCGGGCCGGAATGAGTGAGGGCGACGTAAAGAAGCTCGAACTGGCGGTGGATGAAGCCTGCGCCAATGTGATCGAGCATGCCTACGGATCGGACGGCACGCGCGAGGTGCGGGTGAAGGTTACGTTCGACTCGGAGATGGTGCAGATCGAGATCATGGACACCGGCCGTGGGTTCGATCCTTCGAAAGTGGAGGAGAACAACCTGGAGCAACTGGCGCGCGGCCGTAAGAGCGGCGGGCTCGGGTTGCGCCTGATCCGCTCGGTGATGGACGAAGTGCAATACCAGATCGTGCCGGGGCAGAAGAACGAGTTGCGCATGGTGAAGCGGCTCAAGCCGGCGGAGTCGAAACCGAAGCCGAAAGACTGATTCCCGACATGTCCGTGCGAGAGCGGCTCGAGCGCTACTTCGAGTTCCGGGCGCTGGGCGCCTCCTGGAAGACCGAGATCCTGGCCGGTTTCACCACCTTCATGACGATGGCGTACATCGTCTTCGTCAATCCTGCAATTCTGCATGAGACCGGAATGCCGCTGGCCGCAGTTACCGCCGCCACGTGCGTTTCCGCGGCGGTTGGCAGCTTTCTCATGGGAGGCCTGGCGCGTTTCCCCATCGCCCTCGCGCCCGGTATGGGATTGAACGCTTACTTCACCTATTCGGTGGTCAAAGGAATGGGGATTCCGTGGCAGGCCGCGCTGGGGGCTGTCTTCATTTCGGGCGTGGCCTTCTTCGTGCTCACCCTGCTGGGCGTCCGGCAGTTGATCATCTCGACCATCCCGGTGGAGTTGTATGCGGCGGTGGGCGCGGGCGTGGGGTTGTTCATCGCGCTGATCGGATTTCGCAACTCCGGCATCATTGCGGCAAGTCCCGCGACCACCGTGACGCTCGGCGATCTGCACGACAAGAGCACCGTGCTGGCACTGTTCGGGCTCTTGCTGATCGGCGCGCTGCTGGCGTGGCGAGTGCGCGCCGCGATGCTGATCGGCATTCTGGCTACGACGGTCGCGGGACTGATCACGGGCGTCGCGAAGTGGAATCCGCAGTTCTATAGTTTGCGCGACCTGTCGGCGACGGCCTTGAAGCTCGACGTACCGGCCGCTTTGCGGATCGGCTTCCTGGAGATTGTCTTCGTATTCCTGTTCATCGACTTGTTCGACAATATCGGCACGCTGGTGGCGGTGGGGCGCAAGGCGAATCTGTTCGACAAGGCGAACCAGATTCCGCGTGTGAATCGAATTCTGATTTCGGATGCAACGGCGACGATTGTGGGATCGCTTACGGGGACCTCGACGGTGGTGAGTTACATTGAGAGCGCCGCGGGTGTGGCCGCCGGCGGGCGCACCGGCGTGACCGCGATCGTGACCGGGATGCTCTTCGTCGTCGCCCTGTTTGTAGCGCCGGTGGTGGGCGCGATTCCCGCCGCGGCGACGGCGCCGGCGCTGATCATCGTGGGCGGAATGATGATGGCGGCGGTGGGGGAGATTCACTGGGACGACCCGGAGGTGGCCTTACCGGCGTTCCTGACAATGATGGCGATTCCGCTGACGTTCAGCATCGCGAACGGCCTGGCATTCGGCTTTACCGCATTCACGCTGATCAAACTGCTGCGTGGAAAATGGCGGCAGGTGACGTGGTTCGTCTGGGTGCTGACGGCTTTGTTCGTGGCGCGATTTGTGTACCTCGCGAAGTGAGATTTTCTCTTGCCAGGAGACGCGAGGGTCGGATAAAATCATCAGGCGCGAGTGGGGCTGCTCGTGGACCACAGCTCATCACGAGGGATCCCCAACCATGAAAATCACATTTCAAACTGCATTGATTACAGGAAGCTCCCGAGGGCTGGGAAGAGCGATCTGCGTCAAACTGGCGCAGGAGGGCGTTGGCAAAATCGCGGTGCACTACAACACTCGCCGCGACGAAGCGGAGAAGACCGCCGCCATGATTCAGGCTGCCGGCGGAGAGGCCGTTGTGGTGCAGGGCGACACGTCCGACTCCAAACGCGCGGAAGAGTTGGTAGAGGAGGCAGCCGCCAGGCTCGGCGGGTGCGATATCTTCGTGCAGAGCGTGGTGCCCACGCTCGACCTCATTTACGAGCACACCTTAGCCACCGAAGTGCCGCTGGAGAAATGGCAGATTGCCTACGACACCCAAGCCCGCGCCTTCTTCGTGGGTGTCCGCGCGGCCGCGAAACACATGACCCACGGAGGACGAATCCTTGCCATGTCCTACACGCCGGGCGCGGTGACCGGCGGTTGGCAGCCCTGGGTGGGAATGGGCTCGGCGAAAGCCGCAGTCGAGAGCATGTGCCGATATTTCGCGGTCGCACTCGCGCGGCAGGGGGTCACCGTGAATGCGGTGAGCCCGGGCGCGTCCGATGAGACGACGTTGATCGGTCAGACTCCGCAGGCCGTACAGGATGCACTGAAGGAGTGGGCGACTGCGGGCTGGACGCCCATGCGCCGTCGCGTCTCCCCCTGCGATATCGCCAATGTGTGCGCATTGCTGTGCAGCGAAGAAGCGGCGTTCGTCACCGGGCAGACGATCGCGGTGGATGGCGGAAGCTCACTAATGAATCCCGATTTTCCGCTGGCCCTACAAGTTCCGAAATAGCCCGTGGCGCAAACACTCCGGTTTTCGCGATTTTCACAACTAAGTACGGCGTAACAACGAGCCGCGACCGTGAGGGAGCGTCACCGCCCTCTGATTAGTGACCGCTTGCTGACGCGCGCGGCTCGCAAGCCCACACATCGCGCGCACGTAGTTGGGTAGCTTACGAACCGCGACCGTGAGGGAGCGTCACCGCCCTCTGATTAGTGACCGCTTGCTGACGCGCGCGGCTCGCAAGCACACGTATCGGGCGAAACGTATTTGGGTAGCTTACGAGCCGCGACCGTGAGGGAGCGTCACCGCGCTCCGATTAGTGACCGCTTCCTGACGCACGCGACTCGCAAGCGCACATATCGCGCGCACGTAGTTGGGTAGCTTACGAGCCGCGACCGTGAGGGAGCGTCACCGCGCTCCGATTAGTGACCGCTTGCTGACGCGCGCGGCTCGCAAGCCCACACATCGCGCGCACGTAGTTGAGTAGCTTACGAGCCGCGACCGTGAGGGAGCGTCACCGCCCTCTGATTAATGACCGCTTGCTGACGCGCGCGACTCGCAAGCCCACACATCGCGCGCACGTATTTGGGTAGCTTACGAGCCGCGACCGTGAGGGAGCGTTATCGCCCTCTGATTAGTGACCGCTTGCTGACGCGGGCGGCTCGCAAGCCCACACATCGCGCGCACGTAGTTGGGTAGCTTACGAGCCGCGACCGTGAGGGAGCGTCACCGCGCTCCGATTAGTGACCGCTTGCTGACGCGCGCGGCTCGTAAGCGCACATATCGCGCGCACGTAGTTGGGTAGCTTACGAGCCGCGACCGTGAGGGAGCGTCATCGCCCTCCGATTAGTGACCGCTTGCTGACGCGCGCGGCTCGCATGCGCACATATCGCGCGCATGTAGTTGGGTAGCTTACGAGCCGCGACCGTGAGGGAGCGTTATCGCCCTCTGATTAGTGACCGCTTGCTGACGCGCGCGGCTCGTCAGTGTCCTGCGTGAGGGAGTGTTCTTGCCGGCTTGTACTAAGCCGGGCAAGAGGCACTCACTCGTACCGCAGTGCCCGCGGCGGATCGATGCGACTCGCGCGCCACGCGGGAATGTAGCCCGCAGCGAGTCCGACCAGTGTGAGTGCGAGCGCCGCCAGCGTCATCGTCAGGGGATCGCGCCCCTTCAACCCGAATAACTGCGATTCCACAAACTTCGCCAGCACCCACGCCGCCGGAATCCCCGCCACCACGCCCACGCCTATCAGCACCGACACTTCGCGCATCACCATTCCGATGACTCGCCGTCCTTCGGCACCAAGTGCCATGCGGATGCCGATTTCCCTCGTCCGCCGGATGACCGCGTACGCCATCACGCCGTACAAGCCGACGATCGCCAGCAGGGTGGCCAGGAATCCGAACGCCGCAGACAGGCTCGCGATCAGACGTTCCGTGGTGAGGGAATTCTCGATCTGCTTTTCGGTCGTTCGCATCGCGAAGACCGGCACGTTGGCATCCAGGTCGTGAACTTTGGAACGAATGATTGCGAAGAACTGGTTGGCTTCAAGCCGGGTGCGGGCATACACGGTCATCTCCCCAAGGTTGGAAGTGAGCGCAAGAAACGGCAGGAAGCACTGCGGCGGGATGTCATCGCGAATCCCGGTATATTTGATGTCCTTCACCACCCCGATCACTTCCATGTCGGTCTTGGTTCCCGGGTCGCTTCCGAATCCGACATGCAGACCGACCGGGTTCCGGCCCTGGAAAAATTTCTTCGCGTAGGTCTCGTTGATGATCACCTTGGCCGGGACTTTCCCGTCGTCGCCGTTGCGCGGGGGAGAGTGTTGGACCATTTCGGTGTCGGCGATGGTGAAGTTGCGGCCCGCTGCCATCGGCACTCCCAACGTGCCGAAGTATTCTGGGTCGATGATGTTCATGTAACCGTACGCGCGATCGCGGCCTTGGACCGGCGCATAGCCTTCGACGGTCATCGAATTGTCCCACTCGTTGTTCTCGAGGATGCGCATGTTCGCCAGCCCAACCGCCTGCACCCCTGGGATCGCCCCAATGCTTTCGGTGACACGCTGATAGAAGGCTTTGGCCGCTGCGCCTTTGTAGCCGCTGAGCGAAGGATCGATCTGGAAGCCGATCAATCGTTCCACCGGGAATCCCGGTCCGAGATTGCGAATGTTATTCAGACTGCGAACAAACAACCCCGCACCGATCAGCAACAAAAGCGACAACGTCACCTGCGCAATCACCAACCCTTTGCGAAGAATCACATTTCCGCCGGTGACCACCGAGCCAGCCTGATCCTTTAGTGTGGGACCTACGTTGGGCTTGGTGGCCTGGACCGCTGGTGCAAGACCGAAGAACAACCCCGTCAGAATCGTGACGGCCATGGTGAAAAGCAGAATACGAAGATCGGGAGCAGTTGAAATATTGAGCCTTGTGGCGTCGCCCAGATACGCGGCCATCAGGAGCTTGTCCGACCAATAGGCAAGGCCCAATCCAGCCACGGCTCCAATCGCCGACAACAAGAGGCTTTCGACCATGAGCTGCCGGACGATGTTCCAACGGCTCGCGCCGATCGCCAATCGCACCGCAATCTCTTTCTGACGCCCCATCGCGCGCGCGAGCATCAGGTTCGCGATATTGGCGCACGCAATCAACAGAACAGCGCCGGTAATAGCCATCAACACCCACAGCGGCGTCTTCAGATCGTTGCGCAAGGAGGCCCGCCCTTGTGAACCCGGCAGCACGTCCATCGTGCAGCGCAGGAACTGTTCCCGGTCGTATTCCGAGGCATTGTTGAATGCCGCCTCTTTGACCTCCATCTCGAGCATCGAATGCATGAAGGGAGCCAGCGACGCCTTGGCCTGCGCCATCGAAACGCCGGGTTTCAGCCGGCCGAAAGCGTTCACCCAACGGGTGCGCCGGTCGGTAAGCATGTCCGGATTGCCGAACGTCTCCTTCTGCATTTGAATCGGCAGGTAGAAGCTGGGGGAGAAGCCCAGTTCGACGCCGTCGAACCCGCGTTGCGCCACGCCCACGACCGTCATGTTGTGGCCGTTGACGGTGACCGTCTTGCCGAGCACATTGGGGTCGCCTGCGAAGCGCATCTGCCAATAGTCGAACGCCAGCACGACGAGCGGGTGTCCGCCATGTGTGCGATCGTCATCGGGCGTGAACGTGCGGCCGATGGCAGCGCCGACGTCGAGAATCGGGAAATAGGTGCCCGAAACCAATTCCGCCGGGACCCGTTCGGTATGTCCTTCGAACGTGATGCTGGTGTACATCGCCCGGCGCGCGAACATTCCGCTGAAGACGTCGTTGTGGCCCTCGAAGTCGCGGAACATGGGATAGGAGATCATGTTCCCGCCCCAATTGCTGCCGTAGTGATGCCCGCGCATGGTGAGGAGCGTAAGCTGTTGCGGATCTTTGACGGGCAACAGGCGCAGGAGTACCTGGTCGAGGAGAGTGAAAATGGCGGTGTTGGCGCCGATTCCCAGGGCGAGAGACAATACGGCGACCGCCGTGAATATCGGAGCCTTCCGAAAAGCCCGGAATGCGAAGCGCAGATCGGCCCAGAGATTACGCATAACTTAACTTAGACGCCGAAAGAGCGGCGCGGTAAGCAACTCGACGGGCCGTGGCGCAAAGACTCGTCTTTGCCGCGTCGAGACTCCTCTCGACGCTTTTTCGGTTGTCCGCTACGTCTGAGGCTACAGGATGATTTCAGATTTGCGTAGACACTCGAAAAGCGCCGACATGAGTGTCGGCGCGGCAGACACGAGTGTCCGCGCCACGTCGAGCTACGTCGCAGTCTGCGGGCGCAGGTGCAGAGCTTCGAGCACGCCTTTCCACTTGCGCAGCACCAGCTCAGCCAGGTTCATCGCGATCGCCAAGGCCAACAGTCCGGGCCAGAGATCCATTGTGGAGCGGATGCTTCGCCCAGCCGTGTCGAACACCGCTTTGGGTGCGGGATTGAAGTGGCCTCCCGTCGCGCTGGCGATCTGCCGCAGAAGCGGTTCGTTGTTGCCGTACTCCAGCATCTCGTCTTCCTGGCGATAGAATCCTACTTCGGGAAATGCGGGAGTTTCCGCCAGGGGCCGTACACGGAACAGTCCCTGATTCTGCCCGATGGAGAGTTTGCCTCGATAGTGGCCGGCCGCCACTTTATTGACCTTCAGCGGAGCCTGGAACCCGTTCGGGCCAAAAGCAAAAATGTCTGGGATGGACGCCGGCTCGGGCACGTTGCGCGAAAGATGATAATCCACCACCAGTTCGCCCGAGGCGCGGTCGAAATCGGCGGCGGTTTCGCTCTGCGGTGCGTGCGGCAACAGATCGCGGAAGATGTTAGCCCACAATCGGTCGAATCCGTTCCAGGTCACCCAGTTCATCGCCCAGCGATTCTTGGCGTCGGAAGTGAATACCGCCGAGCGCCCGAGCCCATACTGCCAGCGCACTAACAACGGGTCTTCGCGATCGGCGTTCAAGATCGTATCGGAAGTGGGACGCGCCTGAAACCGGACATAGCCGCGCAAAGGCGGAGCGGTTTCGATACCCACCCCGTCCAGGATCTCTGCCTGGTTGACGACTTTCGGCTGAATCGTTTTCTCCACTGCCGTGACGCCGGTATGTTCCTCCACGTCGCGCAGCAGAATCTGCTCGAGCCCGGAGGGATCGTTCAGGAAATAGGACTTGCCCTCGGCGGCCGTCGCCACCTTTTCAAGAAAAGCGCGATTCACATCTTGCCCAAGCCCCACCGTCGAAATCGTGACGTGGTTCTGAACAGCCTCGCGGGTGAGCGTCATGCTGTCGCCTTCTTCCGAGATACCGTCGGTCAGCAGCACGATGTGCTTGAAAATCGCCGTTTGCGGCAGAATGCGCTGGTACGCCTCGGTGAGGGCGGGGGCGATCTGCGTTCCGCCATCGGGAGTGATTCCCGAGATCAGCTTTTTAATGGCCGGTCGATCGTCCGCGCGGCGAATCGGCACGGCCCACTGAAACGAGTTGTCAAAGATCAGCACACCCACACTGTCGATGGGCCGAAGGTTCTCCACGACACCGATCGCCGCCAGACGCGCCAATTCGATCTTGCGTCCTTCCATCGACGAAGATTTATCGATGATCAGCACCACGGCGGTGCCCTCAGGCGATCGCGGCGGAGCGAGTTTCGCCGGCAGGGAGCGCTCCAGCGCGTCCTCTTCCGCGCCCTTCTTGTCCACGTAGATATTGTGCTCGCCCGCGATCCATACGAGTCCCCCGCCCTTCTTCACGTACTCCTCGAGCACGCTCTTCTTGGGTAGCGGAATCGATTCCATGTCCCAGTTGTTGATCACGATGAGCTGGTAATCATCGAGCTTGTCTGGAACGCCGCCGGCATCTCGCGTGACCTCGAACTGGTTCGCCTCGAAGGTACGCACCAGGTGTTCTTCACTCTGCGCGGGGTCGTGAGAGACGAACAGCACGCGCGGACGGCGCAGGGTCAAGGCATCTTCGAAGCGGGTCTCTCCCAGATCGCCGGCTGAAATTTTGCCGGCCAGCGCGACCGCGCCGACCGAGTTTACGCTGGCCTGCAGGCGAAGGTGATTGACGCCGGCCATGAGTTCGACGGGGCTGGTGCCGATCGGCTTACCCTCGGCGGTCAATTCCACAGTGCCGTGCGCGGCGCGGGGAGCCTCGAGAGTAATGTCGATCGGAAATCGCTCGCCGCTGAAGACCTGCCCGGGAAGCGCGATCGACTCGAGCCGCAGGTTCGGTTTCGGGCGTCCGGCAAGAGGTACGGTGTCGATAGGAATGCCGAGTTGTTGCGCCTGCCAGATGGCGCGCGATACGCTGCCCAGATTTTCGTTGCCATCGGAGACCAGCAACAACCGCGTCACCATTCCGGCCGGGAGCGAGGCCGCGCCATCCCGGATCGCGGCTTCCAGATTCGTGCCGTGCCCGGGACTCCCCGCAGTATGGTGCAATTGCCAGCCGTCTTTGGTGCGCTCATCCGGCGAAGTCGCGCGCGTGGCGCGCGAGAACGGAATGATGTGCGTCCAGTGGCGCCCGCGGGAATGCTCCACGCGCTCTGCCAGGACGGATTCGGTCTTCAGATCGTCCGGAGACACACTGGCGGAAGTGTCGGCCAAAATCGCGATGGCCATCTTGGTCTCGTAGACCGTCATGCGCGGCTGCGCGAGTGCGAGCGCAATCGCGGCGAATGCTCCGGCCTTCAGCAATAGCGCCGAACGGCGTGCCGAGAGGCGCCACTCCCACGCGGCCCACAAGACGGGCAGGAGCAGCAGGAGGAGTGCCAGGGGATGCTCGAAGATCATCGCCGCACCTCCGTGGCCTTGGTGCTTTTACGGCGTAACAACACGGGCTTGGAGATGGCATAGGTGCGCCGGAATCGTCCGAACATCAGCCACTCCGCGAACAATCCGGCCGCTCCCGCAACTGCGAGCCACGGCCAGATGTCGCTCGAACTGTCGAACACGGGGGCGAAGTGAGGGATGGTCTTCTGCGCGTCAGCCGGGGGCTCCCACTTCGAATCCCAGAGTTGCGGCAAGGTCAGCGAGTAGAGATACTCGCGATCGCCGGCTGCCACATGCACGGCGCCGGGAGTGCCGGAAAAGAAGCTCAGTGCGCGCTCGTGCAATGCGAAAGGCACCGCCGATCCATCCGCTGTGGTCACCTTGACGTCCTGCTCCGCCACGTCCTGGTCCATCACGAGCTTGACGGTGCCGACACTGCCTCCGGCGATTTCCCAGTGCCGGAAGATCTCAGGCGAGACCCAGCGTAGCAGGTTAGCGAAGAGCAGCGGCGTCGCCAGCTCGTATCGCATGCCCGAGAGCACAGGATGGAAGCCCAGAACCACGATTTTTGGTTTGCCTGGCCGGGTGACGATCACCGGTCCTTGTTGCACTTCACCGACCCTCCCATCGGTTGGGGCAGGTTCAAACACCAGGGTCTTTTCAAGCTTGAAATCCTTGGTTCGCAGGCCGGCAGAAGCCGGATGCCCGGTATCCCAGCCCTGGAACGCCTCGTTCTCGACGACATTGCGTACAGGAATCGGAGAGCCCTTGGCCGGCGGAGCGATCCAGATGGAATCGGCAGCCGGCGGGCGTGGAGGAATGAACCGGTCGAGGATCACGAGGCCCTTGTCGGCCGCCTGATACTCCGCGGTTTTCCGGTAGACGGCGGCCACCCGTGGTGTCGCGGCGAGCACCGGGCGCAGCAGTTCGGGCTCATCGGAATAGACGGTAACCGGCAGCATCGCCTGCGCCGGTAATTCCAGCTCGGCATAATCGTCGGCGGGGAAGGCGTCGTGAGGAGTGAGATTGACGCGGAGCAGTCCGGCGGAGCTGGTGCGGTATTCGAAGCTGGTTTCTTTATCGGCGCCGGGCGGAAGCGTCAAGTGCTGAGAGCCGGCGGGAATGCGGCCATTGTTGCCGGGAGGGCCGAAATCGATGGTGAGATTGACATCTCGCGAACGAGTGCCGTAGTTGCGCGTCGAGATGTAGATCTCCCAGAGGTCCGGCTCGGTATTGGAACGGCGCATACCGATTTTGCGCAGTCCCGCGTTTTCGACGGTATCGGATACCATCAGCACGCGCATATTGCGCGGGGCGGCGGCGGCGATTTCGGGGTCGCGCTCGCTGGTGCGACCGGAACCGATGAAGGCGATTTCTCCAGCACGCCCGCCCCCCTGGCTCTGCACATGCCGGGCAAAGGCCAAGGCTTGGTCGAGGTTGAGGGCGGTGGAGCCCGGTTCAGAGGACTGAATGGCGGCTTCGATCTTGGCGCGATCGGGTTCGAAGGCGGTTGCGGGGGTTGCCAGAGCGTCCGCACGAACCAGCATCACCCGGTCGCGGCCCGGAAGCGCGCGGAGGTATCGGCGGGCGCGGTCCCGGGCCAGATCCATCAAAGTGGTCTTCCCGGAACGCGCTGCCATCCATGCGGACGTCTCCAGGATCATCACATGGTCGCGTCCTGCTCGTGCCGGAGTGCCCAGACGCAGTTGTGCGATGGCGAGCAGCAGCAGGGCCATGCTGACCAATTGCAGAATCAATGACCAGGGCTGCTGGATGTGCTTCCTGCGCGCCGCAACCGCCGGTTGTTCGGCAGCCACCCAGAAGCGCAGCGTCGAGACCACCTGTTTCCGGCGCGACCGGTCGAGCAGATACAGCGCCACGCTGATCGCTGAAACTGATCCGAAAACCGCCAGAAACTGGAACAGCGACAAGTTCAAAAAGTACATAAAAACCTTGGGGCCCAGAACACCGGAGCCAGGGGCCGGGGGCCAGGGGCCGGCGCTCCAGCATCTGATAACAGCTTGGGAGGGTCTGCTGGAGAGAAAGCACAAACCCCGACCGGTTCACCGGGGCCGACTCCCTGGCCCCCGGCCCCCGGCCCCTGGCCCCTTTTTGCCTTCAAGCTATGCCTCGCACTTTGATCAGGTCTCCGAAGATTACGGATTCCAGGGTTTGCGATGCGGCGACACCGACGTAGCGTCCGCCGCTGCGCATGGCGAGGGTCTGGATGATGGAACAGTATTCATCAAAGGCCCGCGTGTATCGTTCGCGCGCCTGATCGTCGAAATCCAGTTTCATGCCTTCTCCGGTTTCGGCGTCACGCAGTTCGAGTTCGCCCGTCCAGGGCGGCCTGCGGTCTTCGTCGCTCCAGATTTGGATCAGCATCAGCTCGTGGCCAAAGTCCGAAAGATACTGGAGCGCGCGCTCGCAACCCTTGTCGTCGAGAAAATCAGAGATCACAATCACCAGCCCGCGCTGGGAATACGTACCGATGAACTCGCGCACCATCGACAGGTAGTCGGTGGCGCCGCTCGGTGTCAACGACTGGAGCGCCTCCATCACACCGGGAAACCGATGGCGCCCGCCAGTAGAGAAGATGCGCGGCGAAAGCCGGCTTGAAAAGCCGTGCACCTCGATGCTGTCGAGCCGGACCAGTCCTACGTAACACAGCGACGCCGCCAGTTTGCGTGCATAGTCGAACTTCTGCCCCCCGTGCGCCAGCATCGATTGGCTGATATCGAGCAGCATGCGTACGGGAACCCGCGGCTCCACCTGAAACATCTTGAGAAATAGTTTTTCCAGCCGAAGATAGGCGCGCCAGTTGACAGCCCGCAGGTCGTCTCCGTGATGGAAATTGCGATGGTCGAGGAATTCCTGCCCGGCGCCGGCGAATCGCGACATGTTGTGACCGCCCACCAGTCCGGCGAACGACTTTTGCCAATGTATGGTGAGACGCTCGAGTTTTTCGAGAAACTCGCGGTCCAACAACGGGGCGGATGGCATACGATACCTACGCGACGGAAGTTTGCGCGGTTGCACTCTTGATCAAGGCTTGCAAAATGGTCTCTGGAGTCTGCCCGTCGTGATGCGCATCGAAATTCAGGATGATGCGGTGGCGCAGCACCGCGGCGGCTACCGATTGCACATCTTCGATGGAGAGATGGAAGCGTCCGCGCATCAGCGCCAGCACGCGCCCGCACTCCACCAGGGCCTGCGCACCGCGCGGCGAGCTGCCGTAGCGGATATACTTCCGGGAAAGCTCGTGGGCCTCCTTCTGCTCGGGCTGTGTAGCCATCACCAGGTGGATGGCGTATTCCTGAACGTGGGGGGCCACCAGGACCTCGCGGCACACGCCGCGGACTTCGAGAATCGCATCGCGGTCCAGGACGGCATCGGGAACCTGCTCCTCGCGGGCGATGGTGCGTTCGACGATTCGGTGGAGTTCCTGCCGGCTGGGGTAGGTGACCAGGATCTTCATCAGAAACCGGTCGAGTTGCGCTTCCGGAAGGGGATACGTGCCCTCCATCTCGATGGGGTTCTGTGTCGCCATCACGAGAAAGGGCATTTCGAGTTCGTGGGTTGTCGTGCCGCTGGTCACGGTGCGTTCCTGCATCGCTTCGAGCAGCGCCGATTGGGTTTTGGGAGTCGCGCGATTGATTTCGTCTGCGAGCACCAGGTTGGCGAAGATCGGGCCAGGCTGGAAGCGCAACGATTTGCCGTGACCTTCGCTGTCGATGATCATGCTCCCGACAATGTCGGCGGGCATCAGATCGGGCGTGAATTGAATCCGCGAGTACTTCAATTGGAGCGTGCGGGCCAGAGTCCTGAGGAGGGTGGTCTTTCCGAGTCCAGGAACGCCTTCGAGGAGGACGTGGCCGCCTGCCAGCAGGCAGATCAGGACACCTTCGACGACGTCGTCCTGACCCACAATAATTTTGGCGATTTCCTGGCGTACGGAGTTCAGCCGATCAACGGCAAGTTGAAGTGTCGCTTGGGATCCCACGTTTCTCATTGTAGAGCACGCGGAACATTAAGAATGGGAGGAGTAGAAAGGAAAATCAAAAGTTTGGGGCTGGAGGAATCGATAGCTGTCGCCTGCTTGTTTCAGGAAACACCGCTAAGGATTCCCCCAGCCCCGAATTTCCAAAGTTGAGAGTTTGAAGCTTATGCTTCGGTGCGCACTGCGGCACGCTGATCGATTTTGCATACCAGAACCGCCAGAACCTCGGCCATCTCTTTAAGAGCTTGCCGAGCCTGTTCGGGAGCGGCGGTTCTCGTCAGACGATACCACCACTGCATCACTCGGTAATCGATCACCAGCAGACGATCTTCGAACGCCTGCAGCTCGAGTCCAGCGGCGTGTTCGAGCAGGTACGTCAACACCTGATAATCGCGCTGCAACGATGCGTGCAGAGGATCGAGAGTCTCCGCCGTCTTGAGAAGTTGCTGTACTTCACCCACGTGGAAGCGATTATCTTCCAGAGCGGGCGACAATTCAGGCAGATCTTGCAGATTCCGCAACAACAGAATGCAACTGTAGCGAAACCAGTAGACCAGCATCCCCAACGATAACGCGATGATTAATATACTGGCCAGCATTGTCTTTGTACGCTATGCACCCGGTTGACTGACCACTAGTACTAGACCAGCCATGACGAGTCTAGCACTGGCAATAGAACTTGGCAATACCTTTTCTATTGTTTTTTTGGTCCTAACAATTTTTTACCTTCAATCTAAGTCCTACAATCCCAGGGCGTATAGGGTGAATTGACTGAGTTTGCCGCTCGTTTCCAGCGCCCTTTGAATTGACACTCCTCCCCTTCCGAGAGATAGGGACCATCACTTTAGTTAATTCTGGTACTTTAAAGGTCGCGGTCCGGCCGCGGCAGGATGCCATAAACCATTCATAATCAACCCACTGCCGGGAAAACTGGATTTCTCTGAATGAAACCGGCTGGCGCCGGAAATTGCTGCGCCGAACAGTACCCTTTGGAACTAAAGGCCAAATCCTCAATGGGTCACTCGACCTGTCCGAACGATAGCGAGTCCCCAATCCAGATGAAGTCACTGCACCCAAACCAAGCAACACACTCAATTTCAATATCATAAGCAATACGAAAGAAGACCGCGTACCGGACGTACTCCCTGTTTTTGCTATCTTTCGATCATCGCCCACAGCGTACGATTGTACCAGTCTCCGTCACGGTAAATCTGCCGCTTTTCCAGTCACTTGCGTTAAGATCACTTTGCAAGGAGACCCCATGCGCAAACTGTCTGCAATCCTGTTGACGGCCCTCCCGCTGGCCGCGGCGATCACGCAACCGGTGAAAATCGAAGGTGGAGCGCTGGCCGGCGTGCCCGGAAAGAATCCGTCGATCATGGTGTTCAAAGGCATTCCTTTCGCAGCCCCTCCCGTCGGCGATCTGCGTTGGCGTGCTCCCAAGCCTGTCGTGCCGTGGCAGGGAGTGCGCAAAGCCGATCAGTTCGGCGATAGCTGCATGCAGAACATTGTTGCCGAGCGGAAGCCGTGGACCTACGAGTTCATGACTCACACTGGCGTAAGCGAGGACTGTCTTTTTCTGAACGTATGGACTAGCGCGAAGTCCCCAGGTGAGAACCAGCCGGTTTACGTTTTTATCCACGGCGGCGGTAATACCGAAGGCTCGGGCGCGGTTCCGGTCTATGACGGCGAGGGACTGGCAAAAAAAGGCATCGTGGTCGTCACGGTGAACTATCGTCTCGGAATCCTCGGTTTTTTCACTCACCCCGATTTGACCGCGGAATCGGACGTCCACGCATCGGGCAATTATGCGCTTCTCGATTTGATTGCAGCTCTGCGTTGGGTCCATCAGAATATTGCACGGTTTGGCGGCAATCCGAACCAGGTGACGATCGGCGGCCAATCGGCTGGAGCATCGAATGTCCACAGCCTGGTGGGCTCGCCCCTGGCGAAGGGCCTATTCCAGGGAGCGATCGCAGAGAGCGGATCGAGCATCAATGGCTTGGGACTGATGAATTCCCGTTCGCTCGCGGATCAGGAGGGCGCCGGGGTTCGTTTCGCCGAATCGAAGGGCGCACATTCCGTAGCGGAACTGCGGAAAATGTCGTGGAAAGAACTCACTACCCCCACCTCCGGCGTTCCGGCCCGATTCGGGGTGGTCGTGGACGGGTATGTGCTGCCTCTGCCGGCAGGCGAGATATTTGCGCAGGGTAAGCAGAATGACGTCCCGACCCTCACCGGCTGCACGAAAGAAGATCTGGGAGGCGCCAGCACCCATCCCACTACCACTGTCCAGGCGTTCCAACAGATCTCCCAGCGGTATGGAGATCTGGCCGGTACATTCCTGAAACTCTACCCGGCGGCCACCGATGAGGAGGCCGGCGCATCGACCAATGCGAGTTCCGTGGATTCCATGCGCGCCTCGATGTATCTCTGGACCGTCCATCGCGGGAAGACGGCCAAAACGAAGGCCTTCACGTATTTTTGGGAACACACCATGCCGGGGCCGGATGCGGACAAGTATGGCGCGTTTCACACCTCGGAAGTCCCGTACGTGATGAACGCATTGGCAATGTCCGACCGTCCATTCACTTCTGACGATCACAAGATCGCCGGCGAGATTTCCGATTATTGGGCGAATTTCATCCGCACGGGAGATCCCAACGGCAAAGGTCTCCCCCACTGGCCATCCACTACGGAGAAGCCGGGCACCACGATGGAAGTGGGCGATCGGTTCGCGGTCATCCCGGTTACGGGCAGCCCGGAGAAACTCTCGCTGTTCGAGGATTACTTCTCCAAGCCCCGGCCGGCGCCCTCCCGCTGAAGCTTCCGATCGTTTAGTGATAAAGCAGATACGCTTCGCGCATCTTGACGAACCCCGCCACCGCGTCCATAAAACTCTGCTGGATGGCGTTGGGCGTCTCACCGGCTTGCAGGCGATGGATGGTGTCGTCGCTGCCGATCAGCCGCTTGTTCACGGCAAAATCGATCTTGCCGGGATATAGCGATTGCAGGGCCGCTCCGATCTCGAGTCCCAATCGAGTGGCATCGAGGTTCTCGCGATTGGTGATCTCGAATCGCACGCCTTCCACCCGCACGCCCTTAAAGTTCGATTCCGTGGGAGTGAAACTGGTGGGGTACACACGCACGCCTGGAATCTGACGTTTGTTCAGGTATGCCGCCAGTTCCCTGCCCCCAATGAAATCGCCGCCGATCTGCTCGAAGGGCGCGTCCGTTCCCCGGCCTACCGAGTAGTTCTTCGAATATTCCAGCAGGCACACCCCCGGGTACAGGGTGGCGGCCTTGAGACTCCGCATGTTGGGCGACGGATTGATCCAGGGAAGATCGGTCGCGTCGAACCAGTCGCCGCGATTCCAATCCTGCATCTCGATAACTTTGAGGTTGGCCCCGATTTTGCTTTCCGTATTGAACATGCGCGCGAGTTCGCCCATGGTCATCCCGTGCCGCATGGGCAATCCCGTAAACGAAGCGACAAATGACCGGTTGGCGGCATCGAGCAGCGGACCTTCCACTCGCGTTCCCGTGATGGGGTTGGGCCGGTCCAGCACGTAATAAGGGATGCCTGCTTTGGCGGCTGCCTCCATGGCGTAGGCCATGGTGGTCTCGTAGGTATAGCAGCGCACGCCAACATCCTGGATGTCGAAGACCAGAGCATCCACGCCGCGCAGCATCTCAGGCGTGGGACGGTTCGTCTCGCCGTATAGGCTGAAGACCTTGAGGCCCGAGGTGGAGTCCGTGGTGTTTTGAATTCCGGGACGGTCTTCGAGCCCGAGGAATCCATGTTCGGGCGAGAAGAGCGCGGCGATGGTGATGCCCGCCTGTCGCATGAGGTCGATGTTGCGGCGGCCCAGGCGATCGACGCCGGTCTGATTGGTAATCAGTCCGATGCGTTTGCCTGCGAAGGGCTGGAATTTCTGCTCCACCAGAACATCCAGACCCGTGCGCGTCGCGCCATTGCGCCCGATTTCGCGACGGCTGCCCGCGCCGGTAATCGTCTCGTTGTAGCCGGTCACGGTGACGCCCTGCACACCAACTCCCAGGCCAGCGGCGACTATGGTCGCCACCTTCGAGCGCAGCGGCGTAATCGCAGGACGGAGATCGGGATGCACGCTGTTCGCCAGCAGGATCACGTAGGTCTTGGTAAACGGATCGATCCAGATGGAGGTTCCCGTGAAGCCTGTGTGGCCGTACGAACCAATGGGAAAGAGCTCTCCGCGGTTGCCCGAATAGGGCGAATCGATGTCCCATCCGAGCCCGCGCAGAATCGGCTGGTCGGGCGGCGTCTGCGGCTCGGTGAATTTCGCAACGGCGAGCGGGCTGAAGACACGGACCCCGTTCCCCATTCCGGTATCGAGCATCATCTGCGCGAAGCGTGCCAGATCGTCGGCAGTCGAGAAGAGGCCCGCATGGCCCGCCACTCCGCCCATATTGCGTGCGGTGGGGTCGTGGACGACACCGCGCAGAGGCGCGCTGGTCTTGTTGGGGCGCTCGGTGGGCGCGATCCGCGGCACCAGAGAGGCCGGCGGCTGGAACATCGTATCCTTCATCCCGAGCGGCACGAAGACGTTGTCCCGCGCGTAATCGGAGAGCATCTGACCGCTCAGGCGGTGGACAATCTCACCCAGCAAAATGAAGTTGATGTCGCTATAGACATGCCGAACACCGGGAGGTCCCGAAGGCTTATCCGTGCAGGCCAGTTTGATGCCGGTCTCGTATCCGGTCCACGGCGTGTTCAGCGGCACGTCGGGCTGCAGGCCCGAGAAATGGGTGAAGAGGTTGCGAAGGGTGATGTCGCTCCTGCCGCCTTGAAACTCCGGAATGTAATCGGTGACTTTGTCGTTGAGGCGAAACTTGCCCTGCTCATAGAGCTTCATCATCGACGATGTGGTGGCGATTACCTTGGTGAGCGACGCCACGTCGAAGATGGTGTCGACGGTCATGGCCTCGGGTTGCGGCACCAGGGCTCGCTTGCCGTAGGCTTTCCGGTAGACGACGTGCCCGTCATGTCCCACCAGCAGAACAGCGCCGGGGATGCGGCCCTGTTCGATTGCCAGGTTGATGGCGGCATCCACGGCTGGACCGCCGGTGAAGGTCTGCGCGGACAGAGCCACAGCGGCCAAGGTGGCGCACCAAAGGAGCTTCATGTCCGAAGATTAGCACGAGCCCGGTGGGTCTAACCGCCTGGCGGTTCTACTCGGAGCGCAGAATAGCCGGGCAGACCACCGCCAGGTAGACCAACGGCGCGGTGAACGGGACGAAGGCGAACATCGGACTGCTGTTGATCATGGGGGTGGCCGTGAAAAGCGCAATGGTCGCCACGAACAGCAGCGCGGTCCGAATGACGAAAACCCATGCGATTTGGAATCGCGACGCCAGCGCAGGCTGGATATTCGGCAAATCGGGAGCGGGCAGGCGGCCCTCCCCTGCCTTGGGTAGAGCAGTGTTGACGCCTCCCCCCCACCACGGGCGCAACAACAGATCAAGCCGCTTCGCCAGCCGGCGGGTTCTGCCAAGATCGGCCAGCCGGAAACTGAAGTCACCATGGGTCGAACGCAGGACCACAGCATAGGTCCGGCACCATCCGGAAGTAGACTTCCGAATTTCTATACTGGTCACATCGGCGCGGTCAATGGCGAATTTGGTCCGCTCGCCACAATAAGTCAGGCGGCCCAAATCGGCTCCAATTCTTCCCAAGTCCCAGGCGTACATGCTCTCCAGCGCAAAAACACGGCCGCCAGGTAGTAAGGCCACCGGAATGCCGCTTCGCTGTTGCGATTTTGCGTCGACTCTTCGCCTCATTCGGCGAATGAAGAGGCAGTCCCACCAGTCGTCAAACTTCTGAGTGAGCCAGCCCACCGGCGGCAGTCCCACGAAGAACACGAGCACTGCCCACACGGGGCCGAGCGTGCCCCCATAAAACGGCTGCGTCGCAATCCAGGCCAGCACGATCAAGAGGCAGATTAAGGTGCCGCCGAACACCCACGAGCTCCAGTAGGCGTGCGACATTTTGGCGGTTGCCGTGAATTCCGATTCGGCACACTCGGATACCGGTGGCAGAGCATACCGGGATGCGGCGGGGTCGGCAGCGTCGTTGACCAGCACGTCCGGATTCTGCAGGATTTCGAGCGCCCGGGCCTCCGGCACGCCGGACCTGCGTGCTACCGAGAGCACGCGGCGCTGCATGGAGGGATGGCTGAGAATCGACCCCTGTATACCGCCCCAATCGATGGGGGAACGCGTGAGACGCGCCAGGCGCGCCAGGGCACCGATGGTACCCTCGGGATCGTTGGTCAACTGCACTGCTCGCGCGTCCGCGTTCAACTCGTGGCTCTGCGAAAGCTGGCCGGCCAGCACTACATAGAGCATCGTGACGATAGGAAGCGCCTCGATCCAGGCAGGCAGCCCGGCCTTCGCCAGCATGGAATTGGCAAACGGACCGATCACGAAGAAATAGGCGAGGAATAGTCCGGTACGCATGCCGATGTGCTTTCCCCGCAGGTGGCCGACTTCGTGCGCGATCACGGAATCCACCTCCCGGCGCGTCATGCTTTCCACCAGCCCGCGGGTGAAGGCGATTCGGCCTCCTGACATGGCGAACGCATTCGCCTCCGTGGGATAGCGATTCTCGAGAATGCACACCTGCTTCACTGCAGCTCCGGCCATTTGGGCAATCGCCACAGCCCGTTCCCTGAGTTCCCCGGTGTAGAGGACGAGCATGCGTTGCGTATCCCAGCGCCAGCCACACCACGCCAGCAGCCGATAGACGCCGTAGGACGCGACCATGCTGCAGAGTCCAATACGCCATTCGTCCTGCATCAACGTGGTTCCCATCAGGAAGAGTCCCAACGGAACCATGAAGGTGGCTTCCGCCGTCAGAGTTCTGCGGAGTAGCCGGGAAAGCTGTCCCGGCTGCGAACCTGGTTGCGCCTGGGGCGACAGGATCAGCAGACAGAACGTAACCGCGAGCAGCGGCGGTAACGAAAAGAACAGCGAGCCGAGCGCCAGCGTCGCCACACTGTGCAGTCCCAGGCTCGTTGCAAACGCGCCCAGATCGTCGATTCGAACCGCGGAGATCCAATAGAGCCAGCAGCCCAGCAGGATCCAGTTCAGCCAAACCAGGCCGGAACCAGGCGCGGCATTCTTTCGCTCCATTTGCCGCCGGACCCAGATTGCCAAGAGTGGAGGACCGGCCAGCACGAAGAGAAACGGCGCCCCCAGACGCGCAGGATTCCAGGGAGTGCCCGCATGAACGACAAATGGGGGCGGCAGGACCGCTTCCGAGGTCGCCTGGAATGACCATGTGGATTCGACCTGCTTTTTCCCGGATTTGGCGGCGTCCTGCCGGGCCCATCCAGTGGCCGCGTTCCCATCGAAATCGCTTTTGGTGGTCACCATGATGCGAACCGGTTGGAAACCGGATTTCAGGAGCGCCTTTGCCAGGGGAGCCAGCGTCAAGCGATCGTCGGCCGCACCGCGGTTGGTGTGAAGCAGTTGCCGGCAGGTGCCATCGAGGAAACTGGGAAATGCCTTCCCGTGCCAATCGCAAGGGAGTGCGGAGCGGAGAATAGCGGCAAGATCGTGAGGCCTCTGCGAATCGAAGGCGTAGATCGAGAGACTGACATCGCCGTTGGGCCGCGGAGTGACTCGCACAGAGACTTCCGTACGGGAGACTTCGTCGGCAGTGGAATTATTTTGTGGCGACGCAACCGGCGGGAGGCCCAAAAGACACAGGGGCAACGCCGCCCGGAGGAGGCATCCGAGCCGCGGTGGAGCAGGTTTCATCTCAGCCAATATCCTAAGGCAGGACCAGGTGCCACGAAATACTGGCTTTGGTGGGTAAGTGTCGCTTTACGGAGGGAAATACGTCAGTTTTCGCCATCTTGCCAAGATCCATCACCGAAGCATCTCTTCCCCATAACTGGAATTAGGAGAACCCACTCCCATTTGCCGCTGCTGGCGAAACGGGAGCAAATCCCTAACCCCGGGAGTGCATACGCGTTGCCGGAACCGTCCATGGCGCTGCGACCTCATCCCTAGAAAAGTATGCAGATCGTCACTTGCCGACGTGGCGCAAACACCCTGTTTGCCGCGTCGACACTCTTGTCGACGCTTTTCGCGTCCACCAAGTCTGACTGCAGGGCGTTTTCGATGCTGCCTATGAACTTCCCGAATCTTCTTACCCACCCTGACTCGGTGCCCCTCTACGGTGAGGTGAATGGGGCTAGAATAAACGCGAGCCGTTCTCTGCGCAGGCGGTGGTGCCCGCCTCGCCAACAACGAACAAGGAGCAATCAACCATGCGTTTGCATTGGCCGTTATCGCTTGCGCTCGTGGCGGGAGCACTCGCCGCTGCCCTTTCAGCGCAGGCGCCGGGCGGAATGCCCGGAGGTATGGGGCAAGGTGGTCGTGGCGGACGAGGCGGGGCGCCGCCCGTGACCGGTCCGTGGTCGGATGCGACGTTGTCGCCGGACCGCCGGGCGGAACTGCTGGCCGGGCAGATGACCCTCGACGAAAAGATCAGCATACTGCATGGTGCAGGGTTTGGGTTCGCAGCACCCGCGCCCGCAGCGCCGGGCGCCACTGTGTCGAATGGCGGCGCCGGCTTCGTCAGTGCCGTTCCACGCCTCGGCATTCCCGCCATTCAGATGGCCGATGCGGCCGTCGGCGTCACCCGCGGCGCGGCCAACAGCCGCTATTCGACGCCCTTGCCCAATACCGTGTCGGCGGCGTCCACATGGGACGTCAAGATGGCCTGCGAGTATGGCGCACTGATCGGACAGGAACTGCGCGACCAAGGCTATACCATGTCTCTTGGAGGCGGCGTCAATATCACGCGCGAGCCGCGTAACGGACGCAACTTCGAATACAAAGGCGAAGATCCGATTCTCGCCGGCAAACTGGTCGGCCAGGAAATGAAGTGCCTTCAGGCCAAGGGCATCATCGGTGACATCAAGCATTTTGCGGTGAACGATCAGGAAACCGGACGTAACATCGGCAATGCAATCCTCGACAATCGCACCCTGCGCGAGACAGATCTGCTCCCCTTTGAAATCGGCATCCACGACGGCGACATTCAGGCGGTGATGTGCTCCTACAACAAGATCAACGGCGACTGGGCCTGTGAGAACAATTACCTGATGAACGATTTCCTCAAGAAATCGCTCGGCTTCAAAGGATTCGTTGTCTCGGATTGGGGCGGAACCCATAGCACCGCCAAAGCGGCCATGGCCGGACTGGACATGGAGCAACCGGGCAGCAACTTCTTCGGTGATCCGCTCAAGCAGGCTATCGAAAAGGGCGAACTCCCCGCGGGCCGCCTTGATGACATGGTCAAGCGCATTCTCCGAGCTCAATTCGCCACCGGCCAGTTCGACCTGCGCACGCAGCGAAAGGTGGTGGAGGTGTTTGCCGGGCTGGACCTGGCTCAACGCGTTGCTGAACGCGGCACTGTGTTGCTGAAGAACAGCAACGCGCAATTGCCCTTGCGTAAGGCCACGCTGAAAACGGTCGCGATCATCGGCTCGCATGCCGATGTAGGAGTCCTCTCTGGTGGCGGTTCCGCCCAGGTCGATCCTCCTGGCGGCAATGCCGTTCCTCCGCCTCCTCCACCGGCCGGCCAAGCGGGCAGGGGGATGTTCGGCGGAGCGCCCACCTGGTATCCCTCTTCTCCCATGAAGGCGATTCAGGCCAAGATTCCGGGCGCCAAGGTGCAATTCGATGGCGGCTCGGACCCTGCCACGGCTGCGGCACTCGCCAAAGCGTCCGACGTGGCTGTTGTCTTCGTGAACCAGCCGGCCTCCGAGGGGCGTGATCTCAACCTCGCACTGCCGGACAATCAGGACAGACTGGTGGACGCGGTGGTGGCGGCGAATCCCCGCACCATCGTCGTGCTCGAGACCGGCGGGCCGGTGAGCATGCCGTGGGCCGACAAGGTGCCGGCGATTCTGGAATCGTGGTACCCGGGAATCCGCGGCGGCGAAGCGATTGCCAATCTGCTATTCGGCGATGTGAACCCTTCAGGAAAGACGGTGATGACCTTCGCCAGGAGCGAGTCGGACTGGGCCTACGACAAGGTCTTCGCCCCGCCTCCCTCAGCCACCGCTCCCGCGCCGCCGGCGCAGGCGACCGGAGGGCCCGGCGGTTTCGGCGGCGGACGCGGCGGGATGGCCCCCTTCGACATGCCATACCGGGAAGGGCTCAAGGTGGGGTACAAGTGGTTCGACGCGGAGAAGAAGTCTCCGCTTTTCGCGTTCGGCCACGGTCTCTCCTACACGACTTTTTCTTACTCCGGACTGAAAGCAACGCCCGGCAAAGAAACCAGCGTCACCTTTACGGTCAAAAACACGGGAACGCGCGCCGGAATCGAGATCGCCCAGGTCTACGCGACGTTGCCGGCTTCCACCAATGAACCGCCAAAGCGATTGGTCGCCTTCGAACCAGTCGAACTCAAGGCTGGCGAATCCAAGACCGTGACCCTGACCGTCCCCGCGCTCCACATCTCGATCTTCGACGAAGGCCGCAACGGCTGGCAGGTCGCCGATGGTGACTATACGTTTTGGGTGGGTGGATCGTCTCGCAGCCTCCCACTTTCGGCGGTGGTGAAGATCGCCGATTAGACGGGGCGAAAGGGATAGTCAGGCCTTGACGACGTGCGGGCGCGGGTGGACGCTGCGCGGGTCTTTACTTCCTTCCCGGCGATCCCAAGCACCGACCTGTGCGTGAAATGCCGAAGTAAGCGGTGGCATCGATAAGCGTGAGGATCCGCTGTGGACCTCGACATGAATCAGAACTTCAGAGACTGGCGAATATCGCGCAGTCAGCGTGGCAAAGGCGCGTGTAAATACCGTGGTCAAATTGCTGGACCGATCGAGATCCCGCATTGCTGACGAGTTCGCTGGCGCACGTGGTTCGAAAGGGACGGCTTGCTGCGGAAGAATGAGACGCTACAGCTTGAGTTCCCAACCCTTGCGGAATGTGGGCTTCACCCACTTATTGGCATCCCTGTTATTGCTGATTTCTCCCTTGGCATTGTCCCAGAGCAACTTGCCTTCGTAGTGGGTAGCCACCGCGCCAAGCACCAGCCATTCGGTGTACGGCCCAGCGATGCTGAAGTTGGAACAGGCGGGCGCTCCGCCCTTGCAGGCACGCACCCAATCGCGGGCATGCGCCGAGCCGTTGTCCCCGGTGCTGGCCCCCGGTGAACGCTGGAGGTAGGCGTTCGGCAGCTTGTATTCCGCCCATCGGGAACCTGGGAGAAGTCCGACGCCTTCACCGCGTCCACTGGTGCCGAGGTGACCCTTGGAGCCGACGAAGATCAGATTGTACCCGCTCGCCGCAGGCGCACCACCTCGACCACCCTGCAACGTGCCTGGCGCTCCTGGTGCACCTCCCGGACCGGGCGCACGCCCGCCCACGAATCCGCCACGTCCGGCCGGCCCCACCTGCGGACCCTGGCCCGGAACCTTCCGAGCCTCTTCGGCGGTCATTCCCGGAGGAAGGTAGGCATCGCCTTGGATGCTGTCGTTCCAATAGACCGTTACCGGCGGCATGCTGCCGCGAGCCGCGAACTCGTACTTCACCGCATTCTTCACCGGATAAGTGAAAGGACTCGTGCCCTCCGCCTTGATCCGTTCCACGCTGATGAGGTATTCCGGACTCAACTGCAACGCCCAGTTCGCCGGGCCCATGATATGGACTCCCCAATCGCCAAACAGCCCGCTGCCGAAATCGAAGAAGCCGCGCCAGTTGAACGGCAGGTAGAATCCGTACTCTCCGCCACCGCCGCCCCGTCCTGTCCGCGGACTGCCGGCGTTCTCCGCTGCCATCGCTCCATCCGGCGCGCCTCGCCCCGGACCGCGACCGCCACCACCGGCGCCGCCTCGCCCACCCATGTTTGCGGCCACGAATGCCCGGTACTCATCGTCGCCCGCTGTGTAAGGCCGGGCTGCCGCTCCACCTAGCCATAGATCCCAGTTGAGCGTGTCTGGAACCGGAGTCGGCGGCGGGATCTTCTGCATTCCCTGCGGCCATCCCGGCCCACCATGCCAGGCGTGAACCTCTCTCACCTCGCCGATTTCTCCCGACCAGATAATCTCGCACGCCACCCGCGTCGCATCGTGCGAGTACCCCTGGTTGCCCATCTGGGTCGCAACCTTATACTTCTCGGCGGCCTGCGTCAGGAAGCGCGCTTCCCATGGCGTCCGCGTCAGGGGCTTTTCCACGTAGACGTGCTTTCCTGCCTGCATACACCACAACGCACACGTGGCGTGCATGTGGTCGGCGGTCCCGATCACCACCGCGTCAATCCCTTTGCCCTGGCGTTCGATCATTTGCCGGAAGTCCCGGTATTTCTCGGCCTTGGGCCATCGATTGAATCCCTCCGCCCCCCGGACCCAATCGACGTCCGTCAGCGCCACGACATTCTCCACGCCGGCCTCGGAAGCAACCAAATCCTGGAATGGCCGGCCTCCCGCACCCATACCCGCGATGTTCAACTTTTCGTTGGGTGATTTGTAGCCCAGTGCTTTGAGCGACGGCGTGCTGCCGAAACCGCCTCGTGGAACGGCGCCCGCGAGGAGTGTGCCATAAAAGAAATACCGTCTGGAGAACCTGTGTCCTGGCATCTTTCACATTCTTTCAATTACACGTATGGTGGTCCGAATTATCGGACGTTGCGCCGTTTCGCGCAAGTCCGTGACGGTCCGACCCGTCCGATACCGTCCCGGACCCCGTTTTCCGTTGTTGATAACGCAGAACTTGCTTGAATAGACCGTCAGCCCCTTTCGCCAGTCCAGCCTTTGCCTTAGACTCGATTCAACCGAATGCTTTCACGGATTCAGTTTGTCGCACTGGCACTCGCCGCGACCACGGCGGCTGTTCTGTCGGCCTATCAAGAGACATCGTCTACTCCCGGAGCCGGACGCGGATGGAAGTCCATGTTCGACGGCGGATCTCTACATGGATGGCGGGAAACTCCGTTTTCAGGTCATAGCAAGGTGCATGTGGTGGACGGCACGATCGTTCTGGAGAAGGGCATCCTGACAGGAATCACCTGGACAGATTCGTTTCCCAAGTCGAATTATGAAGTTCGGCTCGAAGCTGCCAGGGTGGACGGGCACGACTTCTTCGCCGGTGTCACTTTCCCGGTCCACGACGCACACTGCTCATGGATCAATGGCGGTTGGGGTGGAATGGTGGTGGGACTTTCCAGCCTCGACAGTATGGACGCCTCCGAGAACGACACCACCATCATGCGCACCTTTGAAACGGGGAGATGGTATGCGCTGCGGCTGCGCGTCACCGACGTTCGGATCCAGGCGTGGATCGATGAGGAACTGGTGGTTGACGCCTACATCGGCGACCGGGCGATCGGCCTGCGGCCCGGGGAGATCGAGTTGTCGAGGCCATTTGGCATCGCGTCGTATGCAACGACTGCGAAGCTGCGGAAACTCGAGTACCGCCTGATATCGCCATCGGACAAGGAACTCTGACGGATCGGAAGATTGGGGAGAGCGCAGGTCGACAGGCGCCTGCCCTTACCTCATTCAGGTCGAGATGCGCGGTTCCTCCCTGGCGCTCATCCATCGACGCAACCTGGCTCAACTGGCCGCGACTCGACCTGCCCAGACACGAACCGTCACTGCTCGAATTGACGAGCGCCCTTCCGCCCGTGACAGCCTCGTTAGAAACGGAAACGCAGCCCGAGTTCGACGATGCGCATTGGCTGCACGTTCGTCAGCGAGACCAGCCCTTCCCCGTTGATGTAACCCTGGAATGCCGGCTTGCCCGCCGCTACCTGGTTCGCCGCCAGTTGCGCTCCGGTATTGATGATGGTGAAGCCATCCGAGAAGTTGGGGCCGTTCGCCTTGTACTGGATGGAGGTGTTGGTATTGATGCGGCGCACCTGGTTGAAAGGATTGAAGGCGTTGATGCGCAGCTCAAAGCCGTACTTCTCCTTCACCCGGATAGTCTTAATGAGGCTCATGTCGTTGGTGAAGCTTCCCAGTCCGTTGAGGAAGTTTCGCGGCCCCACACCCGTGGTGGCAAGTCCGGGAAGCCCCAGGCCGGTAGCATCGAAATACAGCGGGGCGCTGGCATTGTTCGGCGACCCGGTGACCTGGAGGCGGGGCGTCAGGTCCGGTGTACCCAGGAAAATGTTGCCCAGGCTCACGCTGGTGGTGCTGGTGGCTTGCTGAATGCTGAATGACGGCGAGTACGGCGCGCCGCTGAAGGCGGTGAAGACGCCTGCGAAGCGCCAGTCGTCCAGCACGCGGCGCCCGAATCCGTTATCGAAGTGCAGGATATGCGAGAACTTCGGCACGTCGTACGAGTAGCTGGCGTTGAACACGTGGCGGCGATCGTTGGCCAGCACATAGCCCGTGTATTGCTGCCAGTTCGAGCTGAACAAGCCTTGATTTTCCAGATTGCCCGCAGTCTTGGCCAGCGTGTAAGCTGCCTGAAAAGAGAGCCCGTGACTGAGTCGCTTGCCTACGGTGACCTGCATCGAATTGTAATGCGCGTTGCCGCTGTTTTCGTTCATGGTCAGCGAGTTGTATCCCGGGTATGGACGCATGATCGAAGGATCCGCTGCATTGCTGCCGGGCAGCGGGTTGGGATTGCTGGCCGACACCGTTCCCGCGAAATTGCTGCCGGGATTGCTCGGATCGATGTAGCGTGAATTGTAAGCGGCCCCCAGGGGCACAGCGTTCAGGTTGAACTGGATGGGCTGATGGCGCTGCAGATTGCCTACGTAGGCGACGTCGAGCACCATCTGCCCCGGCAGCACACGCTGCACCGACATGCTGTAGTCGTAGATGGTCGGCACCTTGCGGCTGGAGGTGTCCGTGGCGCCCAGGCTGAGGATGCCGATGGGGCTGACGTTGGCCGAATTCTGCAGTGTGGACAGGCTGGTGAGCACGATGCTGGTCTGCCCGGCGTTGCCGTTTTCAAACGCGTTGAGTGCCTGCGCGATGTTGGGCCGATTGTAGCCCCATCCGAAACCGCCGCGGATTACGGTCTTGTCGCTGCTTCCCGGCGACCACGCAAAACCGCCGCGTGGCGCAAACAGGATGGACTTGGGATCCAGAATGCCGGCGTTCCCGATGCCGTTCGTGCCGAACGCCGCGACCCCGTCGCGTGGATTGCCCGAGCCTGGCACGATCGTGTACTTCAGAATGTTGGTCAGGGTGGCTGGCAGAGGGTTGTTCGGATTGGCCGGGTCGATCACCTGCTTGGGACTGGCGGGATCGAGCACGTACAGGCGCGGCGCGCTGGCCGCATTCCACAAGCTCGGCACAAACGTCGCGTCGTTGGTGTTGGCGGGATTGAGTTCGTGCTGCGACGGCATGTGGTACATGCGAACGCCATAATCGAGCGTCAGGTTGTGACGTATTTTCCAGGTGTCCTGAATGTAGAAATCGGTGTCTTCGTAGGCCGCGTCTTTGTGCGCGATGTACTGCGTCTGCGTGAAGCTGTTGAGCGAGCCCAGCAGCAGGTTCGAGGGACCGTAACCGGTATCGAATGGGCTGTTGGCATTCGGCGAGAAATCGAAGGTGCCCTTGTCGTTGCCCGCTCCCGGTCCGCTGCTGTCGTCTTCGTTCTTATAGTTGCGGATGTGCAGGATGCCGAACTTGATGATATGGGTGCCTTTCGACCAGGTGAAGTTGCTCGAGAACTGGTATTCGTTGGTGTACGAATCGGCCGGGGTGCGCGGAAATGCGAAGGCCGGATAGGTGCCGAAGGTCATCGCCGGCAGGATGTCGTTGGTCGGCTTGTAAGTGAGCGGAAGGCCCTCCAGGCCGGTAGTCATCTTACTCAGAGACGACGGATTCACCAGGATCCAATCCACGCGATCGAAGCTGTAGGCCACCAGCGCGTCCATCACGAAATTCGGCGAGAAGGTCCTGGTAAACGTCCCGGCAGCCGCGCGATCGGGGCGCGGGCGCTTGAGTATCGCGTTCGGCAGGTTGCCCGACGTGATGTTGATGTTGGGACCCGCCTCGGTTCCGCCGTCCTCTGTGTATCGCCCTGACAGGCGGTTGTTCGCACTGATGTTCCAATCGACTTTGCCGGTGCTGTCCCAGCGTGGCATGGTGAGTTGCGACTCGAAGTTGTAGTTCACCGAGAGGCTGCCGGCGACGTTGGGCTCGGGAAAGAGCTTCATGACTGCCGTGCCCAGCGGATTGATCTGCGACGCCGGGATGATGTTTCCCGGGTACGGAATGCCGTTGGCCCCGTTGGTGAGCTGCGTACCCGGCTGATAAATTACCTGCTGTTTTCCGGTACTCGGATTGATGGTCTGCGAGAAGTCTCCCTGGCGTTCCAGGTCGGTGGGAGTGCGGCTCTGCGTAGTGTTCGTCGGGGTGGTCTGGATGAAGTTCTCGTAGTTATAAAAGAAGAACAGCTTGTTCTTCTTGATGGGTCCGCCCAGATTGCCGCCTACGTAGTTGTAGCGGTATTTCGGACGTGGAATCGCGGTCCCGCAGGCGACACAGTTATTCGACCAGCTATTGGCGTTGAGATCTTCATTGCGGAAATCGTCGAAGCCCATCCCGTGGAAGGTGTTCGTGCCCGACTTCGTGATCACATTGATCACATTGCCCGCGCGATAGCCGTACTGCGCCTGAAAATTATTCGTCAGCACCGAGACTTCTTCGATAGACTCCGCGCTTGGTGCGACTGTAGTCTTCGCGTCGCTGCCTTGGTCAACGATACTGCCGCCGTCCAGATTCACCTGCGTCGTGCCCACCGGCTTGCCGTTGATGCGGAAGTCGGCGTATCCCGTAGCCGTGTATTCGCGGCCGTTGAACGCGATGCTGTTGTTGGTGGAGGCGATCGCGTTCGCGCCCGGCACCACCTTCAGCAGGGTGACCCAGTTGCGGCCGGCCAACGGGATGTCGTTTACCTGTGAGGCGTTGATGGCATCCATGCGTGTCGCGGTATCTTTGACCAAGTCCTGATTCGCTGTCACCGTGACCGTCTCGACGGGTCCTCCACCGACTTCGAGAGTCAATTTCCCGAGGGAGACCTGTTGATAGGCGCTCACGTCGAGGTTCTCGATTTGCCGGTCCCGGAACCCCGGCGCGGTGACCGTCAAAGTGTAGTGACCCACGGCCACGGAGGGGAAGATGAAGATCCCTTCTGCATTGGCAGCGGTGGAGAATGCCGTTTGGGTGGCAGTTTCGATCAGGCGCAAGGTGGCGTGGGGAAGCTTTGCGCCGCTTGGGTCGACCACTTCTCCGGTAATCGATCCCAAACCGGTCTGTCCGTAGAAAGGCAAGCCGATGGAAAGAAACGCCAAAATGGCAACGACGGGACGCGGTCGTGGAGTCATAAAGGTTTAATCATTATTACCATGGAAACCGCTTACAGCAAGGAATATTTATCGTTATTTTCGGGAGTTTACGACTCGTGCCGCGATGTGAGACAACGCCGTGGCGCAAACACACCTGGTCACCTCTCGACACGCACGTCGAGACTTTTTGGTGTGGCTCCCATCCCGGCCGGGAAAATTAATCACCGCTCTGCCCAAATCCGTCGTTCTGAACCGTTGTAATAGAAGACTGCTTGTCAGTGACCTATGATCTTCCCGCGACGAGTCGCCGTACGGCACGCCATTCCGCGTTTGGAGGAGGATGCCGCCAAACCTATGAGCGCCGCGGAAGCCCTGGAACGCCACTTTGCCGAGCACTACGAGCCTCTCTTTCGGTTCCTCCGCACCTGCGGAGCCCCGGAGCCGGTAGCCGAAGACCTCTCCCAGGAGGCATTCCTTCGCCTTTACCAGCACCTGAAAGAAGACCGCCCCGGACACAACCTGCGTGCCTGGCTGTTTCGCGTCGCCTACCGCCTCTGGGTGGACCGTTGCCGCCTGGGACAGCGCGAAACCGGCGTGCAGGAAAGCGTGTGGGAGGTGTGGAACCAGGCGCTTCGCGATCCGGCGCCGAACGTCGAGCGCGAGTTGCTGGCGCGCGAACGGCGCGAATGGCTGTCGGCCGCCATGCTGCGGCTCTCGGAAGTAGAACGCCAGGCGCTTCACCTCCGGTCTGATGGCCTGAAGTATGGCGAGATCGCCGAAGTGCTCGGAATCGGGTATTGGCGCGTGGTCGAAGCAGTCCGCAGAGCACTCGATGTTTTAGGGGAGGAAGCCCATGGCCGCTGAGCCACGTTGGACCGCCGGCAACCATCCGGAGCCCGAACAGCTCTTGCTCGCCACCGAGGGTCAGCTTGCGAGCGAAAAGGCGGAACCGGTGCTGGATCACATTCAACAATGCTGGCAATGCCGCTCCCGGGTGGAGAGCTTCTCGCGGGGCATCGAGGCCTACCTCAAATTCCGCGAAACCATGCTTGACCCGGCGGCCGCTCCGCAACCCGGCGGATGGCTCCGTCTCTCCTCCCGTTTGGCGGCCGTGACAGAACCAACTGCGGCGGCGAAGAAGCCTTTCTTCGCGCGAGTCCCACGGGGAGTTTGGCTGGCAGCTTCTTTGACGGCCGCGGGCGTGATCGCCGCGGTGCTCCTTTATCCCGAGCCGGTCACCGCGCAATCGGTCCTCGATCGGGCGGTTCGCGCGGACGCCGGCGCGAGAATGCCTGCGGTACAACGCGTGCGGGTGCGGCGCGGCGGCCAAATTCTGGCACAGAGCGATTCGGTTCTGAACCAGGCCCGGATCGATCGCGCGCGTCCCTTGAGCGTCGCTCCTTTTCGCGAATGGCACGACTCGCTGAAGTCTCGCGAGGACTCGGTCGCCGCGCTCGCCGATGAGATCCGCGTGCAGACGACAACGACGGAAGGATTGATCTCGCTGGCTACCTTGACCCTGGCGCGTGCCACCTACGAGCCACATGCCAAACACGTCGAACTCCGCGACGGAATCGTAATCGATGTGGACTCTGCGCCTGCGATACCGGAAGCACCTGTGACCGAATCCACGGCGGGAGTGCACGAACCCCATCCGGCAAAGGCGGCGATCGCGGCCGAGGAACGGGACGCGCTGGAGGTGGAAGTCCGCTGGGCGCTGCGCCGCATCGATGCCGATCTGGGGGAGCCGCTTGAAATTCAGGCCGCAGGTGACGACTTGATCATCAGCGGCACGTTGGACGATGCCGCGCGCCGCGATCAGATCGCCGAAGCGCTGCGCGGAATGGCGCGCGTCTCCACTCGGCTACAGTTGGCCATTCCCGATACGGATTTGCTCGCCAAGTCGCAACCCATCGACACCGGCGGCGACCTGCCCGGTCCGCTGCTCACTTCGCGGTTGGCGGCGGATTTCCCGGATACCGAACGCCGGCGCGCCTTTGTGTCGCAGGCGCTCCATCTCGCTCGCGACATTGTGCGGCACAGTTGGGCATTGCGCCGCTTGGCCGAGCGCTACGCCCCGTCATCGGTGGCTGCCCTGCCTCCAGAAGCGCGGGCCTCGCTATTGCGGCTGGTAGCGGCACATCAGAGCGCCATCGATGCGGCCGCACAACAGGCATCGACGATTTGGAAGCCATATGCCGAACTGGACGCGCACGCAGTCCGCGCCCGAGCGGACTGGCAGACCGCATCGCGGAGTGCCCTCGAAGCGGCGCAAACCTTTGACCACATCACCGCGCGCCTTTTGGCCGCGGGCGGCGACGATAATCTCAGCTCCGTAGAAGCCCTGCTTCAACTTCAGGAGAATTACCGGCGGTTGCGATGAAACTCTCACTCCTTCTCCTGGCGCCCGCCGTACTTTGCGCTCAGAACGCGACCCTTTCGGGCCTCGTGAAAGACGCCGCGCAGGGCGCCATTCCCGAAGCCAGCCTGATTGTCTCGCAGGCGGAGGCAGGTGTCGAACGGACGGCGAAATCGAATATCTCCGGGCTGTACGGAATCACGGCGCTGCCACCAGGACACTACCGGATCACGGTAGAAGCACCCGGCTTCCAGCCCAAGTCGCTCGAGAACATCGAACTGCAGCCGGACCAGAACGCCAGGCTCGACTTCACCCTGGAAGGCGCCGCCGCGGAGATCCGCGGATCAGTCACGGATGCGCATGGCGGCGAAGCGCTCGCGGGCACTCAGATCCAACTCGCCGGGACCCCGTATCGTGTCGCCTCAGATGCCACCGGGCATTTCCGCATGACAGGTATACCTGCCGGCGAATACGTGCTCAACGTCTCTACGGTGGGCTATCACATGGAGAGGCACGTGGTGCGTCTCTCGGCTGGTGGCAGTACCGACGTGAGTGTCGTGCTGACACCCGATACGCTGCGGCAGTCGGAAACCGTAAACGCGCAGACCGATCCCTTCGAGAGTTCGCACGGCGACAGCCCCGACGTCATCAAACTGGCCGGCACCGACGCCAAGAATCTGGGCAGCGTGCTCGCCGACGACCCTCTGCGCGCGGTCCAGGCACTTCCCGGCGTCACGTCGAATCGCGATGTGGAAGCGCGCTTCTCATTGCGTGGCGCCGGATTCGACCGCATCGGCCTCTACCTGGACGGAGTCCTGCTGCACGAGCCGTTTCACGTGCCGAACAACACCGAGGAAGACGGATCCGTCACAGCGTTCAATCCCGACATGGTGGAGGAAATGGAACTGCACAAGGGCGCCTTCCCGGTGCGTTTCGAGGACCGCACGGTGGGCATCCTCGACGTGGAGACTCGCGACGGCACACGCAATGCGATGCATTTCCAGGGCAGCGCCAGTGCGAGTTTGGCCGGCGGGCTGGCGGAGGGACCATTCGGTGGTTCGGCGCAAGCGAAACCGAAGGGCTCGTGGCTGGTGGCGGTGCGCAAAAGCTATCTGCAATACATTTTGCACGAGCTTTCGTCCAGTTCGAGCAACATTCCCGTGTTCAACATGGAAGACGTGCAGGCGCGATTCACCTATGATCTCTCGGCAAAAACGACCCTGACTTTTTCCATGCTGGAAAGCTACTCCGGCCTCAACCAGTCCAATCGCACCAATCCGAACGTGAACACCGTTCTGCTCGGGCACTACCACTACTCGTTGGCGAATCTCGCCTGGAAATACGCGCCCACTTCGCGGCTTCTCTTCGTGAGCCATCTGGCGTGGATGCGCGAGAAGGGTGACGACACGGGGCGATCCGCCGCTCCCTTGGCTGGCGGCTACTACGGCGAGTGGGTGTCGAACTCGACGGCCACATGGTCATGGGGCAAAGGTTCGCCCCTCGAAGCGGGATTTTCACTGCGAAAGATCCGCAGTGACGAATTCACAAACCAGTATCCAACCTCCGCCGGTCTTCCGCTTTTGATCGATCATTCCGACGGTACTGCGCTGCGTCTGGGAGGATACGTTCAGCAGTCGTGGAACATTTGGGCTGGGCGGTTGCGGTTAACCGCCGGTGCCCGCTGGGACCATGACTCGATCGACAATGTCTCGGTGGTGTCTCCGCAGTTCGCGGCGTCGCTGGGCTTGACGAAGGCCACGCGCCTGCAACTGGGCTGGAGCCAGGACGCGCAGTACCCGGAGGTCTCCGTGTTTCTCTCCCCCTTCGGGAACCGCGGCCTGCTGCCCGAGCGGTCGCAACACGCGGTGGTGGCGCTGGAGCGGCGCATCGGGCAACGCACCCGTTTGCGCGCCGAATTCTACGACCGGGAAGACCGGCACTTGCTGTCGCAGCCGTTGCTGGATCCGCGGATTCTGAACGGCTTCCTCTTCCTCCCTCCTACCGATCCGCTCTATTACAACTCGCTGCGAGGCCATTCGCGCGGCTTCGAGATCTTCCTGCAACGCAGCAGCGCCAATCGCTTTTCGGGCTGGATCTCCTACGCCTACGGCCATGACACCATGCACGATGCCGCGGTCCCTCCCGCGCCCGCCATCCAGTTCCCTTCCGACTTCGATCAGCGTCACACGATCAACAACTACGGCAGCGTCCGCGTGCGTCCCACTGTGAATCTGAGTCTCCGCGTCACCTACGGCAGCGGATTCCCCATCCCGGGGTTCACCACGCGGCTGCCTGACGGATACTACGTCCTGTCTTCTGAGCGCAATACGCTGCGGCTTCCCGCCTATCAGCGCACCGACCTCCGACTGAACAAATCGTGGATGCACGACAAGTGGAAATTCACGCTTTACGGAGAGGCTATCAATCTGACCAATCACAGCAACTACTTCTTTCAGAACTCCAGCTACAATACGCAGACAGGTCTGGTATCGCCGAATTTCTCGCGAACGTTTCCGTTCCTGCCTTCGGTGGGCATGATGGTGGAGTGGTAAAAATGCGCGCCTGGTGGATTCTGCCGATCCTATGCCTCGCGAGTTGTGCCCCAATGCGGCATTCCGGGCGTTGTTCAGGATGCATGAGCGGGACGCCGCGGCCCTCCGCAGCGGATGAGGAAGAGGACGAAGGGCGTCACGAAGCAGTCGCTTTCATTCGGGGGAAGCGCTGGCAGGGGCCCGGCGAATTGCCAGCGGCCCGCTACCGGGCGGCGCAACGCGCGCGGCAGGCGCCTCACGATACCGTTGCACTCGGCACGTGGCAACCGCTCGGACCCGCCAACGTGGGCGCGCGGACCAAGGCGCTGGTATTCGATCCTTCGAATGCCAACATCCTCTACGCCGTGACATCTCTGGGCGGCGTCTGGAAGACCACGGACGCAGGCCAGAATTGGACGCCGCTCACCGACTCCTTGCCCACGCTCGCCATGAACACCTTGGCCATCCACCCTTCCGATCCGAACACGCTTTACGCCGGGTCTGGCGAAGTGATCCCGGGTGCGGGGATTTTCAAGACCAGCGATGGCGGCCAGACCTGGACTCAACTTGCGGGCACCACCAACTTCGCGAACGTCTACAGCCTGGCAATCAGCCCGGGGCAACCCGCCACAATCTACGCCGGAACCGATAGCGGCCTGTGGTATAGCCTCGATGCCGGCGCCACCTGGACCAACAGCCTCCAGGCCGCCGGCGGCTGCTACTCCGTCGCGGTCAGCGGCAGGCAACCCACCGATGTCGTCTTCGCGTCTTGCAGCCAATCGGGTGGGAATCCGTTCGCGTACTTCCACACGGAGAATGAGATTCCGACGCCGAGCGTATACGCCGTCTATCGAACAGAAGATGCGACCTCAAGCAATTGGGAAATCGTGGTCTCGGATCCGAACATGGGTCCTGCCGTACTCGCCGTGGCGCCGAGCGCCCCCAACACAGTTTACGCCCTCGCACTCAATATCGACCCTTCGAGTCCCTTTTTCGAAGCTCTGCTTGGACTGTATGCGTCCGACGCCGCGGGCGCGTCCGGCACGTGGCAGGAGCGGGCCGATGTGTCGGATCCCAATAGCATGACGTCGAACATTCTGAGCTACCGTGCGCAATCGGCGCCGTGCACTTACGGTCCCGGCGGCGCCGGTCTGCATGGCGGCCAAGGCGCGTGGAACCTCTCGCTGGCAGTGGACCCGACGGATTCGCAGACGCTCTTCACCGCAGGATATTTCATCTCGCGCTCGCAGGATGGCGGCCGGACCTTCGCGGCCGTCGCCACCACGGCAAACCTCCTTTCGCATGTGGATCATCACGGATTCGCCTTCCCTCCGGGTTACAATGCCCGAACCAATCAAACGCTCTTCGCGATCAACGACGGCGGCGTCTATCGTACCGACATCGCGCGGACGCAGTCGGAATTCACGCTGTGCTCGCAGCCGTTTTATTTACTCACCGGCGGCGCGACCAACAATGGGCTCCAGATCAACCAGTTTTACGGCGGTTCCGTGACTGCGGGCGGCGGCGTATACATCGGCGGTACGCAGGACACCGTCACGCTGATGGCATCCGCCGCGAATCCATCCACCTGGACGCCGGTTCTCAACGGCGATGGCGGGCTGACAGCGTTCGATCCGCTGGACGCTAACACGATCTATTACGAGTATCAGCATCGAGGCTTTTCGAAATCGACGGACGGCGGCAGCAGCGCCGGTCCGGCGACCAACGGCATCACGGATGACGCCAGCGCGTTCCCGTTTCTTACGATCTTCGCGCTAGATCCCACGAACTCACGCACTCTCTATCTGGGCGTGAATCGACTGTGGCGCAGTGTGGATGGCGCACAATCGTGGCTCTCGGCAAGCCCCGACACGGGCGCCAACGTCACGGCGATCACGGTGAATCCGGCGAACACGGGCCAGGTGCTTTATGGCGATGTCACGGGCGCGATCTACAACGGCACGCCCGGAACCGCCGGCAGCGATGGCACGTGGAGCAGCAGCCAGCCGCGCGCCGGTTACGTCTCGCATTTCGCGTTCGACCCGACCCAAGCGGGATTAGTGTACGCGACGTACGCCACTTTCCGGCAACAGGCAGCGGATTCGCAGGTTTATGTGTCGGCTGACGGAGGTTCTACGTGGCAGGCGCTAGGCGGCACGAGCCTACCCGACATTCCCGTGCATACGCTGGTGATCGATCCCGATGCCTCTTCGACGCTGTACATCGGCACCGACATCGGCGTGCTGGTGAGCTTCGATTCCGGAAAGACGTGGGCGCCCGACACCTCGTTTCTTTCCGTGGTGGTCGAAACTCTGCAGATCGACAAGAACGGCGCCGCGAAATATCTTTACGCCTTCACGTTCGGCCGCGGCCTGTGGCGCGTCAATCTGACGCCTGGCGTGGCCGAGTGCGCGTACACCGTCTCGCCCTCGTCATTCAACATCGATGGAAACAGCGGTCAGGTCTATGCGGTGAGCGTGGACACGACGCCGGGGTGCGCGTGGGCGGCGACGGCGGTCCAGAGCCCTCCATTCAACGTGCGAATCCAGAGTCCCGCGTCGGGCAACGGACCCGGCACCCTCTACTTCACGGCATCCGCCAACTACTCGGGGGCGGCGCGCACTCTGCAGTTCAGCGTGCAGGACCAGGTGATCTCGATTCAGCAATCGGCCGCGAGCGCCGCGGGCACGGGTTTCGACGAACTGCCGGGCGCGTCGGTGATCCTGTCACTGCCGTACCTGCGGACGGGCCGCTACACCACACTCACGGCCAATCGCACGGACCCGGTGCACTCCTGTACGGGTTCGGCGGATGTGAGCACCGTGTGGTTCGCTTACCGCGCAACGGCAAACCAACGGATCGACGTGACGCAATCGACGGGAGGCAGCGCCGCCGTGGTGGCGGTGTATGCCGTTCAGAATGGAGCAGTGCGCGGGGAGATCGGTTGTGCCACCAACAGCGGTAATGTCAGCCAGAATCCGTCGGTACAGTTTGACGCGGTCGCCGGCAATTCCTACGTGATCGAATTGGCGGGCGTGGGAGCGGCGCTTTTTACCGTCACACTCAACGTCCAGGTGCTGCCGACGATTACCATCACTGCGGGGAGTACGACCCTGGCACCAGGCGAATCGATGCAGTTCGCGGCCTCAGTCGCTGGAACACCGAACACGGCGGTGCGATGGTCCGCGGTTTATGGCACCATCGACGCCAACGGCAACTACATGGCACCGGCCAAACTGGACGCAGGGACGGCGTTGGTGGACACCATCACCGCGACCAGTTTCGCTGATTCCAATGCGACGGCGACCGCGTCGGTCACTGTACAAATGTAGCGCGCCAGCCTGCAGTGTCAGAATCGTTTGCACGGCAGCGTTGGTGGACACGAAAAGCATCGAGGTGCGTCTCGACGCGCCAAACAGGAGTGTTCTTGGGCTTGCTTCGCCGTCATGGATTCCGATGAAACCAGCGCGTTCGCCAACGGATAGGCTCGGCCGCGGCGACACGCCGCGAACCCCCAAGCCCCAGCCCCTAACCCCCAACCCCTGACCCCAACCCCTGCTTTCAAGCGTGTTTGCGCCACGCCTCCAAATCCAGGCATCCATCAGCTTCGTAATAATATACTCACGGGGAAATCTATGAAGCCGATCGCCGTCATTCTGTTTCCGCTTGGACTGGCACTGGCGCAGCATCATCAGGCGCCGCCGCCAGAGAAACCGGTCACGCTTTACCATGGCCTGGGCGCATGGAAACATCCCATCGCCACCAAGAGCGCGGAAGCGCAGCAGTATTTCGACCAGGGCTTGAACCTGCTCTACGGATTCAACCGGTACGAAGCGCTGCGCTCCTTCCGCAAGGCGTCCGAATTGGATCCGTCAGCGGCAATGACTTTTTGGGGCATGGCGGCGTCGCTCGCGCCCTACATCAATATGGACGGCGATCCGACCTACGATCCGAAGGCCTCGTGTGCCGCAGTGGAGGCCGGACTGAAGTTGAGCGCCGCGCCGCCGCACGAGCGCGCCTATCTGGAGGCCGCCGCCACACGATGTCCAGAGGAGAAGCCGCAAGTCTATATCGATGCGATGCGCGCGCTTTCCACCAGGTATCCAGACGACCTGGACGCCGCGACACTTTACGCTGAGGCCCTCATGATCCCGGTGCGGTGGCGATGGTACTCGTCAGACGGCGTGCCGGCCCCGGGGGTTGCGGATGCCGAGCGCGTCCTCGAAGGTGTTCTGCGGCGCTGGCCCGAGCATCCCGGCGCGAACCACTTCTACATCCATGCGGTGGAGTCGTCGCGGACTCCCGAACGGGCGATTCCGAGCGCTCAACGGCTCATGGGCGTGGTTCCCGAGGCCGGCCACATGGTACACATGCCGGGTCATATCTGGCTGGCGGTGGGGGATTGGGAGATGGCGGCGGCGGTGAACGAGCGCGCGGCGGAGGTGGACCGGCAATACTTCGAAGCCACCAACGTGACCGCCGGCTCCTACGGCATGTACTATGCGCACAATCTGCACTTCATCGCGTACGCGCGCTGGATGCAGGGCCGCGGCGCCGACGGGATTCGCGCCGCGAACGACCTGGCCTGGATGCTCACACCGATGGCGGAGTCGATGCCGGAGATGGTGGATTCATTCTTTGCGATTACGTATTTCGGACGCATCCGCTTCGGGTCGTGGGAGCCTCTGCTGCAACTGACGGCGCCCAATCCCAAGATGCCGCTCTCGACTGCGATCTACCGCTTCGCGCGCGGCATGGCTCTGGCGGGCAGCGGCGATCGCGCGGGGGCGCAGCGCGAGCAGGCGACGTTCGAATCGCTGCGTGCCAAGATTCCGGCGGACGCGATGTGGAGCGTGAATAAGGCCGCGCCGGTTCTCGAAGTGGCGTCGGAAGTGCTGGCCGGGCGGATTGCGGCTTCGGCTGCCGAGTCATTGCCGCATTGGCAGCATGCCGTGGCTCTCCAGGACGCGCTCGTCTACGATGAGCCGCCGGCCTGGTATTACCCGGTCCGAGAGTCATTGGGTGGCGCGCTGCTGCGTGCGGGAAAGGCTGCGGACGCGGAGGTAGTCTTTCGCGAAGGACTCAGGCGCTCGCCGCGCAACGGCAGGATGCTGTTCGGTTTGATGAAGAGTCTGGAGGAGCAGAAGAAGACGGAAGCGGCCGAGTGGGTGCGCAAGGAGTTCGAAGCGAATTGGGCGAAGGCGGATATCAAACTGACGATCGACGTCCTCTAGGGCAGGCAGTAGAGACACGGCGGCTGTAATGCCGAGGGGAACAGTCAGGCGTTGTGTGCGGCGGACTGCCGGAGAATGTCCTGGGCCCCGAGGATATTGGTCCCTGAACCTGCCACCCGGATATAACATTTACAAGTGCCGCGCCCCGGCATCCGCCGCGTGTTCGATCACACCGCCGGTGATTTCCAAACCCGCCAACAGGTTTGATGGTAGGATACCTACTATGGCGGCGCAACTGCACGGCACGCTTGACATGATCATTCTGCGCACGCTGCTGCGCGGTCCGGCGCATGGACACGGCATCACGGTGCTGATCCAGCAGGTGTCGGAGGACGCTCTGCGGGTGGATCACGGCTCTCTGTACCCGGCACTACATCGATTGGAGAAGCGCGGCTGGATCGCGTCGAAATGGGAGGATACGGACCGCGGGAGGCAGATGCGCTTTTACCGCCTGACGAAGGCGGGACACAAGCAACTCGCACTGGAAGAATCCAACTGGCACGAATTGGTGCAGGCCATCGGTCGAATCCTGCGGCCGGCGGAGGAATGAGATGTGGAATTGGGTGAGGCGCCGGTGGAGCCGCGCAGATCGGGAGACCAGCCGCGAGATTCAGGCACACATCCAGTGGGAGGCGGAAGATCTGGTGCGCGACGGAGTGCCGCTTGCGGAGGCTCGCGAGAGGGCGCGCCGGGCGTTCGGCAATACCGATCGAGTCGGGGAGGAGTGTCGCGAAATGTCCACACGAACTGCCGTGGAAGCATGGGCGCAAGACGTGAGCTATGCGGCGAGGGTGTTGTGGCGGAGCCGCGGATTCGCAGCGGCGGCGATTGCCACCCTCGCATTGGGAATCGGGGCGAACACCGCCATCTTCAGCGTGGTGTACGCGGTGCTTTTGAAGCCGCTGCCGTATGCCGAGCCCGGCCGAATCGGGGCCGTCCACATCGAGATCCCGCAGTTTCCGGGTGCCGCGGGAAGCATGGGGGAACGCCCCCGCGACTATCGCGAGTGGCAGAAGCGCACAACCGCATTCTCCGACCTGGCGATCTTCACCGCGGCGACGCCCGACCTCACCGGGCAAGGCGAGCCGGAGCGCCTGGGCGGATTGCGTGTCTCGCCGAACCTGTTCCCGCTGCTCGGCGTACGCATGCAAATCGGCAGAGGATTTCGCGAGGGAGAAGATGTTCCGGGTGCAGACGGGCTAGTGATCCTGAGCCACGAATTCTGGATGCGGCGGTTCGCGGGTGATGCCTCGATTCTGGACCGTCGGTTGGAGTTGGACGGGCGCCCGTTTCTGGTGGCGGGGATTCTTCCGGCCGACTTTGTGTTCGTCACCGGGAAGCAGTTTCATCCCGCCCTTCCGTTGCCTGCGCGCATCGACGTGTGGCTGCCAGCGGCGTTTTCGAAAGCGGAACTGGAGAAGAAGCCCAATTTCGATTACGGCGTGATCGGCCGCCTGAAGCCGGGAGTGAGCATGGCGGAAGCGGCGCAGCAGTTGGACGCGGTCTCGGTGCATTTCGGCCACGAGGAGTGGCCCACGCTGAACATGGATCTGCACACGAAACTGGTCCCGTTGCCGGAAGTGTTCACGGGCAATGTGCGGCCGGGTCTGGTCCTGCTGCTGGGCGCGGTGGGGCTGTTGCTGTTGATTGCCTGCGTCAATCTGGCGAATCTGGTGATGGCACGGATGACCGGGAGGCGGAAGGAGTTCGCCACCCGGGCAGCGTTGGGAGCACGCCGCGGACGGCTCGCGAGGCAGTTGCTAACCGAGAGTCTGCTGCTGGCAATTCTCGGTGCCGCGGCGGGGGCGGTATTGGCATATTGGGGCACGCGGCTGGCGGTGAGATTGGGGCCGAGCGATCTGCCGCTCCTCGAGCGAGTGAGCCTGAACGCGCCGGTGCTCTGGTTTACTACCGCGATCGCGCTGTTGACGGGGATAGGATTCGGGCTGCTGCCGGCGGTGGAAATGGCGCGGCTCGATCCGGCTGAGGATTTGAAGGAGGGCGCGCGCGGATTCACGGAAGGTCCCCGATCTGGCCGGCTGCGGCGCGTGCTGGTCACGTTGGAAGCCGCCTTGAGCACGTCATTGCTGGCTGCGGCGGGGCTGTTGCTGCACAGTTTTCTGAATGTCACGAACGTGGATAAAGGATTTTCGGTGGAGCGCGTATTGTCGGCGGATCTGGTTTTGCCGCAAAGGACATATCAGACGGCCGAACAGCGCATCGGATTCTACCGGGAAGTGATTCGGCGCATTCAGTCGCTCGCAGGCGTGGAGTCGGTGGGCGCGGTGACGGACCTCCCCTTGACCAACGAATCGCGCACCAAGCTGATCGAACTGGAGAGCGATGTGACGGTGTCGCTGGACCGGCCTTCGGCGGCGTGGCGGCATGCGACTCCGGACTACTTCCGCGCCATGGGAATTCCGCTGCTGGCGGGACGGGCTTTCCGCGAGTTGGAACCTGCGCCGGTCGCGATTATCAGCCAAAGTCTGGCGAAGGCTCTCTGGCCGTTGGAACCCGCGGAGAGCGCTGTAGGGAAAGGCATTCGGGAAGGCAGCCCGCGAGGTCCGCTGATCCGGATCGCCGGCGTGGCCGCGGATGTCCGCACGGTGTCGCTGGAATCGAAGCCGATGCCCCAGATGTATCGGCCTTACGTGCAAGGGGCGGAGTCGGACATGAGTGTGGTGGTGCGGACGGCGCAGGATCCGCAGATGCTGGCCCGCGCGGTACGCGGGGAAATTCGTTCGTTGGACGCCGGCTTGCCTGTCCCGGCGATGCGGACGATGCGCGAGCTGGTATCGGGTTCGGTATCGCAGCGTCGATTTCAGATGGTGCTGATCGTGGCGTTTGCGGCGCTGGCACTGCTGCTGGCGGTGGTCGGGATCTACGGCGTGGTGAGCTACTCGGTTCTGCTGCGGACGCGCGAGATCGGGCTGCGCATGGCATTGGGCGCGCAGCAGGCGAATGTCGTCCGGTCGGTGTTGAAGGAGGGGCTCACGCCGGTGGCGGCAGGCCTGGTGATCGGACTGGTGGGCGCGACGGCAGCAGCGCGGGCACTGAAGAGCCTGCTGTTCCAGATCGGGCCGATGGACCCGCTGGCGATCGGAGCAGTGGCGGTGGTGCTCCTGCTGGCCGCGACGGCGGCGTGTTATGTGCCGGCGAGGTGGGCATCACGGCTGGATCCTACGGAGGCGTTGCGGCACGAGTGAACGTGGGGCGGCTAATGGCGGCGGAGGGCTTCATGCTGCTCGCGGAGAACGCGGGGGTCGTCCATGCGGGGGCTGCCGGGTGCGGGATCGAGTGGGTCTTTGGCTTTTTCCGGATCGAAGAGGGCGCGGTCCACGGGCAAGGCATCGTATGGCGTGAAGTCGGACTGCGCGCTGAAGCAATCGCTTAAGTCGGCCGCTGCGGCATCGAACAAATTGAGAGGCGGCAGGTTCAACATCCGAAAAATCGTTTTGAGCAGTCCCGGAAAACTGGAATTCGCATGTGAGACGTAATTCTTGCGCGCGTAGGGGCCGAGCGCCAGCATCACCGTGCGGTGTGAGTCGACGTGATCCACGCCGCCTTGCGCGTCGTCTTCGGTGACGAAGATCGCCATCTCGCGCCACCACGGCGTGTGCGACAGGTACTCGACGATGCGTCCCAGTGCAACGTCATTGTCTGCCACGTAGGAGGCGTTGTAGGGATAGCCATCCGCGGGGCGGGCACGCGTCATGTGATCCTGCGGCAGGTGAATGAACACGAACTGCGGAAAGGGCGCGTGGCCTTTCACATATCGGCGATCCACGTCCGCCAGGAACTGGCTGACGCGATATTGGTCCGGGATGTTCATGTTGAACTGCGGGTAGTCGCGGGCCGTATTGCGATAAAGGGGGTCGGGCATGGGGACGTTAGTGAGAAGACGGGCGCCCGTCGATTTCTCACCGGGGCCCTCCTCCACACCCGCGAGTTCGAAGCCTTCGCCATAATTGCGGAAGCTGATGCCGTGGCGCTCCAGGTGATGCCAGATGCTACCTGCTTCCAGCAGCTCCTCGGGATGGACCGACGAATCCGACCCGGCGTACAGGAGACGTCCCGGAGCGGTAGTGGGAAAGCGAAATTCTTTCCCGCCGGCGTAGGACGCCATGAGAGAGGACTCCGTCCACGCGTTGGGATACGAACCGACGAGCCAATGATGCCCGTCGACGCTGACTTCGGAATCGGCGTAGAAGTTGTCGCTGATGGCGAAGCGTGCGGCCAATGCATGGTGGTTAGGCGTGACGTTGATGCCGCTGAGGGTCGCGCCATTCGGATTCGCGCGGCGATCAGGTGCGACGGTGGCGGAATGTCCGAAACGGGCGAGGGCGGGCATGCCGTTCACAGGCCCGTTGGCGGCCTGCTCGATGTCGCCGAAGACCTCATCGTAGGTGCGGTTCTCTTTGACGATCAGCACGACGTGGCGAATTCCGGCTGGCGGCGCTGCACTCGAACTCGTGTGAGCAGACGGAACGAACCCGTTGTTCTGCCGGACGCGCGCGGTGAGAGCGGGCAGTTCTCCCAGGCCGGGAAGCGGGAAGATCGAGATCGACCCGCGCCGCAAGGTACCCTGAAAGCTGGATTCGCCGGGCGGCGGGGCGTCATTCGGCCCGGTTCCGTGGCCCTTCGCGTTGACTGCGTAGACCACTCCATCCCGCACCGCAGCTCGCGTGGGGAACCAGCCGGCGGGGAGATGACCGACGAGCCGCATTTCGCGCGGATCGACGCTGGTGTCGATCACGCCGATGGCATTGATGCCGGCCTCCGCCACCAGAAGCATCTTGGATGCGGCGTCGTAAGTGAGACCGATTGGCAGCACGCCACGCAAGTTATCGAGCTCTGGAATTCGGATCGGAATCGTGGTGCGAATCCGATTGGTGTGTTCCTCGATGACGGTGATCGAGTCGTTATGCCCGTTGGAAACGAAGACGTACCCGCCGCCGGCTGCAACCCCAGATGGACTGCTGCCCCCTGCCGTGGTTCCGCCGAATGGCAATCCTGTGCGGATCAAGCCCTCCAGGCGTGGCGCAGAGGGGTTCGCCAGGTCGACGACGGCAAGCGAATTCGACTCCTTTACGTTGGGATCGCCGAGTCCCGGAATTTGCACTGGACCGCGCGCGGTCTCACGGCGTACGCCTCGTCGCGATTCCATGGAAGGGAATCCGAATGCCGGAAAGGGCAGGCCGGTTTCCACCGGGTGTTTCGGGTCGGCACCCGGCACGGCTTTGTACTCGAACATGCCGATGTTGGTGACATAGGCTTTGCGGCCATGGTCAGAGAGAGCGAGGGCGAAGGGCAGACGGCCCAGACGCAGCGAGGAAAGAATCCGCTTGCGGGCGACGTCAATGGCCACCAGCCGGAAGTTTGACTGATCGACGACGTAGAGAATTTGGTGCTCACGGTCGAGCGCCAGGTCCCCCGTGTAGCTGTCGTCGAAGCCGCCTTGGTTCAGATTCAGGTTGTATTTCTTCGTGCCGGTGCGAGGATCGATGACGCGCACGCGGCCGATATCACCTTCGGAGAGAAACAGCTCGTCTTCGCCATGGAAGGCAAGACCCATGAAGACGGCGTGCCAGTCGTCATCTTCCGGCTCGGCGGCCTCCGCGCCTCTTCGCTTGGGCGGCGCTACGGAATGGCGAACGCTCCAGCCATTCGAATCCTTCTCGAGAGTGGTGAGAGAGAATTTGTCGGGACCGCCGTTGATGGAGATGACCTGATTCCCACTGGGACTGATAGCGATCCCGAAAGGGCCGGGACCGGTGGTGTACTGCCGGCCCAAAGGGGTGACGATCCGGCCACCAGGCAGAATCGTCTCATTGCTCGAAAGAGGTCCGGCGGGGCGGGAGCCGGCAGGCACCGAGAACTCCGCGGCAAATGCTCCAAAAGTGAGCGCACCAACGCCCAACAGAGCGTTATGCAGCAACCGCCGTTTGCGCGTGGACACCTAGTCCCGTTTTACCACGCCGATGTCCGTCACGAAGCCAGGAGTACCGCTGCCGGGCGAGCTGCCATTCACTACCGGAGTGATGTACCCGGAGTTACCGGAGTTGCCAAAACCGCTGGGAGCTCCATTCATGTTCGTAACTGGCGTGCCGATCTGCGAGCCGCCCATCGACCCCATCGCGGAAGCCGGTGTACCACCTGATCCCCCACCCAATGGATTCGGCACGTTCTTCACCTTGGTGGGATCGAAAACGAATTCCCACTCCTTGTAGTTCGAGCGATCGTTGTAGATCTTAATGCTGGCTGCGTCCGCATTGCTGGCGAAACCCGCGATTCCTCCGCCCATAGTCACACCATTCGCCGCGGTGGGCATCCCGCCAGGACGGGGCTGGGTCAGAATCTGCTGGATCATCTGCTGCGCCTGGTTTGCGCCCTGAAGCTGGCTGTTGATCACGCTCCCGGGCTGCTGAAACCCAGGCGCCCCGCCATTAGCGCCCGGAGTAATCGGGTAAGGCGAAACTCCTCCGGTCTGTGAGTTGACCGGCTGACCGGGAAAACCTCCGGTCTGTCCGCCCGGAAAAGGTGTGATGGGCATGGGATACTGCCCTTGCCCAGGAACCTGCCCCGGCGTGTTGGGTGTGGGCACTTGTCCGGGCACTCCCGGAGGCACCTGTCCAGGCAACCCCGGGACTCCCGGCACTCCCGGAGGCAAAGTCACTCCAGCGACCGGCTCTCCGTTGACCATCCCGGGCTGCTGAATTCCAACCCCTGGCACAGAAGGCTGGCCCGTCGCGGAAGAAGGATTGTTGGGATCGGGTGGTTGGGTGTCGCTGCCACCGGGCGGCATCTGCGGCATGTTGTCGCTGGACCGTTTGCGGTTGGCTAAGGTCGCTCCGATGGTTCCGGCGTTCCCTGCGTTCTGTCCCGAATTATAGTCGCCGCCCTCGGTGGAAGCGCCCCATTGGAAGGTGCTACCGCTGGTGCCACTGGTGCCGCCGTTATTGCTGGTGTTGCCGTTGGGATTGTTGGGGTCGTTGCTGGGCGGCTTGGTGATCACGGAATCGGTGAGCATTCCGTTCTGAATGTGGATAATGCGCCATTCTTTGGACCCGGTCATCGGATCTGCGAAGCGTTTGCGTAGAAAGCGCTGGTTGTTGAGGCTTTCGAGTTCCTCGATTTTGCCTGGCCATCGCTTGTTCTGCTTCATGAACATGTAGATGGCGCGCTTGTACTCCTCGCCGCGAGTGATGAGCATCTGCTCCCGGGTTCGCTGTGCGTCGAAAGCCAGGCGCGGCACTTCCATGTAGAGCATGATGGCGACGATCGCCGCCATCAAAAACACCAGCAGCATGGCAAAACCTGCCTCGCCGTGATGACGCCGCTTCCTCATTCCGCCCCTCGCTCTCTCTTCCATGTTAACTCTGACCATCGGCAGGAGGTGTCAGCGGAACGCTTTGACTGCGTTTCGTCTGTAGATCTTCCATATCGACCGAAGTCGCCTGAATCTTCTTTACCAGGTAGCGCTTTTGGATCAACTCCCCTTCCTTCGCGATAAAGATGTCTTCGCCGTCCATGAAGTAAGCGACCTTCGGCCCGTCGTTCCGCACAATCGAGAATCCGTAGAACTTGAGCTGGACGGGCAGCACCGGTGTTACCGGCGGCGGTGGATCGGGAACGCGGTCTGGCGGCTTGCGCGGACCGATCACCGGCCTCACGATGGGACTGACCCCTGCCAGTTGCTGCGTGGGCGGCGGTGGCGGTGCGCCCATTTGAAAGAGATTCCGTGACCCGCCTGCCAGTTCCACGGCTTGCACCTTCGCCAGGAGGTCGATGCGAATGGTGGGGTCGACTTTCGTCGGATCGATACGGTCCTCAGGTCGTTTGGTGTGCAGCGGGGGATTGAACTCCTCGCTTCGCCGCTGCACGGTGGAAGCTGGCTTGCGCGCAGGCGTATCGGAGTTTACCGGTGTAATCGTGGGGATTGCGCCAGGCGTCGTCGTCGAAGCAACGCTTCTGGCGGGCGCGTCCGGAATGTTGGGGCCCGCCAGCACGTTGCTGTAGAACTCGTACAGGCAGACCACTCCCAGCACGCACAGAAGTCCGACGCCCACGTTGTACGGTAGACCGAAAACTTTTCTCTTGTCGCCGCTGTCGGTGCTCATATTGCCGCTCCCGGAGCATCTTTGATGTACGCTAAAAACTTCAAGGTGACGTTCAACGATTGGCCGTTCTGCGCTTGCGGCGCCGCTGCCTGCATGCTGTCGATGATCAGGAATTTCGGCGACCTGTCGATCAGGTTGATGAACTTCATGAAGTTCGCATAGGTCCCGTCGAAGCCCACCGTGACGCTCAACTTGACGAACGTGTCGCTCCCCTCGATCGCCTGGCGGTCCGCCGTCATTTGACCCATTTTGATTCCCGCAGCGGTGGAGGTGTCGTTGATTTCGGTCAGGATGGTAGCGGCGGCACTCTGCACATCCATGAAGTACTTGTCCAGAAACTGATCGCCTTCGGTGCGGGCGGTTTGCACCTTTTCCACCATTTGGCGGCTCCGGGCAACGCGCTCCTGCAACTGGGTGAGTTGTGCCGAGAGGCGCTCCCGGTCCTGTCGAAGGTCGTCCGCCGACCCGCCGAAGGGTTTGAAGGCAACTACCGCAGCCACCAGATTTCCAATCAGCAGCAGTCCGATGATCACCCGCATCACCACGCGGGGGTCGGTGATTCCGCCGCCCAATTTCAGGCCGCCGAGATTAAAGTTTTTGGGCATATTCCACACTCACTCGGCATTTGTAAAACGGGTCCGCCTGGGTGGGCGGCGACAGCACCTTCACATCGGAATAAGAGAACAGCTTGTTCTCGTGCAGCGCTTTGAACAGGCCGATTACCGCAGGGTTGTCACCCGCGCCGACCGTCATATCGAGAGAAACTTTCTCGTCGCTATTCACGGACGGGCGGATCTGGATGATCCGCACATTATACGGCACCACCTTTTCCAGGTCGGCGAAAATGCGCGTCCAACTGACCCCTTTCCGGATCAGCAGGGCATTCAGGAAAACGCTCTGTTCCAGCACTTCGGCGTTCTGCGGCTTGCGCAGAACGGCGTCCAATTGATTTTGCTGTGCATTGACGCGCTGGATTTGAGAGTTCAGACGATCGATATCGTGATGGAGATCGGCAAGCTGGCTCTTATCCGCCCGGGACAGGTTGATCAGGAGGGCCAGGGTGACGCACAACAGCACGCTCACCGCGATGGAGGCCACCAGCATCGCCCGATCTCTTCGGAACGGCTGGCTCGCCAGATTGATTGGAATCCTCATAGGTGCAACTCAGTTATTCTTTGCGATCGACCGGAGATAGCCCAGCAGACCGGCATTATTTTCACCCGGCGTCGCCAGGGGCGAACGCAACAGGTCCACTTCCACGCCTAATTCTTCCTGAAAGCGGCGCTGGGCCTCATCGGCACGCGCACCAAATCCGCATAGGATGAGGTGCTCGGCACGGCCGCCCAGATTATCCTCCACGTATACAAAGGTCGGCAGAAGCACTGCGGACACATCGGCCAGGTCTGTGGAAGGAAGTTCCAGACAGCGGGCCAATTTCAACGAATTCTTCTGCCGCACGAGCACGGTGAGCACGTGGCCGGTGAGTTTGGCGATCACATGCAGGCCGGCGTCGGGAGCCAGTTCCAGAGCCGCCACGGAAGAAGTCGTCACCAGCCCGGGTATCATGCCGATGGCGCGAAATGGCGCTTCATAGCGTGACACGATCTCGAGCGGGGCCATGGCGACCACCACGTCCACGCGCTTGTTTGCTGCGGGCTGCGCCCAGTAGCTCAAGGCTGCGGAGTCCACGTCGAACGGCACGCTGCGTTTCAAGCGGAATCGCACCAGCGCAGCCTGATCCTTGGCGTCCGCCGGAAAGTTGTCGAAATCCAGGACGGAGAGGCGCGCGCTGAAGTCGGGCAGGATGAGGGTCACATCGCGCCGCCGGCGAGCGGCTTGGGTACTCGCCAGCGCCTGCACAGCATGCGTAAACTCGTCCTGGTCGATGACATTCTCCTTGATGGGAGAAACCGTGAGCGTACCCGCCTTGAGGGGGTGCCATTCCAATTCGGCTTTGGCCCCGATTCGCGCCGCGGCGATGCCCGCCTCGGAGATTTCGAACGCCATGCTCGGTGGGGGATCGCGCAAGATGGACTGGAGTTTATCGAACATGGCGGTTCCTCTGGGGTGCAGGGGTCAGCGCGGAGGAAGACTGAATCGAGGGGTCGCGGGGGACGCCGGGAAAGTCTCGACATGAGTGTCGAGACGGCAAACAGGAGTGTTTGCGCCACATCTCCGCGTCTCTGCTGTGAAGGGATTTGATGTTAGCCCTCAATGAACGTCACCTTATTGATCTCGCGGAGCGTCGTGATGCCTGCACGCATCTTGGCCACCGCGGACTCCCGCAGGAACGTCATGCCGTCTTCCTTGGCGGCGCGCTTAATCTCAGTCGTCGGACGCTTGTCCAGGATCAGTTCGCGAATCTTGTCCGTCAAGTCCAGCAATTCATGGATCGCGGAGCGGCCGCGGAATCCGGTGCCGCCGCATTCGAAACATCCGGTACCCTCCATCAAGGGCACATCCCGCCACTCGTCCGGATTGAGACCGGCTTCGATCAGTGCCGAGTCGGGATACTTCACCTCGCGCTTGCAGTGGTCGCAGATCACACGCACCAACCGCTGCGCCAGAATGCAATTCAGCGCGGAAACGAAGTTGTACGCTTCTACGCCCATATTGAGGAAGCGGCCCAGCACGTCGAGCACGTTATTGGCGTGCACCGTGGTGAACACCAGGTGTCCGGTGAGCGCCGAGTTGATGGCGATCTGCGCAGTCTCCTGGTCGCGGATTTCGCCCACCATGATTTTGTCGGGATCGTGACGCAGAATCGAACGCAACCCGCGCGCAAAGGTCAATCCTTTTTTGTCGTTGACGGGGATCTGCGTGATTCCTTTGACCTGGTATTCGACGGGGTCTTCGATGGTGATGATCTTGTCTTCGTCGTTCTTGATCTCGCTCAACGCTGCGTAGAGCGTCGTGGTCTTGCCCGAGCCGGTGGGGCCCGTCACCAGCACCATGCCGTAGGGCTCCTGGATGTAGCGGCGGAACTTCACCAGGTCGGAATCCGAAAAGCCCACCACGTCGAGCGAGAGCTTGGCGAACTTCTCGCTCATCGATTCTTTATCGAGTACGCGGAGCACGGCATCTTCACCATGGACCGTGGGCATGATGGACACGCGGAAATCGATCAGCCGGTTCTTATACCGCACGCGGAAACGGCCATCCTGCGGGACGCGCTTTTCCGCGATATCCAGTTCGGACATGACCTTGATGCGCGAAATGATAGTCGACTGCCAGTCCTTCGCGATCGGCGGCATGGCGTAGTGGAGCACGCCGTCGATGCGATACTTGATGGCCACTTCCTGGTCGCGCGACTCGATATGAATATCGCTCGCCCGCCGCTCGAGCGCATTGAAGATCGTGGTGTCCACCAGCTTGATGACCGGAGCGATGTCCGTATCGGTGGAGGTGAGCTTGTCGATCGAGAGCGTCTCGTCCTGGTCGCCGTCCTCAGCCACCACGTCGAGTGTGAATCCCTCGGTGACTTCTTCGAGCACGCGCTGCGACTGCTCGGTCTTCTTCAGCAGTTCGGCGATCTGGGTGAGGGTCGCGACTTTGATCCGCAGCTTGCGATTGAGCAGCAGCGTCAGCTCATCGATCAGATTGAGATTGCGCGGGTCGGAAAGAGCGATATCCAGCGTTCCGTTGCGCGCCTGCATGGGCACGAAGTTGTAGCGGAACATCAGGTCGACGGGAATGGACCGGAAGAGGTCATGGTCGATCGAGGCCTCGCGCAAGTCGACAAACTCGCACCGATACCGTGCCGCCATGGCCCGCGCCTGTTCTGCATCCGCCGAAGGATCCGCCAACCTGACCTTATCAATCGTCGCCATAATTAAAACTCAGACCTGCATTCACCGCGGAGGCGCGAAGACGCGAAGGTTAACGCGGAGGAAGAAAATCGGATAGGGGTTTCGCTGGCGCCTTCGGACGTCCACAACTCGGCAACGAATTCCATTCTCTTTTCTCCGCGTTGATCTCTGTGCCTCCGCGTCTCCGCGGTGAATCCTTCTTTTCTACCCATGAATCGTGTCCGCCAGCGAGAAGTTCGGAAATTTCGTCGCCATAATTAAAACTCAGACCTGCATTCACCGCGGAGGCGCGGAGAC
>Ga0209060_10000148_pt1 | contig 173873 bp, 153 predicted proteins | sample Coa_R1_8_FD_187155 | JGI IMG/M metagenome (GOLD analysis project Ga0209060, IMG submission 187155) | Surface soil microbial communities from Centralia Pennsylvania, which are recovering from an underground coalmine fire - Coalmine... | ecosystem: Environmental > Terrestrial > Soil >...
CGCGGCTTTAGGCTGCACGCGATTCGGTCCAGGCCGCGCGTCACGCGAACGGGAGGAGCGGGCGTTACCCGATCATCGTTCGCGCCTAAGCCAAGCACCTGGCACCCCGACCGTAATGTCGAGGGGGGTCGATACCCGGACCGCCCGGGAGCGGAGTGTGTCGCTCCGCCCGCAGGAACCGCACTCGCTCCGCCTGAAAGAGCACCCTCGCGACAGGCATCCCTCAGGAGCGAGCGGCGCGCCTAAGACGCCATCGCCGAATGTTTGTCAAGCTTGGCGCGGGAACCGTTGATTCTACGGCATTTTTTATTTCGGCTTGGAGCCGCGCACGCGAACAATCGACACCCACTCGGGCTTTTGATTCTCCAGGCCCGTAGCCTGGATGAGCGCAGCCAATACGCGGGATCAAACTGATAGCCCTTGTTGCCCCTCCCGGATATTGCTTCGCTCATCGAGCGACGTTCGCTTAGAGCAATCATATCGCTGAATGGCACGCGCATCGGCGGGGCTGAAACAGCCCCGCCGTAGAATATTTGATCCGCTAGCCCGAAATTTGGGGCAGAGGATCACCAAGCGCATATCGCATGTCAGCCTTGGAGACCGTGCGCCGCGCAAGATAGGCATTCCATGCTTTGATGATGAGTGCGTTCCGAACGTTCTCATGTACCCGGTTATTGGCCTTCGCGGCTTCCGCCTGCAAAGCCAATTGAAGAGCCTTGGTAGGAGCGCGGACCTTTTTGACGCGGCCGGTATCCCATTCCTCAAAGAACGCATCTGCCTTTTCGGCGTCGCGTTCGGCAAAGAGGTAATGGAGAGCTGCAAGGGGACCAACTGGATGGCCGAACCTCCTAACCCTCAGAGCGTGTCGAATTGAGTGCTCGATACGGTCTCCATCGAACCTCTCTCGATGGGCGCTGTATAATTCCTCGTTGGAAAATTGTGCGCCGCGGTTCGTCGGGTTGTCGCTAGTCAAGATCAAGAGCCATCGAACCGCGGCGGCTGCATGGTTGGGGTGCGGGATTTTTGCGATGTGGAATACATCCGCTCCCGTCCGATTCTTGCCGATGTCCATACGGTCGAACAAGTTGCTATCGATCCCGAACACGACATGCGACAAGAAAGTCTTGTTAGCACGCACGCTGGCCGCCAAGCGGTTCTGCCCATCTTTTAAAAAACCATCATTGCCGAATTTGATCGTGTCGCCAGTAAGGCCCCAACCTTCCGTCATATCGGCAGCGTATTTTTTAATCTTTGCTGGTTTTTGTTTACGGTTGCCTCGATTGAGTTTAGTAAGGACGTACTCAGCAAGTTTCGGCGACCACTCAACCACACGGCTGTTTGTCGGAGGCCGTGCGATCAGTTCGTTTAGAGTTTCGATTTGCTGTTGGAGCGCCATAGATGCTTTGATCTTGCGCTCAACTTTGCCCGCATCGCCAGATGCGGCGCGAATGTTCGCGACGTTACTCATTTGCAATATCCCTTCGATTGCGTTTTGTCCTGCGCCGCAACTTTCCTTTCGTCTCGCCGCGGCAATAAAATAAATAAGGTTATCGAACCGTAAAATCAAACCAAAATTCGAAATACCATGCAAGATATTGATTTTTCACAATATTATTTTCTGAAACGATATTTTCGATACCATTTTTGGATCAAAACATCCGAAAAAATACCCCCCTGCAGTGGCGGCAGGCCTACGTAAATTATTTCCCCGGCGGCTTGGCCGCGAACTCCGAGCCGCGCACACAGAGCCGGCCGCGCGGGTCCTGCCAGAGCTTTTCGGTCGCGTGCAGGTGGCCGATGGCGCGGGCGATGGTGCGGAAATCGTAACTCGAGAATTTCTCCGCAACGTCGGTGTAATAGAGCGGCTCCTTGGCGATGCTTTCGAGAATCTTCGCCGCGACATCTTCCACAACGCGCTCATCGCCGGCTTCGCCGGCCGCGTCGCGCTTGCCGCCGACGTAGTCGTCGATCTTGGCGCTCTCGGCGTAGGCGTAGGTGATGCGCTCGTAATATTCGCGCGGGATGCTTTCCGGGATGGTGGCGTCGATGCCGACCTTGGCGCCGGTCGGCACCACGCCAAAACCCTGCGGCAGGCTCGGGTCGAGCGGTTTTGCCCGCGCGTTCGATACGATCATCACGTCGCGGTCGCCCTGCACGCGGGTGGCGATGGCCCATTCGACCTCGGCCGGATCGTTGACGTCGATATCGTCGTCGACCACGACGACGTGTTTCAGATCCATCACCGACAGCGCGGCAAGGAGCGCGTTCTTGCCTTCGCCCGGCTGCTTCTTGATCGAGATCACCGCGTGCCAGAACGCGCAGCCGCCGAGCGTGACGTTGATGTCCTTGACCTGCACGCCGGCGGTGCGCAGCGCCGAGCGGATCGCCGCATAGCGGGTCGGCGCCGCGAGCCAGGTGTTCTCCCACGGCATGTGCAGATTGTAGTAGATCGCGTCCTTGCGCATCGAGATCGCCTTGATGCGCACCAGCGGATTCCAGTGCAGTCCGCCCATCAGCCGGGTGAACTCGCCGAAGCGGCCTTCCGGAAACGTCCAGCCGGTCGGCAGCACTTCGGCCTCGAGCACGATCTCGGCATCGGCGATGTAGGGCATGTCGATGGTGGCGCACGGCGCCAGCTCGACCGGCGTGCCGCGAATGCCGCCGGCGATCGCCATCTCGTCGACGCCGAGCGGCGCGCGGTAGCCCGAGCCGGCGATCTCGACCGGGTGGGTGCCGATCGAGATCGAGATCGGCAGCGGCTCGTTGCGTTGGAGCGCGCGCTGCACGAACAGCCGCATGTTGTTGGGCGTGACCAGGTCGATGCCGGTCAGCGCCTTCTCCTTGACGATGAAGCGGTAGATGCCGGAATTCAATCCGAGCTCCGGATCGCGGGCGATGACGACGCCGGCGGTGATCATCGGCCCGCCGTCGTAGATCGACGACATCGGGATCGGCAGCCGGAACAGATCGACGTCCTCGCCGACCAGGGTCACCTCGCGGGTCGGCGAAGTTTTCACATGTTTCGGCGGAATCGGCTTGGCGATCGCCTGGGCGAGCTTCTGCTCGAGCTCGGCGAAATTCTCGCAGCCGAGCGACATCACGGCGCGCTCGCGCGAGCGGATGATGCCCGAGACGACCGGCATGTCGTAGCCGATGACGTTATGGAAATAGAGCGCGGTCTTGGCCTGATCGACCAGGGTGGCGATATGGCGGATGTCGACCGGCTGGTGCAGGTCGACCAGCTCGCCGACCTGGCGCAGGCGATCGAGGAATTGGCGGAAGTTTTCTTGCATCGATGTCTCACTCAGCTAATCAGCTGTTGGTATCATACTTCCGCTCGTCATACGCGGGCTTGACCCGCGCATCCATACTGATGTGAGGTCTTTTCAGGTCATCCGGCAAGCAAGGGATAAGCGCCGCCGCAGCATGGATTGCCGGGTCAAGCCCGGCAATGACGCGGGTGGGGCGCCGATACAGTGATGCAATGAAAGCACTGGTTCTCCGCCGCCACGGCACGCTCGACGATCTCGAAGTCATCGCCGATCACCCGACGCCCAAGGCGATCGAGGGCCACGTCGTCATCCGGGTGCGTGCCGCGTCGTTCAATTATCACGACGTGTTCACGGTGCGCGGCATGCCGGGCATCAAGGTGCCGCTGCCGGTGGTGATCGGGCTCGACATGGCCGGCGAAATCGCCGAAGTCGGCTCAGGCGTCGCCGGCTGGAAGCCGGGCGACCGCGTGCTGGTCAATCCGCTCAACAAGCGGAAGGGGCTGATGGGCGAGATGCTCGACGGCGGCATGGCCGAATATTGCCTGGTCGCCGCCGACCAGCTGGTCGCCATGCCGGACGGTGTCAGCTTCGAGGACGCCGCGGCGCTGCCGGTGGCTTACGGCACCGCGCACCGCATGCTGATCACGCACAAGACCGTCGAGGCCGGCGAGCGCGTGCTGGTGCTCGGCGCCGCCGGCGGCGTCGGCACCGGCTGCGTGATCTTGGCGAAACTCCTTGGCGCCGAGGTGATCGCCTGCGCATCGGGCGCCGAAAAACTCGAGCGGCTGAAAGCGATGGGCGCCGACCACGTGGTGAATTACCGCGACACCGACTGGTCGAAATGGGCGATCGAGAAATACGGCAAGCCGCAGCGCCGCTCGTACGACGGCGGCGTCGACGTGGTGGTCAATTTCACCGGCGGCGAGACTTGGCTGCCGTCGCTGCGCTGTCTTAAGCGCGGCGGCAAGCTGTTGGTGTGCGGCGCCACCGCCGGCTACGATCCCAAGGAGGATTTGCGCTACGTCTGGAGCTTCGAGCTGAAGATCATCGGCTCCAACAGCTTTTACGACGACAACCTCGCCGCGCTGATGCAGCTGATCAGCGCCGGCAAGATGAAGCCGGTGATCGACAAGGTCTTGCGACTCGAACAGGCGCGCGAAGGCCTGCGCCTGATCGAGAGCCGCGAGGTGATCGGCAAAGTCGTGGTGACGCCGTGACCTCACTTTGCTCGCGGACCGATCTGCTTCACCTCTCCCCGGAGGGGAGAGGTCGAGCGAGCGCAGCGAGCGAGGGTGAGGGGGTTCGGAAGGTGCAGAACTTTCTCAAGCTTCCGACCCCCCTCACCCCAACCCTCTCCCCTGCGGGGAGAGGGAGCCGCGCGGAGCAGACGTGATGGCCAACGATCTAACCCTCGACCAAGTGCAGGCGCTGATCACCCGCGCGCCGTTTCACCAATGGCTCGGCCTCACGGTGACCGCCCTGCACGACGACGGCATCGAACTCAAGGCGAAATGGCGCGAGGAATGGGTGGTCAATACCGAGCGCGGCTACACCCATGGCGGCGTGCTGGCAGCCTTGATCGACCTCGCCGCCGATTGGGCGATGGTGAAACAGACCGGCCGCGGCGTGCCGACCATCGACCTGCGCGTCGACTATCACCGGCCGGCGTTGCGGGGCGATCTGGTCGCGCGCGGCAAGGTGATCCGCAGCGGCAGCCAATTCGCCACCGCCGAGGCGCAGGTCTTCGACGCCGAGGGCAAGCTCCTGGCCAGCGGCCGCGGCACGTATTTCACGGCGCCGGCGAAGTGAACATACAAATTACCGCGTATCGTTTGTGCTTTTTGTCGATCAGAGAAAGCCGTCGATCGCAATGGCCAGCGTTTTCTTCGAAAGGATTGTTCTGTCAAGGGCGCGAAGCGCCGCCTTCGGCGGTCGGAGACCCTTGACAGAACCATCCTTTCGAAGTTTTGGACGGCCATCGCGATCGACGGCGGCACGCGACCACAGGCGAGCCGCACCCGTTGTCAATGCCTTACACACATGCCCAACTTCCAAAACCTCGGCGATCTGATCCCGCGCGACCGCAATCCCGATAAGATTGCCGTCATCGATCTCGGCGGCGAACACGCGCCGCGGCAATTCAGCTTCGCGCAGATCGACGCCATGGCGAACGGTGTGGCGCGCGCGCTGAGGAAGCGCGGCTTAAGTCGCGGCGACCGCGTCGCCATCCTCTCCGCCAACCGCGCCGAATATCTGGCGGCCTATTACGGCACCATGCGCGCCGGCCTTGTCGCGGTGCCGGTGAACTTCAAGTTTCCGCGCGAGACCATTCATTTCATCGTCGCCGACGCGGGCGCCAAGCTCATGTTCTGCGACGCTGCACGCGCGCCGGACTGTCCGGATGACGTCGCGCGTGTGACGTTCGGCGCCGCGTTCGATGCGTTTCTCGATCCGGGACCGTTCGAGGCCGTGGTGCCGGCGGCCAACGAGCCGGCGATGTTTCTCTACACCTCGGGCTCGACCGGCACGCCCAAGGGCGTCATGCTCTCGCACCAGAGCCACCTCTGGGTGGTGGGGACGCGGCTAGTCCCCGGTCTCGACCGCGACGTTTATCTGATCGCGGCGCCGCTCTATCACATGAACGCACTGGCGCTGGCCAAGCTCGCCTGTGCCGCCTACGCCACCATCGTGCTGCTGCCGCTATTCTCGGCGCGCGCCTATATCGAGGCGATCGAGCGCTATCGCTGCACCCGGCTCACCGCGGTGCCGCCGATGATCGCCATGATGCTGCGCGAGCGCGAACTTTTGGCGCGCACCGATCTCTCCAGCGTGCAATTCGTGCGCATGGGCTCGGCGCCGGTCAGCGCCGCGCTGATGGCGGCGTTGCACGCCGCGCTGCCGCGCGCCGCGGTGACCAACGCCTACGGCACCACCGAGGCCGGGCCGGTGGTGTTCGGGCCGCATCCCAAGGGCCTACCGCAGCCCGAAACGTCGGTCGGCTATCCGCATCCGCAAGTGCGCGTGCGGCTGGTCGACGGCAATAACCGCGACGCGGATCAAGGCATCTTGGAAATGAAATGCCCGGCGCTGATGCTCGGCTACCATAATCGGCCCGAAATCGCGCCGCCGATCACTCCGGACGGATTTTACATCACCGGCGACGTGTTTCGCCGCGACGCCGACGGTTTCTATTATTTCGTCGGCCGCACCGACGACATGTTCGTCTCCGGCGGCGAGAACATTTATCCGGCCGACGTCGAGCGCATGCTGGAGCGGCACCCCGACGTGGCGCAGGCGGCGGTGGTGCCGATCGATGACGAGATCAAGTGGCAAAAGCCGGTCGCGTTCGTGATCCTTAAAGCCGGCCGCGCGCTCGATGCCGACGCGGTCAAGCGCTTCGCGCTCGAGCATGCGCCGGCCTACCAGCATCCGCGCCACGTCTGGTTCGTCGATGAACTGCCGCTTGCCTCGACCAACAAGCTCGACCGCGCGGCGCTGGCGCGCATGGCGCGGCAGCGGCTCAGAACGGAGCACTAGACGCAGCTCATCTGTTCGTCATGGCCGGGCTCGTCCCGGCCATCCACGTCTTTGAGCTTCGCGAGTGCTTAAGACGTGGATGCCCGGCACGAGGCCGGGCATGACGGAAGAAATGATTGGGACGAAGTGATCCTACACCGCCGTCCGCGCGCCGAAAATCGCGGTGCCGACGCGCACGTGGGTGGCGCCGAAGGCGATGGCGATCTTGAAATCGGCGCTCATGCCCATCGAGAGCAGCGACAGGCCGTTGCGGCGGGCGATCTGCGCGGTCAGCGCGAAATGCGGCGCCGGCGCCTCGTCGAACGGCGGAATGCACATCAGGCCGGCGATCGGCAGGCCGTGACGCTCGCGGCAGGCGGCGATGAAGCCGTCGGCGTCCTGCGGCTTGACGCCGGCCTTCTGCGGCTCGGCGCCGGTATTGATCTCGACGAACAACGCGGGCCGGCGCGCCTGCCGCGCCATCTCCTTGGCGAGCGCGGCGGCAAGGCTGTCGCGGTCGAGCGAATGGATGGCGTCGAACAAGGCTACCGCGTCGCGCGCCTTGTTGGATTGCAGCGGTCCGACCAGATGCAGCGCGAGGCCGCTATGGCGCGCGAGCAGCGGCGGCCATTTGGCTTTCGCCTCCTGCACGCGATTTTCGCCGAACACGCGCTGACCAGCCGCGATCACCGGCTCGATCGCCTCGGTACCGAATGTTTTCGAAATGGCAACCAAGATCACACTCGCCGGATCGCGGCCGGCCTCGCGGCAGGCGGCGTCGATGTCGCGGCGCACTTCGGCGAGCCCGGCGGATCGATTCATGGTTTCCATCGCGTCAACGCTCCGCCGATTGCTTCAAATTGCGCACAACCGGCGAAGGGCATTTTTACCCATCTCGGCTAGGCTGCGAAACCGGGTCGAGGGTGTCGAATGCCGGACGGGGCCAAGTTCAGCAACAAGCCGGACTATGCGTGGCGCAGCGCGCCGCGCAAGCCGCCGCGCGGCGGCGAGCCGCTGCTGAGCATCCGCGCGCGCCTGATCGTGCTGGCACTGCTCGCTGTGGCGCCGCTGATGTTCGAGCGCATTCACGCCATCGAGGAGGCGCGCGGCGAACGCACGGCACGCGCCCACACTCAGGTCATCGAGCTTGCCCGGCGCGGCGCCGAAGCACAGCACGAGGTCATCCTGTCGGTGCGTGCGCTCTTGCAGATCGTGGCGCGGGTTTATGCGCGAACTCCATTCGATCCGGGCGAGTGCAATCAGTATCTGACGAGCCTCGCCGGCAATATTCCATGGATCCGGACGCTGTCGGTCGCCGGAACCGACGGCCGCATCCGCTGCTCGACCGGGGCACAGGCGATCGGTCTGAACGTCGGCGACCGGCTTCATTTTCAACGCGCGCTGCAATCCCGCGAATTTGCGCTCAGCGACTATGTGATCAGCCGGCTAAGTCAGCCGCCGACGATCATTGGCACGTTTCCCGCGGTCAAGGACGACGGCACGGTTGCCGGCGTCGTGCTCGCGTCGATCCATTTGGAATGGATCGGCGAACTCGCGACCAACGCGACGCAGCGCTCCGGCGCGTCGGTCCTGCTGGTCGACGGCAGCGGCACGCTGGCGGCGGCGTCGGCCAATCTGGAAAGTGCCGTCGGCAAGCGCTTTGCCGACACCGCGCTGGTGCGCGACATGCTCGCGCATGACGAAGGTACGCTGAACACCGCGGGAATCGACGGCGTCGAGCGCATTTTCGCCTATGTGCGGGTGCCGTGGACCAATGCGCGGCTCGCGGTCGGGCTCGACCAGAATGCCGTGCAGGCCGGCATCAACCGCGACATCGGCATCGGCTACCTGCAGCTGGCGCTGATCGCCGCACTCGTGCTCATGGTGGTCTGGTTCGGCGGCGAGCAGCTGATCGTGCGGCCGATCCGCTCGCTGGTGCGCACGGTGGCGCGGTTCGGCCGCGGCGATCTTCAGGTGCGCGCCCATGAGGAACGCTGGGTGGCCGAATTCGAGCCGCTCGCCGCCGCCTTCGACGACATGGCCGACAAGCTCGCCAGCCGCGAGGAAGAGCTGCGCATCGCCAACCAGCACCTCGAAGAATTGGCGAGCCTCGACGGCCTGACCGGGCTCGCCAACCGCCGCGGGTTTGACCGCGAGTTAAGGCATGCGTGGGAGCACGCCGCCGAGCGGCGCCAGCCGTTGGCGCTGATGATGATCGATATCGATCATTTCAAGCTGTACAACGACCGCTACGGCCACGTCGCCGGCGACACCTGCCTGCGCGCGGTCGGCGAGACGCTGTCGCTGGTCACGCTCGAAGAGGCGGTGCTGGTGGCGCGTTACGGCGGCGAGGAGTTCGCGCTGCTGTTGCCCGGGCTGGAGCTGACGCGCGCCGTGGCGCTCGCCGAAGAGGCGCGCAAGGCGATCGAGGACCTGATGATCAACCACGCCGAATCGCCGAGCGGCCTGGTGACCATCAGCATCGGCGTCGAGGCTCTTGTGCCGGAAAAAGGCCGCCCCGCCGCCGAGCTGGTCGAGGCCGCCGATACCGCGCTCTACGCCGCCAAGCGCGGCGGCCGCAACGCCGTCGTGGCGCACGCCCCGCTGCTGTTCAGCATGGCGTCTTAGAGGGCGCCCCCTACTCGTTGATTCTGACTCGTCATGGCCGGGCTCGTCCCGGCCATCCACGTGTTTGGCCTAGCCGAGAGCTAAAGACGTGGATGCCCGGCACAAGGCCGGGCATGACGAGTCAGAGTGTTCCGCGGCTGTGCTTATTTCTTCCGCACGACACGCTCGCGCTTGCCCGGCCCCGCGCGCTTGCGCTTCTTCTTCGGCGGCGCCCAGATCATGGCTTCGAGCTTCATGCCGTCCGGATCGGCAAAATACACCGCGTAATAATTGCGGCCGTAATATTCGCCGGGCGGATCGAGCACCGTCACGCCGTTCTGTTCCAGGAAAGCGCCGAGCGCATCGACGTCGTTGCGGCTCGCAACCTCGAACGCGTAATGATGAAAGCCGATGTCGCCCTTGCGGTATTTGCGTTTTTGGCCCTGCGCATCGGCGGCGGCGATCCAGAACAGGGTCTTGCCGTTGCTCCAGCCGGCCATGTCGGCGTAGTCGTATTTGCGGGTAAAGCCGAGAAAGCCGAGCAGCTTGTCGTAGAACGCCTTGGAGCGGGCGAAATCGCCGACGCTCAATACCAGATGGTCGATGCCGACGACGCGAGGCATGGATGTCTCCGATTGCAACCCGGATGGAGCGCAAGCGAAATCCGGGAGCTCAATCCCGGATTTGCGCGCCGCTCCATCCGGGCTACGATACAAAACCGAGCGACAGAGAGTAACGCCGTGCCCAAAACCTTGTTCGACAAAATCTGGGAGTTTCACCGGGTCGGCGCGCGCGCCGATGGCCGCGAGCTGATCTATATCGACCGCCACGTGCTGCATGAGCTGCACGCGCATCACGGCTTTACGCATCTGGAGAAGCAGCAGCGGCCGGTGCATCGGCCGGATCTGACATTTGCAGTGCAGGACCATACGGTCGCGACCAAACCCGGCCGCGACGACGACACCAATCCGTCCGGCACCGCGTTTCTCAAGGCGATGCGCGAGGGCACGCGGCGCAACGGCATAAAACTGTTCGACCTCGGCGATCCCGAACAGGGCATTTCGCACGTCGTGGCGCCGGAGCTCGGCATCGTGCTGCCGGGCGCGACGCATGCGGTGCCGGATAGCCACGCCAGCACGGTCGGCGGACTCGGCGCGCTGGCGTTCGGCTGCGGCACCAGCGAAATGACGCATATCCTGGCGACGCAGGTTATGGCGCTCAAGCGGCCGAAGCGGCTGCGCGCGCAACTCGACGGCCGGCTTCCCCCGCATGTCAGCGCCAAGGACGTGGCGCTGCGCTTGATTGCCGAACTCGGCGTCGGCGGCGCGCGCGGCTACGCGGTCGAATATGCCGGCAGCGCGATTGCCGCCATGCCGATCGAGCAGCGCATGACGCTGTGCAATCTCAACATCGAGATGGGCGGCCGTTCGGGTTTCGTCGCGCCGGACGACAAAACCTTCGCCTGGCTGGCCGGCCGGCCCTATGCGCCGCAAGGCGCTCTGTGGGACGAGGCGCTGGCCTATTGGCGGACGCTGGCGAGCGACGACGATGCGGCGTTCGATCGCGACGTCGCGCTCGATTGCAGCGCGCTCGAGCCGCAAATCTCCTGGGGCACCGATCCAAGCCAGGTGGTCGGCATTTTGGGCCGGGTGCCCGATCCGGCCGACATCGATCCAAGCCGCCGTGCCGCCGCCGAAAGCGCGTTCGCCTATATGGGACTGGCGCCCGGAACCGCGCTGGCCGGCTTGCCGATCGACCGCGTCTTCATCGGCTCGTGCACCAACAGCCGCTTGCCCGACCTTGAAGTCGCCGCCGCCATCGTGCGCGGCCGGCGCGTCGCCGCGGGCGTCACCGCGATGGTGGTGCCGGGATCGAGCAGCGTCAAACGCGAGGCCGAGGCGGCCGGCCTCGACCGCGTGTTCCGCGACGCCGGCTTTTTCTGGGGCGAATCCGGCTGCTCGATGTGCGCCGGCGGCAACGGCGACCGTGGCGCGCCGGGCGAGCGCTGCGTCTCGACCACCAACCGCAATTTCGAAAACCGCCAGGGGCCGAAAGTGCGCACCCACCTGGCCTCGCCGGCGACCGCGGCCGCGAGCGCCATCGCCGGCCGCATCGCCGATGTGCGGCAAGTGCTGGCGGGAGCCGCGTGATGCAGCCGTTCATCCGCCATACCGCGATCGCCGCGCCGCTGCTGATAGACGACATGAACACCGACCAGATCGCGCCGGTGCTGCACGGCCGCGGCCTGAAGGAGGATTATCGCGCCATGCTGTTTCACCGCGCGCGGCGCCGCGATGACGGCAGCGAGAACCCGGACTTCGTGCTTAACAAGCCGCAATTCCGCAATGCCGGCATTCTGGTGACCGGAAACAATTTCGGCGCCGGCTCGTCGCGCGAAAACGCGGTGTGGAGCATGCTGGCCAATGACATCCGCGTCATCGTGGCGCGCAGCTTTGCCGACATTTATCGCGAAAATTGTCTGCAGAACGGCTTGCTGCCGGTGGTGCTCGCGCCCGACCAAGCCGATGCGTTTACGGCGCGGGTGATCGCCGCCGACGGCGCGGCGCCGTTCACCGTCGATCTCGAAACCCAGCGCATCAGCGGGCCCGGCGGCGGCGACATCGCCTTCGAGATTGCGGCCGCCGACCGCATGCGGCTCCTCGAAGGCCTCGATGACATCGGGCTCACGCTCAAGCACATGGCCGAGATCGCAAGCTGGGAGCAGCGCGCCGCGGCGGCGCAGCCCTGGCTGCAGACCGCGCGCGATCGGCGCGCATGATTGAACTTCTATGCGCTCCACGAACGCACGCTCACCTCCCCTATGGTTTACTCTCGGGGAGGAGGCAACTTCGGCGACGATGCGCCGCGTCGCGGGCGCCGTCACTGACATAGCTCTGTCATTGCAAGTCAAAAATCTTCCGATGCAGGCGCATTGGTTCATTCTTGATTCTTTACTTCTTGCGAACCGCGCCAACCGCGAAGGAATGCATGCCAACGCACTGGCTCTCACTAGGCAATGCGTTGAAGCAATATCTGTAATTGAATTAGGTCTCTGCGGACACAAAGATTCGGAAGCGCTCCTAATGAAGTGGGAGGCTGACGAACTAACGCCCGGTGCGTTGCGGAAATGGCTGAGTGAAAATGTATGGCCCATCTATGGTTCTGGACTGTGGTCCGAACCCTGGGCAGAATTCATGAGCAAATTCGCGCGGGCCATTCAACCATATGCCCATTATTGCTCGCAATTAGCTAAGTGGCAGTTGCGCCTTCATGGAGAACTCAAATCCGAAAGCACCCCAACGCTTCTGATTGAATATTCTCCGCATGCATATGACCCACAAAAGGCGACGAGAATCACGCTATTCCATGCAATTATCACCTTCGCTTTGGCGCGAGTTTGGATAACCCAGACAAGGCAAAAAGATGCAGAATTCGCATCACTGATAAATCGTTTGCGGATTGCACTTGGTCAGTCGAAATACCTTGATGGACATCAAACCGATTGGGATCAGCAATTCTGGGCCTTTATATGGTCGCGCCAAGATGGCACCATCCTGGAGTGAGTTAAGTGGAGGCAGTGATGAACGCTCGCAAAAAATTCCGCGCCATCATGGCCGGCAAAAAACTCGTCCTGATGCCCGGCGCCTACGACGCGCTGTCGGCGCGCATCATCGAGGCCGAAGGTTTTGAGGCGATCTGCGCCGGCGGCTATGCGGCGATCGGCTCGATGCTGGCGCAGCCCGACATGGGCCAGTCCAACATGCGCGATTACGCGGACCATTACGCGCGCATCGCCGCCGCGGTGGAGATCCCGGTCTATGTCGATGCCGACACCGGATTTGGCGGCGTCAACAACGTGCGGCAGATGGTGCGCGCCTTCGAGGCCGCCGGCGTCGCCGGCGTGTTCATCAGCGACCAGGTGTTTCCGAACCGCTGCGGCTACCTGCCGGGCAAGCAGGTGATTTCAACCGAGCAGATGCTGGCCAAGCTCAAGGCGGCGCTCGACGCGCGGCGCGATCCGGATTTCTTCATCGCCGGCCGCACCGATGCGGCCGGGGTCGAAGGCATCAACGCCGCGATCGCGCGCTGCCAATTGTTCATGGAAGCCGGCGCCGACATGGCGAAGCCGATGGGCGTCGATACGATCGACGAGATCAAGCGGGCGCTGCGCGAAATCGGCGGCCCGCACATGGCGACGCTGTCGCAGGCGGCCGGGCTCAAGCGCCGCAGCCTCGAAGAGCTCGAAGCCGCCGGCGTGGTGGCCGCGACCTTCCCATCGATCGCGCTGTTTGCCGCCGCGCACGCGGTGCGCAACGTGCTGCGCATCCTCAAGCGCGAGAACTCGCTGACCGCGACGTTCGATCACCTGTTGCCGCTCGACGATTATTACGAGCTGGTCGGATTGAAGGCGATGCTGACGCGCGAGGAAGCCTACGACAAAAGCGCCGCCGCGCTGGTGCAAAAGCGCGCGGCCGAATAGGCGCACTTGAAATGGTTCTGCGGACGATATTCCGTGCGATCATCACGCTCGTGCTGGTGCTCGGCGCCGGCGCACCTGGCGCAAGCGCAGCGGATTTTTATCAGGGCAAGGACGTTCGACTGATTGCCGGCTTTCCGCCCGGCAACGACTACGATCTCGGCGCGCGGCTGCTGGCCAAATATCTGTCCAGGTACATTGCGGGCAAGCCGACCATCATCGTGCAGAACATGCCGCAGGCGGCGAGCGTCGCCGCGGCCAATTATCTCTACGCCCAGGCGCCGCGCGACGGCACCGTGATCGGCTCGTTCTCGCGCAACATCGTCAACGATGCGCTGACCGGCGAGTCGCACGTCACCGCCGATCCGCGGCGCTTCATCTGGCTCGGCGCCACCTCGCACCCGGCGCGCGTCTGCGTGCGGTCGGCGACCGCGCCGGTGAAGACGCCGGCCGACTTGTTCACGCATGAGTTCATCGTCGGCGCCGCCGGCGCCACCTCGTCGCTCGCCATCCTGCCGACCGTGCTCAACAAGGTGCTCGGAACCAAATTTCGCATCGTCGAGGGCTATCAGGGCATGGGCGACGCCATCCTGGCGGTGCAGCGCGGCGAGACGCAGGGTGTATGCGCCTCGTATGCGCAGTTCCGCATCGTCGAGCAGCTGATCAGGGACGGCAAGCTCGTCTTTTTGCTGCGCGCCGAGGAGACGCCGATCCCCGACATTCCCGACGTGCCGTCGATCTTCGATTTCGCCAAGACCGACGAGCAGCGCCAGCTCATGCAGTTCGTGTTTTCCTCGACCGAATTCGGCCGGCCCTATGTGCTGCCGCCCGGCGTGCCGGCGGACCGCGTCGCGATCGTGCGCCAGGCGATGGCCGCGGCGGTGCGCGATCCGCAGCTCGTCGCCGAAGCCGCCGGCATGAAGCTCGACATGTCGTACACGCCGCCCGAGCGCCTGGAAGCGCTGGTGACAAAACTTTATCAGACGCCGCCCGCTCTTGTTGCGACCATCAAGGCGATCATGCCGAATGAGAAGTGATTATCGTGAGTCGCCGTCATTGCGAGGAGCCGCGAAGGGGCGACGAAGCAATCCAGAGTCGGCGCACCAGCCCCTGGATTGCTTCGCTTCGCTCGCAATGACGGATGACTGAAAACAAAAAAAGGGCCGGCACGCGTGCCGGCCCCTCCCCCATTTCAGCCTGCCTGTTTTCTTAGCCCTCGTCACCGCGGTCGCGATGCTCGGCAGGGCAAGTTTCTCCAATGCAGGATTCCCCCGTCCATGACGGCACGAACCATAGGCAGAGCATCTCCGGTCCTCTAGTGCTGAAAAGCCACAGTGGAGATGAAATCGCCGCGGCGGAAGTTCCATTGGCGGAGAGCCGATCGGCACGCGAAGGCGAGAGGGATTGACGGCGTTGGCGCGTGCCGTGCAGGTAGGGCGACGATGGGACTGCAGCGAGGGAACGGAACGGACGTGCAAACCCGCGGCCCGGCAGTGACGATCGCTTTTGTACTGGGCCTGGCGCTGTCGGGGTGCGCCGGAGCGCTGCCGTCCGCCGGCAGCCCGGCTGCGGTCTCGAACAACTCCGCCGCGCCTGCCGCCGCTCCGGCGCCTGACGACAATGCGCCGGCACCGGCCGCGGCGGCCGGCCCACAGCGCGATCTCTCGCCCGAAGAGAAGAAGATCATCATGGCCGCGGTCGCGCCGTCGCTGCGCGATGCCGGCGCGGCCAAATACCATTGGGCCAAATTTCCGGTGGCGTCGAACGAGTACTCGCCGAGCTACTGCGCCATTGTGGACGCCAAGAGCCCCTACCCCGCCTATAACGGCCGGCAGGCCTACATCGTCGAGGTCACGCTGGCCGGCGGCTACGTCACGTCGGCCACGATGGGCATGATCGCCGGCGGCAAGGATGCGGCGCTGGTTCGCACCATGTGCGAGAAGAACGGGCTCGATCCAAACAAAGCGAGCTGACGCGCGCTGCGCCAATGCACCGTCATTGCGAGGAGGCCGAAGGCCGACGAAGCAATCCAGAGTCGGTGCACCGGCCCCTGGATTGCTTCGCGTCGCTCGCAATGACGGGGTGTAATCACGGCATGGCGTACATGGCCCGCGCGTCGGCGGAAAACGCTTTGCGCGAATCCGGATCGAGATAGAACATGTGGCCGCCGCGATAGAGTTTGAGCGCGGTGCGGCCCTCGCCGTCCGCCGCTGGCGGCAGATGATTGAGCACGTAGCGCGACACCGAAAACGGCGTGACCATGTCGCTATAGCCGTTGGCGATCATCAGCCGAAACGACGGCGTGAGCGCCAATAGGACGCGCAAATCCTCGCTGATGCTCGGCTGACTGCGGCCCGAGCCCCACTTCCATTTGCCGGAAATATCGGAGGCGAGCAGGTTATAGGTCATCTCGGTCTTGAAGCCGAGCTCGTCGCGCGCGTAGGCGACGAAGGCGCTGCCATAGGACCGCACCAGCGCGTCGAGGATCGGATCGGGGCCGCGCGCCACCGCGGTTTCGGGATTCGGGTCGTCGGTCGCGAAGGTCGCATCGTAACGGCTGACGATCTTCTGTTCGTCGCGGTGCAAGCCTTTGACATAAGCGTCGTCGATGAAGCCGCGATGCCGCGCCACCACCTCCTGCGGCAATCCGGTGATGGCGGCGACGCGCGCATAAAACTTCTGCGCCGGGTCGCCCTGCAGCGGCGGGCCGGCCAATGCGGTGAGATAATCGGTCAGCGCGAAGTGCTCGGCCTCGGCCAGCGCCGCTGTGCTGAACGTGCCTTTGCGCTCGAGCTCGGCGGCGGCCAGCGACGGCAGCTGCAGCGCGGCGCCGAGCGCGAACCGCGTGCCGCCGAACTGAAACGCGCCTTCGAGCATCGGCGACACCATCAGAACGCCGTTGACCGAAATGCCCTGCTCACGTTGCAGCGCGCGCGCCACCTTGGCGGCGCGGAAACCGCCGTAGCTTTCGCCGAGGATGAATTTAGGCGAACTGACGCGGCTGTTCTTGGCGACATAGAGGGCGATCACTTTGGCCATCGAGCCGGCATCGGCATCGACGCCCCAGAAGGCCTCGGCGCCATCGGGCTTGGCCGCCCGACTCCAACCGGCGCCGACCGGATCGATGAGCACCAGATCTGTGTAGGCGAGCCAAGTGTCGGGATTGTCGACGAGACGAACGCTGGAGCCGTCACGCCCGCCGTTCCCGAATTCGGCGATGCGCGGGCCGACCATGCCGAGATTAAGAAATGCCGAGGCGGCGCCCGGCCCGCCGTTGAACACGAAGGTCACCGGCCGATCCGCCGACGCCGACGCCTTCGCCACGTAGGCGGTGTAAAACACCGCGGCGGAGCGCTCGCCGGATTGATCGAACAGCGAGAACGTGCCGGCGGTCGCGGTGTAGTCGAGCTTGCCGCTTGGCGTTGCGATGCTGTGCTGGGTGACGGAATCGGCGGGCATGAGCGACAGCACGCCGGGGCCGCTTTGGTTTGAGCGCGCCGGGCCGCCGCCCTGCTGGCCCTGCTCGGAACGGCGTTCGCCACCCCCGGCCGGCCGGCCGGAACGCTCCTGCGCATAAGGCGCCGAAGCCAGCCCGACCAACAGCGATGCGAGCAGAATGCGGACGCCAAAATCACGAAGAATACGGATCATGGGAAATCCTAAATGATGCGGGCGTTATGCCCGCGCCTTGGTGGTCGGCATTATTCCAGCTCGACGGCGCCTTCGATTTCGACCGACAAACCGATGCCGTCGATGATCAGCGTCGCCTTGGCGGGCAGCGTTTCGTTGCCCTTGAGCTTGCCGCCGCTGACGGCGCCGCGCACCGCCTGCTCGATCTCGCGCTGCGACGTGACGCCGACCTTTTTCAGAAATTTGCGCACGCTGACGTTCAGGGCCTCTTCGTTCATGATCGTCTCCTGAAAGTGCCGGAAAGATGGCCGTGTGCCATAATAGCGGACCGGCTGCGCCGGAACGACCTCATAGGTGATCACATATTTGCGCGAGCAAGCCGGTAGACAACGGCGTCAGGATCGGCAAAGTTTCGCCGCGTTCCCCTTGGCCTTGGAGGCACCAAGAAAAATGCCGTTTCCCCGTGCGTCGAAAGCCCTGGCGCGGTTCACCGTGCTCGACCTCACCCGCGTCCGGTCCGGCCCGACCTGCGTGCGCCAGCTCGGCGATTGGGGCGCCAACGTCATCAAGATCGAGACGCCGCCCGGGGTCGAAGAGCCAATGGGCGGCCCGCGCGAGGGCGGCGACTTTCAGAACCTGCACCGTAACAAGCGCAGCATGACCTTGAACCTGAAAGTCCCGCAAGGGCTGGCGGCGTTCAAGCGCATGGTCAAAAAGGCCGACGTGGTGGTGGAGAATTTCCGCCCCGACGTGAAGAAGCGGCTCGGCATCGATTACAAGACGCTGGAAAAGATCAATCCGCGCATCGTCTATGCCAGCATTTCCGGGTTCGGCCAGGACGGCCCCTACGCCAACCGGCCGGGCTTCGACCAGATCGCCCAAGGCATGGGCGGACTGATGTCGGTGACCGGCCTGCCCGGCCAGGGGCCGGTGCGGGTCGGCATCCCGATCGCCGACCTTTCCGCCGGGCTGCTGACGGCGCACGGCATTCTGGTCGCGCTTTTGGAGCGCGAAAAATCGAAGAAGGGCCAGCAGGTTTCGAGTTCGCTCCTGCAGGCGCAGATTTTCATGCTCGACTTTCAGGCGGCGCGCTATCTGGTGCAGGGCGAAGTGCCGGGGCAGGCCGGCAACAATCATCCGACCAGCATTCCGACCGGCGTATTCAAGACCAAGGACGGTCACATCAACATCGCCTCGGCCGGACAGACCATTTGGAAACGGTTTTGCCAGGCGGTCGGCGGTCAGGCAATGTTCGACAATCCCGATTACGCCACCGGTCCGTCGCGCTCGAAACACCGCGACAGGCTCAACGCCGAGATCGAGACTTATCTCACCGGCCGCACCAGCGCCGAATGGGTGGAGATCTTGAACAAAGCCGGCGTGCCGAGCGGGCCGATCTACCGTGTCGACGAGCTGTTTGCCGATCCGCAGGTAAAACATCTTGGCATCGCGCAGAGCGTGACCAAGAAGGACAAGAGCAAGATGCGGCTGGTCGGCCAGGGCGTGATGCTGTCGCGCACGCCGTCGCGGCTGGTAGCGCGGCCGCCCGAGCTCGGCGAACATACCGACGCGGTGCTCAAGGAATTCGGCTTCTCGGCGCGCGAGATCAAGAGACTGCACGAGGCGAAGGCGGTTTAGATCGTCATTGCCGGGCTTGACCCGGCAATCCATGCGGCCGCGACGCAGCATGGATGCGCGGGTCAAGCCCGCGCATGACGCGGTGAGAGAGGGCGAACAATGTCGCAAACCGACAAGATGCTGGCGCACAAGGACGGCGGCGTCGGCACCGTGATCTTCAACAATCCGGAGAAGCGCAATGCTGTGTCGCTCGACATGTGGGAAGCGACCAAGCGCATCCTCGACGACTTTGCCGCCGATCCGGCGATCCGCGTCGTGGTGCTGACCGGCGCCGGCGGCAAGGCATTCGTCTCCGGCGCCGATATTTCGCGCTTCGAAAAGGAGCGCGCCAATCTGGAAGCGGCGCGCGCCTACAGCGCCAAGTCGGAAGCCGCCTATGCGAGCATCGCCGACTTTCCCAAGCCGACCATCGCGATGATCCGGGGCTATTGCATCGGTGGCGGACTGGGCCTCGCCACCTGCTGCGACCTGCGCATCGCCTCGGACAATTCGCGCTTCGCCGTGCCGGCCGCCAGGCTCGGCATCGGCTATGGCTACGCGGGATTGAAGCGCCTGGTCGACATCGTCGGGCCGTCGTTCGCCAAGGAGATTTTCTATACCGCCCGCCAGTTCGACGCCCAGGAGGCGCTGGCCATGGGCCTGATCAATCGCGCGGTGCCTTCGGCCGAGCTGGAAAACGCGGTGAAGGCCATCACCGACATGATCTGCGCCAACGCACCGCTCACCATCAAGGCGGTGAAAGCGACGGTCGGCGAAATCCTCAAGGACGACTCAAAACGCAGCGTCGCGCGCACCATCGAGCTAGTCGAGGCCTGCTTTACCAGCCACGACTACAATGAAGGCCGCGCCGCCTTCATGGAAAAGCGCAAGCCGGTGTTTACCGGGACGTGAATTATTGCGATCGGCTTAGCGTCTCGCAAGCGCCGTTACCAACCAATGCATTCCCCGTCATGGCCGGGCTTGTCCCGGCCATCCACGTCTTGAACTTTGCCGGAGCGATCAAGACGAGCCAAGCGAGAGTAAGGAGGAACGAGGTGGACATCCATTTGATCGAATTCGTTGGTACATCAGATACGACCGTGGATGCCCGGCACAAGGCCGGGCATGACGATTCAGAGGCTGCTAATGGCGTTATCAGAGAAGGGTACCGTATAAATCGTTCCAATTAGGATTCATGGAGTGAATAAGCCGTACCTTCCACGCACGCGGCCAATGCTTGATCGTCTTTTCCCGCTGGATCGCGTAGCGGATATCGTCGAAGTACTCGGCATAAACGAGTTTCTTCAGACCGTAGCGCTTTGTAAATCCCTTTATAAGTCCCTCGCGATGCTCGAATGCACGCCGGGCTAAATTGCTTGTAACGCCGACATACAAAATGCCGTTGCGTCGATTGGTCATGAAATATACCCACCCACCCGTCATAGCGTGATTAAAGCAAGACGTGGATGGTCCGGACAAGTCCGTCCGTGACGGCTTTCTTTGACCTCGCGCCAATTCTGACTCGTCATGCCCGGCCTCGTGCCGGGCATCCACGTCTTCGGTCTGCAGGAGGCTTAAAGACGTGGATGGCCGGGACGAGCCCGGCCATGACGCTTGTTACGCGCAATGAAGTTTACGGAATCCGCTTCACCACCTTGGTGTCCAGCCCGAACACGCGGGCGGCGTTGGCGCCCAAAATGTTGCGCTTGGCCTTTTCGCTGAGGAACGGCAGGTCGTAGATCACGCCGGGCAGGTCGAAATCCCAGTGCGGGTAGTCGGACGACCACAGCAGCTGCGACTCGGCGTTGATCATCTTGAAGGTGGCTTCGAGGATCGACGGATCATCCGGCTTCTCCATCGGCTGCGACGAGTAATACATTTCGCGCATGTATTCGCTCGGCTTGCGCTTGAGCGACGGGCAGTCCGAGGTGCGCATCATGTAGGAGTGGTCGAGCCGCTGCATCAGCGCATAGGCCCAGGTCAGCCCGCTCTCGATCCACAGCACTTTCAGCTTGGGGAAGCGCTCGGACAGGCCGTTCACCACCCAGTTGGTCATGTGGATCATGTTGAACCACATGAAGCCGAGCGAATGCACCGAGATGAAGCGGTTGGTCATCTGCAGCGCGCGGTCTTCCCACGAATAGGCGGCGTGGAACGAGATCGGCTTGCCGATCTCTTCGAGCAGCGCGTAGGTCTTCATGTAGGCGTTGTCGTGCACCGGCTTGTAGCGCGGCGACGTCACCATGAAGCCGACCACGCCCTTCTTGTCGCCGAAATCCTTGACGGTCTTGTAGGCCGCATCCGGATCGTTGAACGGGATGTAGAGCATGGAGACGAGCCGCGGCTCGACGGCGAGGATGCGCTCGCACAGCCAGCGGTTATAGGCGCGGCACAGCGCCACCTCGATCTCGACCTGCGGATGCAGCCCGAGAAACAGCATCGGCGTCGGAAACATGCAGGCATAGTCGACGCCCATCGCGTCCATCCACTCCAAGGTCATGGCGATGTCGCGATGGCGGCCGTCGGCCGGCACTTTCTGCAGCCGGCGCAGGTTGGAGCGGGTGATGCGGCCGCCGAGATTCTGATTGCCGACCGACGAGTTGAGCATCGCCGAGCGCCCCGGCCGCAGCGACGAGTCGATGACGTCGTGGCGGATCACCGGGCTCTCGATGTACTGGAAGACTTCCTTGTAGGACTCGTTCTCGTAGTGATGCGCGTCGACGTCGACGATCAGGAAATCCTGAAAGTTGCGGGCGCGCGCCTGCGCGGCGGCGTGCTCGAGATGCTTGGCCGTCGAGTAATCGTCGAAATTGAGCTTGCGGACCTCGTTCGGCACCGTATCCATGCGCTGTCTCCTCTGTGTCATCAATCGTCATGGCCGGGCTTGTCCCGGCCATCCACGTCTTCGGCTCGCGCAAGACGTGGATGCCCGGCACGAGGCCGGGCATGACGAGTCAGCGTTTCAGGTGACGACGTAGATGTCGTCGCCGCGGCGCACGACCTGATATTTTTTCAATTTGAGCCGGTGGTCGCCGACGCAGCGGCCGGTGGTCAGCTCGTATTCGTAGCCATGCCACGGGCAGACGAAGTGCACCTCGTCGGAAAACGTCTGGCCCTGGTAGGTGCGGTCGGCGCCGATCAGATCGACCACCTTGTTGATCAGGATGCCCTCGCAGGCCGGACCGCCGGAATGGACGCAGTAATTGCTGTAGGCGTAATAGGCGCCGCCGTGATGGAACACGCCGATCTCGTCCTTACCGGCGACCACGATGCGCCGGTCGCCGTCCGGCAGATCGGCCGCCTTGGCCACGAACCATTCCGCCATTTCGCTCAGTTCCCCGCCGTGCCTGGCCTTATTTCGTTGCCGGACAGTATGACGCGGTGCGAGCGCCGCAGCAACAATCCGAACCCAAGGAACCACATATATGGTCGCATGACGCCGTCGATTCGCAACAGTGAGCAAAAGCTTCAAAAAGATGTTGAAACTCACGGCCGCCGTTGCGACCGACGGTCTTCTCTAATCGACGGCAACAACCTGGCAGAAATTATTTGCCGAACGCGCCTCGCCGCTAGCCATCCGGTGCAACCTGCCGTATGTTGTCGGAAAATATTCGGGAGGGACCGATGGCTGAGAGCGAAGCCAAGCCAAAACTGCTGCTGCCGGCGCTGCGGCCGTTCTACGACGCCGTCATTCCGTTATCGTGGTTCGTCATTCGCGCCGCGGTCGGCTGGAATTTTCTCGTGCACAGCTGGGGCAAGATTCTGTCGGGGCCGGCGCCGCGCGTGCTCAAGGCGTTCGTCGATCTCGGCTTCACGCCGCCCGAGTTCTGGTACTGGGCCGCCCTGGTGAACGAGGGACTTGCCGGCATCGCGCTTATCCTCGGTCTGTTCACGCGCTTCTTTGCCGCCGCGGTGGCGATCGAGATGCTGGTCATCACCGCGATCTACTGGAAGAGCGGCTTCTCCTGGCTGCAGCGCGGCTACGAGTACACGCTGCTGTGGGGCTGGATCTGCTTCGCCATTGCGTTGCGCGGCGGCGGGCCGTATTCGCTCGACCGCAAGATCGGCACCGAGCTTTAGCAATTTTGTCGGCCGACCGGTGTTTCTGATCGAAGAGACTTGAGGGAAGAGTGCGATGACAACGATGACCTCGGACAAAGCCGGCGCCGCGGAACCGCGGCCGATCATTCCGGCGCTGACGCCGTTCTACGGCTTCGCGCGCGACGCCTCCTATCCGCTGATCCGCGCCACCATCGGCGGCACGCTTCTGGTGCACGGCATCATCAAGCTGATGGGGCCGCCGATCGCGGTGTTCGCGCACAACAGCATGGCGCAGCGCGGCATCCATCCGGCCCTGCTGGTCGCCACCATCGTCTTCATCAACGAGACGATCGGCGCGGCCTGCGTCATCCTGGGCCTGTTCACCCGCTTTTTCGCCGCCTCGATCGCCATCGAGATGGCGGTCATCACGTTCCTGGTGTTCCTGCCGCACGGCTACGGCTGGACGCGGCCGAGCGGCGGCTTCGAATATCCGCTGCTCTGGGGCCTGTTGTTCTTCGCGGTGGCGCTGCGCGGCGGCGGCCCCTACTCGCTCGACCGCAAGATCGGCTGGGAACTGTAGCAGCAGGTCTCCACATCTGCGGCGGGCAGCCGGCAACACCCTTGTTTAGCGATAATCCGGCCGCTAAATACGGCCTCGCGACGACTTGCCGCTCAGACTTCTTTATCCGGAGAGGTGGCAGAGTGGTTGAATGCACCGCACTCGAAATGCGGCATACGGGCAACCGTATCGGGGGTTCGAATCCCTCCCTCTCCGCCAGTTTTTAGGTCCGCTCCACCAATTCGCGAGCGCGGCCACGCGTCCTAACGTTTGCCAAAACAAAAGCCGTGCTTCCTGGTCGCTCGCAAATCAAGATCATTGGCAGGTTGCTTTTGACGCATGTGCTAGCTAAGGTTCAGTGACCGAGTTGCTTTAAACTGCTTACGAGACGATGTCCCGGATCGCCATCATTGGGTTTCAGGGGCGATTTCCGGGGAATGCGAAGTCGTCATGTGAATTCTTCAGGCAACTTCTGGCAGCAGATTGCTTTTGCCGTGATGTGCCAGCGGATCGCTGGTCGAAAGCCCGGTATGTCACCGGCGATATGGCCGCAGGCAAGACGCCGGCCGGCCGCGGCTTCTTCCTTGACTATGACTATCGTGGTTTTGACCCGGACGTATTTGCCCTTGCCACCGACGAAATTGCCTTTCTGGATCCGCAGCAGCGGCTTGTTCTCGAAGTGGCCTGGGAAGCGCTGGAACAGGCGGCGATAGACCCTCACTCGCTTTCTGGACAGGCCGTCGGCGTCTATGTCGGCGGCTTCACGACGGATCATTTGCTGAATCAGTTTTCCGCGCAGGCGCGAAGTGCGCTGGGACGGTTCTCAGCCGCCGGCTCAACCCTGACGATGCTCGCGAACCGGCTGTCCTACGCGCTTGATTTGCGCGGCCCGAGCTTCACTGTCGACACGGCCTGCGCATCGAGCCTCACTGCGCTCGCCGCCGCTGTCCGCGACCTGCAGACCGGTGCGTGTCGCATGGCTCTTGCCGGCGGAGTCAGCTTCATGCTCCGCCCTGAATATCAGATTGCGATGTCCGCAGCCGGATTGCTCGCCGCCGACGGCCGCTCGAAGCCGTTTTCGAATCTCGCCGATGGCTATGGCAGGGGCGAAGGCTGCGGCATGCTGGTGCTGAAACCGCTTGCCGACGCCTGCGCCGACAACGACCGTGTTTGGGCTGTCATCGAAGCCATCGGCATCGGGCATGGCGGACGCACCGCCGGCATCTCGTTGCCGAGCGGACCGGCACAAGAGGATTTGATGCGCCGGGTTCTGGCTGCATCGGGTTTGAGGCCAAACGAGATCGGATATGTGGAGGCTCATGGAACCGGGACCGTGCAGGGCGACCGGATCGAGGCAATGTCGATCGGATCGGTCTATGGCATGGGCGTGCGCAATGAGGCGCTGCCGGTAGGCTCCGTAAAGGCCAATATCGGACATCTCGAAGCTGCCGCCGGCGTTGCGGGGGTGATCAAGGCGCTGCTGATCCTGCAATCGGGCCGTATCCCGCCGCATGTGATGTTGGGATATCCCAACCCGGCTATCCCGTTCGAGGCGCTCAATCTGCGGCTTTTGCGGGACGCTGAACCTTTGAAGGCGCCGCGGATTGCAGTGAACGCTTTTGGCTATGGCGGCGGCAATGCACATGTGATCCTCGGCGCGCCGCCCCCGCCCAGCACGCCGCCGGCGCGTGCTCCTGCTGAAAACGGAGCTTTGATGTTCCCGCTTTCCGCCCAATCCGCCGAAGCTCTGTCGGACTGGGTGGGCCGCTTCTCGGAGCAGATTGAACCCGGCAGCTCGCCCGTTGATCTGCAATACACGCTCGGCAGACGCCGTGGCCACAGAGCCTTTCGCAGCGCGGTCTGGATCGACCGCAGTGCAGAGCCGGCTTCAATCATCGCGCAAATCGGCACCGCTCTCGAGACCGGGGACGGGCTTACGGGAAGTGTCAGGAGCGGCGGCGTTCCGCGGGCATTGTTCGTTTTTTCCGGCATGGGGGCGCAATGGTCCGGAATGGGTCGCTCCCTATGGACGGCGGCCCCGGTCTTCCGCGAGGCCTTGGAAGAGATCGACGCCGTTTTTCATCCTTTGGCCGGGTTCTCGCTCATTGATGCGATGACCAAACAGAACGATCACAGCACTCGGCGGGGGTGCCGTTTCGCGCAGCCGGCTAATTTCGCCCTGCAGGTCGGTTTGGCAAGGTTGCTTTCCGCATACGGACTGGACCCCGATATCTGTCTTGGACATTCGGCGGGTGAAGTCGCCGCAGCCCATTGCGCAGGGCATTTGTCATTAGATCAGGCCGTGTCCGTCTGCTGGGCCCGTTCCGAATTGCAGGACCAGCGCGCAGGCGCAGGTCGAATGCTCGTTGCTGCGATCAGCGACGAAGACGCTCAGGCGCTGTGCACCGAGATTCCAGGGCTGGAAATTGCCGCCTTCAATGCCCGCCGGTCTCTTACGTTTGCCGGATCAGAGAGAGCCCTTTCACAGGCGGAAAGAAATTTGGACCTCCGCAAGGTTCCATTCCGCCGCCTGTCGGGCGACATCGCCTATCATAGCGCGGACATGGATCCCATCCTGCCGCTGCTTCAGACGCGCCTCGCTGGACTTGATCCTAGTCCTCCGGTCATCCCCCTTGTGTCCAGCGTCACGGCAAAGCGTGTTTCCGGCCGCGGACAGGATCTCATGGGAGCCGCGTATTGGCTGAAAAATGTGCGTTGCCCGGTGCGATTTCACGCAGCGCTCGATACCGCGTTCGACTTGGGCACGACCCATTGCATCGAGTTGGGTCCCCGGCCGGTATTGCGCGGCGCCATCAGGAAAACCGCCAACGATCAAGCGCGAGAGATTACCATCATTCCGACTTTGGACGGGGATAACGACGAGCAACTGGCCATTCGCAAAACAGTGAGCCGCGTCTACGTCAGCGGCGGACCGCTCGACTGGCAGCGCCTGGCTCCGGTTGGAAAGATCTGCAGCCTTCCCGTAACCGGCTGGCAACGCAAGCCATTCTGGCACGAGGCTGACGTCCAGGCGCAGGACCGTCTGCGCAACGCGGGCGGCAGTCCTTGGGCAGAGCCCGCCATGGTTCCGCAGAGTTGGATGGCCGATCTCAACGATGAGGTCTTCGCGTTTCTTTGCGACCATCGCATAGAAGGGATTCCAATTCTTCCCGGTACGGCTGCCTTGGAGGCAGCATGGCAGACCGCGCTCGCCGTCAACAAAGCCTCGGGCCCGGCATTGCCGGCAGGTCTGTCGGACATCTGCTTTGAAAATCCATTCCCGCTCAGCCGGCAGATGGGACAAGTGCTGGACAGCCGCCATATGAACGGCAGCCTGGAGACCCTCGCGTACAATCCGGCCCGTCCGCAGGAGGCAGTTCGCGTTCTCACAGCCAGGATCGCCCCTGCCGGAACACGGCCCGTCGTGCGGCCAATCGCAAAGCTGGCGGAGCTGGCACCCCATACTTTGGATTCGGCACGACATCGCGAGCGGCTTGCAGCGCTCGGGATAGACCACGGCGCCGCTTTTCAAGTCGTGCAGAATCTCTCGCTTGCCGCCGATGGCACGGCGGTGCTCGCACAGCTCGCCGGCAATCGATCGGTCACGCGGGAAGGCGGCGTTCAACAAGCGCCCTGCCTGCTCGATGGTATCTTCCAGGCCGCTTTAGCACTGAGCCTTGTGTGCGAACCGCTGGTCCCGACCTTCATCCGCTCTTACACTTTGCACGCACCGCTGCCGCGAAATCTCTGGGCCTGGATAACTCTCAGAAAGACCGCCGCTGATCGTTTCTGTTTCGATGCAAGTCTCCATGACGTCGAAGGTCAGTGCATAGCGGAACTCGAGGAGATTATCGCCAAACCCCTGACACCGCGTCAGGAGACCGCTTCGGTGCCTGATATGGCGCTGATCACGCTGTGGCGGGAAGCGCAGCCTGAGGACCGTCCGGCCAAGACACGTCGTATTGCGCTGGCCGCGCCTGACCGCCCGGAGCATGTCCTGTTGCGCCGCGCGTTAATGGCCGAGGGCGCTGACGTGACGGTAGTCGGCGAAGTTGACGCCACCGCAATCCTTGTGCCTGAGGGCCCTCGGCCCCTGGCGGACAGGCTGGGTGATATTCTGGCTCTCTGCACGAATCCGTCGCACGGGCGGGTCTATCTCATCACACAAAATGCGCAGCCAGTGTGTCCGCAAGATCTCACCATTCAACCGGAGCAGACGGCGGCATGGGGACTCGGGCGCACACTTTTCAATGAGGTTGCCGAAACGAGCACCACACTGATCGATGTCGCTCGAGCGGAGTCATGGCACGAAGCTGTCGCACGGGAGATCGCCGCCGATCGCCCAAGCAGCGAAGTCGCCTTCCGCAACGGACGCCGGCTGCTGCCGCGGCTCAGCACCGTCCGCTTGGTTGACGGTGCAGCGAAGCCGCCGAGTTTTGATCGATCCAAGAGCTATCTTGTCACCGGCGGATTGGGCGGCTTCGGCCGGCAGCTTGCGCTCTGGCTGGCCCGGCGCGGCGCCGGCCACATCATCGTCACCAGCCGATCGCGACCTCCACAGGCGACGCTGGCTCCGCTGGCGCGCGAAGTCTCCAACCAGGGAGTAGCCTTAACCGTCGAGACGCTGGACACGACCGATAAAGCAGCGGTCCGGACCCTGCTGATGCGCATCACATCCTCGGGAGCTCCGTTGGGCGGTATCTTTCATTGGGCCGGCATGACCATTGACCAGCCCGCCACGGCAATGACCGTGGAGAATCTTCGGCTCGTATTGGCGCCCAAAACGGACGGCGCCGACGCTCTTCACCTTGGGAGTCTTGATCTGCCGCTGGATTATTTCGTCCTGGCGTCTTCACTGAGTTCGATCATCGGCAACCCGCGGCAGGCCAACTACGCTGCCGCCAATGCCTATCTCGACGGTCTGGCTTGGTCGCGGCACCGCTCCGGCCTGCCTGTGCTCAGCGTCAATTTCGGGGCGATTGCGGGCACCGGCATGGCGGCGGACCCTGTGGTGGCCGCTCACCTCAAGGCGGCCGGCCTGCCGCCGATGAGCATGGCGACAGCACTGGCGGGTTTGGGGGTCGCTCTTTTATCGGGACTGCCTCAAGTCAGCCTGTCCCGCGCGATCGATGCTGAGCGTTGGATGCGCTATGATCCGCGTTGCGCAAGTACGGACAAGATGGCCGACCTTCTGGCTGAAGTCCGGGTCGCGGTTGGGGTGCAACGAAATATTCGGGCCGAATTGTCCCGGCAGCCAGCGGGCAAACGGGCAAGACTGCTGGCGGATCATTTGCGCGTTCTGCTCGCCGAGATCCTGAAGTGTTCGCCTGATCATCTCGCCAAAGAATCCGCGCTCGGCCGGCTCGGCTTGGATTCTCTGGGCGCCGTGGAATTCCAGCTTCTGATCGATCGTGAATTCGGGATCCGGGTGCCTATTACGGCCCTGATCGGTGGCCAGACATTGGCCGGCATAGGCGCGATGATCGCCCGGGAATTGTCCGATGTCCACGAATGACCCGCCACTCCCATTATATGAGGACCCTTCAATCCGGGAGAAGTTCGACGCTGCTGCGCGCAAAATGCAACAGCAGTTTTGGGATATTCAAGCCGCCGACTGGGACACCCGACGCAATCGTCAGGGATTGCAGCCGCATCATATCGAGAGCATGGCAACCTGGTTGACCGATCCTGTTCTGCTGATCGGGGCGGGCCGCGGCATGATGCTCCAAGCCCTGCAGGCTGCAGGGTACGCCACGACCGCAGTGGATTGGTCCGCCAACATGGTGGCGGAAGCGCAACGCGAGGGCATATTCGGCCTCAGTCACGGCGATGCCGAGCACTTGCCTGATGACGATCAAACTCTGGCTACGGTGATAATCTCGACTGGGGTCTTGCTGCCGACCCACACACGGGCTCGTAGGGAGACCTATCTCGCCGAGGCACGGCGCGTCCTGCTGCCGGCAGGACGCCTGATCGTGTGTTTGTTGTTCGATGAAGGTTCGGCAAAGGCGCAATTAGCCGCAGAAAACGTGAAGCTGCCGATACACACCATTCGCGCCCAGGTGCACTGGGATCTAAGCCCTCTGGCGGCAAGCCTGTCTTGTCTGGGGTTTCATACTCTTGATCAAATCAAAGACGACAATGTTCTTATCTGGAGCCTTGCGAAGGCAAGCTAGCAGTTCGAAGGAACATTGACCCATTGTATTTCTCACCTGCCCTCCGGGCGCAGTTGAAGCCCTCGGCATGGAGCCTGGACGTTCATGAAAAGTGAGATCGTCGCCATTATCGCCGACTTCCTGGACGTCGCGCCGGACCAATTGGACGAATACAAAACGCTTGAAGATCTCAAAATCGAATCCATTGATTTGCTCGAAATCATGTTCGAAATCGAAGAAAAATTCGATGCCCCGGTGATCACCGAAATGACGCGCCGCAAGGATGAGATTCACAATCTGGGAGACTTCCTGAGCCTCGCCGAACAACTGATCGTGAAACACAAAGAATCGGAATCGGTCAAAGCCAACGGGTGAAACCGGCAAGGGCAGTGCGGGTAATCGTTGTCCGTCCCCGAGCGCTTTTAGTTGCTTCAGGCGGATTGGCGACACTCCGCCGTCGCGATAAGCGCTTCATCAATTCGGGCTGCGAGCACACTGGGCGCCAAGCTGTGCAAAGGGGCCAGCGGAATGCCGGCAGCGCGACAGAGTTGCAAAATCTCCAGCACAAGCAACAGCCTGTGCAGTTGCGGCCCGATCGCATCGGGTGCCTCCGGACCGCTTGCGCTTGCGATCCATAGAAGATGAGCGGCTCTGCTCAGCTTCTGAAGCTCCCCGATTTCCGTTCGCAGCATGTCGCGGGCCGCTGCGTTGACGTGAGGCAGCGTCCCGGAAAGCGCGTCGAGTGCCGTCGCAAAGTCCGCTGCCGGATCGGACGGAACATCGCGCCAGTTGACGATCTCCCGCGCCAGCAGATCGACCGCCTCCGCGGTCCGGCATTGCAGGGAAGCGACGATAGCCCGGCACTCCGTGTAGCGCGCGCGCAGTCCCAGGACGGCATTCCACAGCAGGGCGTAAGGGTCGTCACCCGAAACGATGGCATGCGGCATCCGGCGCGGGTCCGGCGGCAGGCAGAGCCTCGCTCCGGCGTCGAGCACGGCAGCGGCTGGCTCCGGCAGATCCGGCGCCGTTCGCAGACTGCCGAAGCTTCGCTGGAGGGCCTCGCCTGCTGCAAGGCTTCTTCGATCCAATTCCACGACCTGCAAAATGTCCGGCAGGCTATTGTAAAATGCGTGAAGCCGCCGGCTTACGCTCGGCACCGCAACTCTGAGATCCGGGCTATCAGGGTGCAAGGCCAGCAGATCCATGCAGGAATTGAGCAAGTCAGCCAAACCGCTCTTTAGCGCACGGTTTAACGCAAAGGCGCTTGGCTCTGTCTGACCGGCACCGCGAGCAATCAGCAGCGCGTGCCAACGAAGCCGGACAAGGCTCGTGTTCCCTGACGTGACCTCGGCGAGCCACGCGGCGCAGCGCCTCATCGCCGGAGCGGACCCGGGCGGAAAGCCTGCTCCTTGCATCTGGCCCATCAGGCGTAGATAGACCGCAAGTTGCGAGGCGTGGCGCGCCAATACTGCAACATCGGGCTCTGCCGGCGCTCCTTTAATGTCCGGCCTGCTGCTGTCCGTACGTCCGAGCCATACGCCTTCGACCAGGCACGACCTCGCACCCGCCATATCGGTGCAGCACAATGCGCCGTCCACGAATGGAATTTTCAATCGTTCCGGATCAAACGTCGGACAGTCGATTTCGAGCTCGGCGGCGCTGCCGGTGCCGGGCTCGGTCGCGGCAAACAGCGCGAGACTATCCGAGGATGGTGCCGCGATCCGGCCTGAACCCGTCAAGTCCAGTGCGAAAGCCAGGTCCGGAAGCACAGGTGGCACCGGCTTGCACAGCGCCTCTTCGCCGGCAAGCGCGGCGCTGGCCAGAAAAGTTGCCAGCGGGAATTGTTCGCGCCTCCGCCAACCCGACAGACGCACTGCGGGGAAGCGCTGGCAGAGCCCTGCCCGCATGATGCGGCTCCAGACCTCCGCACGATGATCTTCCAGGTAGAGTGCCTGACACGCAAAGCTGACACCGACGACGCTTTGTGCGCGAAGCATATCGAGCACCGCTGCGCGGCCAGCCGTCGGCGCCGCTCGCGGCGACAGCAGTGAGCGGTGCTCTGCCGGCTTGTCACTCGTCCAGATCTCGTGATCGGCGACCTGCTGCGCACAGGGACTTTCGCTGGCCGACAGGATCGGGCTGGCGTTTGCCACCCAGGGCGGCCGCGTCAAGTGCACCATGCCGAACGCAATCGGGCCGCAAACTTGCCGTCCGGACTCCCCGGCGAAGGAATCCCTCAAGCCTGATAGAAAGTCTGCATTGACTTCAAAAACCTGAAACAGGCGCTCGCCATAGCTGATCGAGCGGATGATGTGCGTTCCCAGGTCATGAAAATACCCAAGGTAGCGTCTTGCCTGCCGGGCGGTGACATCGCCGTAAAACTCAGGCCCCTCATGACGCATTTCACGGAGCCGCAGGCGCGCCATGGCGTTGCGCCCCTCCGGCGTGAGCCATTGCATGATCTTGATTTTGCGATTGAGACCTTGCAATTCCGGTGTGTAGTGCCGGGTCCCTCGCCTGCCATTGAGGCACGCCAGCAAATAGGCTGCCGCCGGCCGAACCGTGAGATCCATTTTCAGCCGCGCCTCCAGCGCGGCCAAGGAGTTGCCGGCCATCAGAGCGCCTGCGGTCACAGCGAGCGGCCCATCGAGACCGACCATCGGACTGACGGAATAATCGAAAATATGACTGAGCAGGTCGGCGACGCTTTCGTGAAGGGATAAAGCGGGCCAGTCCCATTCGACCGCGTCTGACGGAATGCTCGGGATCTCGGTGCGCACCGGCCTGCCTGACGGCAGACGCCACGGGCGTCCTGACGACAAAAAGCGAGGTTCCAAGCCGGCCCAAAGATCGACCGGCTCCCCGAGACTGACGTCCAAATCCATGTTTGCGTTCGTGCTGCCGATCAGTTCGGCTGAAACGTGCCGACGATGACCAGATCGGTCGGAACCTGTACCACGCTCATCTTCATCAGATTGCTCGGAAACAGGACATTGCGCAGAGCGAAATAGGTGACCGACCCGAAGGAAATGCCGGCCATCCCGGCCTGGAAATTGCTGCTCAGAATAGATTGAAGCTCACCGTTGATTCTGTCCGAAGCCCCACCGCTGCAAGTCACAGACGGAGGCTGCGGATTGATATGAATGGCTTGCGAGGACCCGCTGCCCGTCAGACTCACCGGGTTGTTGCCCGATACGGTGATCGTGTTTCCGACATTGCCGCCTGGAGTGAGCGATTGATACAAATAAAAGCCGTTGCTCTTGCTTCCCGAGTAGGTGCCGCCAAGGTAGATCGAATAGGTCACCGTCGTCCGGTCGCAGCAGTTGCCATAACTGAACGAACCGGCAAAGTGCATCTGCGGCGCTATATAGGCGGTATAGCCTTGCGCAGGCGATTGGCTTTGCGGATAGATCTTGAAAGATTTGCCGGCGCCGTTGAACCCGGCGCACAAGATGTCCGAGAAGACGATCCGGGAACTGATCATCAAGCTACAGGTGTAACCGCTTGCTGTCGGGATCGGCTCCGTCACGATGGGATTGCCGCGGGCCGGACTGCCGTTTGTCGTGATCAGGAGTTGAACGACGATATTGCCCGAGTTGGTCTTTATCACGTTGAACTGGAATTGCCTCGGCGTCAGCGAAGAGATGGTACCGGCGCCGGAAAAATCGAGCGATGCCACCTGATATTTGACGCCATGCGTGGCAAACCAGCTCTTGATCTGGTCGGCAAGCTCTTGCGAGGTCACATTCTGGATGGCGACGTTTGTGATCGTAAAAGCGCCATTGGCAAAATCGAGCACCACCGTATGGGTGGTGGGATTGATTAATCCGATGACCGACGTCAGCTGCACCGCGGCCGAGATCGTGGGATGATTGCCGACGTTAATAGTTTGAGGCGCCCCCCAGGTGACGCGGGGATCGTTCGGGGTGCAGCCACAGGAAGCCGGTTGGTATCCCGAACCGACCGGCATGGTGCCGGTGGTCGTGCTGCCCGATACGATCGCCTGGGTTACCGTGACCGTATTCGAACCGCCGGTGAAGACAAAGCTTGGCGCGGCAAGCGTGAACGAAAATTGTGTGACGAAACAGTAGTCGCCGCGGCGCGGGTCGGTGACTTTCGGACCGCAGAAAACCTGGGCGATCGTCATTTGCTGGGAGCCGGACGTCATCTTCTGAAATTGCGTCTGGAAGAATGAATTGATCGAGCTTTCCAGGACATTGAGCACGGCATCCCAACCGTTGAGCACCTCCTTGTCCTGCGCCATCTGGCCCAGCAGGTAGTCGAGTGTGGGAGCGTCGACCATTATCGGGTTCTCTCTCGCAGGAACTCAGGCGTGCGGTACCAGACTTCCGGCGATCAGCAATTCGGCCGGCAGCGCCGAGACTTCGAACTGCAATCCGTGACCGGACAGGGCTAGATCGCGCAGGATGAGATCGCTGATGGCGGTCATCCGGACGTTGGTCATGTCGGATCGGATGTCGCCTTTCAAGAATGCCTCCAGCTGCGGCTGAACGATCGCTTCGTAGAAGCCGTTGCCAGCCACCGACTGCGCCCCCTCCTGAAGGCCGACGACCTGATCCGCACCCGCGCCGCTGATCCCGGTGGGATAGTGCGCCGCAAGGTCCAGCTGCAACTGCACCGTCGAGGCGGGGTCGATGAAGGTGAAGAGTTTCAAACCTTGGTCGGTCGAACCGCCAAAGCGCAGGTATAGTTTGGAGTTGTCGGTGAGATAGACATCGCCATTCTGGTTGCCGAACGTGCCCTGGAACACCATCGGCTCGTGGACCTGGGCGAACCAGTGCAGCTGTCCGTCCTGCGGCGGCACCGCATCCAGCTTGATGACGCCGGTACCGACGTTGTAGCCGCTGGCGATCATGGCCATGATCGCCTTGGAGCTGACAATCAGGCTGAAGTCGTGGGTGTCGGGGTGAGATACCGGGGCGCTCACTGGCGGTGCCGTTGCGCCGGGTGACGACCCGGTCAGGATCTGGAGTACGGGTTGGCCGCCGACCGAGGTGGCAACGCGAGTGGCAACCGAAGCAGGCGTCAGAACCGTTGCACCGGCACCAGTCTGGCGCGTGAGGTTTCCGATCTGACCGCTCAGCGCCGCCGCGGGCAGCCACTGGTCCAGGCTTTGATTCGGGGACTGGGCGAACATGCCGGCGTTCGCGGGGCTGGACAAAGTCAGATTAGCGTTCGCCCGGTTCAGCCCTATCGAAAAACTCCGGCCGTCGTCCGCCGCCTGGACTCCTACGGGTATCGGCCCGGCCAGCTGCAGCGGGCTCTGCGGCGTGATCGCAACCGTTTGCCCCCACAAAATTGTACCCCGCCCACCGGCCGAGTTTGGGTCGAACAAGTGCATGGTCTCAGCAGGCAACTTGCCGGTCCGCTGCGTGCCGTTGTCGATGCCGAAGTTGACATGCACCGCCTGACTGGCCGCGTTCAGGCTGACCGCTGGCGGCGGCAGATTGGAATTCACCTCAACGACATCGTGCTGACCGTTCACCGCATTGGGCGATACCCAAACAAGCGAGCTGCCCGTCTGCGATGTCCCATTCCAATTGCTCCGCACCACGGACTGCACCGACGGCTCGGACAGGTGGAGCGCGACATCCCAGCCATCAGGTACCGCTGGGCTGTCTTGCATCGCGCCAAGAAGCGCCGCTACTGCGGCCGGGACTTGCTGACTCATCGGATTCTCTGCGATGGCACGGTTTGCTTTACGTCCTGCAATGGATACCCATGACGGCCTGTCGACCGGCCATCAGCTTCCTGACACGTTGGGAATGGGGTAGCCGGGCAGCAGCAGCGTGACGTTCTGCGGATTATTGGTCGCATCCGGCTGAAACACCACCGCGATCAGCGGCGGATTGATGGTGCCTTGCTCGATATCGATCGTGTAGTTGACCTGACCGCCGATCGCAGAACTGATCGGGCCGTAGGTAAAGTTGAACGAAGCCGGCAGGCCGGACTGGGTGGCGCTGTTGACCGTCGTCCCGTTCTGAAAACTCACGCCATTGAACGTCCCCTTTGCGCCAGCCGAGGCGGGAACGGTCACCGTATAGGTGGCATTCTTCTTGCGGACTTGGGCCAGGAAGGTGCCCACCACAAGCGCCGCCGCCGGCACCTTGGCGGTGGACATTGCAATCAGTTGATCGGCGGGGAACAGCAGGCTTTCCAGAGCCATGATCGACAGCGGTGTGAAGGAGATCTGTTTCATATTGTCCTGCAACTGAGCCGGCACCGCCGCGGACAACGCATCCATCAGCGCGATCTTGACGTCGTTGTCGTTGCACTCGCAGGCCCCGGTGGGCTTCAGGTCGCTGGACTTATCGATGGCAATCGTCGGACTGGTGGTGGTGAACTTGATGTCTTGATTTAGCCTGGGGTCGTCATTGGTCCCGGTTTTGACCACTGCCAGAGGATAGACCCCGTCCATGGTGACATAAGCCTGCGCCGATGCCCCCCTCCAATTCGTCCAGTAGTCGCTCGGCGGAGAATACGGCGGATTGCCGGGGTCATGCAGGTACTGCCGGTATTCGAAAGTCACCGGAGTGCCGTTTGGGCTGTTTGTATAAGCCAGGGCGATCCCGTCGGTCTGGGTCCGCAAGAATTGCAGATTGGTAAGATCCCATGTCAGATTGTTGGACTGCTCAGAAATCCGGAACTGCGTTTTGTCTCCGTCGACGTCATAGCTATCCTTGAATTGCACCGGCGCAGTGACGGTGCCTGATTTAATCCTTGCGCTCCAGGCCTGGAAGTCGTTGGCCGGAGCAACCGCTTCGACCAGGAAGTTCGTGTTGCCCTTATTGAAACTATCGACAAAGACGTGCTGGAAGGTCAGTGCCGGACTGATCATGAGCGAAACCATGAATTCGCTCGATCCAGCCACCGGACCGGCGGGATCGTAGGCGACCGGCTCGTACAGCGCCAGCGAGTGGATGTTCTGGGGCTGTCCGGTCGTCGCCATCAAGAGCTGCAGCACGTTGTTGCCCGCATTGGTATTCATGCAGTTTATTACGAACTTTTTTGGTGTAAGAGCCGCGTCGCTCGCCAAATCCTTGGTATTGATCGTGTGCACGATAAATTTGATTTCGTTCTGGGCGTAATAGTCGGCGATCGCAGCCGAAATCTGAGTCGCATTGGGATTGGGATCCCAATTGGGCGGCTGCACCGTAACGTTGCGCAGCAGGAAGGAGCCGCTCGGAAAATCCAGCGTGACCGACAGCGTATCGTCCTTGGTGCCTTGTTCTGGCGGCGGCGCCACGATGCCCTGGACGGCGGACAACTGAACGTTGGCGTACACATAAGGCGACTTGCTGGTATCGACGGTCGCCGGCTGATTCCAGAATACGCCGAGGGTCAGGGTCTGGGTGCCGCTGCCGGCGCTTGTCAGCGTAATCGCTGCCGCGCCCGGCGTTGGATCGGTCGACAATTTGATGCGGGTCTCGCTTGCCGTCTGGCGCCAGCCCACGATGTAATATTCGTTGGTGCCCTGATTGGGATCACCGGCGAGCAACGGAGCCGGCAAGGTTCCCGAGGTGCTCAGATAGATGCTGCCAAGCCCGAAGCCCAGCACATTGAGCGTGCCGATCACCAGCTCATTATTCTGTAGATCCGCCGTAAACGTCAGCGGGCCTGCCGGCACGTAGGCACTGCCGGGAATGAACGTGCTGTTCGTGTTGCCGATGCCGTTGACGTCGACCGTTCCGACCGTGACCGAGCCGCCTTCAATGAACTGCTGCACGGTAGCCTGGTCGGAGCTGGCGACAAATTGCAGAAGCGGGTTCGTCAGATCGATCGAGATAAGGGTGGCTTGGCTGCTGTATAAAATCGGCTGGCCGTGGCGGGGCGGAACCGGCGCCGGCGGACCGAAATAGGAAGCCTGGATCGTCATCAGGCCGGTCTTGCTGCCCGGCTGCAGCGTTTGCAGATAGGCCTGGAATTGTTGGTTGAGGAAGGCATTGACGGGCCCGGACAGCATACTGAATGCCGCGTCCCAGCCGGCCAGGACGTTTTGGTTCTGATACATCTGGCCTTCGAGATAGGCGAGGCTCGGCGACGTGTTGGAAACGGCGGCCCGAACCGCCTGCTCGATATCGACGTGGGGTCCGGCCAGAAAGGCCATCGGCACGGCCTTGCGCGCCCCATGGGCACGCACCAGGGTCCGCCACAATGACTTCAGCGGATCGTCGTAGATCGCCGTAATGTAAAAATCGATTTCAATGTCGATCAGCAGTTCATTGAACTGAATGTCCTTGTTCGTGCTTTTTGCCGGAAGACTGATGTTCCAGTTGGTAAAGGGCGTCAGATGCGTGACATTGTCGGCGAAGGTTCCTGTGTTGGTGCCAAATTTCGGCGTACCGGTCTTAACGTCGTAGACGTAGGGGCCGAACACACGCCGGGTCGACGCGAAGATGCGGGTCTGACGCTCCGGATCACGGTCGGCGAACGGCTGGGCCTGGGTGTCCAGCGCAATTTCATAATTCCCCGATGCCGTCGACTTGACGCCGACGATGCGCGGCACGACGCGGTCGATGCGCACCATGACGTAGTTGTTAAAGCCCGGCTCGGAGAGATGGATCGAGACCCTCTTGAAGCTGCCGTTGGTCAGCTGCTTGTAGGGAATCGAGCTGATCTTGACGGTAATGGGATCGTCAACCGGTTGCGGCTGCGGGTTGAGATTCTGAATGGCGTTGATGATGCTGAGATCCTGGCTGGAAATCACCGCCAAAAGCTGATTGAGCGAGAATGAGGTGATCGGGACCGGAACGCCAAAATAGGTGAACTGAATTGCTCCGTTCTGGTAGGTCAGGACCTTGGCCAGCGCGCTCAGCACCTGCTTGAGCTGAAACTGCAGCTGCCCGGTCATGCCGATCAGGTCGATCTTCGCCAGATCCGGCGGCACCTGCGGATTGTTCAGGTTGAGAGCGTTGGTCAGAGCAGACATCTTGGCCTGCTGCTGACCGTTTATGGTCTTTAACCGGGTATTGTTGGCGATCTCGACCAGCAACTGACTGGCCTGGGTCTGCGCGCTCAACAATGCGGTCCCGACGATCGACAGGTTCCTGACCGCGGCGATCAGATTGGCTTTGTCTTGCTGCAACTTGCCGCTCGTCGGCACGTTCTGCAGCGCGGCCTCGACATTGTTCGGGATCATTTCGAGATCGACCGCGCTCGGCATCTGCAGATCGCCTGCATCCGACGCCGCCTGGATCGAGCTCGCCAATTCGTTGATTTTTTTGAGATCCTTGGTGATCGTCTTCTGGATCGCGCCAAGCTGCTTGATCACCAGCATGACGGCCTGGAGCTTGTCGTAGACGTCCTTCAAGGCCTTCAAGGCATCGAGAACGCCTTTTTCCGCGGCCGCGGGAATGCCCGCAAACGCCACTCCCAGGCTGAATATCCCGGTGACAATACCCGTGACGGCCTGGGCAACCTGATCTTTCTCGTAGTCGGCGTAGTCCTGCTCGAATTGCTGGACGATGCCGGGAGGGGAACCGAGATTGCTGATCAGAGCCTGCTGATCGTTCAGCTGCGTCTGCAGTTGGGTGATATTCTGTATGGTGCTCTGCAGCTGAGCATCCAGCTGATTGATGATGTTCTGGTAATACTGGTCCATCGCCTGCCGGCCGTCGGCCAGCGCCTGGAAATACTGCGTCAGGACGCCGCCGATGCTGCGGACGTTGGCGTTGACCGCGGCGATGGAATTCATCACCTGGAAGCTTCGGACGGCCGTCTGGATCTGCAGCTGATACTGGGCGATCTGGCCGTTCAGAGTTGTGGCCTGGGTCACCAGGTCGCCGACATATTTGGTGTAGCTGTCGTAGGTGACATAGGGGACGACCACCGTATCGGCGCCGAAAGTGGCCACCGAATTTGCCAGGTAAAGCGCGCGCACCCTGGCATTGGCCAGCGTGTCGTCCTGGGTATTGGCGGGGATGATCCGCGCCAGCCAGTTCAGATAGGCGATCTCCAGTCCCTTTACGGTCTTGGCGTCGGCGCCTTGCGCCTGCAGCAGAGCCTCACCGGCAACGACCGAGAACTCGACGCTCTGCGAATGGTCTTTCAGCACGCTTTCGCTTGGCGGGTCGGTCAACACCCCGGCCAGATCGATCGTGTAGCGCTTCGTGAGCGGATCGGGGGCGCCGGTTTCCATGAGGAAACCGTCCAATGCCGTGTTGCGTTGGGGCGGCGTTGAATCGTTGCTCTGGAAAATCAGGGCACCGTACATGTTCTCGCAGGCAACGGTGAGCTGTTGCAAACCCTTGCTGCTCATTTCCAGAACGGGAGTCTGGGCTGCTTGCGTGGTGTCGATGATCTGCGCCACCAGAGTGATGGAGTCCGACGGCAGTTCGATCGGCGGCGACCCTGCGCTCGAGGACGCCTGCATGACCTGCGTGAAACACGAAAAGCTCTGCAGCGGAAAATTTTCGCCGATGATGTCGGCGCCCATCAGGTTGACCTGGGCCAGATCCACCCGTTCCTGATAGATGTCGATCACCGGGGTGACGATGCCCGACGCCCAGGAATCGCTGGTCTGTGGAAAGATCGTCGCCCAATCGTAATCGAGCGGACGACGCAGCGGGATCACCACGTCGTTGCCGTATTTTTGCAACAGCCCGCCGGCAACCAGACGGTCCCACGGCCCCTCAACCAGGGCGCTCGGCATCAATTCCGCCAGCGGCGTCAATTGGCAGGCAAACGGCACCTGCAGGGTCAAGGCCTGGAGCAAGGCGTAGGCGTTGGCGGCCGCGAAAATGCTCGGCGTGCCGTCCGGCACGTAACCATTGGCCCACTTTTTCTTTGCGACGGCGTCGGCAAGCGCCGGATCGCGACTGATCGCGGTCAGTGCGCCGTAAGTTTTGACAAACCCTCCGGTCTGGCTGGGTGTGGTATAAATCGCCCAACTGTTGGCAAGCAGACCCGACACCGCCATGCTGCCATCGGGCTGTTCGGTCGCTGCAACTTGAAACTGTTGCTGCAGATATTTGAATTGATTGTCGTCATAGACGAATACTTGCACGACCTTGTCGCCATTGAGCACCTTGGTGACAAAATGCGTGCCGAACTGCGTGATGGCGGAGAGATATTGCTTCGCGTCGGCGAGAGTGAGCTTGCTGTCGTACAACGGCGACCCTGACACGGGCTCCTTGGCCCTGGGCAGCGCGTCGACGATGGCCGCGGCCTCGGCGGTCAGGATATCTTCGAGGGCTTGCGAGGCATTCCCGTCCGTATAGTCCCCGGTCGTGGTGGAGTCGCAACGCTGATAGGTGACCAGCATGTAGTTGCCGGCCCCGGTAAAATTGAGGCCCAGAAACGTGCCGGCCGCGGCGAGCGCCTGTGCACTGTCTGCATCATTGAGCGAGAGCGGACCGGAGGGGACATCGATGTTTTGCGGGTCGTTGGCAACCGGCAGCACGTCATACTTGTAGATCTGCGACACCAGCGACTGCGCGGAGTTGTGCAGCGTGATCAGGGGCGTGCTGGACCAGTACGGGAAATCGGACGGCGTGGTGACAGGGTTTTGTGGTTTTAGCGGCTGCTTGGGCGATTGGAAGAATGGCGACGCGATTTGGCCGTTGGGGTTCCATACCGGTTGATAGCCGAAAAGGAGATTGACTCCGGTACCAACGACTATCGTATTCGCCATACCCTACTCCCCTGCCAGCATGTCATGGGTTCCAAAGGCGCGCGCGGAACCATCCCTCTCGGCGCAACAGACACTATGGCCGTGGAGAACGCTTGTCAATTTAACGTTGTAGAAAGCCTATAATTGAAGCATGTTTTTTGAATCGAGTTACGTCATCGCAATGACGCGAGCATGACGCCGACCTTTGAATCATTTGAACATCGCGCGCCGAGGCCACGCGCCGCCGAATACCGCAATCAAATCGAAAAATGATCGAACGTCGCCGCGCTCCACTGCCGGCGTGATGCCGCCGGAGCGATGCACGTCCGCGCCGCAGATCGCGCAGGCAGCGACCGTGATGACGGCGTCGCGCCGGTGCTGGATCGAAGCATCCAGACCGGTTTCGGGCAGTGAACATCGCCTTTGCCATGCCGGGTCACGGCTTTGATGATGTGTTCCGGAATGTGCGCGGTTCTTGAGCTTCGGCCTCGGCAATGCCTTTGGCGAAGCATCTTGGCGCCAAGTCGCAAACGGGACGTACGAAATCCCGCCGAGCCACTGCCGAGGGCGAACCGCTGGACCCGATGGCTTAATGATGAGGGGCAAAACAGCGCGCGGGCCGCGCCGCCGGCGCTGGATTGCGGCGCGGCTCCGGTATATGCAGGCGCGCGCGGCAGCCTCGTGGTGCACCGAAATGCGCGGCGCCCCTATAGGTATTGGTCATGCAGGCCCCACAACTGAGCATTTCCGGCACCCGCGACTACGCGGGCGACGACGCCGTGGCCTTGCAGGCGGCGCGCGACGCCATCGCGGCGACGTTGCGGCGCTATGCCTATGCGGCGATCAACCCGCCGATCTTGGAAAGTGCGCTGCCGTTTCTCAACCGCTCCGGCGAGGACATTCGCCGGCAGATGTACATCTTCGCCGACCCCGCGGGCCAGGAACTGTGCCTGCGTCCCGAACTGACGATTCCGGTCTGCCGCGCCTATCTGCGTCAGCTGCAGGGCAAGGACGCGGCCCGCAACACGAGCGCGCGCGAGGCGCGGCTGAGCTACTTTGGGCCGGCCTTCACCTATGAGGCGGCCGGCGCAGGGCGCGCGCGACAGTTCTATCAGGCGGGAGCCGAATATATCGGCGCACCGGCGCACGAAGCCGCCGATGCCGAAATCTTTGCCGCTGCGCTCGATTGCCTGCAGGCCGTAGGCCTTACGCAAACGGCAGTCGAGATCGGCGACGTCGAAATCCGCAACGCGTTCATCGACCAGCTGCCGATCAGCGACAAATCGAAGACCCGCATCCGCCGCATCGCCTTGCGCAATCCGAATGCCGCCGTATTGGCCGCGACCAAGGCTGCAGCCGCTGCGGACGAAACAAATCAGTTCGGCGAACTCGCCACGCTGCTCGCCGCCGCGGAGCCTGGTAAGGCCGAATTGCTGATCCGCGAGATTTTCGCGCTCGCCGACGTGCGCCACGTCGGCGGCCGCACGCCGGAAGAGATCGTCGAACGCCTGACCAGCCGCACCGCGCAACAGGCGGAGCCGATTTCCGCCGAACTCATTCAGGGCGTCGTTGCACTGCTCAATATTCGCGCCGCGCCCGAGGCGGCGTTCAAGGCAATTCGCGAGCACTTCCGCCAATTCCGCATTGGCGCCATCGACGCCGTGCTGGAGCGCTGCGACCGGCGGCTGCGCTATGTCGAAGCTTACCGCGGCGGTCCGGTCGCGGTGCAGTTCAACGTCGGGCTGCGGCGCGGCCTGGAATATTACACCGGGTTTTTGTTCGAGATTTACGCCAAGGACATGCGGCAGATCGGTCACGTCTGCGGCGGCGGCCGTTATGACAATCTGCTCGAAGGGCTGGGCGCAAGTGAAGCCATTCCGGCGGTCGGATTCGGCATCGGTCTCGATCGCCTGCTGCTGGCGCTGCAGAAAGCCGGCGTCCGCGGCGCCGACGACACGCCCAACGCCGACACGCTCGTCGTCGCTGCCGGAAAAACGCGGCATGAGCAATGTATCAGCGCCGCGGCCGCGCTGCGTGCCGCCGGTTGGGCGGTCGAGCTCGACTCATCGGGACGCGATGAAGAGAGCGCGCTGCGCTATGCGGCCAAACAAAAGATGTCCCGTGTCGTGTTCGTCAGCGAGAGCGACCTGAAGAAGGGTCAAGTGCGCGTGCGCGAGATCGCTCGCCGCGATGAGCGCGTCGTAGCGCTTGCGTCGCTGGCGACGAATGCAAAAGGCGTCGGCGCGCCTGAGCCGGCGAGCAAACGCAAATGAATCCGCGCGCCCAAAAGCTCGTGCTCGCCCTGCCCAGCAAGGGCCGCCTGCAGGAGCAGTCGATCGACTTTCTCAACGGCTGCGGCTTTGACGTGCGCCGCGTCGGCAACGGCCGCGAGTACGTCTCCGCACTGGTCGGCCTCGACGATGTCGAGGTGATCTACCTGCGGCCCGACGAGATACCGAGCCGCGTCGAGCAGGGCGACGCGCACGCCGGCATCACCGGCGAGGATTTGTATCGCGAATATGGCGAAGGCGAGCCCGCCTCGGCGTTGCTGATGCCGAAGCTCGGTTTTGGCGGCGCGCGCCTCGTCGTCGCGGTGCCGCAATCCTGGGTCGATGTTTCGACGATGAGCGATCTCGACGACGCCGCCATGCTGTTTCACCAGCGGCACGGTCGAAGCCTGCGGGTCGCCACCAAATTTTCGCGGCTGACGCGCGCGTTCTTCGCCGACAGCGGCATCGTCGAATATTCGCTGGTCGGCTCGTCGGGCGCCACCGAAGGCGCGCCGGCGAGCGGCGTCGCCGACTTCGTCGTTGACCTGACCTCGACCGGCACGACGCTCGCTGAGAATCACCTGAAAGAGATCGAAGGCGGTACCGTGCTGCAAACCGAAGCCTGCCTGATCGCCTCGTTGCGTTCCACGTGGTGGAGCGAGCGGGCCTTGGGCGCGCTGGAGCAGTTCGTGGCGCAGATCGAAGCGCGCATCCGCGCCACCTCGCAATTGGTGCTGCGCTTCTCGATTCCGGCAAAGTCCGCAGCCAAGAGCAAGCGGCAGCTCGCCGAAAAATTCGGCTGCGTCGTGAGCACCTGGCCCGACGCGCCGGATGCATCCGACCAAGGCCGCGCCTTTGTGGTCGCCTATTGCCAGCGCGCCCAGCTTTATGGCGTTGTGAAATTCCTCAAATCCTGCGATGCCGCCGGCATTCTGGTCGATCGCGGCGAATTCATTTTCGAGGGCACCTCGCCGGCGTTCGAAACTTTCCGGAAGATGCTTAAGCACCCCGCAAGCCCGGAACCAAAGGTCGCGCCAAACCATTAGGGACGACACGCGCCGCCGCGGCACCAGCTGCACGGTAGCGGTCCGTTGCTGGTGTTGCGCCCGGCAAATTGCTAGTGACGGGCCGCGACAGCAGGACATTCGAAAATGGCGGACCAAACCGACACCCTCGACCGGCCGAAGGCGCGTCTGCCGCGCGGCTTTTCGGATTCAACCGGCAAGACGCTGGCGATCTACGAAGAGCTGATCGCCAAGCTGTCGCAGGTGTATGCGTCTTACGGTTTCGAGCGGCTGGCAACGCCATGCATCGAGTTCGCCGACGCGCTCGGCAAATTTTTGCCCGACCAGGACCGGCCGCATGAAGGCGTGTTCTCGTTTCAGGACGACGACGGCCAATGGCTGTGCTTGCGCTACGATCTCACCGCGCCGCTCGCCCGCTATGTGGCGGAGAACTACGACTCGCTGGCCTTTCCGTATCGTCGTTATCAGACCGGGTCGGTGTTTCGCGACGAAAAACCCGGCCCGGGACGTTTCCGCGAGTTCATTCAGTTCGACGCCGACACCGTGGGCACGTCGGCGATGGCGGCCGATGCCGAGCTATGCATGCTGGTCGCCGACAGTCTTGAAGCGCTCGGCTTGGCGCGCGGCGACTACATCATCAAGGTCAACAATCGCAAAGTCCTCAACGGCGTGCTCGAACTGATCGGCGTGCCGGAAGGTGCGCAAGGCGACGCGCTGCGCCTCGCGGTGCTGCGCGCGATGGACAAGCTCGATCGTCTGGGCGAGCGTGGCGTGGCGCAGCTGTTGGGCGCCGGGCGCAAGGACGAATCCGGTGACTTCACCAAAGGCGCGCAGCTGACGCCCAACGCCATCGAGCGTGTGCTCGGCTTTCTGCATGCCGGCGGCACCGATCGCAGCGCGGTTTGCCAAAACCTCGGCGAACTCGTCAAAGACAGCGCGGTCGGCGAGGCCGGCGTCGCCGAATTGCGCGAGATCGATGCGGTGCTGGCGGCTGCCGGCTTCGGCCTCGAGCGCGTGCGCATCGATCCCGCCATCGTGCGCGGCCTCGCCTATTACACCGGCCCGGTGTTCGAGGCGGAGCTCACTTTCGAGATCAAGGGCGACGACGGCCGGCCAGTGCGCTTTGGCTCGGTCGGCGGCGGCGGCCGTTACGACGATCTGGTCGAGCGTTTTCTCGGCAAAAAGGTGCCGGCGACCGGCGTGTCGATCGGCGTATCGCGGCTCGCCGCGGCGTTGGAGATGCGCGGCTTGTTGTCGAGCAAAGCTCACACTGGCCCTGTCGTCGTGCTGGTGCTGGATCGCGACCAGCTGCCGCGCTACCAGACCATGGTCGCCGAATTGCGCGCGGCGGGAATTCGCGCCGAACTTTATCTCGGCCAGAGCGGCATGCGCGCGCAGCTCAAATATGCCGACAAGCGCGCAGCGCCGATCGTCGTCATCGAAGGCGGCGACGAGCGCGCCAAAGGCGAAGTGACGCTCAAAGACATGGCGCTCGGCGCTGAGCTGTCGAGCGAGATCAAGAGCCGTGCCGAATGGGCCAAGGGCGCCGTCGCCCAAGTCTCGATTCGGCGCGAAGATCTGGCCCGCCGCGTGCGCGAGATCCTGGAACGCCAGCGCGCTTGAGCCACCGCTGCGGCGCGAAGCCAATGGAACACGCCGCGCCAGTCCCGCGTTAATGGTTGCGCACGGGCGGAGGCTCTTTGGAGCTTGCCGTGAGCCATTCCCGTGCGTGTTTGGTGCCGGCGCAACGGCCGGCTTCGCGCCCTTACCCCGCGAAAGACGATGGCGATAGAGGCGGCGCCTGCAACGGCAGCGGCACCGAGGTTCGGCGCTATGCGGTGCTCCCGGCAGGAGGTGTGTGATGCGCTGCGTGATAGTGAACGGAGCAAGACTGAAGGCCCAGGCTTTCTGCGCCCATTGCGGCGACGCAATCGGCGACAGCTACATCCGGGAAATCGGCACGCGCGTGGTCTATTGCGACTTCCATTGCTACAGCGTCGCAATCGAGACGTCGGTGGTGACGCGCGGCTATTATCCGCCGGCGCTCGGCGCCTGGTCGCGCAGCTCATGACCGTGCGCTGCGATCACTGCCGGCGGCCGCTCGGCATCATGGTGCGTCGCTACTGGCACATGCGATTCTGCTCGGCGGCGTGCGTGCAGGCTTATCAGCGCCGGCTGCACGACAACACCAAACAAAAAATTGCAAAAATCCGGCACGCGAATTCGGACGGTCTCGAGCAGCCGCGCCGGTCCGATGGCCTGTTCGGACTGCGGCCACGATCCGATTCGGCAAGGCGTATCGCCGGTTAACCTTTTTTCCTTTAATTTTATGGCGTCGGCGGAGGGAGCCAAACCGCTCGTGGCGCGTTATCTCCCGCACTCCCGCGCCGTTCCGGTGCCTACGATCAGCCCATGACCTCAGCTTGCCAGGAACAGTGCGGCGCAGCCGCGCCGGTCAATCGCGCCGCTTGGCGCTGGCGGTCGTTTTTACTCGCCCTGCCTTTGGTCGGCCTTCCGGCGGCAGCGCTCGCTGCGCAGGCTGCGCCCCAGGAAAGCTCGCTCGCAATCTTTGTCGCCCAACTCGGCGTCCTGCTGCTGGTCGGCCGCATCATGGGCGAGGCCGCGCAGCGCATCGGACAACCCCCCGTCATGGGGCAGTTGATCGGCGGATTGCTGCTCGGTCCGTCGGTACTCGGCGCGCTTTGGCCGGATGCCGAGCGTGCACTGTTTCCTAGCGCCGACGCGCAAAAATTCCTGATCGAGGGCGTGGCGCAGCTCGGCGTCCTGATGTTGCTGCTGCTCACCGGCATGGAGACCGATCTGGCCCTGGTGCGGCGCGTCGGCCGCGCCGCCGTGACGGTGGCGATCGCCGGCGTGGCCATACCGTTCGCCTGCGGCGTCTGGCTCGGCTTTATGCTGCCGGACGCGTTGCTGCCGAAACCAGAGGCGCGCCTGGTCACCGCGCTGTTCATCGGCATCGCGCTGTCGATCTCGTCGGTGAAGATCGTCGCCATGGTGGTCCGCGAGATGAACTTCATGCGCCGCGACGTCGGCCAGATCATCGTTGCCTCGGCCATTCTCGAAGACACGATCGGCTGGGTCGTCATTGCCATCGCGTTCGGACTGGCGTCGGCCGGCACCATCGATATTTGGTCGCTTGGGCGCGCTCTGATCGGCACGGCCGTGTTCCTGGCCGCAAGCCTTACATTCGGACGGCAGATCGTATTTCGCCTGATCCGCTGGGCCAACGACAGTTTTCAGAGCGAATTTCCGGTGATCACCACCATTCTGGTGATCATGGCCGCGATGGCGCTGCTCACCCAATCGATCGGCGTCAACATGGTGCTGGGGGCGTTCGTTGCCGGCATTCTGGTCGGCGAATCGCCGATCCGCACCCGGCACATCGACGAGCAGTTACGCGGGCTGGTCGTCGCGCTGTTCATGCCGGTGTTCTTCGGCCTGTCCGGGCTGAGCGCCAACCTGACGGTCCTCAAAGACCCGCATCTCGCCATGCTGGCGGCCGGCCTCATTGTGATCGCCAGCGCCGGAAAATTCTTGGGCGCTTTCGTCGGCGGCAAGCTCGGCGGACTCGTCCGCAGCGAGGCGCTGGCGCTCGCCTGCGCGATGAACGCGCGCGGCTCGACCGAGGTCATCGTCGCCTCACTCGGCCTGTCGATGGGCATTCTCAGCCAGAATCTCTACACGCTGATTGTCGGCATGGCGGTGCTTACCACGATGGCGATGCCGCCGATGCTGCGTTGGTCGCTCAAGCGCCTGCCGCTACGCAAGGCCGAGCGCATCAGGCTCGAACGCGAGGAAATCGACGCTCGCGGCTTCGTCACCAATTTGGAGCGGCTCTTGCTCGCGGTCGATGACAGCCGCAACGGCAAATACGCGGCGCAACTGGCCGGCATAATCGGCGGCTCCAGCGGCAAGCCGACCACCGTTCTGGAGCTGAGCCCGGGCGAGCCTCAGAAGAAGTCCGCAGCGGCTGAAAAAAAAGCAGCGAGCGACAAGAAAGCATCAGAAGAAGCGGCGGATGCAAAGACGCAAGCCGAGGATTCCGCGCAGGAAGTAAAATCCGCCGCCGAGCGCGTGACGACGCTCGAAACTCATCCCGAGGAGGAAAAGCCGGGCAACATCGAGGTGACCACGGTGCGCAAGCCGGCGACCGGCCCGGAAAGCGTCGCCGAGGAAGCGCGCAAGGGTTACGACCTGCTCGTGATCGGCGTTGCGGATACGCGCGACCCGAAGGGCGGTTTCGGCCGCGGTGTCTCGCTGATCGCCAAGGAGTTCGAGGGGGCGCTGGCGGTCATCGACGGGCCTGACAGCGAGCGCGACCAGCTGTTCAAGGAAGGCGGCAAGATCCTCGTTCCGGTGAACGGCACGGATGCATCGCGCCGCGCCGCCGAGGTCGGCTTCACGGTGGCCCGCGCCAGCGATGCCGAGGTGACCGTGCTTTACGTCACCCGAACCGCGGGCAAAGGCAACGGCCGCTCCCCTGGAACGCGGCGCCAGGAGGTCGCGGTGCTGAAGGATATCGAAGCTTTGGCAGAGCGCTACGGCCTCGACGTGCGCCGCAGCATCCGTGCCGACGCGGCGCCCGACGAGGCGATCATCCGCGAAGCCAAGCGGGGCTATGACCTCATCGTGCTGGGTGCGAACCGGCGCCCCGGTGACACGTTATTTTTCGGCAACACGGCCGCCGCGGTGCTCGATCGCGCCGAGACATCGAAACTGTTTGTTGCAAGCTGAGGGCGCGGTGCGGCGGTTCTTGCGGCCGCACGCGGCCGCCGCGCCGCGCCGACCGCCACCGATCGGGACTGGTAAAGATGCGGGATCGGGCGCATATTTCTTGTACGCCGGGCCGCCAGGGCCGCATGGCCGGCGCGCCGCCGCACCAATCGGCGCCTGCGGCTGCGGCGCAGGGAACGCGTACATGTCCATAGGCCCGCTTCTCGCGCAATCGGCCTTTGATCCCGAGTTCATCGAAACGCTGGTTTCGGCTTACGAGGATGCCTGGAGGAAAGTCGAGCAGTCCGGCAGTGCCTTCGCGTCGCCGCGTTATCGGCGTGCCGCCCAGGAAATCGTCGCCAAGCGCATCATCGAAATGGCGCAGCGCGGCGAGCGTGAGCCGACCCAGCTCGCCGAAGATGCCGCGACTTACCTGGCGCGCTCCTACGCCTGATCGGCCGATCCTTAGCGCCAAGGATCGCCGCCAAACGGCGGCTGTTCCGCATAGCCTAATGCGCGTGGTGCCGAGGCGGGCTCACGGTCCGGCGGCCCATAGGCTCGCCGCGCCTCGTACACGGTGCGCTTATGCGGCTCGCGAGAAAGCTCAGCCTTGCGGCGGTATTCTGTGGCCGTGCTTTTTTGCGGGATGGTCCGCTGCTCCGCGGTATTCCGCGACGGCTTCCAGGCTTTTTTCGTTTTGAGCGAGTCGGTTTTGGCCGCTGTTATAATCTCCGGGCGTTGATCGGCCGCAAGCTGGCGCGAATGATGCACTAGCGCGTCAGCCGACATCAAAAAGCCGATGACGATCGCGGCAACGACGCTCAGGTAGGCGACAATGGATGCCAGGAGTCCCATAACCGACCGACGCGCCCCTGCCGCCGCTGCACTAATGCGCGATGGCCGCTTCTCGTTCCTGCGCCGGGCGAGCGCGCCGCCTCGGCCGGAACCGAGACCATTCGTGAATGGTTCATAACTTGGGTAGCGCTCTACTTTGGGCAAACGGGGCAGCGGAATAGCCGTGGAGTTGGTTTTTTCGTCGCTTTGGCTCGCGATCGTCGTCTGGCTGATCTTGCGAGCATTTAGCCAACGCGGATTGCTGCCCCGCCTGTCTGCAGCTCCGCCGCCGCTGGCTGACGTGGCACCGCCCATCACCGTCATCGTTCCCGCGCGCAATGAAGAGGCCAATGTCGAACGCTGTCTGCGCTCCTTGTTGGCGCAGGATTATCCGGCAAACCGCCTCAAGGTGCTGGTGATCGACGATCACTCTGCCGACGACACCGCCGCGATCGTCCGCGCCATCGCCACCCAGCACCCGCAGGTGTCGCTCATATCCAGTCCGCCGCTACCGCCGCGCTGGACCGGCAAATCGCACGCTTGCTGGGTCGGCGCACGCGCGGCGACGCCCGAGAGCGAATGGCTGTGTTTTTTGGATGCCGACGTCTGGGCTGAGCCGCCGCTGTTATCGAGCGCCGTCCCTGCCGCGCTGGCGCAGAGACTTGATCTTCTCTCGCTGGCGCCACGGCAGGAGCTGGGTAGCTTTGCCGAGCGCCTGATGCTGCCGTGCGGCCTCATTCTTTTGTCTTTTCTGCAGGACTTGCGCGAAGTGCAAAGCCGCGGCGGTTCAGCGGTCACGGCGACCGGCCAGTTCATGCTGATCCGGCGCGATGCCTATGAGGCGGTCGGCGGCCATGCCGCGGTATTCAACGTGATCTGCGAGGACTTGGAATTCGCCCGTCTGCTCAAGCAATCGGGACGCTCCGTGCTGCTGATGGGCGGCGACAACCTGATTGCGACCCGCATGTATACCGGTTGGCGGACGTTGTGGCCGGGCTTTGCCAAAAACCTGGTGGACACGCTCGGCGGGCAGCTCGCCACGCTGACGTTCGCGCCGCTCGCGGTGATCCTGGCCTGGGCCGCAGTGGTCGTGCCGCTCGCCGCCGCGGTGGCGTACTGGCAGAGCGCGCCCGGGGCCTTAGCGGCTCTCACCGCGGCGCTGCTCGGCTCGGCCGCGGCCTTCGGCCTGCACATCGCCGCCACGTTCTACTTCCGCATTCCATTCTGGTACGGTCTGTTGTTCCCGCTCGGCTACACTTTGGGAGCGGCGATGGCCCTTGATAGCGTGCGCCGTCGTCTGATCGGTCGGGTGATCTGGAAAGGCCGGATCTATTCATGAAAGCGGTCAGGAGAAAGGCCGACGACGAGCGCCCCGCCATCGACCGGGGCGCGCGGCGGCTCATCGACCTGGAGGAGGCCCGCGCCGTCATCCTCGCGGCGGCGGTGCTTGCGGTCTTTGTCTATTTCATCAAGCTGATCCTGCTGCCGTTTCTGCTGCCGGCCATCCTGGCCTATATCTGCACGCCGCTGCTCGATCGGCTTGCGGCGCGCACGCGCTGGCCGCGCTGGCTGTTCGCGGTCTTGTTTTTCCTGGCTTTCCTCGGCATCGGCGGGCTGTTCGCCGTGTTCGCCGGCGAACGCCTGATCATCGAGGCCCGCGCTCTGGCAGGCGACCTGCAGGGCATGCTGGAGCGGTTCGTGCGCGACGCGCTCGGCGACCAGCCGGTCCGTCTGCTCGGCTACACGGTCGATGCGCACCAGTTCGTGCAAGGGGCGCTGGCGCGACTGCGCGACTGGATCGCCCAATCCGACAAGCTCGTCATGCTGGCCGGCTACAGCGTGGCGGCGATGATGGGCGTCTTTCTCACCGCCGTTCTGTTGTTCTATTTCCTGGTCAGCGGTCATCGCATCGCCCGCGGCATTTTTTGGATGGTGCCGCCGCATCGCCGCGCCCTCGTCGACCGCATCTGGACGCGGCTCGACCCCGTGCTGACCCGCTATTTCATCGGCATGATCGTCGTGATGATGTACGCCACCGCGGCGTCCTATGTGGGCCTGAAATACTTTCTCGGCATCGACCATGCAGTGCTGCTGGCGTTGCTGACCGGCATCCTCGAGACCGTGCCGGTGGTCGGGCCGACTTCGGCGGCCATCATTGCCGGCCTGGTATCGCTGCGCACCGCTACCGGATTCATCAGCATTGTCGATTATGCGCTCTACGCCACGGCGTTGCGGCTGTCGATCGACCAGTTCTTCGGACCGCTTGTGCTGGGGACTGCCGCCCACGTGCATCCGGTCCTGATCATTTTCTGCTTTCTCGCCGGCGGCGTCGTGTTCGGCATTCCGGGCGTCATTCTTGCCGTCCCGGTGGCGCTGTTGATCAAAAGCACGCTCGCTACGCTGTATGGTGAGGAAGCCGACATTGCCTGAGATGCGCCGGCCGTCTCGCGGCCGTCAAAAACCCGGGCTATAGTGTGCCATCCGCGGCAACTTTCTTGGTTGGTGAAAGTTTGCCAGGTGGAGAAGAGGCGGCGGAGACCCGCTATGGCGGTGTGGGAGTCCGCAAGGCGCAGCGTACGGTCCCAGTACAGCCATCCTTGGCTGGCCGAGGCGGTTTTTGCCCTGGACAAATGGCTGCAGCGCCGACAGGGCGTCTTCGAATACAGCACACATCCGCGCTGCCTTTTCCGGATGCAGGTCGGCCGATCACACCGGCAACTGCTGCTGCGCGACGGCACGCATTTGCGTGGCGGCCAGCGCGTCGTGCACCTGCATTTGTGGAATGAGCGCATCCCGCCCGTTCCGGAAACCGGCGCGACTATCCGCTGGGCGCGGCAGATGCAGCACGGTATGGCGATCTCGTTGCACGAGCTTGCCAGATACCTCACCGCGCGACCGGAGCTCGCCGACGTCGCCGCCATTTGCGCTGATGTGCCGTGCGGCACCGCATCGCAGGCCCATCAGCTCAGTACCATCATGGCGCATTACGGCTTCGAGACCATTCCGGAAGACGCGCCGGCGCCGCTACTCGAACGGCTGCACCGTTTCGGCGACAACATCCTGATTTCTCTCATGGTGCTGGCGCGGAATTCGGTGGCCTTGCGCGCCGATACCTTGCGCCGCGTGCGCGTGCCGATTTATCTTTCGCGTCGAGGCCTCGCGGAGCGTTTCGGCAGTGCCGGGGACGCCGTCGAGGCCCGGGAGGCGGTATGAGTATTGTTCATGATTTTCCCGATGCCGCGTCATTGATCGTTTCGTTTTGCGATATTTGTCTGGCCGGCGCTTTCGTCGGTTGTATCCTGATGCTGTGCGAAGCGGGCTTCGTCCTGGCGTTTCGCGGCCAGCAAAGCCGCACCAAATCTGCGCAGCCGGCCGTAACGGTGCTCAAACCGCTGCATGGCGCCGAGCCCGGACTTGCCGCGCGGCTCGCCGGGTTCTGCCGGCAGAATTACGCCGCGCCGATCCAGGTGCTTTGCGGCACCGGCGACGCCAGCGCACCCGCCATGCCGGTGGTCCGCGCCGTGCAACGCACGTTGCCCGAGGCGTCGATCGAGCTGCACGCCGATACCCGGCACCACGGCAGCAACCGCAAAGTCTCCAACCTGATCAACATCCTGCCGCGCGCGCGGCACGACACGCTTGTTCTGTCTGACAGCGATATCGTGGTCGGCCCCGACTATCTGCGCACGTTGACCGCGCTGTTGAGCGCGCCCGGCGTCGGCGCCGTGACCTGTCTCTATCACGGCATCGGCAGCGCAAGCGTTTGGTCGCGGCTTTCCGCACTTTCCATCAATACGCATTTTCTGCCGCAGGCGATCATCGGGATCGGTCTCAAGGTGACCAAGCCCTGCTTCGGCTCGACGATTGCGTTGCGCCGCTCGACGCTGGAGCGCATCGGCGGCTTCAGAGCTTTCGCCGACGAGCTTGCCGACGACTATGCCATCGGCGCGGCCGTCCGCGCCGCCGGCTATGAGGTCGCGACCGCGCCGTTTTTGGTCGGTCATCACTGCTTCGAGGCGAGCTGGCGCCAGCTGCTGCGCCATCAGATCCGGGTCGCCCGCACCATCAAGACCATCGATCCGATCGGCTACGCCGGCACTTTCCTGACGCATCCATTGCCGCTCGCATTGCTCGGCATGCTGTCGGGTAGCACCGCGGCGGTCCTGGTGGCGGTCGCGGCGCTGGCGTCGCGCATCACGCTGTCGCGCTGCGTCGAGCGCCGCTTCGGATTGCCGCGGGAGAGTCTTTGGTTGATTGCGCTGCAAGACCTGATTGCGTTTGCCGTTTATGTGGCGAGTTTCTTCGGGGCGACGGTTTACTGGCGAGGCGCCGCGTACCACGTGGCTGCGGACGGCACCCTCGTCGAGGATGACCTGAGGCGCTGATGATGCGAACTCTTTGTCTACAGGCTCCCTCGTTTGACGGGTTCGACGGGGGGGCCGGCGCACGCTACCAGGCGCGGCGCGAAATCCGCTCGTTCTGGTATCCGACATGGCTTGCCCAGACCGCCGCCATGGTGCCGGGCAGCAAATTGATCGACGCGGTGCCGCATCGGCTCACGCTTGGCGACGTGACCGCCCAAGCGCGCGATTTCGATCTCGCGGTGCTGCACACCTCGACGCCGTCCTTTGCGTCCGACGTCGCGGTGGTCGAGGCGCTCAAGGCCGCCAATCCGGCGCTGAAGGTCGGCTTCGTCGGCGCCAAAGTGGCGGTCGAGCCGGACTTGAGCCTGGCGCGCTCGCCGGTCATCGATTTCGTCGCCGGCAACGAATTCGACTTCACCATCAAGGAGATCGCCGAAGGGCGCGATTGGAAAGCGATCGCCGGCCTGTCCTATCGCGACGCCGGCGGCACGATCCACCACAACCCGCCACGCCCGATCCTGGAAAACATGGACGAGCTGCCGTTCGTCACGCCGGTCTACAAGCGCGATCTGACCATCGAGAATTATTTCATCGGCTATCTCAAGCACCCGTACGTGTCGCTCTACACCGGCCGCGGCTGCAAGTCGCGCTGCACGTTCTGTCTGTGGCCGCAGACCGTCGGCGGCCACCGCTACCGCACCCGCAGCGTCGGCAACGTGATCGAGGAAATGCGCTGGGCCAACGCGGCATTTCCGCAGGTCAAGGAATTTTTCTTCGACGACGATACCTTCACCGACGATCGGGCGCGCACCGAGGCGATCGCCCGCGAGCTCGGTAAGCTCGGGCTGACGTGGTCGTGCAACGCCAAGGCCAATGTGCCGCGCGACACGCTGAAGGTCATGCGCGACAACGGGTTGCGGCTGCTGCTGGTCGGCTACGAAAGCGGCAACCAGCAGATCTTGCACAACATCCGCAAAGGCATGCGCATCGACGTGGCGCGGCGCTTCACCAAGGACTGCCACGAGCTCGGCATCACCATTCACGGCACCTTCATTCTCGGGCTGCCCGGCGAAACCAAAGAAACCATCGAGGAAACCATCCGCTTCGCCACCGAGATCAATCCGCACACCATCCAGGTCTCGCTGGCAGCGCCCTACCCGGGAACGGAGCTGCACCGCGAGGCGCTCAAACACGGCTGGCTCGACGAGGAACACGCCGAGCTGATCGACAGCCACGGCGTGCAGATCGCGCCGCTGCACTACCCACACCTGAGCCATACGGAAATTTTCGATTCAGTCGAGGAGTTCTATCGCCGCTTTTATTTCCGCGCGCCGAAGATCGCGGCGATCGTCTCCGAAATGGTGCGCAGCCCGCAGATGATCGCGCGTCGGCTGCGCGAAGGCGTCGAGTTCTTCTCGTTCCTGCGCCAGCGACGGCAGCTGGCGCATTGAGCGCAGCGAGATTCTCTTCTGGTGTTCTGTGTTCTGATCAGAGAAAGCCGTCGATCGCTGCACCAAACCAATCATCGCCGCCGACCGCGCTCCAAATACCCCTCCTCGCCAAACCAGCGGATCGCGTCCTCCAGCCCCTGCCGATATGGCCGCGCGCGAAAGCCGAGCTCGCGTTCGGCTTTGGCCGCGGTGAAGAACATGCGGTGCTCGGCCATGCGGATACCGTCGACGGTGGCGAATGGCTCGCGGCCGGTCAGCCAAGCCATGCCTTCGGCCGCGTAGGCGACCGGCAAAGCGACCGCGCGCGGGACGCGCAATCGCGGCGGCTTGCGGCCGACGATCCGCGCGATGTCGGCCAGCATGTCGGCGAACGGTACGTCGGTGCCGCCGAGAATGTAGCGTTCGCCGATGATGCCGCGCCGCAGCGCTGCCAGATGGCCGGCCGCCACATCGTCGACATGGACCAGATTGAGACCGGTATCGACGAAGCCGGGAATGCGGCCGCAGGCGGCCTCGACGATGATGCGCCCGGTCGGCGTCGGCTTGACGTCGCGCGGCCCGATCGGCGTCGACGGATTGACGATGACGGCGGGCAGGCCGGCGTTTGCCACCATGGTCTCGACCAGCCGTTCGGCGGCGATCTTGCTGCGTTTGTAGGCGCCGATGCCTCCTTCCTCCGACAGCGGCACCGACTCGTCGGCCGGCGCGCCGTCGGGCCGCAACGTCAAGGTGGCAACGCTGCTGGTGTAGACCACGCGCTCGACACCGGCAGCGAGCGCTTCCTGCATGACGTTACGCGTTCCATCGACGTTGGCGGCGAAAATCTCGCGCTTATCGCGTGCCCAAAGCCGATAGTCGGCCGCGACGTGGAAGACGTAGCGCACGCCGCGCATCGCACGTGCGACCGAAGCGCGGTCGCGCAGATCGCCTTCAGCGAGTTCCAAGTCGAAACCTTCGACGTGCGCGCGCCGGCTGCCGGGTCGCACCAGGGCGCGCACCAAAAACCCCGCGTCACGCAAAGCTTTGGCCACCGCCGAACCGACGAAACCGGTGGCACCCGTGACCAACGTTTGCGCAGCGCTTTGCATGGCGGCTCGTCGTCGTGTGTGTTACGATACGTCTCGAGGGTCGATTCGTAACAGATTGTCGTCTTTACGACACTGGCCGCGGCAATTCCGCGACTGCGGGAACCAATCGGGGAAGCCGGCAATTTTCCAGTCAGTTGCAAAACATTGACCGCGTTGCGTGTTTTTATTCGGATCGGTGCGAAGGCGCCGCGCGCGCCTTCAAAGAGGGGTCTCTGATCGGCTGATCACACACGCGGGGGCACTGTCAGCTCATGTCGTCTGAAGCGCAATTCGCCGACGCCACGTTTACGGATAGCCTGCTCGGTTTCCCCGACAATGCCGATCCAGCCGCCGATACTGCGGTCGAGCCGCAGCGTCTGGTCATCGCTTTCGTCGGCATGGCGTTCGAGGCCCGGATTGCCGCCGGCCCCGGGGTCCTGGTCTTTGCCCGCAACGCACGGCGCGAATTGGCCGCAATAGCCGCCAGCGCGGCGCGGCAGGGCTATCGCGGCATCATCAGCTTCGGCGTCGCCGGCGGCCTCGCCGCGCATTTGCGGACCGGCGATTGGGTGGTGGCCTCATCGGTGGTCGAAGCCCAAGGCCCGATCCCAACCGATGCCGGGTGGTCGCGGCGGCTGCTCGATGCCATCAGCGACGCTCATCACGGTCCGATCCTCGGCGTCGACACGCCCGTGGCCGAGCCCGAAACGAAACGCCAGCTGCATCGCACCAGCGGAGCGGCGGCGGTCGACATGGAATCGCATATCGTGGCGCGTCTGGCCGCCGCGCACGGGCTTGCGTTCACTGCGTTGCGCGTCATCGTCGATCCGGTCGAGCGGACGATCCCGCCCGCGGCTCTGGTCGGCATGGGCCCGAACGCCTGCGCCGATACGGGAGCGATCCTGCGCGAGCTGATCGCTCGGCCGCGGCAATTGCCGCTGCTGGCGCGCGTCACCTGGGACGCCTTCATCGCGCGCTCACAAATGCAGCGCGTGCGCCAATTGCTCGGCGAGCACTTCGGGTTGCTGGACCTGCCGAGCGCAGCCGCAACTGATGACGAGCTCGCGCCGATGCTGCAGCCAATCGCGCCAGCGTGAGCATATCGCCTTCACTCTAGCAGGAGCAAATTTCAATACGTCATGCCCGGCCTCGTGCCGGGCATCCGCGTCTTAGGAGCGCACAGCCAGCCCGAAGACGTGGATGGCCGGGACGAGCCCGGCCACGACGATGCAATGAAATTGAGCAAACCTCACGCCTGCGAGATGAACTTCGTCACCAGATAGGCGCCAAGCCCCTCGATGCCGCCTTCGCTGCCGTGGCCGCTTTCCTTGACGCCGCCGAACGGCGTCTCGGGCGTCGAGATGGCGATCGAATTGACGCCGACCATGCCGGATTCGAGCGCGTCGCCGATCGCGGCTGCAGTCGTGTTCGACGAGGTGAATGCATAGGCGGCGAGGCCGTATTCCAGCGAATTGGCGCGCTCGACCACCTCGTCGAAGGTCTTGAACGTGACAACCGGCGCCAATGGGCCGAAGGGTTCCTGGGTCATCACCTTGCAATTGTCCGGCACGTCGGTGATGACCGTCGGCTCGTAGAAATAGCCCTGATTGCCGTGCCGCTTGCCGCCGGTGACGATCTTGCCGCCGCTATTCTTGGCATCGTTGACGAACGTTTCCATGGTGTCGATGCGCCGTGAATTCGCCATCGGCCCCATGGTGTTGCCCTTCTCCAACCCGTCGCCGATCTTGATGCCGTTGGCATATTCGGTGAACCGCTTGAGAAAGCGCGGATAGACGTCTTCCTGCACATAAAACCGGGTCGGCGAGATGCAGACCTGGCCGGCGTTGCGGTATTTGAACGCCGCGATGGTGTCGGCGGCTTTTTCCGGATCGGCGTCCGCGAAGACCACGACCGGCGAATGGCCGCCGAGCTCCATGGTGGTGCGCTTCATGCCCTTGGCGGCCAGCGCGGCGAGATGCTTGCCGACCGGAATCGAGCCGGTGAACGAGATCTTTCTGATCGCATCCTTGCTGAGCAGATATTCCGACACTTCGGCCGGCACCCCGAACACCAGATTGAGCACGCCCGCCGGCAGGCCGGCGTCGGCAAAGCAACGCACCATCTCAACGCAGGCGCCCGGCGTTTCTTCCGAGGCTTTGAGAATGAGCGAGCATCCGGCGGCGAGCGCGCCGCCGACCTTGCGCGCCGGCGTCAACACCGGGAAATTCCACGGCGTGAACGCGGCGACCACGCCGATCGGCTCCTGCACCACAAGCTGGCGCACCTTGCCGCGGCCCGGCACGATGCGGCCGTAGGAGCGGCGGCCTTCCTCGGCATACCAATCGATGATGTCGGCCGAGGTGATCACTTCGGCGCGCGCCTCGGGATAAACCTTGCCCTGCTCCAGCACCATGATTTTCGAGATCGCGTCATAGCGTTCGCGCATCAGGTCGGCGGCCTTGCGCAAGATTTTCGCGCGATCGTACGCCGAGGTGGCGCGCCACACCGCAAAGCCTTTCTTGGCCGCCTCGAGCGCGGCGTCGAGATCGGCCCGGCTCGCATGCGGCAGGCGCGCCAGCGGTTTTTCGGTCGCCGGGTTAAGCACCTCTTCGGACTTGCGGCCGTCGCCGCCGAGCCACTTGCCGCCGATGAACAGTTCGAGATTGCCGTACATGACGTCCTCGCTTTGGCTTTTTCGCAGGGTGTTTCGTTGGCCAAGGATTAGCAGGTTTCCACAAGCCCGTCATGCGCGGGCTTGACCCGCGCATCCATGCTGCCGCCCCGCATTTGACGCAGTGATCGCAAGCTTCACTGCCGCATCGATTGCCGGGTCAAGCCCGGCAATGACGAATTAGTCGATGCGCGTCGGATCAATCACGAAGTTCGTAAAACCGCCGTCGCGATGGTCCATGCCGGCGAGGACTTCGTTGACCTTGGACAGCGGCGAGACGCGATGTTCGAGCACGGACAGATCGAGCGTTCCGGCGCCCGCCATGGCGGCCATGTCCTCGCCCTCGGCGGTGGTGAACCACACCGAGCCGCCAATACCGATGCGGTTGGTCATCATCCAGAACGCATTGAGCGGCAGCGTTTCCAGAACCGCGCCGACATTGAGCGCTTGACCGCCGCGGCGTAGACAAAACAGCGCGCGTAAAATGGCGGCCGCCGGCGCGCCGGGCGGCAGGCAGTCGAGCATGGCGTCGACGCCGTAGCCGTCGCTCTCCTTCTTCGCCCAAGCCGCCAGCGGATCGGCTGGGCCAGGCTTCGCCTCCGGCACTGAAAATACCGCGATGCGTTCGGGCGCGAGGTTCTTGACGCGTTCGAGCAGCACGGCATTGCGGCCGGTGCCGAGAATTTTTGTTGTCCCCATGGCAAGCGCCAAGAGCGCCGCATTGAGTCCGAGTTGGCCGCTGATGCCGTTGATCAACAGCGTACGGCCGGGGCCGGCGCCGAGCCTGCGCAGCGCCGAATAGGCGGTGCCGAAATAGCCGAGCCGAGCCGCGGCCTCGAAGCTGACATTGTCGGGCAGCTTCACCAGCGACGTGACCGGCGCGGTGATGAACTGCGCCAGGCCGCCATACGGATAGGCCCGCATGATCTCCTGCGAGCGGCCGAAATAGCCCTGCAGAGTAAAACTCGGGCAGTCGAGCGGCGCGCCAGAGCGGCACATCCGGCACGAGCCGCAGGAGCGCGCCGGATTGACATAGACGCGATCGCCCGGGCGGATCGCGAGCACCTGCTCGCCGACCTTCGCGACCACGCCAGCCGGATCGAGCCCGAAAATCGCCGGCAGCGGCGGCATCAACTTGTTGTCGGGCGTCAGCGAGCCGAAGAAATTGCTGACCACGCGGGCCAGATTGGGCACGACGCCGCAGGCCTTAACCTCGACCAGGACGTCGGTCGGCCGCGGCTCCGGCACCTCGATGCGGTCGAGCGTCATCGGCTGCCCGTAGGCATGCAGCCGCGCCGCGATCATTGTCGCCATGGCGTTTCCCCCATTGTCGTTAGCCGCGGAGCGCCGCGAGCTCCACCGGTTCGCCGAAGAACGTCCCGAGCCGCCTCAATACCGCAGCGGCACGCTCTTTGCTCCAGCCGCCGTGCTGGGCGTTGAGCAGAAATTTTTGCTCGATGTCGGCGCGGCTCAATGGCTCGTGAGCGCCGCCGCGCATGTGCGGTTGCCGCTCTTCCACGACAGAGCCGTCGCGCAACGTCGCGCGGATGTGGCCGGTGAAGTTTTTCGGATAGGGATTGTGCGGATCGATTTGGTAGCGCACCTTTTCGGCAAGCGCGACAACGCGCGGGTCTTGCACGGCTGCGTCGCTGAAATCGCCCAAGCCCACATTGCCGCGTACAAACCCGGCGGCGATGCAGTACGGCGTGGAAAATTTGCCGGCGTAGCCGTTGGCCGGGCGCTGCTTGGCGGCGAGCGGCTCCCACAGCCGATGCACCGTGCCCTCGCCGACCTCACAAATCATTTCGGCGATCTGGTCAGTCTTGATGCCGCGCGCGGCGAGCCGGCGTGCGCAATCGATGTAGGGATGCGTCATGGTCCCGCACGGATAGGCCTTGAACGCCAACGTCTCCATCACCCAGCGCGCACCGAAATCGTCGATCAGCGCGTGGTAGTGGCCTTCGGTGGTGTGCGCGAAAGCATGGAAGAAACCGTGCACGCCTTCGAACACGGTGCGTGGCCCCAAAAAACCGGCGCGGCCGAGCAGCGCCGCCTTGAGGCCGGATTGCGCCGCCCAGCCGGCATGCAGCCGCTTGGTCCAGGCGCCCTCGGCCAAATACTCGATGATGCCCGACGCCATCGAGGCCGCGGTGCCGAGCGCGTCGACCAGTTGGCGCGGCGAAAGCTTCAGCGCGGCGCCGACGCCGGCCGCCGCCCCCATGGCGCCGAACACCGCGGTCGGATGAAAGCCGGCCTTGTGGGTCAGCGTCGGCGCCACCAGGCTGAGCCGGCACATGGTCTCGACACCGACCGCGATGCCGACGAGCGCCGCAGCGCCATCGAGCCGATGCCGCTCGCACACGGCGAGCACCGCCGGCACGATCACCGCGCCGGCATGGACCGGCCCGCCCTCGAAGGTGTCGTCGAAGTCTTCGCCGTGCACCGCCGCGCCGTTGATCAGCGCCGCATCCGCCGCGGTGAATGTGCGCGCATGCCCAATCGCCGTGCACGGCCCGTCATCCTCGCAAGCCGCCAGCGCGCTTTTGACGTAATCTTCGCTGCGCGCCGTAACGGCGAGACCGACCACGTCGACCAACAAATCCTCGCACTTGCGCCGCACCGCCGCAGGGAGCTGCGCTGAATCAAGCGCGTAAATCTTTTGCGCCAAGTGCTCGGCAAGGGCGATCTGAGGAAGTTCTTTGGTCGGCATCGGAGAAATTAATATCGTTTCCCGGATGCGATGCAGCGCGAAGCGGTGCATCGCTGATCCGGGATCGTCCCAAGCTCAGGCGTCGGATATTCAGAGATCGTTGCGATCCCGGGTCTGCGGCGCATCACTCCGCTACGCGATAGCGCGCCAAAGACGCGCGTAAACGCGCTTTTGGCTGCACCGCGCCCAGGAAACAGATCAATACCTATTCGCGATCGGCAACTCTTCCGCCGGGAATTGCGTGATGACACGGTGGCCCTTGTCGGTGACGACGACTTCCTCCTCGATGCGCGCGGCCGAGTAGCCGTCCTTGGCGGGGCAGTAGGTCTCGAGCGCGAACACCATGCCTTCCTTGATCTCGGTCGGGTGCGACAGCGACACCACGCGCGAGATAATCGGCCGTTCGTGCAAGGCGAGGCCGAGGCCGTGGCCGAATTGCAGGCCGAACGCCGACATCTCGTCGGGGAAGCCGAAATCCTGCGCCTTGGGCCAGACCTTGCACACCTTGTCGGTAGTAACGCCGGGCTTGATCAGGTCGATGGCCTTGTCGAGCCATTCGCGGCAGGTCTTGTAGGCGTCATGCTGCACCGGCGTGGCGCGGCCGACGTTGAAGGTGCGGTAGTAGCAGGTGCGGTAGCCCATGAAGGCCTGCAGAATGTCGAAGAATGCCTGGTCGCCGGGACGGAGCATGCGGTCGGTGAAATTGTGCGGATGCGGATTGCAGCGCTCGCCCGAGATGGCGTTGACCGCCTCGACGTCGTCGGAGCCGTGGCGATAGAGAAACTCGTTGACCTTGGCGACCACGTCGTTCTCGCGGATGCCGGGTTTGAGCTCCTCGTTGATCATGTGATACGCGCCGTCCACCATGGCGGCGGCGCGATTGAGGAGCGCGATCTCGTCGATGTTCTTGACCTCGCGCGCCTCCAGCATGATTTGTTGGCCGTCCTCGATTTTCAGGCCGGCCTTCTGCAGCTCGAACATCATCGGCGGCTCGATGATGTCGATGCCGACCGGCAGCTTGTCGCAGCCGGCTTCCTTGATCAGGGCGGCGATCTCCTTGGCGTGCCGTTCCATCAGGCCGAACGCCGGGTTGACGGTGCCGCGCAGCCCGATCAGGCCGGCCTTGCAATTCTCCGGTTTGAGCCACGGCGTATAGAGCTTGTGGTGCACGGCGGCGGAGCCGAAATCCCACAGGATCGGATCGGGGCTCGCGCGCGTCAGCAGCGCCCAGCGGCACAGCTTGTCGCGCTCCCACTCGCCGATCTTGGTCGAGGTGATGTAGCGGATGTTGTTGACGTCGAAGACCAACAGCGCGCCGAGCTCGGACTTTTCCAGCGCGCCGCGCACCCGGCCGAGCCGGTAGCGGTGCAGCCGGCGGTAATCGACCCGCTCCTCGAAATCGACCCCCATGGTGCCGAGCGCCGGCAGCGCGCGGCCCCAATTGTAGCGCGGGTTGATGTCGTCGGCGCGGATCGTGGTCGGCTCGCGGGTGATGTCGTCCATCGGTGGCTCCTTAGCGCTTTGCGCTCACTATAGGCATTTCCCTGCCGCGACAAACTCCCATCAATCATGCGCCAGTTCCGCCGCGGCCGGCGCCCGGCTCCGGCACGTCGGCAAGGAGCCCGTCGACAATGCCGTGAAATTTGTCCCACGGCGCCTCGCGGTCGCTCTGATTGCGCACGATGATCGAATTTCCCGCGTAGAATTTCTCGTACAGCATGTGGCGGCCGGCGAATTCCGAGCCGATCAGGTCCCAGACCAGCTTGTACAGCTTGTAGCGCGCCAGCGCCGGCATGCTGGCGGTGCCCCACCAGCGCTCGAAGCGGTCTTTGAGCTGCGGATCGGCGAACAGATCGACGCTGGCCGGCATCTGCAGCGGTGCGGCGCCGGCCAGCGTGCGCAGCGCGTCGATGATTTCGGTGTGATGCTCCTGGCACCAGTTGAGCGCCGCATAGACCATGCGCCGGTTCGGCGTGACGAAACCGTCCGGCCAGCTCTCGCAGGCCTCGATCTGGCCGGCGACGAGGCCCGCGATGGTGGCTTCAAGCGCGGCGAGGCGGCCGAGCGTCTCGCGCACCGCCGGCACCTTGTCGACGCCGTTAGCCTCACACATCCGGCTCGCCAAGCCGACGACGAGCCCCATCTTGGCCCAGAAGCGGATGTTGGACTGCTGGTTCTGATAAACGTTGGCCGGCGTCTCGATATAGATGCGGCGCGACCAGGCGCCGTTATTGTGCAGAAACACGCGCTCCCAGGGAATTTTGACGCGGTCGCAGACCAGCACCGCATCGTTCTCGTCGAACCGGTAGCTCAGCGGATAATCGGCTTCCTCGCGGGCGTGGCGCTCGTACGGCTCGCGGCACCAGAACGACACGCCGGGCGCATTGTTGGGAATGGCGGCGGTGATGCTTTCGTTCTGCCGCTTGTCGTCGATGGCGGTGAGATTGCCGATATAGACCTCGTCGCCGAAAATGGCGCCGGTAGCGAGCATCTTCATGCCGGAGACGACGACGCCGGAATCGTCTTCGTCGACCACCTGCAGGGTCGGATCGTCGCGCACCACGCCGGTATAGATTTCGCGATCGCGGATGCCCGACGGCGGCGTCACCGCGAACGACAGATAGAGATCGTCCCGGCGCGCGCGATCGTAGAAACGGATGAGATTGTCGCCGAAGCCCGAGTGCAGCGCGTTGAGCAATTCGGGCCGCATCGCGAGGCCCGTGATGAGGCCGGCGACGTGATCGGGCGAGCGGCCGATCAGGCCGTAGGTGGCGTCGGCGATCGCCTTCATGGCGCGCATGCGGCGAGCGAGATCCTCGCGCGTGCGGCAGCGCAGCCATTGCAGGCCGATGCGCTCGCCGTTGTCCTCGTAGCTGAAGAGATCGCGCTTGGCGGGGTCGGCCTTCAAATCGTAGAGCGCCGCGATGGTGCGGGCGCCGTTGCGGAAGGCCGGATGCGCGGTGACGTCGTCGACCCGCTCGGCCCCGATATAGACCACGCGGCCGTCGCGCATGCGCTCCAGTCGGTCGCGGCCGGTCGCCAGCATGGCAGCCATACTCCTTGTGCGCATTGCCCGGCAACGGGCCCTCGCCGATATAACCGCCTCGCGCCGGCGTGTCGCCTCTCTCTTCGCTGATTTGGCGGCTGCCTTAGAACAGGCTATTGGACCGGGCCACTATTGGATTACGTCATGGGACCTTCTGCTCTGGCGACCGCGCTTGCCCGCCGCAAAATCCACTACGGGTGGGTTGTTGTCGGCGTCACGCTCATAACCACCGTCGTGACGGCGGCCGCCATGAGCACGCCGGGCGTGCTGATCGTGCCGCTGGAGCAAGAGTTCGGTTGGGCCAACGATCAAATTTCTTCCGCCCTGGCGCTCCGGCTCATGCTGTTCGGCCTGTTCGGTCCGTTCGCCGCCGCCTTCATGAACCGCTACGGCGTGCGCGCCGTGATGGTGAGCGCCGTCATCCTGATTTCGGTCGGATTTCTGACTTCGCTCATGATGACCCAGGTCTGGCAGCTCATGCTGCTGTGGGGCATCGTGGTCGGCGTCGGCACCGGGCTCACCGCCATGGTGCTGGCCGTGACGGTGGCGACGCGCTGGTTCAACGCGCGGCGCGGCCTGGTGATGGGCATCTTTGCCGCCAGCAATGCGACCGGGCAATTGCTGTTCCTGCCGCTGATCGCCCAAGTCGCGACCAGCTACGGCTGGCGCATGGCGCTGGTCATGATCTGCTGCATGCTGGCGCTTGCCGGCTGCGTGGCGCTGCTGTTCATGCGGGATCGACCGAGCGACGTCGGGCTACCGCTCTACGGCGAGAAAGCGGTCGCGCCGCCGCCGGCGGCCGGCGTCGGCCTGGTGTCGCTGCTCCTTTCGCCGCTGGTCGTGCTCAAGGACGCGGCGCGCACGCCGATCTTCTGGGTGCTGTTCGGCACGTTCTTCGTCTGCGGCTGCAGTACCAACGGCTTGATCCAAACCCACTTCGTCACGCTGTGCCACGATTACGGCTTGGCGGCGGTCACCGCGGCGAGCGTGCTCGCCATGATGGGCGTGTTCGATTTCATCGGCACCATCGGCTCGGGCTGGCTGTCCGACCGGTTCGATCCGCGCTGGCTCTTGTTCTGGTACTACGGGCTGCGCGGGCTATCGCTGCTCTATCTGCCGTTCACCGATTTCACGTTCTACGGCCTGTCGCTGTTTGCGGTGTTCTACGGCCTCGACTGGATCGCGACCGTGCCGCCGACGGTGAAAATCACCGCCGATCGCTTCGGCCGCGAGAAGGCCGGCATCGTGTTCGGCTGGGTGTTTGCCGGCCATCAGATCGGCGCCGCCACGGCGGCGTTCGGCGCCGGCCTGGTGCGCACCGATTTAGGCACCTATCTGCCGGCGTTCTTCGCCGCCGGCGCGCTGTGCATCATTGCGGCGCTGGCAGTGATCACGGTGCGCAAATCGTCGGGCGCCGGTATTCCGGTTGCGGCGCCCGCGCCAGCGCGCGCCTGAAGCGAACGATCACTTTCGCTTCGCCTCGATCTTGTCCCAGATCAGCGCCGCGATGTCGGGGCCGCCGAAATTTTTGACGCTGCGGATGCCGGTCGGCGAGGTGACGTTGATCTCGGTCAGATAATTGCCGATCACGTCGATGCCGACGAACAACAGGCCGCGCTCGCGCAGCGCCGGCCCGAGCCGCTCGCAGATGTGACGCTCGCGCTCGGTCAGCTCGGTCTCGGTCGGCACGCCGCCGCGCACCATGTTGGAGCGCAGATCGTCGGGCGCCGGCACGCGGTTGACAGCGCCGGCGAACTCACCGTCGACCAGGATGATGCGCTTGTCGCCGTCGCGCACCTCGGGCAAAAATTTCTGCACCACCCACGGCTCGACAAACATGGTGGCGAACAAATCGTACAGCGAGCCGAAATTGAGGTCTTCGCGCTCCAGCCGAAACACCGCCTCGCCGCCCTTGCCGTAGAGCGGCTTCATGACGATGTCGCCGTGCTCGGCGCGGAACGCCTTGATGGCGTCGAGGCTGCGGGTGATCAGCGTCGGCGGCATCAGATCGGGAAATTCGGTGACAAAGAGTTTTTCCGGCGCGTTGCGGACGTGCGCCGGATCGTTGACCACCAGCGTCTTGGGGTGAATGCGCTCCAGGATGTGGGTGGTCGAGATGTAGGCGAGGTCGAACGGCGGATCCTGCCGCAGCAGCACCACATCGAACGACGCGAGATCGACGTGGCGCGGCTCGCCGAGCGTGAAATGGTCGCCGGCGACGTCGCGGACCACCAACGGCCGCACCGTCGCCGACACTTTGCCGTCGCGCAGCACGAGCTGGTCGGGCGTGTAATAGGCCAGCGCATAGGCGCGGTTTTGCGCCTCGAGCAGCAGCGCGAACGTCGAATCGCCGCGGATGTTGATCCGCTCGATCGGATCCATTTGCACGGCGACGTTCAGGCGCATGGTTTTATTTATCCGGCGGGAAGGCCGCCAAGGTCTACGCAATTTTCCGCGCCGCCGCTATGGGCTCGGCGATCAGGCGAGCGTATCGCGTTTGATGAGCCGCATGCCGGGCTCCGGCTCGGTATAGTGAATGAGCCCCGCCTGCTCCGACAACACCACGATGCCGCGGCCGAGATAGGCCCAATTCTCCTTCGGGTAATCGGCCGAATAATCGCCGGTGTCGATCGCGCACACAACCCTGCCCTGGTTGCCCGCCCAGAGCTCGATCCGGTCGCCGAGTTTGACCTGCTGTCCGTCCGGATACTTCATCGCGCGACCTTTTTGCGAAACACCTTATCTCGTTGCGTCGAAGGCGTTGACGATGTGGCGCGGCATCTTGCCGGGTGCCACCAGGATCACGTCGAAGCGGATATTGCACTGGGCATCCTGCGGCCGATGCGCGAGCCACATTTCGGCCGCCGCCACAATGCGCTGCCTGCTGCGCTCGGTGACGGATTCGGCCGCATCGTCGAGACGGTCGCGCGCCTTGACCTCGACGAACACCAGATCGCGGCGGCGGCGCGCTACGATGTCGATTTCGCCGAACGGCGTTCGCCAGCGCCGCGCCACGATGCGATAGGCCTTGGCGATCAGAAAAAACGCGGCGCGGCTTTCCGCCGAGATGCCGAGCCGGAACGCCGCCACGCGCTCCGGGCGCGGCGTTGGCTTGACCGGCGCAGGCCGTTTAACGCGCTGCATCCGATTCCTCTGTGCTCTCGTCTGTGTCTTTGCCGAGCGCAAGCGCGCGCTGATAAATCTGTCGCCGCGGCAAGCCGGTCGTGGCGGCGATTTCGGCAACGGCTGCTTTCAGCGAGGTACGCGCCAGCGCTTCGCGCAACAGTGCGTCGGCGTCTTCGACGCTCGGCTGTGCTGCCGCCGCCGGCGGGCCGATGACAAGCACGATTTCGCCGCGCGGCTCTTCGGTGGCGAAATGCGCGGCAAGCGTTGCCAGATCGCCGCGGCGAACCTCTTCGTGCAGCTTGGTTAGCTCGCGGCAGAGCGCGGCGTCGCGTTGTCGGCCGAGGCCGGCGGCCAGATCAGCGAGCGTTGCCGCAATCCGCGGGCCGGTCTCAAATAAAACAAGCGTTGCAGGAATGCGCGCCAGTTCGGCGATGCGTGCTCGTCGCGCGCCCGCTTTGGGCGGCAGAAAACCGGCGAACAAAAATTGATCGGTTGGCAGGCCGGCAACCGCAAGCGCCGCCAACACCGCCGAGGCGCCGGGCAACGCGGTGACGCCGTGGCCGGCGTCCTGCGCGGCGCGTACCAGCTTGTAGCCGGGATCGGAGACGAGCGGCGTGCCGGCGTCCGAGACGAGCACGATCGCCGCGCCCTCGCCGAGCCGGCGCAGCAATTTTGGCCGCGCCTCCGCGGCATTGTGGTCGTGATACGGCGTGAGCGGCGTGCGGATGCCGTAGCGGTCGAGCAGCTTGCGGGTGACGCGCGTATCTTCGCAGGCGATCAGATCGGCACCCGCCAGTGCGGCCAGCGCGCGCAGGGTGACATCGCCGAGATTGCCGATCGGCGTGGCGACGATGTGCAGGCCCGCTTCGAGGCGTTCGACCGGAACAATGTGTCGGCCAATGGCGTAGGACCGCTCAGTGCGGTCGTAAGGCGGAGCTGAGGCGGGCGACGGCCGGTTCATGCCGCAAATCTAACCGCTTTGCCAATGCTGAGGCAGCGTTGCCACGAAAACACTATCCTTTCCATTCGGTTAACGATTCGCCCCCAATATGACGAATTGCTATAGACCTATGCGGGCCGCGCAGGCCGAGGTCGGGGAGAACCGTTTTGTCCGCGGAATTGCAGGTCCGGGCGGCCGCGGCCATGCTGTCGCGGCGCCGTTCGCTTGCCGGGGTGCTGGCCGGCACGGCTGCGCTGCTCGGCGGCTGCTCCAGCATTCCCAGTTTTTCCAGTTCCAACTTTTTCTCCTCCAGCCCGCCGCCGGGTGCGGCTCCGCCGGCAGACGCCGGAACCACGATCGGCAACGGTCAGGTCAAGGTGGCGCTGATCCTGCCGCTGTCGGCCGGCGGCAATGCCGGGCTCGCCGGCCAGGCCATGCGCAACGCCGCCGAAATGGCGCTCGGCGAATTCAACGCGCCCAACGTCCAACTCCTGGTGAAGGACGATGCCGGCAATCCCGATGCGGCGCGCGCCGCGGCCCAGCAGGCGCTCGAGGAAGGCGCCGCAATCGTGCTCGGTCCGCTGTTCGCGCAGTCAGTCAGCTTGGTCGGCCAGGTGACGCGCGCCCGCAATGTGCCGGTGATTGCGTTCTCCACCGACGCCAATGTGGCATCGGGCGGCGTTTATCTCTTGAGCTTTCTGCCCGAGTCCGACGTCCAGCGCATCGTCCAATACGCGACCACTAATGGGAAGCGTTCGTATGCGGCGCTGGTGCCGGAAAACCCGTACGGCGCCGTGGTTGAAGCGGCGTTCCGCCAGGACGTTGCCCGCCGCGGCGGCCAGGTCGTCGTGCTCGAGCACTATCCGCATGACAAGGCCGGCATGGCCAATCCGGTACGTGCGGTGGCGCAATCGGCGGCGCGCGCTGAGGCGCTGTTCATTCCCGACGGCGGCGATGCGGTGCCCGACGTGGTGCAGATGCTGGTCGCCGGCGGCGTCAATCCTAAACGCATTCAGTTGCTCGGCACCGGGCTATGGGACGATCCGCGCATCTTTTCCGTGCCGGCGCTCGACGGCGGCTGGTATGCGGCGCCAGACGCGGCCGGCTACCGTTCGTTTTCGACGCGCTACCGCAATCGCTACCATCAAGATCCAGTGCGCACCGCGACGCTCGCTTACGATGCGGTGGCGCTGGTCGCGGCGCTGGTGAAGACGCAGCCCGATCCGGTGCAGCGGTTTTCGCCGCAGGTGCTGACCAATCCGTCCGGCTTCACCGGCATCGATGGGCTGTTCCGGTTTCGCGCCGACGGCACCAACGAACGCGGCCTCGCGGTGCTGCGTGTCACCCCGTCGGGGCCGCAGACCATTTCGCCGCCGCCGCGCAGCTTTGGGGCGTCGGGAATTTAAGCGCGCGCCGCTTTACGCCGCGAGATCGGCGACCACCGCATCCAGCAGCGGAAAACCCGGCAAGGTGACGCGCAGGCGGCCTTCGGCCGTGGTTTCGATCAGGCCGTGCTCGTGCAGCGCCGCGATGCGCGCCGGATCGAGGGACCGGCCGGCAAGTTCGGTGTAGCGCGCGAGGTCGATGCCTTCGGCAAGCCGCAGGCCCATCAACAAAAACTCGTCGCAGCGCTCTTCGCGCGTGAGCACGTCGTCGCTGACGAGACCATGGCCGCGCGCTTCGACCCGCATCAGCCAACTTTCAGGACGCTTTTCGGTCGCGGTGGCATGGCGTTCGTCGTCGACGTCGAGCCGGCCGTGCGCGCCTGGGCCGATGCCGGCATATTCGTGCGCGCGCCAATAAATCAGATTGTGCCGGCATTCGCCGCCTGGCCGCGCATGATTGGAAATCTCGTAAGCCGGCAGACCGTGCGCGGCGCAAGCTTCTTGGGTCGTGTCGTAAAGCGCCCGTGCCGTATCCTCGTCGGGCGTTTTCAGCTTGCCGGCGGCGTGCAGCGCCGCGAACGGCGTGTCAGGCTCGATGGTCAGCTGATAAAGCGACAGATGCTCGCCAGCTTGATCGAGCGCGCGCTTGAGCTCGCTTGCCCATTGCGACGGCGTCTGACCCGGACGCGCGTAGATGAGATCGAAGGAATAGCGGTCGAACACGGATCGCGCCACGCCGACGGCGTCGAGCGCCTCGCGCGCCGAATGCAGCCGGCCGAGTTCCGTGAGCGCGCGATCGTCGAGCGCCTGCACGCCAAGCGAGACGCGATTGACCCCCGCTGTACGATAGCCGCGAAACCGCGTGGCTTCGACGCTGGTTGGGTTGGCTTCGAGCGTCACCTCGGTGCCGGCGGCGACATTCCAATTCCGCGCGATGGCGTCGAGTACGGCTTCGATGGTGGAAGGCTGCATTAGCGACGGCGTGCCGCCGCCGAAGAAGATCGACGACACGGTGCGCCTCGGCACGCGCGCCGCGGTCGCCGCGATCTCGGCGGCGAAGGCGCGCGCGAACCGCGCCTCGTCGACGCCGGCATGCCGGACGTGGCTGTTGAAGTCGCAATACGGACACTTCGACAGGCAGAACGGCCAATGAATGTAAACGCCGAATTTTTGTTCGCCGTCAGCGCCGCTCAAGGCACGCCTCCGCAAGTTTGACGAAGGCGCGGGCGCGGTGCGACAGGCCCTTTCCGCGCGGCGGCAGGCCGTGTTTTTCTTCGCTGTCCATTTCGCCAAACGTGCGCGCGTGCCCGTCGGGCAAAAACATCGGGTCGTAGCCGAATCCTTTGTCGCCGCGCGGCGGCCAGACCAGCGTGCCGTCGACACGGGCTTCAAATTCCTCGACGTGGCCGTCCGGCCAGGCGACGCACAGCGCCGAGACGAAGTGCGCGCGGCGCTGCTCGGGCGCCGCGGCGCCGCGCGCGCGCAGCTTTTGCTCGATCGTCTCCATGGCGCGGGCGAAATTCCTGTCCGGCCCGGCCCAGCGCGCCGAATGGATTCCCGGCGCGCCGCCGAGCGCATCGACCGCCAAGCCGGAATCGTCGGCAAAGGCCGGCAGGTCGCTTGATTTTGCCGCTGCTTCGGCCTTGATGCGCGCATTGTCGCGGAACGTCATTCCGGTCTCTTCCGGTTCGGCCAATCCCAGCTCGCCCGCTGAAATGGCGTCGATTCCATAAGGCGCAAGCAGTTCGCGCATTTCCGTAAGCTTGCCGGGATTATGCGTGGCGATGACCAGACGACAGGCGCCGGACGCCGGAGCACAGATTTTGCGGTGCGCGCTCGGCGGCTCATTCATCTATCGCCCAGCCCGCTCACATCACCGCCATCTTCTGCAAATCGATCAGCTTGTTCACGCCCTTTCGGGCGAGCGCCAGCAATGTGGTCAGTTGCTCCTCGGAGAACGGAATCTTCTCCGCCGTGGCCTGCACCTCGACGATATTGCCGGCGCCGGTGAGGACGAAGTTGGCGTCGGTCTCGGCTTGCGAATCCTCGGCGTAATCGAGATCGAGCACTGCCACGCCGCCGCAGACGCCGCAGGAAATCGCGGCGATGTGGTCACGCAGCACTTCCATTTCGACCATCTGCCGCGCCTTCATCCAGGCCAGGCAATCGTAGAGCGCGATCCAGGCGCCGGTGATCGAGGCGGTGCGGGTGCCGCCGTCGGCCTGGATGACGTCGCAATCGATGGTGATCTGGCGCTCGCCGAGCGCTTTGAGATCGACCACCGAACGCAAGCTGCGGCCGATCAGCCGCTGGATTTCCACGGTGCGGCCGCTCTGCTTGCCGGCCGAGGCCTCGCGCCGGGTCCGCTCCAGGGTGGCGCGCGGCAGCATGCCGTATTCGGCCGTGATCCAGCCGCCGCCCCGGCCCTTGAGCCAAGGCGGCAGGCGATCCTCCAAGGTGGCGGTGACCAGCACATGGGTTTCGCCGAATTTCACGAAGCATGAGCCTTCGGCGAATTTCACCACGCCGCGTTCCAGCGATACGGGGCGTAATTCATCGGGCTGACGGCGGCTCGGCCGCATGCGGGTCTCCTTGCGGGGCTGCGTCCACCCCATGGGGGCAAAGCGCGGCGCTCGCTTTTAGGCGTTTCGAGAGGGTTTTCACAAGGGTGCGCCGAGCCAAGGCCGCAGCATGGTTCATGACGCGGCGTTGTCAGAGTCAGCGGCTCTCCGCTACCTTCACTATCGAAAGGGAGGACCCCATGGCCGCTGACAGCGCGACGCCGGAAGCGACGCAGAAGCTGGCAAGCTTTGCCGCGAACCTGCGCTACGACGACATTCCGCAGCGTGTGCGCGAGCATTGCAAAAATTTGCTGCTCGATGCGCTTGCCTGCGCGGTCGCCGGCCGGCTGGGCGAGGAAACCGGGCAGGTCGCCGCGCTCGCCGGAGCGCTGGCGCAGTCGCGCGAAGCGAGCGTGATCGGCGGCGAGCCGCTGTCGTTGGCCGGCGCCACTTTGCTCAACGCTTATCTCGTCACCGCCGTCACCATGTGCGACGTGCATCGCCCGACGCTGACCCATGTGACGCCCGAAATCGTGCCGCCGGCGCTCGCCGTTGCCGAGCGCGATGGCCTGTCCGGCCACGCGCTGCTCACCGCGATGGCGGCCGGCTGCGAGGTGACAACCCGCGTCGGGCTCGGCCTCGACTATCCGAAATTTCGCGCCCGCGGCTGGCATGGGCCGGGCGTCATCGGTCCGTTCGGCGCGGCGGCGGCGGTCGGATCGCTGCTCGGCTTCGATGCCGACACCATGGCGCGCGCCTTCGGGCTTGCCGGCAGCCAGGCGGCCGGCACGTTCGCGGCCTGGGGCACACCGACGGTGAAATTCCACCAATGTCGCGGCGCGCTGTCGGGCCTGCTCGCGGCGCTCTTGGCACAACAACAATTCGTCGCCACCCGCGAATTCCTCAGCGCCAAGGACGGCGGCCTCTACAACACCTATGCGGACGGCGGCAAAGCCGACCTCGCAATCGCCGATCTCGGCCAGCGCTGGGAGCTCCAACAGATCGCGCTTCGGCTGTGGCCATCGGCGTCACTCATTCAAGGCATGGTGACGGCTTTGTTCGACATTCTCGGCCGCCAGCCGATCGATTTCGCCAGCGTCCGCAAGGTGCGCATCGCGCTCAGCGAAGGTGCGTTCAAGATGCACGGCGGCTTCGGCACCTATAAAGCCAAATTCGAGGCGCTGCTGTCGGTGCACTACACGGCGGCCGCGATCCTGCACGACAAGGCGTTGACTTTGGCGCAGTTCGAGCCGAGCCGTTACGACGACCAAAAACTGCGGCGGTTCGCGGCCGAGCGCGTCGAAGTTTTCGCCGATCCATCAACCAGCGGCTCGCAGGCCAATGTGGACGTTGAAACCGGCGAGGCGGCCTATTCGGCGCGTTGCGCGCATCCGCTTGGCTCGTACGAGAATCCTTTGTCACGCGCGCAGATCGAAGCGAAGTTCCGCACTTACGCGAAAGGCGTTTTGCCGGACGGCGCGATTGCCGACGTGATCGGCGCGGTCAATGGCCTCGAGCATGTCGCCTCGGTCAGAACCTTGATGGCGCCTTTGTGCGGTACGCCGCGGGCGATTGCGGCGGAGTAAAGTCTCCCGCTTCATCGGAACGCGCCAAGCGACTTGAAACCTGCCGCGCAAAGGAACAAGTCTTGTCCGGCATTGGGGAGTGAGCGTTGGCCAGCCACGATCTGCCGCTTGCGGCGAACCAGCTCAGCCTTGCGCAGCTCAACGAGCGCTCGCGCGAGATCTTTCGCCGCATCGTCGAGAGCTATCTGGCGACCGGCGAGCCGGTCGGCTCGCGCAACCTGTCGCGCATTCTGCCGATGACGCTGTCGCCGGCCTCGGTGCGCAACGTCATGTCCGATCTCGAGCAGCTCGGGCTGATCTACGCACCGCACACCTCGGCCGGGCGGCTGCCGACCGAAATCGGCCTGCGTTTTTTCGTCGACGCGCTGATGCAGATCGGCGACCTGACCGATGAGGATCGCAAGGCCATCGAGGCGCAGGTCGCCGCGTCCGGGCAAGCGAAATCCGTCGAAGCGGTGCTGACCGAAGCGTCCGGCCTGTTGTCGGGCCTAAGCCGCGCCGCCGGCGTCGTGCTGACAGCAAAATCCAATCCGCGGCTCAAGCACATCGAGTTCGTGCCGCTCGAGCCGGAGCGCGCGCTCGTGGTCTTGGTCGGCGAAGACGGCCAGATCGAAAACCGGGTGCTCAAGATTCCGCTCGGGCTGCCGAGTTCGGCCCTGACCGAGGCTGCCAATTTCGTCAATGCGCGCATCCGCGGCCGCACGCTCGACGAGGTCAAGGCCGAGATCGAGGCCAAGCTCAAGCAGGGCCAGGCCGAGCTCGATCAGTTGACCCAAAAAATCGTCGCCGGCGGTCTGGCGAGCTGGTCGGGCGGCGAGACCGACGAACGCAAGCTCATCATCCGCGGCCAAGCGCACCTGCTCGACGACCTCAAAGCGCTGGCCGATCTCGAGCGCGTGCGCCTGTTGTTCGACGATCTCGAAACCCGCCGCGAAGTGATCGATCTGCTCGGCCGCGCCGAGCAGGCCGAGGGCGTGCGGGTGTTCATCGGCTCGGAGAACAAATTATTCTCGCTGTCCGGCTCCTCCACCATCGTGGCGCCCTACCACGACGCCTCGGGGCACATTGTCGGGGTCCTCGGCGTGATCGGCCCGACTCGGCTCAATTACGCCCGCATCGTTCCCATGGTGGATTACACCGCCAAGGTGGTCAGCAAGTTGCTCGGCGGCTGACGCTCCGACCGCTCAATCACCTCGAACGCTTGATTTTTTGTCCTCAAGCCCTGATATGCGGGGCAAATTGTGGGGAACAATCATGACCGAGAAGACCGCTCGCGCCGAGGACGAAGCGGGCCGCAATGCCGAAACTGCCGCGCCCGGACCCGAGCAGGCGTCGCCTGCCGATCCGGCTCCGGCGGCCGCGCCGTCTGCAGCAGACCCGGATCCGGCAGCTTTGGCGACGGACCTCAAAGACAAGCTCCTGCGCACCCTGGCCGAGATGGAGAATCTGCGCCGGCGCACCTCTCGCGAAGTGGCCGATGCCGAGCTGCGCGGCATTACGGCGTTCGCCCGGGACATGATCGGCGTCGCCGACAACATGCGGCGCGCGCTCGACACCGTCACGCCCGAGGTCCGCAACAACGCCGAAGCGGCCATGAAGGCGCTCATCGAAGGTGTCGAGCTGACGGAGCGCGAGCTGTTGAAGGCGCTGGAGAAGAACAAGGTCCGGCAGTTCAATCCGCAGCGTGAAAAGTTCGACCCGCACCTGCACCAGGCCATCTTCGAGGTGCCCGATGCCTCGGTGCCGGCCGGCAGCGTGGTGCAGGTGGTGCAGCCCGGCTACATGCTGGGCGAGCGCGTGCTGCGTCCCGCCATGGTCGGCGTGTCGAAGGGCGGGCCGAAGGTGGCGCCGGGGCAAGCCGCGAATAACAACCATAACGCCAAGGCATCGGCGCAGGATTCGTAAGCGGCGTCATCTCACAGTGCTTGGCCCGATTTTTTTCGGGCAGAGAAAGCCGTCGGGCGAGCGCGACCGAGTTAAAGCTTAAATTCGTTTTATTTGCTCCGTCTCACTTCATCTCGATACTCGCCCGCATGGTGCGCAGGCGCGACAGCTCGTCCTCCCAAATCGCCGCGCGGGAGATGCCGACCATCTGCAGGAAGCTGCCGTGGCCAAAACGCAGCCACTGCACCACCATCAGATCGGCGCCGGTGTTGGCGTCCTTGGCGTGCGCGACGGTCTCGAAGCCGTCCTGATGATCGAGCCGCACCGGCTCGGCCATGGTGATCTGCACGTCTTTGAGGCCGCCGATCGAGGCGAACGCCGCGCGCGCCACATTCGCCCTCGCCTCCTTGTCGTTCGAACCGCCGGGCGCCGCCACGATCGTGCAGCGCGCGTCGTAGAGGTACTCGGGCAAATCCTGCGTGGCGATCATGTGCGGATAGTCGGGTTTGTCGATCAACAACATGGCGCGGCCCGGAATCACGTTGACGACACGAAAGCCGGCCAGATCGCCCACCGTGAACGGCAGCATGGTCAGCAACTCCGTGTCGGACACGTTGTTGCGCAATGCGAGCGTATTGAGCGCGGAATGCACGGTGGCATCCGAATAGGTTTTGTTTTCCACCGGCACTTGCACGCTGACCACCGCCGTCACCTCATGCGCTGCGGCGAGCAGCAACCATTTGCGGTACGTAGTCTTGTCGGGCGCGACCTGTGTGCCGGTGATCAGAACAGCGTTACCGATGGCCAGCTGCAGCGTTTCACGCTTCTCGACGCTGATGCCCTGCTTCTTGAGCGCGTCAGGCGCGAACGTCTTTTCCATCTCGGCATAAGCGCTGCCGGGCATCGCCGTGATCAGGATGGCGGCTTTGTTGTCGGCGTCGACGAAGCCGGGAAACGTCTTGGACGCGATCATCCCCGGCGGCGGCACGAGGCCGACACGCGAGCCCGTGGGAAAGACCGGCTCAGCGGCATTCGCAGGAAGGGCGAATAGAGCCAAGATGAGGCTCGCGGCCAGCGCCGCCACGACGGTGATGAGATCAGCTTTTTTCTTGCTCATGCTGTTTTTTCTTTAGTCCGGCGATTTGGGCGCAAGGCATCCTTTCCCGGCACAGGTGACGCGGCGCAGTGTCAAATTAAAGCGGCCGCCTTCCGGAAGCAGCGTTGACGTTCCCGGCAGAATGCGGTCGACGCCGTGAAAAGCAAGCCGTGCGCTGCCGCCTAAGACCAGTGCGTCGCCGGAATGAAGGCGGAACGAGCGCGTCGGATCGCCGCGTTTGCGGCCGCCGACACGAAACAAGCACGAATCGCCGAGTGACAACGAAACCACCGGTGCGTCGAAATCGTCCTCGTCGCGATCCTGATGCAGGCCCATCTTGGCTGCCGGACCATAGAAGTTGATCAGGCAGGCCTCCGGCGGATGCGGATAACGGCCGAGCTCTTGCCAGGCTGACAGCAGGATCGTGGGGATCGGCGGCCATGGCTGTCCGGTTTCCGGATGGGTCGCCGCGTAGCGATAACCGCTTACATCGGAGACCCAGCCGAGCGGTCCGCAATTCGACATTCGTACCGTGAACGGTCGGTCGGATATCGGCATGCGCAGCGTAAAAAACGGCGCGACCGCAACTACGTCGCGCAACGCAGCGAGCAGCTCAATCTGTCGACCGCGATCCAAATAACCCGGGTAGAGCCGAAGCCCGCTCGCCATATCGCCGACCGCAACAGGCGCTGCGGCTTCGTCCTGTCGAAGGTTGGCCTTCATTGGATGTTTACCACTGCGCGACACCGTCGTCGCATGTCTTTGCGCTCCATGCACGACCGGATTGTGGCGCAAGCCGCCGTCGCGGGCAAAACGCCGGCCGACGGGCTTTACGCCAAATGGACGGTTGGCGCCGCCGTCTTCTTCGTCGTGCTCGAAATGGCCTATCTGACGTTCGGCGGCCTGCCGCCGACATTGCGGCCGTGGGTCGACGCCACCCATTTCGTGCTCGGGCGCGATTTTCTCAACACCTGGATGGGTGCGCGCTCGGTGTTCGCGGGCGGACCGGCAGCCTGGTTCGATGTGCAAGCCTATAACGCGGCGCTGCAGCAGATGCTCGGCGCCGCGTACCCGGAACATTACTGGTCGTACCCACCGCACGTGCTGCTGTTCATCTGGCCGTTTGGTCTGCTGCCGTATCTGCCCGCCTATCTGGCCTGGTGTGCGGTCGGCATAGTGCTGTTTCTGGTCGCCTGTTCGGGTGCTCTTCGCCGCGACCACCTGGTGTTCGCTGCGGTCGCGCCGGCGGTCGCGGTCTGCATCTTCTTCGGCCAGAACGGTTTTTATACCGCAGCGCTCTTGATCGGCGGCCTATTGTGTCTCGAGCGCCGGCCCGTGCTGGCCGGCGTGCTGCTCGGCATTCTGACCATCAAGCCGCAGCTCGGTTTATTGCTGCCGGTGATGCTGTTGCTCGAACGGCGCTGGCTGACGATCGCCGCAGCGCTGGCAACGACCGCGTGCCTGATCGTCGCAACGGCAGTGCTGTTCGGTGCCGACATCTGGCTCGCGTTTTGGCACAAGGTGGTGCCGCAGCAGCAATGGCTCACCGCGCACGGCGATGGGCTGCTGCTGGTCATGGTGGCGTCGGTCTTCTATGGCGCACGCCTCATGCACCTGCCGGAAGGACTTGGCTGGGCGATGCAAGGCGTTGTCACGGCGCTGGCGATCGCTGCCGTGGCCTGGACCTTCTGGCAGCGCCGCGATCGCACGCTGTCGCTTTGCCTCTTAGTCACCGCGACGTTTCTGGTGACGCCCTACATCCTCAATTACGACATGGTGGTGTTGGCGTTTGTGGTGGCGCTGTTGCGCGAACGCCCCGACAACACCGTGGCGGATCATTGGCTGTTGCTTGCGGTCTGGACGCTGCCGGTCGCCATGATGCTCGCCGGCGCCGCCTTCATCCCGCTGGCGCCGATCGTGTTGATCGCCTTTGCGGGTCGTCTGATCTGGCGCCTCGCCCGAGCGCAGGCGCACACCGCAATGCCGTGGTCGAAGCAGCTAGCATAGCCGCCTGATCACGCCGCGCGCGTGACTTTCTCCGGGACCAGACGCACGCTGTCGAGCGCGTCGCGGATGCCGGCTTCGCCGGCTTCGTGGTACTCGGCGTCTTCGTTGACGTTCCACACGTCGTAGACTTTGGCGCTGGCCAAAATGTTTCGCGCCGCCAGCATGCCGGTCATCATCGCGTGGTCCTGATTGTTGTAGCGATGCATGCCGTTACGGCCGACCACGTGCAGGGTCGGATAGGCGGTGTCGAGATCGAGGCGGATGGCGGCGAGATTGTCGCGGTAGCCTTCGTCGTAGACCGGATAGGCCTTGGCTTGTCGCACCACGCAGGCATCGACGACGTCTTCGGCGCGAACGAGACCGATCTGCGCCACTTCGCGTTTGGCAAGCGCGATCAGCTCGCTATCCGGCGCATTCCACAGTCCATCGCCCTCGAAACAAAAATATTCAAGGCCGAGGCAGCTCATGCCGTCGGGCACCATTTCGGGCGACCAGGAGCGGAAATTCTGCACGCGCCCGACCTTCACGCTCGGATCGTGGATGTAGATCCAATTATCCGGGAACAACTCGGCCTTGCGCACCATCAGCGCCACGGTAAGGAAATCGCGATAGCGCAGTGCGCGAGCGTGCAGGAGCGAAATCGGCGTCGGCTTGAGCCGGCTCATCAGCTCGCGCAGCGGCGCCGAGCTAACGACATGGCGCGCTGTATAGGTTTCGCGATCGCCGTCTGGCGTCGCAACCTCGATGCGCCACATGTTGCGCGGCTCATCGAATTCGAGCGCGACGAGTTCGCGGCCCATAAGGATGCGCCCACCCTGTGCGCTGATTTTGCGGGCCGCCTCCTCCCACATCATGCCCGGACCCTTGCGGGGATACTGGAAGCTTTCGATCAGCGTCTTGACCGGGCCGCCGCTGCTCGCTGCTTTGCGGCTCAGACGCAGTGACCGTTTCAATCCATTGAGCACCGCCGTGGTGAGATCGAGGCCTTTGATGCGCTGCGCCGCCCAGTCGGCCGAAATCTCGTCGCACGATAGGCCCCAGACCTTCTCGGTGTAGGTCTTGAAGAAAATCTGGAACAGCCGCTCGCCGAATTGATTGCGCACCCACTCGTGCAAGGTGCGCGCCGGCCGGATCGGGAACAGCCGGGCACAGGCATACGAGACCATGCAGGCGGCGCTGGTGAACAGGCCGAGCTTCTGCAGCGCCTCGAATGCCTTGAGCGGGTAGGAAAAGAATTTGCCGTCGTAGTAGATGCGCGACAGCCGCGGCCGTTCGATGAAATCGTCGGGCAGGATTTCCCGCCACAGTGCCACGACCTCCTTCGATTTGGAAAAGAAGCGGTGGCCGCCGATGTCGAAATGGAAATCCTTGTAGCGCACGGTGCGGCTGATGCCGCCCACATAGGTCGGGTCGCGCTCGATGACGATGACCGACCGCTGTTCCTTGCTCAGGCAATAGGCTGCGGTCAGTCCGGCCGGCCCGGCGCCGATCACCAACACTTCGGCATCGGTCATGGCAGCGCCCAACCCGAAGGCGCCTGACGATGCGCAAAGGGCGCTGTCGCCGCCGCGGCGAAGCCATGGATACGAGCCGGCATGACGTCTCCCCCTGGCGTCCGGTCGTGGGGAAAGCAGCCGCTTTGGCCGCCTAGCCGCTGCCGCTCGCCTGGGTAATCCGTGGCAGGATTTTCTTAATCGGGGACTAGCGCGATGGCGGCAGCGGGAGGCTCCGCGCGACACCGTTAAGAGAGCCTCAATGGCGGCGTAGCCGCGCCTAACGGCTTCGTCTTTGCGGCTGGGTCTCGCTGGCAGCGCCGTGTCGTCTGCGGCTCGCTCGCACAGCTTTACGCTCGGAGCCTTTCGCGGCAAACAGCGGCTGTCCATCGGCATTTCTGCCTTGCAGGCGGTTGTGGCCCTCCTATATGAGCCAAGGGAAGTCGCCCAGGCACACTGGGCAATGTGAGGCTATGCGGGGGTCGGTTTTCAAGGGCGCCTTTGGGGCCTGCCCGACCTGCCGAGAAAGAGAGGAATTACCATGGCCAAGGTCATCGGCATTGATCTCGGGACCACGAATTCGTGCGTCGCCGTTATGGAAGGCAAGACGCCGAAGGTTATCGAGAACGCGGAGGGCATGCGGACGACGCCGTCGATCGTCGCTTTTACGGACGAGGGCGAGCGGCTCGTCGGACAGCCGGCCAAGCGCCAGGCCGTCACCAATCCGGAACGTACGATTTTCGCCGTCAAGCGCCTGATCGGCCGGCGCTACGACGACCCGATGGTGGAGAAGGACAAGAAGCTCGTCCCCTACAAGATCATGCGCGCCTCGAACGGCGACGCCTGGGTCGAAGTCGAGGGCAAAAGCTATTCGCCATCGCAGATTTCCGCCTTCATCCTGCAGAAGATGAAGGAGACCGCCGAGGCCTATCTGGGCTCCAAGGTCGAGCAGGCGGTCATTACCGTTCCGGCCTATTTCAATGACGCCCAGCGTCAGGCCACCAAGGACGCCGGCAAGATCGCCGGCCTCGAAGTTCTGCGCATCATCAACGAGCCGACCGCGGCCGCTCTGGCCTACGGCCTCGACAAGCAGAAGACCGGCACCATCGCGGTCTACGACCTCGGCGGCGGCACGTTCGACATTTCGATCCTGGAGATCGGCGACGGCGTGTTCGAGGTGAAGTCGACCAACGGCGACACCTTCCTGGGCGGCGAAGATTTCGACATGCGGCTGGTCAATTACCTGGCCGACGAGTTCCAGAAAGAACAGGGCATCGATCTGCGCCGCGACAAGCTGGCGTTGCAGCGGCTCAAGGAAGCCGCCGAAAAAGCCAAGATCGAGCTGTCGTCGACGACGCAGACCGAGATCAATCTGCCGTTCATCACGGCCGATGCCTCGGGACCCAAGCATCTGACCATGAAGCTCACCCGCGCCAAGTTCGAGGCGCTGGTCGACGATCTCATTCGCAAGACCATCGATCCGTGCAAGCAGGCGCTCAAAGACGCCGGCGTCTCGGCGGCCGAGATCAACGAGGTCGTGCTGGTCGGCGGCATGACGCGCATGCCGAAGGTGCAGGAGACGGTGAAGCAGCTGTTCGGCAAGGAGCCCCATAAGGGCGTCAATCCGGACGAAGTGGTCGCGGTCGGCGCCGCGATCCAGGCCGGCGTGCTGCAGGGCGACGTCAAGGACGTGCTGCTGCTCGACGTGACGCCGTTGTCGCTCGGCATCGAGACCTTGGGCGGCGTGTTCACCCGGCTGATCGATCGCAACACCACGATTCCGACCAAGAAGAGCCAGGTGTTCTCCACCGCCGAGGACGGTCAGACCGCGGTGACGATCCGCGTGTTCCAGGGCGAGCGCGAGATGGCGGCCGACAACAAGATGCTCGGCCAGTTCGACCTGATCGGCATTCCGCCGGCGCCGCGCGGCGTGCCGCAGATCGAAGTCACCTTCGACATCGACGCCAACGGCATCGTCAACGTGTCGGCCAAGGACAAGGGCACCGGCAAGGAGCAGCAGATCCGCATCCAGGCATCCGGCGGCCTCTCCGAAGCGGACATCGAGAAGATGGTGCGTGACGCCGAAGCGCATGCCGAGGAGGACAAGAAGCGCAAGGCCGAGGTCGAGGCGAAGAACCACGCCGAGGCTCTGGTGCACGCCACCGAGAAGGCACTGGCCGAGCATGGCTCGAAGGTGGGCGAGACCGAGCGCCGCGCCATCGAAAACGCCATGGCCGACCTGAAGGAAGCCCTCAAAGGCAGCGATGCGTCGGCGATCACGGCCAAGACCAACGCGCTGCAGCAGGCCTCCATGAAGCTCGGCGAAGCGATGTACAAGCAGGCTGCCGAGCAGCAGCCGGGCGGTGGTGGTGGTGCCGATGCCGGCCCCGAAGCCAAGAAGGACGACGTGGTCGACGCCGAGTTCACCGAAGTCGACGACGACAAGAAAAACAAGAAGTCGGCCTGACGCGCACGCGCTTCTGATGCGCAGGCCTTTCACACGGTTCGCCTCCCCCCGCGCGGGGGAGGCCGACCGCGCAGTTTTCGGGAGGGGGGACGTGGCGCGCGCGATCTTGGAAACTCCATCGTCATCCTGTGCCCTGATCGGCCTCGGAGCAGGGGCGGCGCTTTGCTTGCGCCCGATCGCTTCCCACATGTTGTCTTGCGCCTAAGGGATCGGCGATGGCCAAGCGCTGCTATTACGAGAGCCTCTCCGTCGAACGCACGGCGAGCGAGACCGAGATCAAGACGGCTTTTCGCAAACAGGCGATGGCGTGCCACCCGGACCGCCATCCGGGCGACAAGCAAGCCGAGCACCGTTTCAAAGAGATCAATGAAGCCTACGAGGTCCTCAAAGATCCCGACAAACGCGCCGCCTATGACCGCTTCGGCCACGCCGCATTCGAGCAGGGCATGGGCGGCGGTGGCGCGGCCGGCTTCGGCGCCGACTTCGCCACCACTTTCTCCGACATTTTCGATGATCTGTTCGGCATGGGCGGCCGGCGCGGCCGCGGCTCCGGGCGTGAGCGCGGCGCCGATCTGCGCTACAACATGGAAATCTCGCTCCAGGAGGCCTACGCCGGCAAAGCCGCGCAGATCCGCATTCCGACCTCCGTCACTTGCGAAGAGTGCTCCGGCTCCGGGGCCAAGCCCGGCACCAAGCCAAAAACCTGTCCGATGTGCGCCGGCCAAGGCAAGGTCCGCCACGCCCAGGGCTTCTTCACCCTGGAACGCACTTGTCCGAACTGCCAAGGCCGCGGCCAGGTCATCGACAGCCCGTGCGGCTCATGCAGCGGCTCCGGCCGCGTTACGCGCGAGCGTACGTTGTCGGTCAATATTCCGGCCGGTGTCGAGGACGGCACCCGCATCCGCCTTGCCGGCGAGGGCGAAGCCGGCGTGCGTGGCGGCCCACCCGGCGATCTCTACATTTTCCTGTCGATCGGCAGCCATGCGTTCTTTCAGCGCGACGGCGCCGATCTGCATTGCCGGGTGCCTGTGACCATGGTGACCGCCGCGATCGGCGGCGAATTCGAGGTGCCAACCATCGACGGCGGCAAAACGCGCGTAAAAGTCCCGGAAGGTACGCAATCCGGCCAGCGCTTCCGGCTGCAGGGCAAGGGCATGCCGGTGCTGCGTGCCCGCCAGAGCGGCGACATGTACGTGCAGATCGTGGTTGAGACCCCACAGAGCCTCACCAAAAAGCAGCGCGAGCTGCTGATGGAGTTCGACAAGCTGTCGTCAACCGTCACGCAACCGGAATCCTCCGGTTTCTTCGGCAAGATGAAGGAGTTTTTGGGCGGCCGGCCGGGCCCCGCCTGAAGCCGGCTGGCCTTTACGCCGCGGATGTTTTAAAAACCCGCGGTGTTTCGTGTAGGATGCGATGCCTCTGCCCGCGCTACAAAAATTCGAACAGCAGATCGAGCGGCAGCTTCGCCTTCTTGAAGCAAGAAGATATCTGATCGAGCGCAAGATCGAACGGCAAATTCGCCTGTTCGAAAGAAAGCGCGACGACATCGGCAAGAAAATCGAAGACCAGATCCGGCAGTTCGAGCGCAAAAAAGGCATTCGGCTCGACGACGAAGTGCGCTTCATCCGCTCCTGGATCGAGCGGCCGCTCTCCATCGGCGCGGTCACGCCGTCGGGGCGGATTCTGGCGCGCGCCATGGCGCGCTACGTCGATCCGGCGAGCGACGGCCCGATCGTCGAGTTGGGACCCGGTACCGGGCCGGTCACTGAAGCTCTGGTCGAAGCCGGCGTTGCGCCGTCGCGCCTGGTGCTGGTCGAATTCAACTCGGCTTTTTGCCGGCTGCTGCGCTCGCGCTATCCCGAAGCGACGCTGGTGCAGGGCGACGCCTACAGTCTGCGCCGGCTCCTCGACACCCTGCTGCTGCAGCCGGCCGCCGCGGTGGTGTCCGGGTTGCCGCTCATCACCAAGCCGCTGCGCCAGCGCTTGCATCTGCTGCGCGATGCGTTCGATCTGATGCTGCCGGGCGCCCCCTTCGTACAGTTCACCTACTCGATGGCGGCACCGCTGCCGAAGCGGCTCGGCGGCTTTTCGGTTGAGGCATCGGAGCGCATCTGGATGAATATCCCGCCGGCGCGGGTGTGGGTGTATCGGCAATCAGAAATCAGAAACCGGAAGTCAGAAATCGGACACCGTGACTAAACGTACACATCGCGGAAGTTCTGGACGCCGTTCTGATCGCACTCTCGATTTCTGATTTCTGAAATATGCGCACTCCCAAAATCCTTGTCATTCCCGGCTCGCTGCGAATGGCGTCGCATAACGCGCGCCTGGCCGCGCTCGCCGCCAAGGAGCTGGCGCTGGCCGAGGCCGAGGTCACGCGCATTTCCATGGCCGATTATCCGCTGCCGCTGTTCGACGCCGAGATGACGGCCGAGATCGGCCCGCCGCAACATGCCGTGCAGCTGCAGCGCATGCTGGAGGCGCACCACGGCGTGTTCATCACCAGTCCCGAATACAGCGCTTCGGTCACGCCGCTCGTCAAAAACACCATCGATTGGCTATCGCGCGCGCGCGGCCGCGGCGAGCCAACCTATGCGGCGTTCAGGAACCGGGTCTTTGCCATCGGCGCGGCGTCGAGCGGTCCGGGCGGCGGCATGCGCTCGCTGTTGGCGCTGCGGCAAATTCTCGAGCTCGGCTGCGGCGCGCTGGTGCTCCCGGAGCAGATTGCGGTGGCCAATGCGGCCGAGGCGTTCGACGAGATGGATAATCTGAAAGACCACAGCGATGCCGCCGCCATGAAGACGATGGCGCGCCGCCTGGTCGAGCTGGCGGGCGCGCTGGCGTGAGGGAGGCGACCGCGATGCAGCCACAGCCGCGCGACCGCCTGATCGTCGCGCTCGACCTGCCCTCGGTCGAGACCGCGCAGGCCGTGGTGGCACGGCTCGGCGATGCGGTGTCGTTCTACAAAATCGGCTACCAGCTCGCTTATGCCGGCGGACTGGCCTATGCGCCGGTGCTGGCCGACGCCGGCAAGCGCGTCTTTGTCGATCTCAAGCTGCACGACATCGGCAGCACCGTGGCGGAGGGGGTACGCAGCGTGGCGCGCCTCGGCGCGACGTTTCTAACCGTACATGCCTATCCGCAGACCATGAAAGCCGCGGCCGAGGCCCGTGAACGCGGCCTGCAGATTTTGGCCGTCACGGTGCTCACGTCCTATGATGACGCCGATCTCGCCGCTGCGGGCTACGACTGCAGCGTTGTCGAATTGGTCGCCAAACGCGCCGCGCAAGCGCGCGACATCGGCATCGACGGTTTGGTCTGCTCGGCTGCCGAGGCTGCCAAAGTCCGAGGCATTGTCGGCAGCAAGCTTACGCTGGTGACCCCCGGCATCCGCCCGGCCGGCGCCGATGCGGGGGACCAGAAACGCATCATGACGCCAGCAGCCGCGATTACCGCGGGGGCCGATTATCTGGTTGTGGGCCGGCCGATTACGGCGGCACCGGATCCGAAGGGTGCCGCACAGGCGATCATCGAGGAAATTTTGCAAGCGAAAAGCTGAACAGGGAGAACGCACATGGCAAAGGGCTATTGGATCGCGCATGTCGACGTGAAGAACGAACCGGGCTTCAAACCCTACGCCGACGCCAACGCGGCGATCTTCAAAAAATTCGGCGGCCGCTTTGTGGTGCGCGGCGGCAAATACGAAGGCAAGGAAGGCCCCGCACGCTCGCGCAACGTGGTGATCGAATTTCGCGACTACGCCACCGCCCTCGCCTGCTACCATTCGCCGGAATATCAGGAGAACATCAAGCGTCGGCTGCCGCATTCCGTCGTCGATCTCATCGTGATCGAAGGCTACGACGGCCCGCAGCCGTAACCATTTGGTTGGGCGATCTTAGAGGTATGCGCCGACGGCTGTTCGCTTGGGGGGTGGGGTGCGAACCGCGCCTCTTCATGTCCGCCCTACCGGCACCCGACCGGCCCGACCACCTTTCGGCGCTCACTGCTCCAGAGCTACGACGCATTCGGAAAGCTGATCTACGTAGCGCCTCAGCACAGGGTACCATCGACTGTGCTTGGAGCATGTCTGCGAAATCTTGCGGAAGGTTGACAGCAGTCGCTTCTCGGGAGCGAGCATCTCCTGCTTTGTGAGGACGGGTATCTTAAGGCCAAATGCCCCGAGGATCCGGAAGCCGTTTACTCCAGGACGGCTTTGCTCGGGCGTCGTGGCGACACCGGGACCAACGTCCGCAACGTCGCCGACATGCCGGACCACCACGTTGAATTCCTGCCCTTTTTTGATTCCGAGCGGGAGTTCGATTGAAAGCAATGCCGCCAGATTCGCACCGCGGCTTGCCGGAATCGGGATGTGAGAGATGCCGCTGGCCGCAAACCGCAGCGTATGCGCGTCGACGAGCGCCAGCTTCTGCGAGCCGGGCAGCTTTGTCGCCTGTTTGATCACTGCCGCGGCATCCACCGCCGGCAAATATAACATTGCCGTGCTGCCCGCCGGCGTATTTCCCCAATCGATCATCAATCGATCGGAAGCGACGCCAGGCGGAATGGCCCTCGCCGACGACCGAATTTCAAACGCGCTCGACACCCGACGTGAGGCGATGTTGCCGGGGTTGGCTGCCGGCAGCAAACTGAGATTGCGCTGCCCCAACATCGCCGAGGAGCCGGGCGTCGCTCCAGGCGGGATCGGGATGGGATCGTAAGCAATTTCCGCCGTGATGCATTGGTGCTGATTTGCAAAAAGGGTGAGGACGGGCACCAAGGGATTGGCCGAGGTGTTCGTGAACGGCCCATCCGAACTAGGCGTCTGCGGAAATGGAAGCTGGGTCGGCTGATTGATGTCCAACCAGCAACCATAGTACGCGTAGGCGACGGCGTTCGCGGGGCCGCGCACTATGGTCCTGACGTTCGGTTCATCCGTCTGCGTGTCCATGCTTACCGCGGTTGTGTCTATCCGCCGATTTGCAAAGAACGGAACCGTCTCCAGCTGAGTGCCGGTGGCCAGAGTGGACTGGCTGCCCAGCAATGCAATCGTGGTTCCAAACTCCATGCCATCGGACCAGCGGCGGTAGGTCGTTGTCTGGTCATATGCAGTCGACACCACCAGCGCTGGAAACGTGCGGAAGAAGACGCGAACGTTTTTCGCATCGGCCAGGGCATCTTGGTAACGAACCCGGGCTACGGCAAAATTATACACCGGGCTGCTGGTCGCAGGATCCGTGGGCAGAGTATCAAGGAACGATAGACTCTCGTCTTTCGAGATGCCGTCAAACGGGTGATTCGGCGGCGCCGTCGAAGCGAGCGCATTGAAGCCTTGAATGACGTTAGCGATGAATGAGGTTGCGTCGGTCGTGGGGACGCCGGTATTGCCCAACGCCACCTTCAACGGAATTCCCGCGTTGGAGAGTTCTTTTACGAGATTTTGCAGCCACATTGGCGAGCCACCGGGCTCGATCTGGAAGACACGGATATCGTTGCTCAGCCAGGAGACAGGCCCCGGTACCATGAATGGGCTGGATTGGCTGCTCAGTACGACGACCGTACTGCTCGTGACGACCCAGTTTGTGATCGCGCCGGTAACCGAGGCCGTGAGCGTTATGTTGGTAATCTCGGCGGGCGGATTGGGAAAACCGGTTACATCGGTGAACGTGACATTATAGGAAAAGGTAAATCGCAGCAGGCTCCCGTCCTGGGTGGCGGGACCGACGAGGTGGACCTGCATTCCCGATGGCTGATTCGGAGAGAAACTAAGCACAGGCTGTACCGGCTGTGCGGTGCCGATGCCGAGATCGGCCGCCGTGAAGCCCTCGACCACGATGTAGAAAGCGTTCGGAAAGGCTGCCGGGGCGGACTGCGCCAACATCTCGCTGATGCCCTGTTTGACGTAAGTGCCCCAATCGACGACAAAATGGCAGTCCTTTTGACTTCCCTGCTCCAGTGCGGCCAGTAGGGCGCCGCCGTTTATACTGCCCCACCCGGTGCAGGCGTCCCAGCCCGGACCCGACACGTATCCCGGCGACGGACCGAGTACGTCGCCTTGGGAGTCGAACCAGCTCACAGAGTTGCTGATGCCGTCGGCAATATCATTGAACACTGCCGTGCCGCCCAAAGCGTAGAGGATCGGGTTGAGATACCCTACCTTCGTGGCGAGCGACGCGTTGATCAGCGCGACCAGCGAGGCATAGAGCGGGCCCACTGCGCTGGTGCCGCCGACCGGAATGACGGTGGACTTTCCATACATCCAGAGCACGTAGCCGCTGAAGTCGCTTGCATTGCCCGCGATATCGGGAAGTCCGCGGCCCACATGGTGGTCGGGATTGACCGAGACGGGAACATTGGCGTTGCCCTGCCACGGCTGCGGACCTGCCAGATAGCTGACCCCACCGCCCGTCGCACCACCATCGTAAAAAATGCCATCTACAAAGGCGTCGTTCCACGTATCCTCCGACAGCGGCGAGAGGCTACGGATGATGGTGCCACCACACGACGTTACCCAGGGATCCGATGACGGATACAGCACATACGCGTTGCCGTCTTGCTCTTGGCAGTCGGAACCGTCGTCACCAGACGCCGCGAAGACCGTCATCCCAACATTGGCCGCGTCTTGAAAGGCCAGGGTCATCTGATCGAACGCTGGCCGTGACCATTCGAACGGCCATGCCCCTGGGGTTCCGCTGTCGAATAAAGCGTCGGCCTGAAGTTCCGACCAACCCCAACTGATCGACAGTACGCTCGGATTATTCGTGGTGTCGGCCACGATGGTCGTTATGGCGTCAACCCATCCCTGCTCTGTTCCCGGCGCGAAGTAGGCCACCACGCCTGCGCCCTGGGCGACGGAGACGATGATCTCAAGGTCGAGGGATACTTCAATGTCCGCTGTCGCATTTGTTGGGCTTCCGGAAAGAACGTTGCCCGGTGCATCGTTCGATTGATCGACCACGACCGACACGACGTTCGTGGAATTCAGATTCGTCCCGGCCGAGTTATTCAGGGCATTGATGTATGCGTCGATGTCGCTCTGCAAGAAGCCGCAGGTCGTCGAACCTGACGATATCGGGCCGCTGAACTCGAGCACGGCAACCGTTTGTCCCGCTGCGCCGTTGGGCGGCGAGGGAAAATTGTACGCCGCCGCGACTTGTGGAGGCGTCAGGTTCCCGGCTCCGCCGCCGAACGACGCCCGACGCGCCATGATGCGGTTGTCCAGGCCGAACACCCCGACGACGACGCCGGCAATTTCCACCGGCAACCGTATGGGCTCCTCGTGCCCGCGGTAGTTTTCCTTGGGTGACCGATAGTTGAACAGTTGAACGGAAAATAATGCGGCGAACTGCGCGAGCGTTCCGGACACGCGTACAAGTCTCCGGCTTGGATCGGTCTCGATGACGGTGAGGCCGCGTGCTGTGACAAAGTCGGTGACAGTTTTGACGTCCTCGTCAGTCGCGCGGTAACGTGCTGCGAGCTCGACGCGGGAAATATGGTGGCGCGGCCCCAGAGGCTGCGCGGCAAAGTAGTCCTGACCGCGAAGAGGGCGAGCACCCGGCGGGCGGCGCAGGTAGATGCTGACTATTTCAGTTTCGTTCGGGTCTGCAGGACCAATGCGGGACGCTCCCTTTCGTACGGGGCGCGCACTGCCGGCCAATTCTCGAGAGCTCGGTTTCTCTTCAGCCATTCCGTCCCCCTCTTTCGAACTATCGAGAGCCCGCTCCAGAAAACCGAAGGATTTCGAGCGGCTTCAGCATCGCCGAAGCCAGGCGCCACTCGGATTTTTGATGATCCCCTTACGAGGGAGTTTTCGAAATCGGCCGTGCCAGTTTCTGGATTCAGCTTGAACAAGCACGCCGATGTAGAAAAACAAGGGTGAGCTGTAACGTGCTTAAAGTCGGGATTTCACGAATGAACGCTGAACCTGAGGTAGATCGTAGCAATTTTTCGAGCGGTCGGGAAGGGTCAGTCTCGGCATTGGGTCTCCAATGTGAACCCAAGGCTTTGATCTGAGCGGTTTTCTCTTTGCGGCGTAGGGGTTTATGTCATGCCGAAAGGCTATTGGATTCCTCACATCGATGTGCGCGATCCGGAGGGCTACAAGGCCTACACGGCGGCGACGCCGGCGGCGCATGAGAAATATCGCGGCGTCGCGCTGGTGCGCGGCGGCCGTTGCGAGGTCGTCGAAGGCCGCGGCCGCGCCCGCAATGTGTTGCGCGAATTTCCCGATTATGCCGCGGCGCTCGCCTGCTATCGCTCCGAAGAATATCAACGCGCGCGGCCATTGCGCCTGCAGAACGCGGAGTGCGATTTCATCATCGCCGAGGGCTACGAGGGCGCGCAGCCGCCATCGTCGTCTGCGGCGCCGCCGGCAACTGCACGCAAGGGCTATTGGATCGGCCACATCGACGTGTTCGATCCCGAAGGCTACAAGCCCTATCTGGCTGCCAACCAGATGTGCTTTGCCAATTTCGGCGCGCGCTATCTGGTACGGGGCGGCGCCACCGAAGTGCCGGAAGGCAAGGCGCGCGCGCACCGTGGTGATCGAATTTCCAAGCTACGAGGCGGCGCTGGCCTGCTACCGGTCCGGCGAGTACCAGGCGGCCAAGAAGCTGCGCGAGGGCAAGGGGCAGACCGACCTGGTGATCGTCGAGGGTTACGACGGCGCAAAGTTTTAGTTCGTTCTCTGTCGACGTTGCCGCTTCATCGGCGTCCCGCTATACCCGCGGCAAGGAGAAAACCGATGGCCGAAATGCGCGTCATCGTCGCCGGCGCCGGCGGCCGCATGGGCCGCACGCTTATTCACGCCGTCGCGGCCAGCAAGGATTTGACGCTGGCCGGGGCCGTCGAAGCAGCCGGCGCGGCGGTGATCGGCCGCGATGCCGGCGAGCTTGCCGGCCTCGGCCCGAACGGCATCAAGGTGGTCAGCGACGTCGCGCCGCTGCTCAAAGGCGCCGACGGCCTGATCGAGTTCACTATTCCGGCGGCGACGCTCGCCTTCGCCGAGCTGACCGCCGCCGCCGGCCTCGTGCATGTGATCGGGACCACCGGCCATTCCGCCGAAGAGGAGAAGGTCATCGCCGAAGCGGGCAAGCGCGCGCGCATCGTCAAATCCGGCAACATGAGTCTTGGCGTCAATCTGCTCGCCGCACTGGTCAAGCGCGTCGCCAAGACGCTCGACGAGGCCTACGACATTGAAATTCTCGAAATGCATCATAATAAGAAAATCGATGCGCCGTCCGGCACCGCGCTGATGCTGGGCCGCGCCGCGGCGGCCGGACGCGGCATCGATCTCGCACAACACTCGGCGCGCGGCCGCGACGGCATGACCGGCGCACGTTGCGCGGGCGACATCGGCTTTGCGTCGCTGCGCGGCGGCACCGTGGTGGGCGACCACACCGTGACATTCGCCGGTCCGGCCGAGCGCCTCGAGCTCACCCATCGCGCCGAAGACCGCATGATTTTCGCCCGCGGCGCGCTGCACGCCGCACTGTGGGCGCGCGGCCAAAAGCCCGGGCTTTATTCGATGGCGGATGTATTGGGCTTGAGCGACGTGTAGCGCGCTCAATCAGCGCGCAGCAGCGATACGCCAGTCATTTCCTTCGGCTTCGGCAATTCCATCAGCTCCAGCAGGGTCGGCGCGATATCGGCGAGGCGGCCTTCGCCGTTGAGCGCGCGGTTGCGCGCGCCAACCAGCAGCACCGGCACCGGATTGGTCGTATGCGAGGTGTGCGGTCCGCCGGTCTGCGGATCGCGCATCATCTCGCAATTGCCGTGGTCGGCGGTGACCAGGAGCGCGCCGCCGGATTTTTGAATGGCGTCGGCGATGCGGCCCAAGCCGGCGTCGACCGTCTCCACCGCCTTGATGGCGGCCGGCAGGCTGCCGGTGTGGCCGACCATGTCGGGATTGGCGAAGTTGAGCACGATCAGATCGTATTTGCCGGAATCGATCGCGCCTACCGCTTTGTCGGTCAGTTCGGGCGCCGACATTTCAGGCTGCAGATCGTAGGTCGCGACCTTCGGCGACGGCACCACGATGCGATCTTCGCCGGTAAACGGCTCCTCGCGGCCGCCGTTGAGGAAATACGTGACGTGGGCGTATTTCTCGGTCTCGGCCATGCGCAGCTGCTTGCGGCCGGCCTCCGCCACCACCTCGCCGAGGATGTGCTCCAGGGTCTGCTGCGGAAAGATCGTCTGCAAGAGCTTGTTCAGCTCGTCCGAGTACTCGGTCATGCCGACCGCGGCGGCCAAGCGCACGCTCCGCTTGCGCGCGAAGCCGGAAAAGTTCGCATCGAGCAGCGCCGCAAGAATTTCGCGCACGCGGTCGGCACGGAAATTAAAACACAGCACGCCATCGCCGTCTTTCATGCCGCGATAGTCGCCGACCACTGCCGGCACGACGAACTCGTCGAACTTTTTGTTCGCATAAGCATCGGCGATGACGGCGGGCGCATCGGCAAAACGCGGCGCGTCGGCGTCGGCAATCGCCTTGTAGGCCTTTTCGACGCGATCCCAACGCTTGTCGCGATCCATCGCGTAATAGCGGCCGCACACCGTAGCGATCACCACCGACTTCGGCAGCGCCGCGACCAGCCGCTTGATGTCATCAGCAGCCGATTGCGGCGGCGTATCGCGGCCATCGGTGAATGCATGAACAAGCGTCGGCACGCCAGCCGCGTCCAGAATTTTCGCCAGCGCCGCCGCATGATTCTGATGCGAATGCACGCCACCCGGCGACACCAAGCCGAGCAGATGGCAGGTGCCGCCGCTTTGTTTCAGCTTCTTGATCAGATCGAGCAGCGCCGGCGCACGCTCGACTTCGCCGTCGGCAATCGCCTTATCGATGCGCGGCAGGTCCTGCATCACGACGCGGCCGGCGCCAATGTTCAAATGCCCGACTTCGGAATTGCCCATCTGGCCGTCCGGCAACCCGACGTCCTTGCCGGAGGTGCGCAAAAAACCGTGCGGTCCGGCCTGCCACAGCCGGTCGAAGCGCGGCGTTTTGGCCTGCCGCACGGCATTGTCGGCGCGCTCCTCGCGCCAGCCCCAGCCGTCCAGAATGACCAGCATCACGGGCCGGCGCCGCTGCATGTTCGCATCCTTCGCATTCGATAACGCGCGAAGGGGTATTGCGGATCACCACCCAAGCGTCAATGCACGCGCTGTGGGCCGATTACGCGGCCGCGACTTGGCCCGCTTCCCAGCCGAGCATGGCGCGTTTGCGCGTGACGCCCCAGTGATAGCCGGTCAGATCGCCGCTCTTGCCGATGACGCGGTGACACGGCACCACGAAGGCGATCGGATTCTTGCCGACCGCGGCGCCGACCGCGCGCGCCGCAGTGGGCGCGCCGACCTTCTGGGCGAGGCCCGAATATGTCCTTGCCCGGCCCATCGGAATTTGCAGCAGCGCATCCCAGACCCGCACTTCCCAGTCGGTACCGATGAGCACGACGCGCAGCGGCTGCTCTTGCTGCCATTGCGACGGATCGAAAATCCGCTTGGCCAGCGCCGCGGTCCGGGCGCTGTCTTCGACATACGTCGCCTTCGGCCATCGCCGTTGCATATCCGCCAAGCTTGCCGCTTCTTCGCCGGGATCAGCAAAGGCGAGGCCGGCGAGCCCGCGATCGGTCGCCATCAACAGCGCGCTACCGAACGGCGAAGGATGAAACCCGAAATGGACCGCAAGGCCCTCGCCACCCGCCTTCCATTCGCCGGGTGACATCGCCTCGTGGGTGACGAACAGATCGTGCAACCGCCCGGGGCCGGACAGGCCGACCTCATAGGTGGCATCGAGCACGCTGGCCGAATCGCGCAACAGCTTGCGCGCGCCGTCGAGCGTGAGCGCCTGCAAGAACGCTTTCGGTGTCAGCCCGGCCCAACGGCGAAACAGGTGGTGCAGTTCGGTGGGCGTGACGCCGGCGGCCTCGGCGATGGCCTCGATCTCAGGCTGGTCGCGCCAATGGTCGCGAATATGACCGATAGCGCGGCGCACTACCTCATAGTCGGCGGCAGCCGCCGCAAGCGGCATCGGATGAACAAGGCGATCGGGAGAGAGCATGTTTGCCTCCATCATTTGTTCCCGATCTAAGGCCGCCCCTGCCCTGGCAACCACCCGATTTCTGCGCAGCAAATCCACCAATTCGCCGCTCATACGAGCGACCGCGTCGGTCCGCGCTTCGCCTCACCCAGGGCATTCGACAGCGCCCGCGCAAAGCTGGCCTTTTCGTCGGGACCGAGCGCGCTGGCGATGGTCAGCCGCCGGCCGTGCGAGACCAGAAACAGCCGCTCGATGCCGAACTCTTCGTGGACGATGCGCTCGAGCCGCACCCAGAGGGGATTAAGCGTCCATTGCCGCATGCCGCCGCGCGCATTGACCTTGCGCACGGTCAGTTCCGAGGCGGTCACCGTCACCTCCTCATAGGCACGGGCGGCGCGAAAATTGGCGAGAAACGCGAAGTAAACCAGCAGCACATCGAGGCCGAAGAAACCGAACACCGGCCAGGCGCCGCGCAGCACGAAGGCGATGCCGGAGGCGAAGCTGAGCCCGCCGAGGCAGAGCATGAGGATCAGAAAACCGCGCGGCGTCAGCGAGCGGTGCGGCGTGATGACGGCCGAAAAAATTTGCGGTTCGATAAGAGCAGCGTTGTCGTTGTTCATCGCGCTCAGTATACGGGGACCATGCCACGCAAAACCACCAGAAAGACCACCCGAAAAACCAGGAAACAAAGGCTGCGAGCCGCCCGCAAGGGCAACGCGGCCCGGGTCAAGGGCGCCAAGGCGCGGATCAAGGCCGATACCAAAGCCGCACACGGCGCTCTGCCGCAATGGACAAAAGCCGAAATCGAGGAAGCGTTCCGCCGCTTTGCCGCCGCCAATCCCGATCCGAATACCGAGCTGGAACACGCCGATCCATTCACGCTTCTGGTCTCGGTCGTGCTCTCCGCGCAAGCAACCGATGCCGGCGTCAACAAGGCGACGCCGGCGCTGTTCAAGCTCGCCGATACGCCGGCGAAGATGGTCAAGCTCGGCGAAGCGCGCGTGCGCGAGCTGATCAAGACCATCGGCCTGTTCCGCACCAAGGCCAAGAACGTGATTGCGCTGTCGCGCCAGCTGATCGAGCAGCATGGCGGCACGGTGCCGCCCGGCCACGCCGCGCTCGAGGCGCTGCCCGGCGTCGGCCGCAAGACCGCCAACGTCGTGCTCAACGTCGCGTTCGGCGAGCCGACCATTGCGGTCGACACCCACATTTTCCGCGTCGGCAACCGCACCGGACTAGCAGTCGGCAAGACGCCGTTCGACGTCGAGATGAAGCTGATGGAAGTCGTGCCCGAGCACTACCGGCTGCACGCCCATCACTGGCTCATCCTGCACGGCCGCTATGTGTGCGTGGCGCGCCGGCCGCTGTGCGAAAATTGCGTGATTGCCGATCTGTGCAAATGGCCCGGCAAGACCGTCAATGCACCGGGTTCTCAGGCCGATCACGGCACCACGGCGGCAGCAAAGTAAGCCCGAGCGCCGTTATCAGGCGCTCACCCGTGCAAATTTTTCGAATTCGGCGACGACGCGCTCATAGACGGGGCGTTTGAACGGCACGACGAGCTCGGGAATGTTTTGCAACGGCTCCCAGCGCCAGGCCGAGAACTCCGCCAGATGCGCGCCGCCGGGATGGGCGATGTCGATTTCGCTTTCGGCGCCGTTGAAGCGCACAGCGAACCATTTTTGGGTCTGGCCGCGATAACGGCCGTTCCAGGCCTGGCCGATCAGGTCGGCCGGAATGTCATAGTTGAGCCATTCGGCAATTTCGCCGAGGCGTTCGACCGAGCGGATATTTGTTTCTTCGTGCAGCTCGCGCAGCGCCGCCGGCCACGGCTCTTCGCCGGCATCGATGCCGCCCTGCGGCATCTGCCACGCGTGCGTGAGATCGACGTGCTCGGGCCCATCGATACGGCGGCCGATGAAGGCGAGACCGTCGCGGTTGAACACCACGATGCCGACGCAAGGACGGTAAGGGAGCATCAGGTATCAGTAATCAGTAATCAGTAATCAGACAACACCGGCTTTTTATCTGATTACCGATTACTGGTTGCTGGTCACCTTTTCCGGCTTCTTCGCCACGGCGCTGATCGGCACCAAAACGACGCCGCGGCTCTCGGCGGTCTTGGCCCACTTGGCGATCTGGTCGATCGATGCCGGCAGGGCGGACGCGATGCCGACCGCGACGTGATGCTCGCGCGCGGTAGTTTCGAGGCGGCCCAGCGCGCGATCGATCTCGATCGGCGTGGGCACCGCATCGACGGCGACCTCCGCCTTGGCAAACGGCAAATTGTCGGCGCCGGCGATGCGGCCGGCAACGCTGCGCGGATTGGCGCCGTCGTCGACGAAAATCAGGCCGCGCTTGGCGATCTCCTGCAGGACGGGCGCAAACGACTGTTCGGAGGCGGTGAAGCGTGCACCCATCATGTTGATGATGCCGACATAGCCCTGGAACCGGCTCATGACCCAATAGAGCCGGTCGAGATTTTGCTGCGGCGTCAGCGCGGTCAGCAGCGTCTGCGGGCCCGAATCGTTCTCCGGGTAGCTGAACGGCTCCATCGGTACTTCGAGCAGGACTTCGTGACCGCGGGCGCGGGCGCGGCCGACCAGCGCGGCGTCGGTGCCGTAAGGCACGAAGGCGAGCGTGACCGGACCGGGCAGCCGCGCGATGACCTCCCCCGTGGTCTTGGCGCTCACGCCGAGCCCGCTGACGATGAGCGCGATCCGCGGCGCGTCGGGCTTGTCGGCGAGCGCTTTGGCGGGCTGGGCGAACGCGTCCGCGGGCCGCACGCCGTCGGCGGCGATCTTCGGCACCGGGCCATGGGCGGTCATCTCGACGAACTTGGCATCGGCCGGAAAGCTGAGGGCGGGCTTCGCCTCATTGCCGCCGGCCGCGGGGGCCGCGATGGTCACCTCCTGACGCGCGCCGGTTGCTCCGTTGATGATGTTGACCGTCCGCGTCCCGTTCGCCGGCTCGCCTCCGGTGCCGTGCTCTACTTTTGGCAGCGGATTGGGCGGCGAAGCTTGGCCTGGGCCGTCATAGCGTCCCACGCCGTCGCTGCCTTCTGCGGTTTGCGAACCGGCCGGTTTCGCGGCAGCGCCTTGCGGCAGATGGGCCGGCACGACGGCAACCGGCTCGCCGCCCAGGAGATCGTCCCCGATCGCTGCCCACAGCACGAATATTCCGAGGAAAAGCGCCAGCGCGCCGACGACGATGTAGGACGGCGGGATGCGGATGCGGGACCCGCGCGGACTCCGCCGTTGGCCGAGTGGCGCGGTTAAATCATCCACGCTCATGAACCGTCGCCTTGGCAATCGCGTGCGCGCGAATCATGCCGAGAGTCTAGCACGGTACCCAAACCAGCCTGTGCCGGCACGCCACGCCGCCGGTTCTCGGGCAAAAAAATTCGGGGCGGCTCTGGCGCCGCCCCGCAAACTTGGTTTCGCGAATTTCGCCGCGCCTAGTTCGGCACTGCCGCCTTACCGTTGGGCGGGAAGGCCGCATTGCTCGTAGCGCCGCGTAGAAGATCAATGGCCTCATGAAGCGCCTTGTCGTTCTTCTCATCCGGCGGAATGTAGGACTGCGAGCCGGACTTTTCGGCGCCTTCGGCCTTGAGATGGCCGGGCAGCGAGGCTTCGCCCTTGGAGTCGGTCCGCGCCTTGAGCTCGTCCGGCACGTCCTGCAACACCTCGATATCGGGCACGATGCCCTTGGCCTGGATCGAACGGCCGGACGGCGTGTAGTAGCGTGCCGTGGTCAGCCGCAGCGCGCCGTTGCCGGCGCCGAGCGGGATGATGGTCTGCACCGATCCCTTGCCGAACGAGCGGGTGCCGACCAGCGTTGCCCGCTTGTGGTCTTGCAGCGCGCCAGCGACGATTTCCGACGCCGAGGCCGAGCCGCCGTTGACCAGCACGATCAGCGGCTTGCCGTTCGTCAGATCGCCGTTGGGCCGGGCGTTGAAACGCTGCGTCTCGTCGGAATTGCGCCCGCGCGTCGAAACGATCTCGCCCTTGCTGAGGAACGCATTGGACACCGAGATCGCCTGGTCGAGCAGGCCGCCCGGATTGTTGCGCAGGTCGAGGATGTAGCCTTTGATCTTGTCGGCGCCGAGCTGGTTTTTCAGATCGGCGATCGACTGCTTGAGGCCGTCGGTGGTCTGCTCGTTGAACTGGGTGATGCGGATGTAGCCGACATCGCCGCCTTCCGGATGTGAGCGCACCGACTTCACGCGGATGATGTCGCGCGTGATGCTCAATACCACCGGTTTGTCGATGCCTTTGCGCGCGATGGTGAGCTTGATCTTGGTGTTCACCGGGCCGCGCATCTTGTCGACGGCCTGGTTGAGGGTCATGCCCTGCACCGCTTCGTCGTCCAGCATGGTGATGATGTCGTTCGCCAACACGCCGGCCTTGGCGGCGGGCGTGTCGTCGATCGGCGCCACCACCTTGATCAACCCGTCCTCCATGGTGACCTCGATGCCGAGGCCGCCGAACTCGCCGCGGGTCTGCACCTGCATGTCGCGGAAGCTCTTCGGATCCATGTAGCTCGAATGCGGATCAAGCCCGGCCAGCATGCCGTTGATCGCCGATTCGACGAGCTTGCTGTCGTCCGGCTTGTCGACGTAGTCGGCGCGCACGCGCTCGAACACGTCGCCGAACAGGTTGAGCTGCCGGTAGGTATCGGAAGCCGCCGCCTTGGCGCTCGCCCCGATCAAGAGCGCGTGGGGCTGCGTCACCGCCAGCGTCGCCGCGGCTCCAGCCAGGGCACCGAGGAGAATCAGGGTCGTCTTGCGCATCATCCGCGGACCTTCTCGCTTTCGTTCGTTGCCCACCAGGGGCTGGGATCAATCGGAGCGCCGTCCTTGCGGAACTCCACGTAGAGTACAGGCTGCTTCGATCCGGTGGTTACGGCGGCAGATACCTGCGCTGGACCGCCCATCACCGCTACGGGCTCTCCGGTCAGCACGAACTGTCCGAGATCGACGGATATCCGCTCCATCCCCGCCAATAGCACATGATAGCCGCCGCCGGCATTAAGGATCAAGAGTTGCCCATAGCTGCGAAATGGGCCGGCGTAAACTACCCAGCCGTCGCATGGCGCGGTGATTTGTGCGCCCTTATGGGTGGCAATCGAAAGCCCCTTCTGGGTTCCACCGGCGCCGTCGACCGAGCCGAAGCCGCGAATCGCCACGCCGTTGACGGGCAGATGCAATTGGCCGCGCGTCGCCGCAAAGGCAACCGCCGGCGCCAGACGGCCGGGATCGCCCAGGGCGGCAAGCTGCGGCTGCGTTGCGTCCTTCTCGATCGAGCGCTCTGACGCGCGTGCCGCACGCGTTGCCGAATCGAGGTTTTGCTCGAGCTTGGCGATCAGGTCCTTGAGATTGTCGACGCGACGCGCCAGGTCGACGGCGCGCTGCTGCTCGCCGGCCAGCGCCTGTTCGGCGGCGGTTTGGGTTTTTTGCCGGGCGTCGATCAGCATATTGAGCCGCAGCTGCTCCGGCGCCAGCCGCTCCAGATCGCCGGCGAGCGTGCTGCGCTCGGCGACGATGCTTTGGCGCACCCGCACCAGATCGGCGAGATCGCCGGCGATCGCCTCCGCTTCGGCCCGCATCTCGGGCACCACGGCGCCGAGCGTGATCGCCGTCCGCAACGCCTGCAGGGCGTCTTCGGGGCGGACCAACAGCGCCGGCGGCGGCCGCCGGCCGACGCGCTGCAGCGCGGCCAGAATTTCGATGATGACGGCGCGGCGCTCATCGAGCGATTTCTGGAAAATGCTTTCGCGCTCGTCGAGCACGCGAAGTCTGGCCTCGGTTGCTTCGATCTTGGCCTCCACCGTGCGCACCCGCGCGGCGGAATCGATGAGCTGTTCGTTGAGCGCGCGCCGATCCTGGCCGAGCGCTTCGATCTGCAGCCGCAGCTTGGCCTGGCTGTCCGATGATTCGCGCTGTTGGGCGCGAATGGCGTCAAGCTCCTGATCGCGCTGCTTGAGGGTATCGGCCGCCGGCGCCCCGGCTGGTGCGGGAGCCGACACTTCGGCGGGCGGCATTTGGGCGTGCGCCGCCGAGTGCGCCCCGAACGGCAGCGCCAAAGCCGGGCCAACGATAAGACCCGCAGCGGCGGCGCGCGACCGGCTGAGAATCATGCTGCTCACGGTAGATGCAACCCTCGCGAACGCAAGGAAGCCCACAGATGCGCCGGGAATAAGACGGCCTTCTCCACGCCCCCGTCACATTCCGGTGAAGCAAGATTACGGATTTTTCAGGTCGTCCTTTCAGCCCCGATGATACGGGTGACCGGCCAATATGGTGGCGGCGCGGTAGAGCTGCTCGAGCAGCATGATGCGCACGAGCTGATGCGGCCAGGTCGCCGTGCCGAACGCGAGTTTCAGGTTGGCGCGCTGGCGCAAGCTGTCGGCGAGCCCATCGGCGGCGCCGATCACAAAGCAGACTGCCGGACGGTCTTCGGCGCGCCACTCGCGCAGCAGCGCCGCGAGCGCCGCACTGTCCAGATTGTTGCCGCGCTCATCGAGCATGACGACCGTCGCGCGCTCCGGAATGACGTTGGCGATGGCGATGGATTCTTCGACGCGCCGGCGTTCGGCGTCCTGCGCACGGCTCTCGCGGATCTCGACGATTTCGATGTCGCGTAAGCCGAGCGATCGGCCGAGACCTTCGGCGCGCTTGCGGTACGTCTCGGCGAGCTCGCGCTCGGGTCCCTGTTTCAATCGGCCGACCGCAATGACAAGGATGCGCATGGCGGTTTCCGATCTGGACTTCGTCGGCGTGATGCGCGCGCCTGTTATCGCGGTCTTCCGGCCGCGATCCGACAAATGAGTAAACTCAGCTACGGCCGATCAGCTGGCGCGGCGCGCGGCCGGGCCGGACGCCCACATCCGTTCGAGATTGTAGAACGCGCGCACTTCCGGTCGAAACACGTGGACGATGACATCTCCGGCGTCGATCAGCACCCAATCGCAATGCGGCACGCCTTCGACGCGGGTCGCAATGCCGGCTTTGTGCAAATCTTCGACGACCCGGTCGGCAACCGAGCCGACATGGCGCTGCGACCGGCCGGACGACACGACCATGTAGTCGCCGATTGAAGATTTGTTGCGCAGATCGATGGTGAGGATGTCCTCGGCCTTCATGTCGTCGAGGCGCGCGAGAACCAGTTTTAGGATCCCCTCGGCGTCAAGACGCATTCTGGAGACCGCTTCGGGCACGCGACGATCGGCCCGAGATACTGCAGGTATGGACAGGGATCTTGATCCTTTCGCTCCTTCTGGGCCCCGGCGCGAATCCGAGGCTACGCAGATAAGATAGGCATGGCCGGTTAACGGTTTCAACTGCCCTGCAGTGCCCTTTTTGCCCGCAACGCGGTCGATGACAGCGGTGATTTGAGGCCGTGCAGATAGATCCAGGCCGGCGGCTTTCGTCCCGGCAGCGCCTTGGCGGCGATCTCCGGCAGCCGGGCATGCGCAAAGGCGTGACCGGCCGCGCCGGCAGCGGCGTACAAGCTCGGTCCGAGCCGGTCCACAACCACGATCGGCAACAATGTCGCGATGCCACGCCAGCGCTGCCAGCGATGAAAGCTGCGCAGGTTATCGGCACCCATGATCCAGACGAAACGCACGCCGGGGCAGCGGCGCACCAGATACGAAATGGTTTGAAACGTGAAATGGCTGCCGAGCTTGGTCTCGAAGTCGGTGACGTCGATGCGCGGATGATCGGCGAGCGCCCTGGCGGCGGCCATGCGCTCGGGCAGCGGCGCCAGGCCGCTTGTGTTCTTGAGCGGGTTGCCGGGGGTGACGAGCCACCAAACACGATCAAGCCCAAGCCGCCGCATCGCCAACAGACAAGCGGCGCGATGGGCCGCATGCGGCGGATCGAACGTGCCGCCGAACAATCCGATGCGCATGCCACGCGCATGGGGCGGCAGCACCACCGGGGCGACGATGCGGCTCCGCCGCTTCGTGACAGGTGTCAGATGCGGAGGAGACACGGCAGCCGCGTGCCCGGCCCGGGACTCGCCAGTGGTGCCGCTCAGAAGCAATCCCTCCCCCCGAGGCATCGGGCGCCGATATGTAATTGCCCCTGAGGTTTGCGGGGCTCGGCGCTCATCATGCCCGCTTACGGCCGCGTTTGTCCGCTGCCGCGGATGCGATAGTTGAAAGTGGTTAGCTGTTCCACGCCGACCGGCCCGCGCGCGTGCAGCCGGCCGGTGGCGATGCCGATCTCCGCGCCGAAACCGAATTCGCCGCCGTCGGCGAATTGCGTCGAGGCGTTGTGCAGCACGATCGCCGAATCCACTTCGCGCAGGAATTTTTCCGCGGCCGATGTGTCTTCGGTGACGATCGCGTCGGTATGATGTGAGCCGTAGCGCTCGATATGCGCAATCGCGCCATCGACGCCGTCGACCACGCCGGCGGTGATGACGGCGTCGAGATATTCGGTGCTCCAGTCGGCCTCGCTTGCCGGTTTGACTCGGGTATCTACGGCCTGCACGGCGGTATCGCCGCGGACCTCGCAGCCGGCATCGAGCAACATAACGACGAGCGGCTTGAGCATTTTGGGCGCGGCCTTGCGATCGACCAACAGCGTCTCGGCGGCGCCGCATACGCCGGTACGGCGCATTTTGGCGTTCAGCACGATCGCTTTGGCCATGGCAAGCTTGGCTTTGGCGTCGACGTAGACATGGCAGACGCCCTCGAGGTGCGCGAACACCGGGATGCGCGCTTCGCTCTGCACGCGAGCGACGAGATTCTTGCCGCCGCGCGGCACCAGCACGTCGATCGCCCCGTCGAGCCCGGCCAGCATCATGCCGACCGCCTCGCGGTCGCGGGTTGGCACCAGCGCAATCGCCGCGGCCGGCAGTTCGGCTTCGCGCAAGCCGGCCACCAGTGCGGCGTGGATAGCCTGGGAAGACCGAAAGCTGTCGGAACCGCCACGCAACATGACGGCATTGCCGGCCTTCAGACACAGCGCACCGGCGTCAGCGGTCACATTGGGTCGGCTCTCGTAGATCACGCCCACGACGCCGAGCGGCACGCGGACGCGCTCGATGCGCATGCCGTTCGGCCGCCGCCAAGCGGCCATGACGCTGCCGATCGGATCCTTGAGCTGACGGACAACCTCGATCCCGGCCGCCATCGCTTCGACGCGCGCGTCGTTGAGCGCGAGCCGGTCGATGAAAGCGGCGGTCGCCCGCATGGCCTTGGCCTGGGCGACGTCTTGGGCGTTGGCGGCAAGGATTTGGGCGCGGGAACTACGGATTGCGCGCGCCATGGCGGCCAGCGCCCGGTTCTTTTGCGCCGCGGGCGCCAGAGCCACGCCCCGCGCGGCCTCTCGGACCTCACGGCCGAGTTGCCGCATCGCCGCGGCAAGCTTCTCAGCGCTGCCAACCGCCTGCACAGGGACGTTCATGGCCTTGATCCGGCTCGTATTCGCCGTCTCCTAGCACGTTCGCGACCACCCCGCGAGGCGGCAGCCGATCCCGTCTGGCGCACCTTTATCCACAGCCGTCCACCGCTTTCTTGGCGTCAAAAAAGATTCTCCGGAACTCGGTACCGTACGGGCCGTTGCGGCCAAGGACCCGCACATTTGGAGGGGATCATGCGTCCAGCGACTGAGCCGCGGCGAAACCGACTGCCGAAATCCTTCCCGGTCGGAGCCGTTTACGTGGTGGAGGGCACAGGCGGCGAGCACGGCCGGCTGAATGTCTCGGCCCGCTACGTGGTCCTGCCTGGCGGCAAGCGCATCGACGTGCCGCCGCGGGCCCGTCAACCCGCGACTGCTCCGGTCCAGCGGCGTCTCCGGCTGGTCAGTTCCAGCCGGTCGGCTACCCGACCAAAAGAATCTGCGCACGGGCCGAAAAAAATTTTGGCGATGGCAGGAACCACCCGGCAGGCGCGACGTTGATGGTCAGGCGCCGGGCGAAGCCCCCCAGCCCCTCACCCTCAATCACCCGGCGTCGAACCCCGGCCGCGTTAGCGACCGGGGTTCATCCTTTCTGAAGCATGCTTCGTCTTCCGCGCCTTGCACCGGAACCGCGGCGGCGATCGGCGGTTTTACGCAGTGCCAGTGAGGCAAGTTGCGTCTTCGACGTTGCGTGTGTGCGTGGCGTCCTAACGCGTGGCAAAGGTCAGGGCCGGGCGCGCGGACTCATCGAAGGATGGCGCCCGGCCCGTCTTTTGCGGGTTAATCCAGAAACTTAGAGACGTTCGCCGTTCAGTCGCGCCGGACCACAAGGTCGTCGCGATGAACCATCTCGGCTCGGCCGGAAAAGCCGAGGACGGATGCAATGTCGGCCGACGCGCGGCCCATGATTTTTTGCGCATCTCCTATGTCGTAGGCGCATAGGCCCCGACCGACCTCAACGCCGTCGGGCCCCAAGATCACGACGGCGTCACCGCGCTCGAAATCGCCTTCGACACGACGTACCCCAGCCGGAAGCAGGCTCTTGCCTCGCCGGAGCGCCGCCACCGCGCCGGCATCAATGGTGAGCGTGCCCTTGGGCTCGAGCGAGCCGGCAATCCAGACTTTGCGCGCCGTCACCGGGTTGCCTGCGGCTAAGAACCAGGTACAGCGCGCGCCCTTGGCGATCGCACCCAGCGGGTGATCGACCCGGCCGGAGGCGATGATCAGATGCGTGCCGGCGCCGGTGGCGATTTTGGCCGCTTCGATCTTGGTCTGCATGCCGCCGCGCGACAGTTCCGAGCCGGCCGCGCCAGCCATCGCCTCGATGGCGGGCGTGATGCGCTCCACGACCGGCACATGCTGGGCCGAGGCCGCCGTTCCGGGAGGCGCATCGTAGAGCCCGTCGACGTCGGACAGCAGCACCAGAAGATCGGCGCTCGTCATCGTCGCGACACGGGCGGCGAGCCGGTCATTGTCGCCGTAGCGGATCTCGCTGGTCGCCACGGTGTCGTTCTCGTTGATGACCGGTACCGCGCGCCATTCGAGCAGGCGCTCGATGGTCGAGCGGGCGTTGAGATAGCGCCGGCGCTCCTCGGTATCGCCGAGGGTCACCAGCACTTGGCCGGCGGTGAGGCCGTGGCGCGACAGCGCCTCGCTCCAAGTCCGCGCCAGCGCGATCTGACCGACCGCGGCAGCAGCCTGACTGTCCTCGAGCTTCAGCGCACCGGCCGGCAGCTTGAGCACCGCGCGGCCGAGCGCGATAGCGCCCGAAGAAACCACCAGCACGTCGCGCTTCTTGCCGTGCAGCGCGGCGAGGTCAGCGGCCAGCGAAGTCAGCCATGCTTCGTTGAGCTTGCCGGCTTGTGCGTCGACCAGCAGCGACGAGCCGACCTTCACGACGATGCGGCGGAAGTCGTCAAGGTGCGGCGTCTTCATGGCGGCGACGATCGGCGGGCTTCGCGGCGATCCGCGTCAGCAGTGATTGTTTGCGTTATCACGACGCGGGCGCGCGCACCTCGACGCCGGCGCGCTTCTCGATCGGCTTGACGACCTCGGTGATATCGCTCTCCGGTCCGAGTTCGTCGCAGGTCAGCTGCAAGAGCGCCGCGACCGCCTCGATGGCCGCAACCGGCACGCCGAGCGCTTTGGCTTCGGAGATGAACAGCTTGACGTCCTTGAGCATCAGCCCGGCGGTGAAACCCTGATTGAAGGTGCGCGGGATGACCACCTCGGGGAATTTCTGCTCGGTCGCCGTGCTGCGCCCCGAGCTGGCATTGATCACGTCGACCATGACGCGCGGATCGAGACCGGCTTTGACCCCGGTGACGAACGATTCGGAGGTGCTGACTGTGGCGGCCGCGGACAGCACGTTGTTGCACAGCTTCATGGTCTGGCCGGCGCCCGGCCGCTCGCCGATATAGAAGAACTTGCCGATCACCTTGAGCGCGGGTTCGACCGCCTCGACGTCGGCGCGCGGGCCCGATGCCATGACGGCGACGGTGCCCTTGGCGGCACCGCGCACGCCACCGCTGACCGGCGCATCGATCTGCACGATGTTCTTCTCCGCGAGCAGCTTGAAAACGCGTTGCGCCATGACCGAGCCGGTGGTCGACAGATCGACGAAACGGCGCACCCGTTTACCTTCGATCACGCCTTCGGGGCCGGTGGCGACTTTGAGCACGATATCGGGCGTCGGCAGGCTCGCCATGACGGTCTCGGCGGCATCGGCCACCTCCTTGGGCGAGCGCGCTGCGACCGCGCCGAGCGCCGCAATATTGCCGATCGCCTCCTGGCGAATGTCGTAAACGATGACCTTGTGCCCGGCCTCGACCAGCCGCCGCGCCATGTGCGCGCCCATGTTGCCGAGCCCGATGAAGCCGATGTCCATAAAATGCTCCCGGTGTTACTGGGCGGCGATTGTAGACGGCGAAAATTCCGCGCGCACCTTTTCGGTATGCTCGCCCAGCGCCGGCACAGGACCGTAACGCCGCGTCGTTGAAGCGTTGCGCTCGGCTGGCGCCGGATAGGAGACCGGCCCGCTCGGCGTGCCGACGGTGATGCGGCGCAGCTGCGGATGCCGCGCCAGATCGGCCGGGCTGTTGACGCGCGCGAACGCAATGTCGGCGGCAGCAAGTTTTTGGGTCAGCGCGTCGGCATCGAGCGCGCCGAACACCGCCGCGACCCTGCCGTCGGTTTCGGGCCGGCGCTTGACCCGTTCGACATTGGTGGCAAAGGCCGGATCGGCCGCGAGCGCGGCATCGCCCAGCACTTTTTCGGCCAGCACACGCCACTCGCGGTCGCTCTGAATCGAAATGAGCACGTCGACGCCGTCACGCGTGCGAAAGGCGCCGTAGGGCGCGATCGAGGTGTGGGCGAGGCCGATCCGCCGCGGCGGCGCGCCGGCTTCCTGCTGCAGCAACGGGACCGCCATCCAATCCGCCATGGCGTCGAACATCGAGATCGCCAGCTCGGCGCCCTCGCCGGTGCGTTGTCGATCGATCAGCGCTGCCAAAATAGCCTCGTAGGCGTTCAGGCCCGAGGCGATGTCGCACACCGAAACGCCGACGCGCGCCGGCTCGACCGTGCCGGTGATCGAGGCGAGACCGGACTCCGCCTGGATCAGCATGTCGTAGGATTTGCGCGCGGCGTACGGCCCGGTTTCGCCGAAGCCGGAGATCGAGCAGCAAATCAGCCGCGGATATTTCTTGCGCAGCCCGGCTGTTCCGAATCCCAGCTTGGCGACCGAGCCGGGCTTGAGGTTCTGCACGAACACATCCGCGCGCGCGAGCATGGCGTCCAACAATGCTTTGTCGGCTGCGTCGGTCAGATCGAGCACGACGGATTCCTTGCCACGATTGAGCCAGACGAAATAGCTGCACTCGCCGTGCACCAGGTCGTCATAGCCGCGCGCGAAATCGCCCTCCGGCCGCTCGATCTTGATGACGCGCGCGCCGGCGTCGGCGAGCCGGCAGCTGCACATCGGCGCCGCCACCGCCTGTTCGAGTGAGACGACCAGAAGGCCGGTAAGGGGCAGAGACATAACTACTCTTTCGTTTCCCGGGCGCAGCGCAGCACGAAGCGGTGCGCTGCAGACCCGGGATCGTCCCAGACTGTGAAGGTCCCGGATCAGCGGTGCACCGCTTCGCGCTGCACCGCATCCGGGAAACGCAGCCATCCTAATAAGACCGCGGCAGACCCAGCACGTGCTCGGCAATATAGGACAGAACCAGATTGGTCGAGATCGGCGCCACCGTATAGAGCCGCGTCTCGCGGAACTTGCGCTCGATGTCGAATTCTTCGGCAAAGCCGAAGCCGCCGTGGGTCTGCACGCACATGTCGGCCGCCGCCCACGACGCTTCGGCGGCCAGATGCTTGGCCATGTTGGCCTCGGCGCCGCAATCCTCGCCGGCTTCATAGAGCGTGGCGGCCTCGCGCACCATCAGTTCGGCGGCGCGCATAGCGATATAGCTGCGGGCAATCGGAAACTGCACGCCCTGGTTCTGTCCGATCGGCCGGCCGAACACGACGCGCTCGCCCGCATAAACGGCGGCCTTGTCGATGAACCATTTGGCGTCGCCGATGCATTCCGCCGCGATAAGAATGCGCTCTGCATTCATGCCGGACAGAATGTGGCGAAAGCCTTCACCCTCGTTGCCGATCAGATTGGCGGCCGGCACGCGCATGTTTTCGAAAAACACTTCCGTGGTGGCGTGATTCATCATGGTGCGGATCGGCCGGATGGTCAGGCCGTGGCCCTTGGCTTCGCGCATGTCGACGATCAACACCGAAAGGCCGCCGGTGCGAGATGCCGCCTGCTCGCGTGGCGTGGTACGCGCCAACAGCAACATCAGGTCGGAATGTTCGGCGCGCGAGGTCCAGATCTTTTGGCCGTTGACGACGTAATGATCGCCGTCGCGTACGGCACTGGTGCGCAGGCTCAATGTATCGGTGCCCGACGTCGGCTCGGTGACGCCGAATGCCTGCAGCCGCAATTGGCCACGGGCAATCCCCGGCAGATAGCGCGCTTTTTGTTCGGCGCTGCCGTGACGCAGCAGCGTGCCCATGGTGTACATCTGGGCGTGGCAGGCGGCGCCGTTGCAGCCGGAAGCCTGAATCTCTTCCATGATGGCCACGGCCGCGCTCATGGTCAGCCCGCTGCCGCCGTATTCCTCGGGGATCAGCGCCGCCAAGAAGCCAGCTTTGGTCAGCGCGGCGACGAACGCTTCCGGATAGGCGCGGTCGCGGTCGAGCCCCCGCCAGTATTCGCCGGGAAAATCGGCGCAGAGCGCGCGCACCGCCTCGCGGATTGGCGCCAGCTCCGCGCTATCGGTCACGATCGAACCTCGGCGCGGCCGTTGTTGATGGCGATCGCGTCACGCTCGACCACGCGGGTGCGGAAGCTGACCACGGCGCCGTCGCACCACATCTCGGTGCGCAGCGTCTCGCCGGGAAACACCGGCGCCGAGAAGCGGCAAGCAAACGATACGAGTTTTTGCACATCGTAGCCGCACATGGTTTTCAACACCGCGTGGCCGGCAAAACCGAAATTGCCGAGGCCGTGCATGATCGGCCGCGCAAAGCCGGCATCGCGCGCCACCGCGGGCTCGGCGTGCAGCGGATTGCGGTCGCCGCTCAACCGATAGATCAGCGCCGTCTCGGGACGCGTGGTGAGATCGCAGACCGCGTCGGGCGCGCGGCTTGGAATCGGATGCGGCTCGGGCGCCTGGCGCGGCGGCCCGCCGAACCCGCCATCGGCGCGGCAGAATGTCGTTTGCGTCACGGTCGCGAGCAACTCGCCGGTCGCCTTGTCGCTCACCTTGCGCTCGGTGAACACCAGCGCGCCTTTGCCGGCGCCCTTGTCGACCACTTCGAGAATGCGCTGCCGGCCGATGACGGTGTTCTGCGGCTTGAGCGGCTGATGCAGCCGTACGCCCTGCTCGCCGTTGACGATGCGCACCCAATCGATGCCGGTGTCGAGATCGCGTATCCAAAAACCCGGATGGCCGAGCACCGCCCCCATGGTCGGCAGCACTTTCAGATTCTTCTCGTAGACGAAGGCGAGCTGGTCTTCGTCCATGGGATCCTGGCCGAGCCCGACGCCGAGCGCGTAGAGGATGCAGTCCTTCGGCCCATAGGTCTGTTCGCCCTGCGGAATATCGAGCGCCATCAGCTTGTCGTAGACGATGGTCATTGGCCTTTCCCCCTCCCTTCATCGTCCGCGCAAGCGCACGATGCAGTCATCGTTCGCATCTGAGCTTCGCCGTGCCGCCATCGATGACTGGATGCCCCGCCTGCGCGGGGCATGACAAGTCCTAGACCGGATCCCACGAGAACACGTCGTTAGAGCGTTCCAGCGGCGTGAACGACGGGCCGAACGCACCTTTGAGCTGCGCATCGATTTTTTCCGGCGTCCAGCCGTCGGAGCGATGCAGGGCGCGGATCGGGCGATTCTGATTGAACAGATAAATCTCGTTGTTGCGCACGCCGAAAATCTGCCCCGAGATTCCGGCGGCGCGGTCGGAGCCGAGATACACGGCAAGCGGGGCGATTTTTTCCGGCGTCATCTCGCGGATGCGAGCGACGCGCGCCTTCTCCTCCTCGGTCTCGGCCGGGATCGAGTCGATCATGCGGGTCCAGGCGAACGGCGCGATGCAGTTCGAGCGCACCGAAAAGCGCTGCATGTCAAGCGCAATGCCGCGCGACAGCCCGACGATGCCCATTTTCGCCGCCATGTAATTGGCCTGGCCAAAATTGCCGACCAGGCCCGAGGTCGACGTCATGTGGATAAAGCTGCCGGAATTCTGCTCGCGGAAGTGCGTCGCGCAGGCACGGCTCATGTTGAAGCTGCCGTGCAGATGCACGCCGATCACGTCGGACCAATCGGACCAGCTCATGCGGTGAAAGATGCGATCGCGCAGAATACCGGCATTGTTGACCAGAATGTCGACCCGGCCGAACGCATCGAGCGCCGCCTTGACGATCTTATCGGCATTGCCAGGCTCGCTGATCGACAGCGTCGAGGCGAGCGCTTCGCCGCCGGCTTTTTTGATTTCGTCTACCACTTCCTGCGCGGGTCCCGCGTCAGTGCCGGCGCCTTCGAGGCTGGCACCGATGTCGCAGACCACGACGCGCGCGCCTTCCCGCGCCATGAGCAGCGCAATGCCCCGGCCGATGCCGCGCGCCGCGCCGGTCACGACGGCGACTTTTCCGGAAACGATGTTGGTCATGCCCCTCTCCTTCTCCTCCCCGACTTCGCGGGAAGGACGAAATCAGCCCCACACCTCGCGGGCCACTTCGCCGATCATGCGCAGCTTGGCCCATTGCTGGTCCTCGGCCAGGATATTGCCTTCCTCGGTCGAGGCGAAGCCGCATTGCGGCGACAGGCAGAGCTGATCGAGGTCGACGAATTTTTGCGCCTCCTCGATGCGGCGCTTGATGGCGTCCTTGGCTTCCACCGTGCCGGTCTTGGTGGTGACCAGGCCGAGCACTGCGAGCCGGCCCTTCGGCAGCCGGCGCAGCGGCTCGAAACCGCCGGCGCGCTCGGTGTCGTATTCCATGAAGTAGCCGTGCACCTTGATCTTGTCGAACAGGACCTCCTGCTCGGCTTCGTATCCGCCGCTCCCCATAAAGGTCGATTTGTAGTTGCCGCGGCACAGATGCATGGTCACGGTCATGTCCGACGGAATATCGGAAATCGCCGTGTTGATCAGGTCGCCGTAGAGCGGGCCGAGCGCATCCGGATCGTCGCCGCGGTCCTTCATCTGCTGGCGATATTTGGCATCGCACAGCATGGCGATGAACACCTCGTCGAGCTGCAGATAGCGGCAGCCGGCATCCGCGAAGGCACGCACCGCTTTTTTGTAGGCCTGGCCGAGATCGTCGAAAAACTTGTCGAGTGTCGGATAAATCTTTTTGTCGATCGGCGTGCCGATCGGCCGGCCATACATCGCCGACGGCGACGGAATGGTCATTTTCGGCGTTCGCGAAGTGTGGGCTTTGAGGAACTTGAAGTGTTCAAGCATCGGATGGCCGGCGAAGCCGAGCTTGCCGGTGACCTTGACGCCCTCGTTGCGGGTGGTGACCGCCGCAAAGGCGATGCCGGTGTCCATCACGCTGCGTTCGACGCCGTCGAGGCCCCAGAGAAAATCGAGATGCCACCAGGAGCGGCGGAATTCGCCGTCGGTAATGGATTGCAGGCCGACCTCTTCCTGCTTCTTGATGGCGTCGGCGATGGCGTGGTCTTCCACCGCCTTCAGCTCGTCCGCGCCGATCTCGCCCTTGGCGCGGCGCTCGCGCGCATGCTTGAGTGCGGCAGGCCGCAACAGGCTACCGACGTGATCGGCGCGGAACGGCGGCTTGGTTCGCTGCATGGTTTTACCCCCATACCTCTTCGGCGATCTCCACAATCATGCGCAGCTTGGCCCATTGCTCCTCTTCGGCCAGCACATTGCCTTCCTCGGTCGAGGCGAAGCCGCATTGCGGCGACAGGCAGAGCTGATCGAGCGACACGAATTTCGCCGCCTTCTCGATACGGCGTTTGATCGCATCCTTGTCCTCCAGCGCGCCGGATTTGGTCGTGACGAGGCCGAGGACCACCGTCTTGTTCTTCGGCACGAAGCGCAGCGGCTCAAAGCCGCCGGCGCGCTCGGTGTCGTATTCCATGAAATAGCCGTGCACGTTGATGCTGTTGAACAGGGTTTCGGCGACCGGCTCGTAGCCGCCGCTAGCGACGAAGCTCGAACGGAAATTGCCGCGGCACAGATGCATGGTGATGGTCATGTCGGCCGGAATGTCGGAAACCGCGGCATTGATCACGCCAGCGTAGATCGCCGGCAGCGCCGCCGGATCCTCGCCGCGATCGGCCACGGTCTTGCGCAGCGCCGGGTCGCACAGATAGGCGAGATTCACCTCATCGAGCTGCAGATAACGGCAGCCAGCATCGGCGAAGGCACGCACCGCCTTGCGGTACGATTCGCCCAGATCGCGATAAAAATCATCCATCGAGGGATAGATCGATTCCGGCACCGCGTCGCGGCCATAGCGGAAATGCAGCGAGGTCGGCGACGGAATGGTTAGCTTCGGCGTGCGCCGCGTGTGCGCTTTGAGAAACTGGAAATGCTCGATCATCGGATGCGGTTTGTAGCCGCCGAGCTTGCCGACAACGCGCAGCAGAATCGGCCGCGGCTGCGGTCCGCTAGCGGCGAATTTTATTTTGCGTTCGCCGACATAGGACTCGACGTTTTCGAGCCGTTCGAGAAAGTCGTAGTTCCAGGAGACGCGGCGGTACTCGCCGTCGGTGATCGAGGAAAGCCCGACGTCCTCCTGCTTGCGAATAAGCGCCGCGATCTCGCGATCTTCGATCTCCTTGAGCGCCGACTCGCTCAATTCGCCGCCTTTGCGCTTTTCGCGCGCCTGTTTGAGCGCGGCAGTGCGCAACAGGCTGCCGACGTGATCGGCGCGGAATGGAGGCTTAGTACGCTGCATTGTTTTCCTTCACTCTTCATTGTCATGTCCGCGAAGGCGGTCTCGTGATTACTGGATCGTCCGCATGCGCGGACGATGACAAGTCCCTTATTCCCATACCTCGTCAGCAAGCTCGACGATCATCCGCAGCTTCGCCCATTGCTCGTCCTCGGCCAGCACATTGCCCTCCTCGGTCGAGGCGAAACCGCATTGCGGCGACAGGCAAAGCTGGTCGAGCGCGACGTATTTGGTCGCTTCGTCGATCCGGCGCTTGATCGCGTCCTTGCTTTCGAGCTTGCCGGACTTCGAGGTCACCAAGCCGAGCACGAGCTGCTTGTTGCCCTTGGGAAAGAACCGCAGCGGCTCGAACCCGCCGGCGCGCTCGCTGTCATATTCGAGGAAATAGCCGTCGAATGCGGTGTTGCCGAGCAGCTGTTCGGCGACAAAGTCGTAGCCACCCGAGGCGATGAAGGTCGAGCGGAAATTGCCGCGGCAGGAATGCATGGTGATGGTCATGTCCGCCGGTTTTTGCGCCAGCGCCGCGTTGGTGAGCGCCGCATAACGCTGCGGCAGCGTGGCCGGATCGTCGCCGCGCGCCTTCGACTGAGCACGTTCGTTCGGATCGCACACCATGGCCCAGGCGGTATCGTCGAGCTGCAGATAGCGGCAGCCGGCATCGTAAAACGCGCGGATCGCAGCACGGTAGGCGGCGCCGAGATCATCGAAGAACGGATCAAGCGTCGGATACACATCCTTGCTGATGGCGGCACGGCCCTGGCGGAAATGAAACGTGCTCGGCGCCGGGATCGTCATCTTCGGCGTGAGCCGCGTATGGCTTTTGAGAAACTTGAAATGCTCCAGCATGGGATGGCCCGAGAAGCCGAGCTTGCCGGTGATCTTGATGGCCTCGGCCTTGGTCTGCACGCCCTTGAACTGGATGCCGTGGTCGGTGGTGTAGAACGTCACGCCGTCGAGGCCGCGGAAAAAATCGAAATGCCACCACGAGCGGCGGAATTCGCCGTCGGTCGCAAGCTTGAGCCCAATCTCTTGCTGCTTGTTGATGGCCTGCTCGATCTCGCGGTCTTCGATCTCCTTGAGCTGCGCCGCCGTTATGGCGCCCTGTGCATGCTTGGCGCGCGCATCTTTCAGCCGCGCGGGCCGCAACAAGCTGCCGACGTGATCGGCGCGAAACGGCGGCGTGGCGCGCTGTTTTGTTGTCATTTTTTGGCGTCCTTAAGCACATAGCGCCCATCATCGAGCCGGCCGAGCCGTTGCGCCGCGTAGAGGGCGTCGAGCTCGCGCACGATCTCGCGACCGTCTTTGCTGCCGAGCGCAGCCATCAGCTCCAAGAAACTTGCCGGGCCGGTGGCGAGTGCGTCCAGTGCCGCGCGTTGTGGCGCAATTTTTTTCGCACTCGGGGCGCGCGGCACCGAAAACTCGAATGCATCGGTCTTGCCGAACGGAATGGTGCAGTCGAAGCCGAGCTTGGCGCCGGTGCGGGCGCCGCCGAGCGACGGGTCGAGCGGCACGACGCGAAAGCCCGAGCCGACGATCAGATCGCGGTCGGCCTGAAAGCGCGTGGCAAACGCCCAGTCGGACTCGGCGTCGGAGAACACGTCGATGTCGGGATCGTAAACGAAGACGTGCTTCGCCTCGGCGTGCGAACCGAACACCGCCGCGATGGCGTTACGCGCATCGCCCGGCACGCGCTGGCGCAGCGCGACCCGCACGTTGTACATGCCGCCGCTCGACGCCGTCGCATAAACCGCGAGTGGCTCGCGCACCGAGGCCTGTAGCGCCGCCCATGCGGCGGCTTCGGTCTTCATCGCGCTGAGGTGTGTCGTGTCGGTATGCGACAGCGTGCGGCCGCTGATGGTCAGGGTCTGAAACAGCGCGTCTTCGCGGTGGGTGATCGCAGTGACGTGCAGCACCGGATTGCGCTTCACCACGCCGTAATAGCCGACGTATTCGCCGAACGGTCCCTCGGGCTCGACGTGACCGGCCGGATCGAGAACGCCTTCGATGATGTATTCGGCGTCGGCCGGCACGTAGATGTCGTTGGTGATGCATTTGACCACTGGCAGCGGCGCGCCGCGCAGCGCGCCGACGATGTCGAGCTCGTCGACGTCGGGCAGCGCCATCATGGCGGCGAGAAAATCCGTCGGATGCGAACCGACCGTATAGGCCACCGGCACCGGCTCACCGCGCGCGGCGCCTTGCAGATAAATAGCGCGCATGTCGCTCGGCGCGATCAGATCGACGCCGGCGTGCCGCCGTCCGCGCAGCATGATGCGGCGGCAGCCCACATTGGTGAAGCCGCTGCCCGGAAAGCGCGCATAGTCGATGCCGGCCGAAATGTACGGCGCGCCGTCGGCGCCGTGCTGCAAATGCACCGGCAGCGCCGTGAGATCGGCTTCGTCGTCCTTGAGCACGACTTGTTGCACCGGCGCCTGTTGCGACGAGACTTTGACCGGCGGTTGCAGGCGAGAAAGCCGCTTGCTCAGCGTTGCCAATAATCCGCGTTCGTCGGTGTCGAGCGCCAGCGCAAGGCGCTTGCGCGAGCCCATCACGTTGCCGACCAGCTCGACGCGTTCCGGTCCCGCAGCCTTGAACAGAACCGCGCGCGGATTGCCATCGAGCGCGGCGGCGACGTCGATCAGATCGACCGGCTCGCTGCGCACCTCGCACTCGCCGTCGTCGACGAGGCGTTGCACGAAATGGCGCAGCCGGAAACGCTCGGTGTCGATCGTCGGCATGGGCGTCTCCCCGTATCCAAAAAACGATCTAGCAACGTGCGCGCACACGTGTAAATCCCGTATCGTTAGACCAGGAGATCCCATGTATCCGATGCTCCGGCTTTACGAAGACGTGCTGGCAAATGGTGCGGAAGCGGCGCTGCCGCCGCTAGCACGGATGGTATTCCTGGTGCACGGCTCGGTCGCCCGGGCCGGTCGCGAGCTGCGCGACGGCGACGCCTGGAGCGGCGAAGCGACGATCGCGCTCAAGGCCGGACCGGGCGGTGCCTGTCTGTGGCGCTGGGAATTGACCGATAGCGGCGGCGACGGCGGTAGGCTTGCCGGACCAGGCATTTCCTCGCGCGAAAAACTTGCGGCGCGGCTGGAAACGCTGCCCAAGGGCCGGCTCCTGTTGCGCGGCGACAGCGTGGCGTTTCCAGCGGGCGGCTGCGCCTATCTGCATCGCCATCAAGGCCCCGGCATCCGCTGCCTGCTCGAAGGCGGCATCCGCATCGACACTCACGGCCGCTCGACGTCGTACGGTCCCGGCGGTGCCTGGTACGAGACCGGCCCCGACCCGGTGTTCGCGCAAGCCGCAGACCGGCCGACGCGTTTCATCCGCGTCATGATTTTGCCGGCGTCCTACATCGGCAAAAGTTCGGTCGAGTATCTGAACGAAGAGGACAAGGCCAAACCGAAGTCGCAGCAGTACAAGATTTTTGCCGATCTGCCGCTGACGATCGAAGGCCCTTAGGCCATCACACCGGCTTGTAATTGCGGTCCATCGGCACGTCGATCAATAGCGGCGCGTTGTTTTGCAGGCCCTTGTCGATGAGATCGGTCGCATCGTGCACGGTCTTGACGCGTTCGGCGGCGATGCCGAGCGAGCGCGCCAGCCCGACGTAATCGATCGCCGGATCGGTCAGCTCCATGCCGACATAGCGGTCGACTTGCGCCGCCAGGCCGCGCTGCGCGTACAGGCGCTGCTTGAGGATGCGGTACGAGCTGTTGTTGAAGATGACGAACACCACGGCGATGCGCTCGTGCGCGGCGGTCCACAGCGCCTGGCAGGTGTACATGGCGCTGCCGTCGCCGACCAAAGCCAGCACCGGCCGATCGGGCAGCGCCAGCTTGACACCGAGCGCCGCCGGCAGGCCCCAGCCGATGCCGCCGCCGCGCAGCCCGAAAAAGCTTTGCGGGTCGTCGCTGCGGATCAGCGATCGAATGCCGGCGCCCGACGAGATGGTTTCGTCGATCACCACCGCATCCTTCGGCAGCGTCTCGCCGATGGCCTCGAGCAGCGCCAGCGGCTGCACCGGCGTTTGCTCGGCCAGCGCGCGGGCCTTGGTCTTGAGCGCCTCGCGTTCGGCGAGGCTGGCGCGCTTGGCGGCTTCGAGCCGTTCGCGGGCAACGCCGCGGGCGCCGCTGGTCATGGCCTCGCGCACCGCTTTGGTAACATCGGGCAGCGTGGTTTTCGGGTCGCCGAGGATCGCGACCTTCGCCGGATAATTCTTGCCGAGCTCCCAGGCGTCCGTGTCCAGGTGAATGAGCGTCAGGCCCGCCGGCATCGGCTCGATGTCGGACGGCAACGACAGCGTGAACAAATCGCCGCCGACCGAGAACAGCACGTCGTATTGCTCCAGAATCTTGCGGATCGGCCCCTGCATGCGCGTCATGCCGCCGCGGAACAGCGGATGCGACGCCGGGAACGACGCGGTCGAGGGCACCAGCTCGCTGTAAACCGGCGCGCCGAGCAACTCGGCGAGTTCGACGAGTTCGGCGTGGGCGCGGCCCTGCGTCACCGCATCGCCGGCGATGATCAGCGGGCGTTCGGCGCGCGCCAACAGAGCGGCCGCCTCGGCGACCGCGGCCGGATCGCCGCGCAGCCGCGGTGCAATCCGCGTCGGCGCCAAGAGGTCGAGTTCACCTTCGGCTTTGAGAATGTCGCCCGGCAGCGCCAGGAACACCGGGCCGGTCGGCGGCGCCAGGGCGGTTTTTGCCGCGCGGTGAACGAGCCGCGGCAGATCGGCCAGCCGATGCACCTCGGCCGACCATTTGGTCAGCGGCCGCGCGATCGGCGGCAGGTCGGCCCACAGGATCGGCTCGGTGGTATTGAAATCCTGGTCGTGCTGGCCGGCGGTAACCAGGATCGGCGAGCCGGCCTTCTGCGCGTCGTACAGCATGCCCATGGCGTTGCCGAGCCCGGGCGTGACGTGCAGGTTGACCACGGCGAGCTTGCCGGAGGCCTGCGCATAGCCGTCCGCCATGCCGATCACGGTCGCCTCCTGCAGGCCGAGCACGTAGCGCAGCTCGTTGTCGACCGCGAGCGCATCCATCAGCGGCAATTCGGTGGTGCCGGGATTGCCGAATATGATCTCGACGCCTTCCTGCTTGAGCAGCTCCAGGAAGGCGCGTTTTCCGGACATGGCGGGCAAGGTTTCGCTCCCTCAGCAAACGACGAATGATAGCACGCGCCAAAGACTGGCGATGCCGATCGCACGCGAAATGATGCGTTTGGTGCTGGTGCCGCGGAAGGGATTCGAACCCCCGACCCACGCATTACGAATGCGTTGCTCTACCAGCTGAGCTACCGCGGCGCTGGGCGTCCAAGTAATACGCGCGGCGTATTAACGCAAGAAATGCGGCGACCGGACAGGCCTTCGGCTAAGCTCCTTGAGCGGGTCGGAACAGCGGTTTACGCTCGTAGCTGCAATGGCGCCGCCGGACGTTGAGCCTCGCTCCGCCCGGCCACCTGGGAGGATTGCCATGCCGATCAAGACAATCGCGCTCGTCGCCGGCTTCGCGCTCGCCGCGATGAGCCCCTGGGCACCGACGCCGGCGCTGGCGCAGACCGCGGCCGCGCTGTCCGGCGAAGTCAGCTCGGCCCAGGAAGGTTTGATGGAAGGCGTGTTGGTCAGCGCCAAGAAAGACGGCTCGACCATCACGGTTTCGGTCGTCAGCGACGCCAAAGGCCATTTTGGCTTCCCGGCGGCGCGGCTCGAACCGGGGCACTATGCGCTCGGCATTCGTGCCGCCGGCTACGATCTCGACGGCCCGCACGACGTCACGCTCGCCGCCGGGCAGGAGAGCAAAGTCGCCATAAAACTCAAGCCGGCGCGAAACTTGAGCGGGCAGCTCAGCAACGCCGAGTGGCTGATCAGCATGCCGGGCAGCGACGAGCAGAAGCGGTTTCTGCTCCAGTGCAACAGCTGCCATACGCTCGAGCGCATCGTGAAATCGACCCACGACGCCGCCGAGTTCATGCAGGTGTTCCAGCGCATGGCCGGCTATTATCCGGGCTCGACGCCCTTGCATCCGCAGCGGCTCACCGGCGACGCGGTGCGCAATATCAGCCATGGGCCGGAGGCGCAGAAGACGGCCGAGTGGCTCGCCAGCGTCAATCTGAGCGCGCAGGAGCGCTGGAGCTGGCCGCTCAAAATCTTGCCGCGGCTCACCGGTCAGTCCACCCATGTGATCATCACCGAATATGACCTGCCGAACAGACAAATCGAGCCGCACGACGTCATGCTCGATCGCGACGGCCACGTCTGGTACTCGGATTTCGGCCAGATGTTCTTGGGCGAGCTCGATCCGCACAGCGGCAAGGTCACCCAATATCCGATTCCGGTGGTCAAGCCCGGCTATTCGCTCGGCACGCTCGATCTGGAAATCGACAGGGACGGCAATCCCTGGATCGGCCTGATGTATCAGAGCGCGATCGCCAAGTTCGACCGCAAGACCGGAAAGTTCGAAGTCTGGTCGACGCCGAAGGAATGGGATTCCGATGCCGGCCAGCTCGGCCATCTCGCGGTCGAGGGCACGCCGGCCGATGCCAAAGTGTGGATCAAGAATTCGGCCGGCGGCCACATTTACCGGCTCGACCTCGCTTCAAACAGATTCGAAGATCTCGGCTCGCCGAAGGATCCGCGCACCGGCAAGCGCATCGGCACCTACGGCATCCATTCCGACGCCGACAACAACCTTTATCTGCTCGATTTTTCGGCCGGCAACATCGTGCGCATCGACGCCAAGTCCAAGGAACCGACGGTGTATCTGACGCCGACGTCGAACTCGCATCCGCGACGCGGCCGCGTCGACGACCACGGCCGGCTGTGGTTCGCCGAGTATTTCGGCGACGCCATCGGCATGCTCGATCCGCAGAGCGGCAAGATCGCCGAATGGAAAGTGCCGACGCCGTGGTCGTCGCCCTACGATGCGTTGCTCGACCGCAACGGCGAGGCCTGGACCGGCTCGATGAATACCGACCGCGTGGCGCGGCTCGACGTGAAGACCGGGCGCTACATCGAATACCCGCTGCCGCGCCCGACCAATATCCGGCGTGTGTTCGTCGACGACAGCAAAAATCCCGGCACGCTGTGGATCGGCAGCAACCACGGCGCGTCGATCGCCAAGGTCGAGCCGCTGGATTAGCCCAGAATAGTGCCCGACCCGTCAAGGCTGCTTCGGCTCTAATCGCAGCACGCCGTCTCTGATCGACGAGATTTTCTCTTCACTTCCGCTCCGCCTCGGCTCTCAGCTTGAACCGCTGAATCTTCCCCGTCGCCGTCTTCGGCAACTCGGCGCGAAATTCGAGCCAGCGCGGATATTTGTACGGCGCGAGCTGCTTGCGGCAATGATCCTGCAGCGTGCGCGCGAATGCGTCGCCGCCTTGCTGCGGCGATTTGAGTACCACGAACGCTTTCGGCTTGATGAGCTTGTCGTCGTCCGGCCAGCCGACCACGGCAGCCTCGAGCACGTCGGGATGGCTCTGCAACGCACCCTCGACCTCGAACGGCGAGACGTACATGCCGGAGACCTTCATCATGTCGTCGCGGCGCCCGCAATAGACGAAATAGCCGGCTTCGTCCTCGATGTATTTGTCGCCGGATCGGGTCCATTCGCCCAAGAACGTGGCGCGCGACTGGGCGCGGTTGTTCCAGTACATGATGGCGCCGGTCGGGCCGCGCACCTGGAGCTCGCCCATGTCGCCGCGAGCGGTGATGACGTTGCCGTCGTCGTCGACCAGGCGGATGTCGTAGCCGGGCACCGGCTTGCCGCTGGTGCCGTATTTCACGTCGCCCGGCCGGTTCGACAGAAAAATGTGCAGCATCTCGGTCGAGCCGAGCCCGTCCAGAATGTCGACCCCGTAGCGCTCGCTCCAGCGCCGGCCGACGTCAGGAGGCAACGCCTCGCCTGCGGAAATGCAGCGCCGCAGTTTCAGCTCCATGGCTTGCGGTGCCGCTGGGCTCGCCAGAAAACCGGCATAAAAGGTCGGTACGGCATAAAAGATCGTGATGCGATGCTTTTTCAGAAGCTCGGCGACGGCCTCCGGCGTCGGCCGCGACGGCAGCAGCACCGTGGTGGCGCCGGCCGACATCGGAAAAGTCAGAGCATTGCCAAGCCCATAAGCGAAAAACAGCTTTGCCACCGAGTAGCAGATGTCGGTTTCTGCAATGCCCAGAATGGGGCGCGCGTAAAGTTCGTCAGTGAGTCTTAGATCCGCATGGCTGTGAACCGCGCCCTTCGGCCGGCCGGTCGAGCCCGAGGTGTAGAGCCAGAAGCACATGTCGTCGCGCGTGGTGCGCGCCGTCACGGGATCGGTTTTGGCGCCGGCCAGCACATCGGCAAACCGCAGGTGCCCGTGTGCATTCTCGCCCGACACGATGACGTGTGCGAGGTCCGGAGCCGCGTCGATCGCTTTCTTGAATTTCGGCAAGAGCTCTTCGGACACGACCAAAAGCCGCGCCCGGCTGTCCTCGAGCATGAAGGCATAATCGTCTTCGGTCAGCAGCGTGTTGACCGGCACCGCCACCACGCCGGCCTTGATGGCGCCGAGAAAAGCGGTGGGCCAATCGATCGTATCGGTGAGGCTGATCAGGATGCGCTCTTCGCGGCGAACGCCGAGCGCGCGCAGCGCGTGCCCAAAGCGCTCGACCCGTTCGGCCAAAGCGCCGTAGCTGTGGCTGCCGTTGTGGTCGATGTAGGCCGCCTTGCCGGCGCGGCCGGCGTCGAGATTGCGTTTGAGAATGTCGGCCGCGAAATTGTAGTCGCGCGGAATGGCGTCGAGGGACTCGCCCGGCGCGAGGCTCAGGTCGGCGACGTTCATCGGACGTTTCCTGTTCTGAGCCGGCAAAATTTTCGTCGGCTGGGATTTTGGGCCATTATGCCGATGGCAAAACAGGCCGCAATATTATAGGCCTTTGCCGGCCTTCGCATGACTTTAGTCAACGATGGCGAACCGGAGTATGTCATGCTGTTGAGCCGCGACCGCATCCTCACCACCCATGTGGGCAGCCTGCCGCGCAACGAGGCGCTGTCGGACCTGCTGGTCACGCAGGAGGAGGGCAAGAGCTACGATGCGGAGTTGCTTGCCGCGGAGATGGACAAAGCCGTCCGCCACGTCGTTCGCAAGCAGGCGGACGCCGGCATCGATGTCGGCAACGACGGGGAGCAGCAGCGCGTCGGATTCCAGACCTACATTCCGCAGCGCATGTCCGGCTTCGCCGGCGTGTCGAAGCGCAAGCGCGGCCGCGATTTCGAGGAATTTCCCGAGCTCGTCGCCTATCTGCTGCGCCGCTTCCCGTATGTCACCAAAGGCCAGCAGGGCGCGCCCGAAGCGCAAGCCGACATCAAATACCTCGACCGTAAGCCGATCGAACGGGAGACCGCGCGCTTCAACAAGATCGCCGACGAGCTGGGCGCGTTCTCCGAACGGTTCATGACGGCGCCGTCGCCTGGCATCATCGGTTCGACCATGTTCAATGCCTATTATCCGTCGCAGGACGATTATCTCGCCGCCATCGCCCGCGAGATGAAGAACGAGTACCAGGCGATCCACCAGGCCGGCCTCACCCTGCAGATCGACGCGCCGGACCTCGCCATGGATCGTACCATGTTCTACCGCGATCAGACCGATACCGAGTTCGCCAAGACCTGCGAGCGCCATGTCGCGATGATCAACAAGGGCATCGAAGGCATTCCGCGCGAGCGCGTGCGGCTGCATATTTGCTACGGCAATTGGGAGGGTCCGCACATCCACGACATCGCGCTGGAAAAGATCCTGCCGGCGCTCTATCAGGCCAAGGTTGGCGCGCTGTCGATCGAGTTTTCCAATCCGCGCCATGCCCACGAATATGCGGTGCTCAAACGCGTGCCGTTTCCGAAAGACATGATCCTCATTCCGGGCGTGGTCGAGACCACCAGCAATTTCGTCGAGCATCCCGAAGTGGTGGCCCGCAGGATCGAGGAGGCGGTGGCGGCGGTCGGCGACCGCGAGCGCGTCGTCGCCTCGACCGACTGCGGGTTCGGCACATTTACGCGGCGCGAATGGGTGATCGAGCCGGTGGTGTGGCTCAAGCTCAAAGCGATCCGCCAAGGCGCCGACATCGCCTCGGCCCGTCTATGGGGCAAGAAGGCCGCGTGAGCGCGTAGCGCCGCCTACAGACAATTTCCTGCAACCAAGCAAGCATAGGACCAAGACAGTGATCGACCTTTACACCTGGACCACGCCGAACGGCCGCAAGATTTCCATCGCGCTTGAAGAAATGGCGCTGCCCTACACGGTGCATGCCGTCGACATCGGCAAGGACGAGCAGTTCAAGCCGGAATTTTTGAAAATCAGCCCGAACAACCGCATTCCGGCGATCGTCGATCGCGACAACGGCCTGAGCCTGATGGAATCCGGCGCGATCCTTCTTTATCTCGGCGACAAGACCGGCAAGCTGTTGCCGAAATCCGGCGAGGCGCGCTATCGCACCATCGAATGGCTGATGTGGCAGATGGGCGGCCCCGGCCCGATGTTCGGCCAGGTCCATCACTTCGTGAAATACAACAAGGGCAAGGCGCCCTACGCCGAGGAGCGCTATCTGAAAGAAGCGCACCGGCTCTATAGCGTGCTCGACAAGCGGCTGGCCGACCGCGAATACGTCGCCGACCATTATTCAATCGCCGATATCGCCATCTGGCCCTGGGTGTCGCGCTACGAATGGCAGACGGTCGATCTCAACCAGTATCCGAACGTCAAGCGCTGGTACGTGTCGATCGCCAAACGACCGGCGACGCAGAAGGGCTATAAGGTGCCGAAGGACGTCGGCGAGGTGCCGATTCCGCAATAAGGACTCGTTCCCGGATACGCCCACAAGAGAACGCGGCGGTGTAAGATCGATATCCAGGAACCCACGCTGGTGATCGCTGCGGTCGTGATCATTACGGCCATTGCGCAGATGTGCACCGATCCACGCGTTAGCGCGCGGTTCGCCGAAAAGCGCAAGCTCATGATCGCCTACTACGCGCTCTACGGCGGCATGGGCTTGGCTGCGCTGATCGCGTTCGTGCCCCAGGGGCAGGTCGCAGCATTCGGCGCCTGTGCGGCCGTGCTCGGCTGGATCGGCCTCGGCGGACTGGCATACGCCCGCTTCACCATCCCGACGCTCCCGGCGCGGGCGTTGTATGTCGGCGCCCCCGATCTCGCGGGCCTGGTCGCCATCACCGCCGGAATGGCCCAGGCCATGCTGCTGACCTGATCCGACGCGTTCACGAATTGTTCTTGTGGGGCTCAAAGAGCTGCGCTAGGATGCACGGATCGGCAGGGGCGGTCGGATGGTTCAGCGCGTCTCCACGGTGGCATTCGAGGGCATCGAGGTCCGGCCCGTCGACGTACAGGTCCAGGTCGCGCCCGGCCTGGTGGCGTTCAACATCGTGGGCCTGCCCGACAAAGCCGTATCGGAGGCGCGCGAGCGGGTGCGCTCGGCGCTGATCGCGTCGGGGCTGGCTTTGCCGGCGCGCCGCATCACCATCAACTTGGCGCCCGCCGACCTGCCCAAGGAGGGCAGCCATTACGACCTGCCGATTGCGCTCGGCCTGATGGCGGCGATCGGCGCCATTCCGCACGACGCGCTGTCCGGCTTCACTGTGCTGGGCGAGCTTGGCCTCGACGGCTCGATCGCGCCGGTCGCTGGCGTGCTCCCGGCCGCGATCGGCGCCAATGCGCGTGGCGAAGGCTTGATGTGTCCGGCCAAATGCGGGCCGGAAGCCGCTTGGGCGAGCCCCGATATTGAAATCATCGCGGCGTCCTCGCTCATCCAGCTTGCCAACCACTTCAAGGGCACGCAGGTGCTGACGCGGCCGCAGCCGAAAATTTTGGAGGTCGAAGCCGCCGCGCTCGACCTCGCCGACATCAAGGGCCAGGAGAGCGCCAAGCGCGCCCTCGAAGTCGCGGCGGCCGGCGGCCATAACCTGCTCTTGGTCGGACCGCCCGGCGCCGGAAAATCAATGCTGGCAGCGCGGCTGCCGACAATTTTGCCGCCGCTTGCCCCCGCCGAATTACTCGAAGTGTCGATGGTCGCCTCGGTCGCCGGCGAAATCGAAGGCGGCGCGCTGACCAACCGTCGGCCGTTTCGCGCGCCGCATCATTCGGCCAGCATGCCGGCGCTGGTCGGCGGTGGACTGCACGCGCGACCCGGCGAGGTGTCGCTCGCCCATCATGGCGTGCTGTTTTTGGACGAGCTGCCGGAATTCCAGCCCCAGGTTTTGGACTCGTTGCGGCAACCGCTGGAGACCGGCGAAGTGTCGATCGCGCGCGCCAATCATCGCGTCACCTATCCGGCGCGCTTCATGCTGGTTGCGGCGATGAATCCATGCCGTTGCGGCCGCGCCAATGATCCCGGCTATGCGTGCCGCCGCGGTCCCAACGCGCGCTGCACCGCCGATTACCAGGCCCGCATCTCCGGGCCGCTGCTCGACCGCATCGACCTGCATATCGAAGTACCGGCGGTCACCGCCGCCGATCTCATCCTGCCGCCGCCTGCCGAAGGCAGCCGCGAAATCGCCGAGCGGGTCGCGCTCGCCCGCGAGCGGCAGGCGACGCGCTATGCGGCGCTGGGCCTACCGCATGTGCGCACCAACGCCGCGGTGTCTGCCACTGTGCTGGAGGACGTCGCCAAGCCGGATGCGAGCGGGCTGACATTGCTGCGCGAGGCCGCCGACGCCATGCGGCTCACGGCGCGCGGCTATCATCGCGTGCTGCGGGTGGCGCGCACCTTGGCGGATCTCGACGGCGCCGACAAAGTCGCCCGCGTGCATCTGGCCGAGGCGCTGTCCTATCGCGCGCTGGCCGACGAGATGCGGCGCGCCGCGTGAAAGCGGCAGTGCGGCTCTAGCCCGATCCGTTCACCACATTGCCCATGTGGCGCATGCCGATGGCCGACAAAAATTCCTGGCGCGTTTCGGCGTGGTCGCGAAACACGCCCAGCATGCGGCTGGTCACCATTGTAACGCCGGCCTTGTGCACCCCGCGCGTCGTCATGCACTGGTGCGTGCCTTCGGTCACCACGGCGACGCCATGCGGTTTGAGCACTTCATCCAGGCAGGCCGCGATCTCGGCCGTGAGCTTTTCCTGAATCTGCAGCCGTCGCGCGTACACTTCCACCAGCCGCGCCAGCTTGGAAATGCCGACCACGCGATTGCGCGGCAGATAGCCGATGTGGATGCGGCCGATGATCGGCGCGATGTGGTGCTCGCAATGCGACTCGAAACGGATGTCGCGCAGCACCACGACCTCGTCGTAGCCGCCGGTCTCCTCGAAGGTGCGCTTAAGGTAGTCCTGCGGCTCGTCCTTGTAGCCGGAAAACCATTCCTCGTAGGCGCGCACCACCCGCGCCGGCGTGGCGCGCAGGCCCTCGCGGTCGGGATCGTCGCCGGCCCAGCGAATGAGCATGCGCACCGCGGCCTCCGCCTCGGCCCGGGTCGGCCGTTCGAGCTTAGCGGCGCCGGCAGCATGCCCGCGCGAGCGCTTGTTATTAACCGTCTTATTCATCCGAATTCTCCGGCCGCCGGACGCGACCAGCAGAAGATGCTCGCCTGTCCGGGGGCAATGTTAACAAACCGGCAACCTTCGCTCCAATCACGCCGGGCGCCCGCAAGGGATACGCAACGTTCATAGCCCACATTCCGCGTCAAGCGTCGAACGAAAATCGAGCGCCGACCGGGGCCGATGGCGGCCATGCAGGATTGCGCGCCAAGCGGGACGGGACCATGCGGCCGCGCGCCACTTTGACAAAGCCCGCCATCGTCACGCGCCGACTACTGTCGCTGATCGTCCGCGCCCTCGCCGTTACGTCGATGTCGTTCGGCATTGCCTTTGGTTTCCTGTCGGGCACCACCAGTGAAGGCGCGCACTACGACCCCTACACGTTCGCGGTGGGCGTATCGGCGCTGTTCGGCGCCGCCTGCGGCGCCATCGGGCTCCTGCTGTCGCGCATCAAGCAGATGAAGCGGGAGCTGCGCCACCTCGAGACCCGTCTCGATGAAGCCGCCGACCGCAACTGGGAGATCAAGGAGGCCGAGGAGCGTGCCAAGAGCTTTTTCGAGGCGCAAGACGACGTGATCGTGCGGCGTGACGGCGACGGCGCCATCACCTACGTCAACGACGCATTCTGCAGGCTCGCCGGCCAAAGCCGCGGCAGCCTGCTCGCTACCGGCTTTGCCCTGCCGGTGCTCGAGCAGAGCGATGCGACTGTGCTGGCCGACGGCACCCGCAGCTGCGATCAGAAGGTTGCCTCGCCCGATGGCGCGCGCTGGATCGCATGGCGCGAGGTCTCGGTGCGGACCGAAAACGGCAGCGAAACGCAAAGCGTCGGCCGCGATGTGACCGACCGGGTCGAGGCCGAACGGGCGCTCGCGGAAGCGCGCGATCAGGCCGAAACCGCCAACCGGGCAAAATCGCGCTTCCTCGCCATGGTGTCGCACGAGATTCGCACGCCGCTCAACGGCATCCTCGGCATGGCCGACCTGTTGCGCGACACGCCGCTCTCCGCCGAACAAACGACGTACCTCAACGCCGTCAAAAATTCCGGCGAGACGCTGCTGGCGCTGATCGACGAGATTCTCGATTTCTCCAAGATCGAAGCGGGCCGGCTCGATTTTGCGGCCCGGCCGTTCGGGCTTGCCGCTTTTGTCGAAGAGGCGGTCGAACTCTTGGGCCCGCGCGCCCAGGCCAAGGGTTTGGAAATCTGCTGCTATGTCGACGAGCGCCTGCCGGCGCAAGTCACCGGCGACGCCGCACGGTTGCGGCAGGTGTTGTTCAATCTGGCGAGCAACGCCATCAAGTTCACCGAAACGGGCGGCGTCTCGATCGTGGTTGAGCCGGACGCGCAGCCGGAGATGGTGACGATCGCAGTTCGCGACACCGGCATCGGCATCTCGCCGGAGGATCAGGCGCGCGTCTTTCTCGAATTCGAACAGGCCGAGGGCGGCGCGGCGCGCAAATTCGGCGGCACCGGCCTCGGGCTTGCGATCTCGAAGCGCATCATCGAGAGCATGCGCGGCACCATAGCCGTGGAGAGCGCACCCGGTGCGGGTTCGACTTTTCGCGTCACCGCACCGCTGCCGCGCGTCGGCGCCCGCGATGCGGACGAGCCGCCATTTGCGGCTCCCGATCTCGGCGGCCAGGATATTCTCATCGTCGCCCCGGGTGCGATCGAAGCCTCGCTGCTGGCGCGGCACCTGCAGCGCTGGGGCGCGCGCGCGCAGATTGTTCCGGATGAGCGCGTCGCTGCCGCCGTCCTGCCGGAGCAAGCCTGGACCGCGTTGTTGGTCGATCACGCGCTGGGCACCGCGGCGAGCCAAGCGCTGGCGCAGCACGCCGCGGATATTCGACGGCGTATCGTGCTGTTGGCGCCGGCAATGCGCGGCGAGCTTCCAACACTCAAGGCGGCGGGATTTACCGGATATTTGATCAAGCCGGTGCGCGCCGTCTCATTGGCGGCGCGCTTTGCCGAAGATGACAGCTTTGAGTCCGCGCCCACCGCCGACTTGGTGGACGCTCCCACGGCTGCGGGACGGCCCAATGCCGGGCTTTCGATCCTGGTCGCAGAGGACAACGAAATCAACGCACTGTTGGCGCGGGCGCTGCTGGTGAAGCTCGGCCATCGCCCCACCATGGTGCAAAACGGCGCCGCCGCAGTCGACACCTGGCTCGCGGCGCGCGCCGCCGGCACGCCCTACGATCGCGTGCTGATGGATCTCCACATGCCCGGAATGGACGGCCTCGAAGCGACCCGCCGCATCCGCGCCATCGAAACCGCGCAGGACAGCTCGCGCACGCCGATCGTCGCGCTCACCGCTAATGCGTCGGCCGAAGACCGCGAGGCTTGCCTTAATGCCGGCATGGACGGCTTTGTGGTCAAGCCGCTCGACCGCGATCGCCTTGTCGCTGCGCTGGCCGAAACCGCAAAAGCCGCGATTGCGGCGTGACGCGGCTTAGAGCCGGCGCAGCGCCACTTCTTCGACCTGGTGAGTGTCGCCCTTTTTCAGGATGAGATCGGCGCGCGGCCGCGTCGGTAAAATATTTTCGTGCAAGTTGACCAGATTGATGCGGTTCCAGATCGCGGTCGCGGTGACCGCCGCGTCGGCATCCGACAGCTTGGCGTAGCGGTGGAAGTAAGATTTCGGATCCGCAAACGCGGTGCCGCGCAGCGCCAGAAAGCGGTCGACATACCAGGACAACAACACGTCCTCGTCGGCATCGAGATAAATCGAAAAGTCGAAAAAGTCCGAGACGAACGGTATCGCCTTGCCGTCTTTGGGCAGGCGCCCGGCTTGCAGCACGTTCAATCCTTCGACGATCAGTATCTCGGGCCGGTCGATCTCGATCCAGTGGTTCGGCAGCACGTCGTAAACGAGATGCGAATAGACCGGCGCGCGCACCGGGCGGTGTCCGGCTTTGATGTCGGACAGAAAGCGCAACAGCGCCGGTAGATCGTAGCTTTCCGGAAAGCCCTTCTTCTCCATCAGGCCTTCGCGCTCGAGGATGGCGTTGGGATAGAGAAAGCCGTCGGTGGTGATCAGATCGACCTTCGGCACATTCGGCCAGCGCGCCAGCAAGGCCTGCAGCACGCGCGCGGTGGTGGATTTGCCGGCCGCCACCGAGCCGCCGACCCCGATGATGTACGGCATCTTGGAATCTTCGGTGCCGAAAAATCCTTGCTGGGCGCGAAACAGGCCTTGGGTCGCGGCGACGTAAAGCGATAACAGGCGCGACAGCGGCAGATAAATTTCCTCGACCTCCGAAATGTCGAGCCGGTCATGCATGGAACGCAGCCGGGTGATCTCCTCAGGCCGCAGCGTCATCGGTGTATCGGCGCGCCGCGCCGCCCATTCGGCGCGCGAGAACACCCGATAGGGCGACAGCTCCGTTTCGGTGCGCTGCTCCATGGCGCTCGCCCTAGCCGCCCTTGCGCGACGCTTTTTCATCGAGGCCGGACTGGTGCGTGCGGGCGCCGAGCTCGGCCTCGACTTCGGCTAGCGTGATGCCGCGGGCGTGGAGCACGACGAGCAGGTGATAGAGCACGTCGGCGGCTTCCGCGATGGTGCGCTGGCGGTCCTCGGCGATGGCCGCGATCGCCGCCTCGACCGCCTCCTCGCCAAGCTTTTTGGCGCAGTGGGCGATGCCGCGGTCGAGCAGCTTGCGCGTGTAGGAGACCTCGGCGCTGGCCTGCGCGCGCTCCTGCACGCGCTGCTCAAGATCGCGAAGCGTAAAAGCGGTCATTGGCGGCCCCTTTGCCGGGTTCCATATCACCTTCGTGGCGACGCTGGGAGAGGCGGCCCTACGGATCGAGCCGCATCGGCAGGCCGGCCTGAGCCATATATTGCTTGGCCTCGCGAACGGAATGCTCGCCGAAATGAAAGATCGACGCGGCGAGCACCGCGCTGGCATGGCCGTCGCGGATGCCCTCGACCAGATGCTGCAGCGTGCCGACGCCGCCCGAGGCGATCACCGGCACGGTGACGCCGTCAGCGATGGCGCGGGTGAGCGCGATATCGAAACCCTGCCGGGTGCCGTCGCGATCCATCGAGGTCAGCAAAATCTCGCCGGCGCCGAGCGCGACCACTTCGCGCGCATAGGCGAGTGCGTCGATGCCGGTCGGATTGCGGCCGCCGTGGGTGAAGATCTCCCAGCGCTCGGGCTCGCCCGGCTTCGATACCATCTTGGCATCGATCGCCACCACGATGCATTGGTCGCCGAATTTCTCCGCCGCTTCTTTGACAAAACCGCGCCGCGCCACGGCCGCGGTATTGATCGACACCTTGTCGGCGCCCGACGTCAGCAGCGCCCGGATGTCGTCGATGGTGCGCACGCCGCCGCCGACCGTGAGCGGCATGAAGCAGGCCTCGGCGGTGCGACGCACCACGTCCAATATGATGCCGCGGTTCTCGTGGCTTGCGGTGATATCGAGGAACGTCAGTTCGTCGGCGCCGGCTTCGTCGTAGGCGATCGCGGCCGCGACCGGATCGCCGGCGTCGCGCAGATTGACGAAATTGACGCCCTTGACGACACGGCCGTCCTTGACGTCGAGGCAGGGAATGACGCGGACCTTGAACATGTCAGGCCGCCCGCGCCGAACGGACCAGCTGCAAGGCCGCCGCAGGGTCAATGCGGCCGTCATAAAGCGCACGGCCGAGAATGGCGCCGGCCAGTTTTTTGACCCGCGGCCTAAGCAGCGCACGAATGTCCTCAATCGAAGCAAAGCCGCCCGAGGCAATCACCGGGATCGAGACGGCATCCGCAAGCGCTGTGGTCGCCTCCAGGTTCGGACCTTTGAGCATGCCGTCGCGCGTTACGTCGGTGTAGACGATCGCCGCCACGCCGGCGGCTTCGAAGCGTCTAGCCACTTCCAGCGCGGTCACTTCTGATGTTTCGGCCCAGCCCTCGACCGCGACTCTGCCGTCGCGGGCATCGAGCCCGACGGCGACGCGGCCCGGATACGCGCGCGCAGCTTCCTTGACCAGCGCCGGATTGCGCACCGCCGCGGTGCCGATGATGACGCGCGCGATGCCCTTGGCGAGCCACGCCTCGATGGTGGCGCGATCGCGGACGCCACCGCCGAGCTGCGCCGGAATCGTCACCGCGGCGAGGATGCGTTCGACCGCCGCGGCATTCATCGGCTTGCCGGCGAAGGCACCGTCGAGATCGACGATGTGCAGATATTCAAAACCTTGCGCTTCGAAGGCTTTGGCCTGCGCGGCCGGATCGCGGTTGAACACGGTGGCGCGGGCCATGTCGCCCTGCTCGAGCCGCACCGCTTCACCGTTCTTCAAATCGATGGCCGGAAACAGAATCACGGCTGCCACTGCAAAAAATTCGCAATCAGCGCGAGACCGAACCGTTGGCTCTTCTCCGGATGAAATTGCGTGCCGAAAATATTGTCGCGCGCGACCACGGCAGTGACCGGACCGCCATACTCGGCCTCGGCGACCAGATCCTCGGGGCGCGCTGGCTTGAGTTCGTAAGAGTGCACGAAATAGGCGTGACGGCCGTCCGGCCCGAGCGAGAGGTCTTTTAGCAACGGATGAGGGCGGAGCACGTTGAGCGTATTCCAGCCCATGTGCGGAATTTTCAGCTGCGGATCGCGCGGTGCGATGCGGTCGACTTCGCCGGCAATCCAGCCGAGCCCGTCGGTCACTTCGTACTCGCGGCCGCGTTCGGCCAGCAATTGCATGCCGACGCAGATGCCGAAAAACGGTCGGCCTTTTTGCCGCACCGCCTCCTCGAGCGCCTCCGTCATGCCGGCGACGGCATCGAGGCCATGACGGCAATCCGCAAAGGCGCCGACGCCCGGCAGAACCACACGGTCGGCATTCGCCACGACGGCCGGGTCGTTGGTCACCCGGATCGGTTCGCCGCGACCGAGCTCGCGTGCGGCGCGCTCGAATGCCTTGGCGGCCGAGTGCAGATTGCCGGAGCCGTAGTCGACGATGGCGACGCTCATCGGCCCGCTCCGGGCTCGGGAAATAATCCGATGACGCTCGGCGTCTGCGCCACGCGAGGTACGCCGACGGATGCACCGTTTGGCGGGCTTGGCGTCGTCGCCTTGGCCGCGCTGCTGCCCGATGCCGCCTCGCGCAGCCAAGCATCGAAGAAGCGCCGTTCGGCGTCTTCAAGCTTATCGCCGCTGACAATGCCGACATTCGACCAGCCGCGCCGACGCAACGCCAGCCGGCGCAGCGTGCTGGCCTCGAGGCCCACCAGGAGAGCAATCAACAGACCGACGATGGCGATCGCGGTCCGTGACGCGCCAAACCTCACCAGCGCGGCCTCGATGCCGCCCGACACGACCACATAGCCCAGCAAGACGAGCCACATGCGATGCCGCAGCATCCACAGCGGCGCCAGCAGAAACGCCCACCATGAGAAGCTGTCGCGCACGAAAACGAAGCGCTCGGCAGCGGACGCTGCGTCGGCGCGCATCGGCGCCTGATGAACGGTGTAAACGGACATACTTGCTTTCAGCCGCTTGGCGGCTGCCTCATCCGCTTAGCGTGCCCTTGGTCGACGGCACCTCATGGGCGGCACGCGGATCGATCGCGATCGCGGTGCGCAGCGCTCGCGCCAAACCTTTGAAGCAGGATTCGGCGATGTGATGATCGTTGCTGCCATAGAGCGTCGCCACATGGAGCGTCAGCGCGGCATTGACCGCGAGCGCCTGAAACCATTCCTGCACCAGCGCGGTGTCGAACGTGCCGATCTTGGCGCGGACGAATTCGACGTTGAACACCAGGAACGGCCGGCCCGAAATATCGAGCGCCACCCGTGTCAACGTCTCGTCCATCGGAACGTGGACGTCGGCGTAGCGCGTAATACCTTTCATGTCGCCGAGCGCCTTCTTGAGCGCCTGGCCGAGCGCGATGCCGACGTCCTCGGTCGTATGGTGCTGGTCGACGTGCAGATCGCCTTTGGCCTTGATGTCGAGGTCGATGCGCGAATGCCGCGCCAAGAGATCGAGCATGTGATCGAGAAAGCCGATCCCGGTCGCGATCGACGCGGCGCCACTGCCGTCGAGATCAACCGCGACCGCGACGTCGGTTTCCTTGGTGGTGCGCTTGACGCTTGCCTTGCGCATGATCTCTCCGGCGCTTAAACCGCGTGCCTTTTATCAGGGCTTTGTCGCTTCCGCCATCGCGTGCCGGCAAGCGGAGGCGCGATCGGCGCAGATTTGCAATGGCCGGAGCCAAATCCTAAATCATGGGCTCCCGGCGTTATTCAAGGTTTTCCGCTGCATGCCCTTTCCCGAGTCCGATCAAACCGGCCCGTGGCACGGCACCACGATCTTGACCGTCCGCAAGGGCGATACGGTAGCCGTCGGCGGCGACGGGCAGGTGTCGATCGGCCAGACCATCGTCAAGGCCAATGCTAAGAAGGTCCGCCGGCTCGGTAAGGGCGAGGTGATCGGCGGCTTTGCGGGCGCGACAGCGGACGCGTTTACCCTGTTTGAGCGGCTGGAAGGCAAGCTCGAGCAATATCCCGGGCAGCTGACGCGCGCCGCCGTGGAGCTCGCCAAGGATTGGCGCACCGACCGCTATCTACGCCGGCTCGAAGCCATGATGATCGTCGCCGACAAGAGCGTGTCGCTGGTGCTGACCGGCACCGGCGACGTGCTGGAGCCGGAAGCCGGCATCGCCGGAATCGGCTCCGGCGGCAACTATGCGCTCGCCGCGGCGCGGGCGCTGCTCGACGGCCCGCTCGATGCCGAGGCGATCGTGCGCCGCGCGCTCGACATTGCGGCCGACATCTGCGTGTACACCAACCGTAACGTCACCATCGAAACGTTGAAAGCGTGAGCGACTTTTCTCCCCGCGAGATCGTCTCCGAGCTCGACCGCTTCATCGTCGGCCAAGCTGACGCCAAGCGCGCGGTCGCCATCGCCTTGCGCAACCGCTGGCGCCGCCTGCAGCTCGACGAGCGCCTGCGCGAGGAGGTACTGCCGAAAAACATTCTGATGATCGGCCCGACCGGCGTCGGCAAGACCGAGATTTCCCGCCGCCTCGCCAAGCTCGCCGGCGCGCCGTTTCTCAAGGTCGAGGCGACCAAATTCACCGAGGTCGGCTATGTGGGCCGCGATGTCGAGCAGATCGTGCGCGATCTGGTCGAAATCGCCATCACGCAGACGCGGGAAAAAAAGCGCAAGGACGTGCAGGCGCGGGCGCAAAAGGCCGCCGAGGACCGGGTGCTCGATGCGCTGGTCGGCACCGGCGCCAGCGCCGCGACCAAGGAAACGTTCCGCAAGAAGCTGCGCGACGGCGAACTTGACGACAAGGAAATCGAAATCGAAGTCCAGGCCGGCGGCGGCGGCATGCCGCTGTTCGATATCCCGGGCATGCCCGGCGCGCAGATGGGCGCCATCTCGATCGGCGACATTTTCGGCAAGCTCGGCGGCGGCCGCACCAAGACCCGCCGGGTCGCCGTGCAGGATTCCTACGAGCTCTTGATCAACGAGGAATCCGACAAGCTGCTCGACACCGATCAGCTGACGCAGGAGGCCATCAAGGTCGTCGAGAACAATGGCATCGTGTTCCTCGACGAGATCGACAAGATCTGCGCACGTGACGGCCGTATCGGCGCCGACGTGTCGCGCGAGGGCGTGCAGCGCGATCTGCTGCCGCTGATCGAAGGCACGACGGTCGCCACCAAGCACGGCTCGGTGAAGACCGACCACATCCTGTTCATCGCCTCGGGCGCTTTTCACATCTCGAAACCGTCCGACCTGCTGCCGGAGCTGCAAGGCCGGCTGCCGATCCGCGTCGAGTTGAAGGCGCTCACGCGCGACGATATGCGGCGCGTCCTCACCGAACCCGAAGCGTCGCTGATCAAGCAATATATCGCGCTGCTGGGGACCGAGGGCGTGACGTTGGAGTTTTCCGAGGACGCCATCGACGCCGTGGCCGATGTGGCCGTGGCGGTGAATGCGAGCGTGGAGAACATCGGCGCGCGCCGGCTGCAAACCGTGATGGAGCGCGTGCTCGACGAGGTGTCGTTCGCAGCGCCCGACCGGCCCGGCGAAACTGTCAAGATCGACGCCGCCTACGTGCACAAGCATATCGGCGATCTCGCCAAGAACGCCGATTTGAGCCGGTTTATCCTGTAGGCGCTTTCACGTCTCTCCTCCCGGTCAGCGTGACGCACCCCGGCACGTGGCAGCGGTGCGCATTTGCGGCTAAGCTTGCGCCGGGTCCAGCCGGAGTGTCGCCATGCTGACGCGTCGCCGCTTGATCGCTTTGTCCGCCGCGTCCGCCATCGCGCCGGGCGCCCTCGTCCGCACCGCATCAGCGCAAACCGCGCAGCCGGGAAACTGGCCCGAGCGGCCGGTGCACTTGATCGTGCCGATCGCGGCGGGCGGACCGACCGATACCAATGCACGGATCGTCGCCGATCGCTTGTCCAAAATCCTGGGCCAGCAGGTCGTGGTCGACAACAAGAGCGGCGCCGGCACCAATATCGGCAGCGAGTTCGTCGCGCGCTCCGAACCCGACGGCTACACGATGCTGTACGGCACCTCGTCGCTGGCAGCGAACGCGGCGCTGTATCGTTCGCTCAGCTACAATCCAATGACGGATCTGGCGCCGGTCTCGTTGGTGGCGAAATTTCCGTTCTTCATGTTCGTGTCGAATTCATCGCCGGCCAAAACCGTCGCCGAGTTCATCGCCAACGCCAAAGCGCATCCGGGCAGGCTCATCATGGCTTCGCCGGGCACCGGCAGCGGACCGCATCTCGCCGAACTCTTGTTCATGGAGATGGCGGGCATCCAGATGACGCATGCGCCGTATCGCGGCGCCGCGCCGGCATTCATCGATCTCATCCCGGGCCGCGTCGATTGCTATTTCGGCAGCGGCGAACTGTTGACCTATTCGCGCTCGGGCCAAGTCCGCGTGCTCGGCTCGAGCGGAACCAAAAGGTCACCCTCAGCACCCGACGTGCCGACCATCGCGGAAGCCGGCGTGCCCGGTTATGAGGTGGAATCCTGGCAGGCCGTTTTCGCGCCGGCAAAAACGCCGGCGCCGATCGTGCAGAAGGTGAATGCCGGCCTCGCCAAGGTGCTGGCCGATCCGGATGTCCTCAAGAAGTTCAACGCCACCGCCTACACGGCCGAGGCCAGCTCGCCGGAAGCGCTCGGCCAGTACCTGAAAGAGCAGACGACGAAGTGGACGGCAATCATCAAGTCAGCCGGACTGAAGATCGACTAGCGACAAGGTTGCGCGGCGGCGCCGATCAGGCCGTCTCGGTTTTTTCCTGCTCAAGGCTGATCTCACGGATCAAGGCCATCCAGCGCTCGACCTCGGCGAATGCATCCTTGTCGCCGTCGGGGCGCGGCAATTGCGGCTTGGTTTCAGTGAACGCAACTTCGGACATGCAGGCATACTCTGACTGGGGTTACACGGTCGCGTCCTTCGCACGCGAAAGCGGCAATTGCTTGAACGCCACGTGTCTTTCCGATCGCAAAAGTCAATGCCGCTGCGGCCGCGCTTTAGCGCTGGCGACGCAGCCTCACGTAGAGCGCGCCGTCGCCGCCGTGACCGACCTGGGCCGCCTCGAATCCAAGGACAAAAGGTCGGAACTCGGGCAGCGCGAGCCAAAGCGGCACCTGCCGCTTGAGCACGCCCCGCTCACCTGAAGCGAAGTCATCGCCCCTCGCACTACCCTTGCCGGTGACGATCAGCGCCAGGCGAACGCCGTCGCGCTGTGCGCGCTTCAAGAACGCTAACAGCGCCGTATGTGCCCGCGCTTGGGTGTGGCCATGCAGGTCGAGGCGGGCGTCGATCGGCTCATTGCCGCGTGCCACCCGCTGTCGGAGCCGCCGGTCCAATGGCGCGAGTGGCTTGATCTTGGGCCGGGGCGGTTCGACGGCCGACGCAGACCGCACCACGCGCTCCGACACGCTCGGCCTTGCAGGAATTTTCTTCTCGCTTATCGCAGTGTCCGCAGCGCTCTGACCAGTCGCCGCGCGCCACGAGGCGCGTAGTGGCTTGATCGAACGGGCTACACCGCTCCACAGCGCCCGCTCCTCTTCGGTCAACTGACGGCGGCTGCTCATGGCTGAGGGATCAAAGGAGATTCCGCCAAATTCGTCGCGCTCGGGCGCTGCGGCGGCAACGGCATTTTGCTCGCGGCCGCCGCTGGATCGAGCACCCGGGGCAACAGCATGGCAAAGCGGCCCGAATGCTTGATCCGCCCGGCGATACGCGCCGCATCATCGCCGGCGCCGAAGTAAATGTCGGCGCGCGCAATACCGACGATCGCCGAGCCCGTGTCCTGCGCGATAACGAGCCGACGAAATGGCATAGTCGCGTGGCCGCTCGCAATCGGCAAATCGGCTTCGATAAAGAACGGCGTTCCGTAGGCGTGCAGCGCCCGGTCGACGGCGATCGAGCGGCCCGCCATCAGCGGCACGCCCTGGGCGCCGATCGCTTCCTGCTTGTCGGCAAGGTCCATGACGCGAAAGAACACGTACGATTGGTTCTGCCGCCGCACGTCCCTGGCTTGGTCCGGGTTCGCCTCCATCCAGGCTCGAATGCGCTGCATCGATACTTCGTCCTTGGTCATCACAGCGCGATCAATCAACACGCGGCCAACCGAAGTGTAGGGCCAACCGTTATACGAATCGTAATTCAGCCGCAGGACCGAGCCGTCTTGCAGCCGGATTCGTGTAGAACCTTGAATCTGCGCGAACAGCACATCGAGCTGGCTGCGTACCCAGCAGATTTCCAGGCGCCAGCCGTCGAGCGCGCCGTCTTCGATCTCGCCACGCGTGTAATACGGCGCGATGAAGCGACGGCCGACCCGCCGCCCGACCTTGACGCCCTTTGAGGGAAACGCACCACCAAGGCTTCGGGCGCCCGACGCCACCAGATTGGGCGGTCGCCGATACAGCGGCACCGTAAATTCACCGGTCGGCACGCGCGAACCGTCGATGATCGGTTCGTAATAGCCGGTGAGGAACCCGTCCGTGTAACCGAGTTTTGCGATACGCAGGGGCCGGAAATTGGATTCAAAGAAGCGGCGAGCACCAGGTTCATCAAGCGGCCCCGCCGCTCGCGCCCGTGCGCAGATGTTGCGCAAGGCCGCGGCGACTGCTGCCACTGTTTCGCTCGCCGCCCCCTGGTTGCCGGGCCTGGCGCGGCAGCCCGTCAAATAGGCCGCAAACGCCGCGCGGTGATCGTCGTCGGCCCAGCCTTCAAGGTCGGCCCATGCGACCGGCCGATATTGTGAATTGGCAAATTTCAGTATGTCGGCGGCGCTGCCGGGCACCGCACTCCCAACGTTCGCCAGGCCGCTGACCAGAACGAGCGCGCCGAGCGTCCGCAACCGCATCGGCTCATTGTCCGGTTTCGGTGGCGACGACTTTCCAATTGGGATCGCGCGAGGAGACGTCGCGGGCGAACGTCCACAAGTCGGTCACGTCGGTGACCTTCTCGGCATTGCCGTCGATCACCGCGCCGGACCGGTCGCGCGTTGCCGAAACCAGCTTGGAAACGAAGCGCACGGTGAGCTGCGCTGTGCTGCGGCCGCGCAACTCAGCAGCGTGCACCGTGGCGGAATCGATCGAAATGAATTTGCTCTCCACCGTTTCACCGCGCGCCTCGCGTTCGCTGATTGCGGCATCGAATCCGTCATAGACCTCGCGCGACAGCAGGCCGCGCAATTGCCGCCGATCGCCGGCCGCAAAGGCTGTAACCACCATCTCGTAGGCAGTGCGGGCGCCGGTCAGAAAATGCTGGGCGTCGAAGCTGGAGTCGGCCGCCACGATTGCGTCGAGCCCCGCAGCAGTAGGTGAGCCGGTCTCGGCCACGCCCTTCCAGCGTTCGGCCGACGGCGGTGCTGGCTCGACGGTACGCGGCGCGGCCTCGACCGGGCGCGACGGCAAGGTCACCACCTTTTCGCCCGCCGGGCTGCGCACGGCATCGCGCGCCGAGTATGGATCGTAGGGTGGCCGCTCGCGGCCGGTCCGCCGGCCCAAAACGCTGCGCAGCCGCAGGAAAATGAACACCGCGAGCGCCAGAAAGATGATGGTGTAGATGTTATCTTCGAACACGTGGCGTATTCTTTCGGCGTTACGCGTGGCGCTGAGCGATCGTCGGCGCGACTAGATGGCAAAGCCGCGGGCTAAGCCCAGGTTCCCCCTGTCATGTAAGCACGCCCGGGGAGCCCTCCAGAGGCCGCCATTCGGATTTCGCGGCCGAACCGGACCTTAGACGATTGCCGACCTGAGGCCAACACTGCAGGTCGCGGCATGCTTTACCAATCTGCTTGGGCGGTATTGCGACCTCCGGGCTGCCAGCGCGCCCAAGGCCGCGAGCCGCCTGAACTGCGGAGCCTTCGCGCCATATCCGAGCCGGATCAGGCGGGACCACCGGCATTGTTCGGCCATTGCCCCTGTGTTAGCGAAACCGCCGATGCCCGCCGGCGCGGGCCGGAGCGAACAATATGTCGACGACGAATGGCGGTCCCCAGCCGCAAATGGCGATGCCTCAAATTGGGGTCCTGGTGCAGTACGTAAAGGACCTGTCGTTCGAAAATCCGCATGCGCCGCGCTCCATGGCGCCGAGCGCCACGCAGCCGGCAATCAACATCCAGGTCAACGTCGACGCCGGTCAGGTCGCCGAATCCGATTTTGAAGTGACACTGCGGATCGAAGGTAAAGCCGAATCCCAAGGCATGCTGCTGTTCAGCTTCGAGCTGGTGTATGGCGGCCTGTTCCGTATCCAGAATGTGCCGGCTGACAGCCTGCAGCCGGTGGTCATGATCGAATGCCCACGCCTTTTGTTCCCGTTCGCGCGCGAGATCATTGCGGCGGCGACGCGCAACGGCGGCTTCGCGCCGCTCTTGCTCAACCCGATCGATTTTGTGGCGCTGTATCGCCAGCGCATGGAGAACGCGTCGGCTGCGCCGCCCGCACCGCCGCCGCTCACTCAAGGCTGACGTAGTCGCGCCAGATCGGAGTGTCGCCAAGCGTGGCGATGAAGCGCCGATGCTCGGCGCGGTCTTCCGCCGAGATCCGCTCGGGCAGCGGCAGCGGGCGTTCACGCACGATAATCGACATGCCGGCCGCAAGTGCCGGTGTCTCTGCTTGCGCCAGAATGAGTTGCGCCTGCCGGGCGCCGATCAGCTCGATATAAACCTCCGCCAAAAGCTCGGCGTCGAGCAATGCGCCGTGCTTGGTGCGGCGCGAGTTGTCGATGGCGTAGCGTACGCAGAGATCATCGAGCCGGTTCGGCGCGCCGGCGTGCTTGCGGCGCGCCAGCAGCAAGGTGTCGGTGATGCGGTCGCGGCTTATCGCGGCGCGACCGGCTCGTTCCAATTCGGCGTTGAGAAACGTAAGGTCGAAGACCGCATTATGCGCGACGAGCTGGGCGTCGCCCAAGAAGGCCACGATTTCTTCGGCGCGCTCGGCAAAACGCGGCTTGTCCTTGAGGAAGTCGATGGACAGGCCGTGAATCTCGCGCGCCGCTTCCGGCATGTCGCGCTCGGGATTGAAATAGCAGTGAAACGTGCGTCCGGTCGGGAAGCGGTTGACGAGCTCAATGCAGCCGATCTCGACCAATCGGTCGCCCTGCAGCGGATCGAGTCCGGTCGTTTCGGTGTCGAAGACGATTTCGCGCATCGCTGATCCGCCAGCGCCGGTTTGCCGCGGCGCCAGCGGCGCCGCGGGCGAATCACTGCCGACGCGGCTGCATTCTAGCGACGGCACGCAAAATGTCGCGCACCTGCGCACGGGTGCGGTCGAAATCCCCCGAGCTGTCCACGATGAAATCGGCACGCCGGCGCTTTTCGGCGTCGGGCATCTGCTTGGCCAAGATCGCCGCGAATTTTTGTTCAGTCATGCCGGGCCGTTCCAGCACGCGCCGGCGCTGCTGCTCGGCCGAGGTCGAAACCACCACTACGGCGTCGCAGCCGCACTCGAGCCCGCCTTCGAACAAGAGTGGGATGTCGAGCAGCACGACAGGGGCGCCACGCGCCGCCTGCTCGGCCAAGAATTGGTCCCTCGCCTTGCCGACCAGCGGATGCACGATGGCTTCGAGCCGTGCCAAGGCGTCGCCGTCGTTGAGCACGAAAGCGGCGAGTTTTGACCGGTCAACCTTGCCGCCCGACGTCGAACCCGGAAAGGCTTGCTCGATTAGCGCCGCTGCTTCGCCTTCGTAGAGCGCATGCACGACCGCATCGGAATCATGCACCGGCACGCCCGCTTCGGCAAAAAACCGCGCCGCCGTCGATTTACCCATGCCCAATGAGCCAGTCAGGCAAAGAACGAAGGGACGTTTGGGCGTGGCGTCTATTGCGCTCATGGCAGCAGGCATCCCTGCCGACGCAGAAAGCCGAGCACTTCCAAAAGCGGCAGACCCAGTATGGCGAAATAGTCGCCGTCAACGCGTTCGAACAATTGACTGCCCAAGCCCTCGAGCTGGTAGGCGCCGACGCTTTCCATCGCAGCCGCGCCGGCGGCGTCAAGGTAGGCATCGAGAAATCGGTCGGACAGCGTTCGCACGGTCAGCCGCGCCACGCTGACATGCTCGAAGGCGACGGCACCGTTTTGCACGCACGCTACTGCCGAATGCAGCGAATGCGCCCGCCCGGACAAAGCCCGAAGCTGCGCCCGAGCCGCTGCACGATCCGGCGGCTTGGCGAAGCGCTTGCCTTCAAGCGCCAGCACCTGGTCGGCGCCGAGCACGAGGTGCTCTGGATTGCTTCGGCCCACCGACAACGCTTTTTCGCGCGCCAAATGCGCGGCAACAGCGCTCGGCTCGGTCGTCGGCGCTCCGGTTTCGACGGCACGCTCGTCGAGTTCCGCTGGACGCACCTCGACCAAAACGCCGGCGTTCGTCAGCAGCGTGCGCCGGATCTTGCTCTTCGAAGCAAGTAGCAATGGGGCCGCGGCAAGCCAGAGCGGCATGCTCAAGAGGCCTTGCGGCGGCGCCGCTCGGCCAGATGCGCCAGCACTGCCGCGGCGGTTTCCTCGATCGAGCGCCGGGTGACGTCGATCAGCGGCCAGTTGTGCCGCGCGCACAGGCGTCGCGACGCTGCAACTTCTTCGGCCACCGCCTCACGATCGATGTATTGGTCATCCTCGCGGTGCGCCTTGAGCCCGAGCAATCTATTCTGCCTGATCTGCACGATGCGTTCCGGGCTGGCATAGAGGCCAACGATGAGCGGCCGTTCCAGCTGCTCGAGCTGTGGCGGCAGTGGAACGCCGGGAACGAACGGCACGTTCGCCGTTTTCACACCGCGATTGGCGAGATAGATCGATGTCGGTGTCTTGGAGGTCCGTGATACGCCGACCAGAACGATATCGGCTTCCTCGAGGTCTTCGGACTGCTGCCCGTCGTCATGCAGCATGGTGTAGTTGAGCGCATCGATGCGGCGAAAATATTCGGCATTCAGCGTGTGCTGGGCGCCAACCTTATGGGTCGTCTCGGCGCCCAGATAGGCGTGAAAGAGGTGCAGAACGGGTCCAAGAATCGAAAGGCAAGGGAGCCCGAGCTCGCGGCACTTGGTTTCAAGCCGCGCCGCCAAATCTTCCTCGAGCAACGTATAGAGCACGATGCCCGGCGATTCCTCGATCTCGCTCAACACGCGGTCGAGCTGCTTTTGAGTACGAACCAGCGGATGCATGTGTTCGACGGGCATCACCTTGACGTATTGCGCCGCCGCCGCCCGGGCCACAGTGGTCAGGGTTTCACCGGTCGAGTCGGAGATCAGATGAAGGTGAAAATAGCCCGCCGACTGTGCCATTGGGGGGACCGGATAACCTGTCGATAACACGGGAGAAGGCCACGCCCTGCCGGCCCGCGCAAGCACCATCGGTGGACCGGTAGCCCGCTCATCCACATTCGTGCCGCGCCACACCTATCTGAGACCGGTTGCGCCTCGAACTGGTGAAATGTGGAAAATTATCCAAGCTCCCATCGCAACGCCTGAAGACGCCTGATGAATTTCTCCACAAGCCGCGGCTCCAGCGCAGTCGAAATTACGGGCAAAGAATCATCGGCGTGGATGACGTGTGGGTAGCGAGGTGTGAGTCCAATCAACCGTCCAATCACTACAACAGTCTCTTTTAAAAATGATTTAGTTTAGGATGGGTGCGTGTCGGAAACAGACCTGAGCAAACCGGTCCTGCGCGTGCTCGCAGGCGAACGCCTGTCCGAACCGCCGATCTGGCTGATGCGGCAAGCGGGCCGATATCTGCCCGAATACCGTGGCATCCGCCAACAGGCTGAGAGTTTTCTCGATCTTTGCTTTAATCCGAAGCTTGCGGCGGAAATTACGCTGCAGCCGATTCGCCGGTTTGGCTTCGAGGCCGCGATCCTGTTTTCCGATATTTTGGTGGTGCCGCATGCGCTGGGCCAGCACGTAAGCTTTGAAATCGGTGAAGGACCGCGGCTTGAGGCATTGGCTGAACCTGGTGATTTGCGACGGCTGAAGGATAATATCGATCAGAGCGTGTTGGCACCGGTTTATGAGACGATCGCGCGGGTTAGAACAGGATTGCCCCCGCGTGTAGCACTGCTCGGCTTCTGCGGAGCGCCTTGGACCGTCGCGACCTACATGGTTGCGGGGCGCGGCAGTGCGGATCAGAGTGTTGCGCGCTTGTTCGCCTATCGCCATCCCGACGCTTTCGCCGAGCTAACCGAAATATTGGTGCGATCATCGATCAGTTATCTCGCCAAGCAGTTCGAGGCCGGCGTCGATGCAGTACAGGTTTTCGACAGCTGGGCGGGTGTATTGCCGCGCGATGAATTTCAGAAATGGTGTATCGAGCCGATGGCGAGGATTGTTGCAGGCCTGCGGCAGCAGCAACCGGGTGCAAGAGTCATCGGCTTTCCGCGTGGCGCAGGTACCGAGCTTCCCCGCTATCTGGGCGCCGTGCCTGTGGACGCCGTAAGCCTCGATTGGACCATCGAGCTGGGCTTCGCCCGTGACGAGGTCCAGAAGCTGCGGCCGGTTCAGGGTAATCTCGATCCGCTTGTGCTGTTGGCCGGCGGGATGGCGCTCGATCAGGCTGTCGATTCGATTATGGAGGCTTTCTCGGGCGGGCCGTTTATTTTCAATCTCGGCCATGGCGTGCTGCCGGATACGCCCGTCGAGAACGTCGCGCGATTGGTCGAACGGGTGCGCGGCACGGCGGCGCGAACCGGTTGATCGAGCATAGCGAGCCGTAATTTCAATGATTTACGCCTGGGTCAAAGCGTTCCACGTCATTGCCGTCATCGCCTGGATGGCGGGAATGCTCTATCTGCCGCGCCTGTTCGTCTATCACTGCGCGGCCGAAAAGGGCTCGGCCCAGTCGGAGACCTTCAAGGTGATGGAGCGACGGCTGTTACGCGCCATCATCAACCCCGCGATGATCGCGACTTGGCTATTGGGGCTTTGGCTTGCCTGGCAGGGCCACTGGTTTGATTCGGGCTGGCTGCAGGCCAAGCTCGCGCTGGTCCTGGCGATGTCGGCGCTGCATGGTTTTTTGGCCCGTTGGGTTAAGGCTTTTGCCGCTGATGCAAACGCCCATTCGCAAAAATTCTATCGGATTATCAATGAAGTACCCACTATCCTGCTGATTGCCATCGTGATTCTTGCGGTCGTGAAACCGTTCTGAATTGTGTGCGTTGCCAGTGCACAGTCGGTCTCGGCTCTTGCCTGAACTGCGTTCTTTTCCTATCTTTGCCCTATCCCACCGAACGTAGGCGGATGCAGTTTTAGTCCTGGCTCCGGGCAAACCGGAGCCGATTGATGCATCGGGTTCGGGGCAAAGCTCCCCGCGACCGACGACCTGCGATCTTCTTCCCGTCAGCGACGCCGCGACCCGATCCGCCGCTGGCGCACTCTCCATAGGAAAAACCCCCCATGCGGGAAATGCGACTCCAAGAACTTAAATCCAAGACTCCGGCGGAGCTTGTCTCCTTCGCCGAGGAGCTCGAGGTCGAAAACGCCTCGACCATGCGCAAGCAGGAGCTGATGTTCGGCATCCTCAAGCAGCTCTCGGCGCGCGAGACCGACATCATCGGCGAAGGCGTCGTCGAGGTACTGCCTGACGGCTTCGGCTTTCTCCGCTCGCCCGAGGCCAACTACCTGCCCGGACCGGACGACATCTACGTCTCGCCCTCGCAAATCCGCCGCTTCGGCCTGCGCACCGGCGACACCATCGACGGCCATATCCGCAGCCCCAAAGAAGGCGAGCGCTATTTCGCGCTGCTCAAGGTCAACTCGCTCAATTTCGAGGACCCCGAGAAGGCGCGCCACAAGGTCAACTTCGACAACCTGACGCCGCTCTATCCGGACGAGTGGCTGAAGATGGAATTCGAAGATCCGACCAAGAAGGATCTCTCGGCTCGGGTCATCGATATCGTCGCTCCGGTCGGCAAGGGCCAGCGCGCGCTGATCGTTTCCCCGCCGCGCACCGGCAAGACGGTGCTCCTGCAGAACATCGCCCACTCGATCACGCACAATCATCCGGAGTGCTATCTGATCGTGCTGTTGATCGACGAGCGGCCCGAAGAAGTCACCGACATGCAGCGCTCGGTCAAAGGCGAGGTGATCTCCTCGACCTTCGACGAGCCTGCGGTGCGCCACGTCCAGGTCGCCGAGATGGTCATCGAGAAGGCCAAGCGCCTGGTCGAGCACGGCCGCGACGTCGTCATCCTGCTCGATTCGATCACCCGCCTCGGCCGCGCCTACAACACCGTGGTGCCCTCTTCCGGCAAGGTGCTGACCGGCGGCGTCGACGCCAACGCGCTGCAGCGGCCGAAGCGTTTCTTCGGCGCCGCGCGCAACATCGAGGAAGGCGGCTCGCTCACCATCATCGCCACCGCGCTGATCGATACCGGCAGCCGCATGGACGAAGTGATCTTCGAAGAGTTCAAGGGCACCGGCAATTCGGAGCTCATCCTCGACCGCAAGGTCGCCGACAAGCGCACGTTCCCGGCCATGGACATCACGCGTTCCGGCACCCGCAAGGAAGAACTTTTGGTGCCGCCCGATCAGCTGAAGAAAATGTACGTGCTGCGCCGCATCCTCAACCCGATGGGCACCATGGACGCCATCGACTTCCTGCTCGACAAGCTGCGCAACACCAAGGGCAACAGCGAGTTCTTCGACTCGATGAATACGTGAGGCTTTGTTTAAGCCTCGGCCCTGCGCCCTAATGCATCCGGCGAATTTGCCGGGCTGCTAATCAATTTTTCAAAAGGAAGATACGCGGCGGCGCTCAGGCGTGTGCCTTGGTGCCACCTTTTGTCAGCTCGGAACGCGGCCGTTCCTCGTTCAGCACCAGATACGGATTGATGAAGCACATCGCGCCCTTGCCGACGGCGTTTTCGCAGCCCTGCTGGCTCGAATAGCCGCACTGCACGATCGCGCCTTTTTGCGCCGTGAAGCCGCACCATTGCTGGGCCTGCGCGGCGGTGGCCGACACGCTGGTCAACGCTGTGGCCGCCAAGCCGGCCGCTACAAGGATTCCGCATCGCATGTCGTGATCTCCATTCCTGGCCCAGTCGCCCCTTTAGCGGGGAATCGCCGGCCGATGAAGCGCGGCGTCAAGTATGTCGCACTGCTTCGATGGCGCCAATGAGGCCGGCCGGATCGGTCACCGGCAGCGAACAGGTTTCGCCGACGCAGACGAAGGCGGCCGGCTCGCTTGCCGCCTCGAGCTTTTGCCGGGCCGGATGATTGGGGCGCAAGGCCGCCGGCGACGGCGCGTGCAAGACGGTGCGGTCGAGCGGCGGCAGCGCCCGTGCGCTGGCGAGCAGCGCGTCGGCGCGGGTGCCCTCCCCGGTCACCACGATCTCGGCGCCATGAAGCCGCAGATCGATGGCATTGAGGAGCGCCATGTGCATGTAAAGGTTTTCCACCGCCTGCGGCGCGATCGCCGCGATCAGGCGGTCGGCCTTGTCCCGCCAAGCATCGTCGCCGGCCAGGAGCGCCAGCCGGATCAGATTGCCGGCGGCGACCGCATTGTGATTCGGCGTCGCTTCGTCGGTGGCGGCAGCCGGACGGACCACAAGGCCCTCGGCGTCGGCCGCGGTGAGATAATACGTGCCGGCTTCCGCGTTGGCGTAATCGCGATCGAGCGCGCGCTGCCACGCGAGCGCCTGCTCAAGATAGCGCTGGCTCCCGGTTGCTTCGTAGAGCGCCAGCGCCGCGCGGATCATCGCGGCGAAGTCCGATGCGAGTCCGGGAAATTTCAGCTGGCCTTGGCGCCAGGAATGACCGAGCCGGTCGCCCTTGCTCATCGCGCGCGCGATGAAATTAAAAGCGCGCGCCGCGATGTCGCGCCACGCTGGTTCGTCGAACAACAAGCTCGCATTGCACAGCGCGGCAATCATCAAGCCATTCCAGTCGGCCAAAACTTTGTCGTCGAGGCCGGGCCGCACGCGCGCATCGCGCGCTGCAAGCAGTTTTGCGCGCAAGGCGGCAAGCCGCTGTTCGTCCGCGCCGCTGCGCGGCTGGGGCTTGACACGGTTGAGAATCGTGTGGCCTTCGAAATTGCCGGCCGGCGTCACGTCGTAATGACGAGCAAAAAATTCGCCGTCCTCGATGCCGAACACACGCAAGATCTCGTCATACGACCAAATATAAAACTTGCCCTCCTCGCCTTCGGAATCGGCGTCGAGCGAGGCGCTGAACGCGCCTTCGGCTGTGGTCATTTCGCGCCTGAGCCATTCGACGGTTTCATAGGCGCGCTGCCGGTACAGCGCTTTGCCGCTGCGCTTGTGAGCGTTCGCCAACAGCTCGAGCAGCTGCGCATTGTCGTACAGCATTTTCTCGAAGTGCGGCACCAGCCAGCGTTCGTCGACCGAATAGCGCGAAAAACCGCCGCCGAGATGATCGTAGATGCCGCCTTCGCAGATGTGGTCGAGCGTGATTTCGACGGCGGCGAAATAGCGCGTCTCGCCGCTGCGCAGACCGGCGCGCCACAACAGTTCAAATAAAGCCGCTTGCGGAAATTTCGGCGCGCCGCGGGTGCCGCCGTTGACGGGATCGATCAAGCCGCCGAGCTGGCGCGCCGCGTTGTCGAGCTCGGCGCGGCCGATGCTGACCGTGCCGGATTGCCGCGCCGTCGCGGCGAGCCGCTCCATCAGCGCAGTACGGTTGCGCTCGATCTTCTGCGGCTCTTCGCGAAAGATGCGCGCGATTTCCTGCAGCACGTCGACAAAGGCTGCTTTCCCGTAGCGCGGCTCCTTCGGAAAATACGTGCCGCCCCAGATCGGCTCCCCGTCAGGAGTGAGAAACATCGTGAGCGGCCAGCCGCCCTGTTCGCCCAGATGGTGCAGCGCCGCCATGTAGATTTGATCGATGTCGGGGCGCTCCTCGCGGTCGACTTTGATGTTGACGAACAGCTCGTTCATCACCCGCGCCGTCTCGTCGTCCTCAAAACTCTCGTGCGCCATGACATGGCACCAATGGCAGGCCGCATAGCCGACCGAGAGCAGGATCGGCTTGTTGGTGCGCTTGGCCTCCGCCAGCGCCTCCGGCCCCCACGCCCACCAGGCGACGGGGTTGTCCTTGTGCTGCAGGAGATACGGGCTCGTCTCCTGCGCGAGGCGATTTTGCGGGGCCGGCGACGATTGCGTGAGCGTTGACATATCTGCACCGTAGCAATTAGCCCGCGCTGAGCGAAGCGCATCCAAAGCCACTTCAACGTCAACGGCCCGACGTGTCGGAACGATCCACCATCTTCGCCCTCTCCTCCGGCCGGCCGCCGGCCGCAATCGCCGTGGTGCGCGTCTCCGGCCCGCGCGCCGGCAATGCGCTGAATGCGCTGATCGGCCGCGTCCCCGAGCCGCGCAAGGCGGCGCTGGCGCGGGTGCGCGATCCGGCGAACGGCGAGGTGATCGATGAGGCGCTGGCGCTGTGGTTTCCGGCGCCGCATAGCGAGACCGGCGAGGACGTTGCCGAACTGCAGCTGCACGGCGGCCATGCGGTGATCGCGGCGGTGCTCGACGCGCTGGGTGCGCTGGAAGGCTGCCGTATGGCCGAGCCGGGCGAGTTCACCCGGCGCGCCTTTGAGAACGGCCGGCTCGATCTCACCGAAGTCGAAGGCCTTGCGGATCTCATCGCCGCGGAGACGACCGCGCAGCGGCGGCAAGCGTACCGACAGCTCAAGGGCTTGATTGGCGACCGCGCCGAAGCCTGGCGGGAGCGGCTCGTCGAGGCGCTGGCGCTGATTGAAGCGCGCATTGATTTTTCCGACGAGGCGGACGTGCCGGAAAACTTGGTCGAACCGGCGCTTCGTGTGGCCAGTGAACTACGGGCGGAGATCGCGGCGAGCCTCGGCGATGGCGGCCGCGGCGAGCGGCTACGCGAGGGCCTGGTCGTCGCGATTGCTGGGCCGCCGAATGCCGGGAAATCCACTTTGCTGAACCGTTTGGCGCGGCGCGAGGCCGCGATCGTATCGCCCTATCCGGGCACCACGCGCGACGTGATCGAAGTGCACCTCGATCTCGCCGGCTATCCGGTGACGCTGCTCGACACCGCCGGCATCCGGGACAGCGATGACCCAGTCGAGCAGGACGGCGTGCGCCGCGCCCGCGCTCGTAGCGCAATGGCCGACTTGGTGCTCTGGGTCACTGACGCATCGGCCGATGGCGGATCGGTCGGTGACGCGGCACAGCAAGTTCCGGGTGCGGAACTCTGGTGGATCCGGAACAAAGTCGACTTGGCGTCAAAGGCTTACGTCGATAGGAATGAATCCTGGTGCGAAAACGGAATTAACCGTTCATTCGCCATATCCGCCATCGCTGGGACCGGGATGGAGGAACTCATCGGGGGTCTCGCCGCCTTCGGCCAAGCTTACTTCGCCGCAACCGAGACGGCACTTGTGACCCGCGCCCGCCATCGTCGGGCCCTGCAAGACACCGTCGCTGCGCTCGAGCGCGCGCTGGGGCAAAGCGATCGCGATCGCGAAGAGCTGATTGCCGAGGACTTGCGTTCGGCCGCCAGGGCGCTTGGCCGACTCACCGGTCGCGTCGACGTCGAGGACGTGCTCGATGTGATTTTCCGCGACTTCTGCATTGGTAAATGAATGGTTAACAAACGTGGTTAACGCCACCTAAAGCGCCCCATTGTTTCACGTGAAACAGCGGTTCGCTTTGACCCTTTGGCGGGACGCGACTAGAAGGATCGCGTTTTGGCGGGAACCGCGATGGATGCCAGCTTTGATGTGATTGTGGTCGGTGGCGGCCATGCCGGCTCTGAAGCCGCTGCCGCTGCCGCGCGCATGGGCGCGCGGACCGCGCTCATCACGCACCGCTTCAGCACCGTCGGCGCCATGTCCTGCAATCCGTCGATCGGCGGGCTAGGCAAAGGCCACTTGGTCCGCGAGGTCGATGCGCTCGATGGATTGATGGGCCGCGTCGCCGATGCGGGTGGCATTCAGTTCCGGGTGCTCAACCGCCGCAAGGGGCCGGCCGTGCGCGGCCCGCGCGCCCAGGCCGACCGCAAACTCTATGCGGCCGCCATGCAGGCGGCCATCCGGCAGACCGCGAACCTGACAGTGATCGAGGCTGAGGTCGACGATCTGGTGGTCGCGGACCGGGTGAGGGGTGTCCGGCTGGCTGATGGCCGCAGCTTTGCGGCTGGTGCGGTCGTGGTGACGACCGGCACGTTTTTGCGCGGCCTCATCCATATCGGCGAACGGCAGATCCCGGCAGGCCGTGTCGGCGAGGCGCCGGCGCTTGGGCTGTCGCAGACGCTTGAGCGCTTCGGCTTTACGCTCGGGCGGTTGAAGACCGGAACGCCGCCCCGATTGGACGGCGCCACGATCGACTGGGATGCGATCGAACCGCAGCCTGGCGACGATCCACCCGAGCCGTTTTCCGTCCTCACCGAGCGGATCACGAATCCGCAAGTCCAGTGCGGCATCACCCGGACCACGTCGGCGACCCACGCCATCATCCGCGCTAATGTGCATCGCTCGCCCATGTATTCGGGACAGATCAAAAGCCGCGGCCCGCGCTATTGCCCGTCCATCGAAGACAAGATCGTCCGCTTCGGCGAGCGAGACGGTCACCAAATCTTCCTCGAACCCGAAGGGCTCGACGATACGACCGTCTACCCGAACGGCATTTCCACGTCGCTGCCCGAGGACGTGCAGGCGGCGCTCATTGCCTCCATTCCGGGCCTGGCGCGCGCGCGGATGATCCGGCCCGGATACGCCATCGAATACGACCACGTCGACCCGCGCCAGCTGAAGCCGTCGCTCGAGACCAAGGGCCTGCCGGGCCTTTTCCTCGCCGGCCAGATCAACGGCACCACCGGCTATGAGGAGGCCGCGGCCCAGGGACTGGTCGCCGGTCTCAACGCGGCCGCATCAGCCGCCGGCGGCCCTTCAGTCCTGTTCGATCGCGCCGAAGGTTATCTCGGCGTCATGATCGACGATCTGGTGACCCGCGGCGTCACCGAGCCGTACCGCATGTTCACCTCGCGGGCCGAGTACCGGCTGACCTTGCGCGCCGACAATGCCGACCAGCGGCTGACCGATAAGGGACTCGCGCTCGGCTGTGTCGGGCCGGAGCGGGCGAGGGTGCATCGGACCAAGATGGCTGCGCTGGAATCGGCGCGCGCCATGGCGCGGGCACTGACGTTGACGCCAACGGAGGCGGAGCGGCACGGTCTCGCGCTCCGCAAAGACGGCCAGCGGCGCTCGGCGTTCGATCTGTTGTCTTACCCGGATATCGGGTTTGCGGACCTGGCACGGATCTGGCCGCGCTTTGGCGAGCTCGACCGCCGTATCGTTGAGCAGATCGAGATCGACGCGAAATACGACGTCTATCTGAGCCGTCAAGCGGCCGATGTGGAGTCCTACCGGCGCGACGAAAGCGTCGTGCTGCCGGACGACATCGATTACGCGACGCTGGCTGGCCTCTCCAACGAGGTGCGCCACAAACTCGAAGCGCACCGGCCGCGCACCGTAGGGCAGGCGGGCCGTATCGACGGCATCACACCCGCGGCTCTGACCCTGCTGGTCGCACATCTGCGCCGCGGCAAGACCGCAAAGCGGGCCCGCGGGGTAGCATGAGTTCGGCCGAGCGGCCGGGTCGGGGCAGCATTCGTCCCGCTGTCTTGCGGGCCTCAGCAATCCAAAGTGCCGAGCTGGCAGAGGACCGTGAGCGCGCGCTGGCGCTCACGCCTGTTTCACGTGAAACACTGGTCCGTTTGGATCGCTTCGTCGCGCTCCTTTTGGAGCGCCAGCCGCAAATCAATTTGATCGCGCCTTCGACCACGGCGACGTTGTGGACTAGGCACGTCGCCGACTCGCTGCAACTCCTGGCATTGGCACCTGAGGCGCGCGTTTGGGTGGACTTCGGATCTGGCGCGGGCTTTCCGGGCTTGGCGATCGCATGCGCGCTCGCCGACATCGCCGGTGCGCAGGTGCACCTCGTCGAAAGCAGCACCAAAAAGGCTGCCTTCCTCCGTGAGGCGGCTCAGGCCGTCGGGGCACCGGCGACGGTGCACACCATGAGGGTCGCGGATTTCGTTAAAGTGGCTCCGGCAGGAATCGAGGCGGTGACCGCGCGGGCTTTTGCACCGCTCCCGGCGTTGTTTTCGGAAGTCCATCCGCTGTTGATAAAGGGCGCCGTAGGTCTGTTTCCCAAGGGCCAAGGTGTAGAGGTGGAATTGACCGAAGCCGCTAAATGTTGGACGATTCACGCGACTTTGGCCGTGAGTCGAACCGATCCGCGGGGCCGGATCGTCGTGGTGCGCGGGCTTGAGCCGTTGGCCGGCGCCTCAAGGCGCAAGGATTCGACCGGCCGCAAACGGCCAGCGCGAGGTCGCCTGTGATCAACGAACTCTCGAGCGCAGAGCAGGTGCCGGAGGGCATTTCTGGACCCGCAGCGATTGCCGGGCCGTGGCGTCCGCCGCGTGTGCTCGCCGTCGCTAACCAAAAGGGCGGCGTCGGCAAGACCACGACGGCGATCAATCTCGGCACCGCGCTCGCGGCCATCGGCGAGCAGGTGTTGATCATCGACCTCGATCCGCAGGGTAACGCCTCGACGGGTCTCGGCATCGATCGGCGCAGCAGACGGTACTCCACCTATGACGTTCTGATCGGTGAGGCGGCGTTGCGCGATGCCGTTGTGGAAACGGCGGTGCCGCGCCTGCATCTTGCGCCATCGACAATGGATCTTTCGGGGCTCGAACTCGAGATCGGCCAGGCGCGCGATCGTGCCTATCGGCTGCGCAATGCGCTGGCGCCGCTCAATGCAGCAACGTCAGGCGCGGTGAACTTCACATACGTCTTGGTGGATTGCCCGCCGTCGCTCAATCTGTTGACGGTGAATGCGATGGCGGCGGCGCACGCGATTCTAGTGCCGCTGCAATGCGAGTTCTTCGCGCTCGAAGGTTTGTCGCAACTGCTGAAGACGGTGGAGCAGGTGCGCGAACAGCTCAATCCCGATCTGACAATCCACGGCGTGGTTCTCACCATGTACGACTCGCGCAACAATCTGTCCGGCCAGGTCGTCGCCGACGTGCGCGAGTTCATGGGCTCAAAAGTTTACGACACCATCATCCCGCGCAATGTGCGCGTCTCGGAGGCGCCGTCCTACGGCAAGCCGGTGCTGGTCTACGATCTCAAATGCAGCGGCAGCGAAGCTTATCTGCGGCTCGCCACCGAGATCATTCAGCGCGAAAAAGAATTGTGTGCCGGCTGACGGGAGCGGGTGCGTGAGCGAAGGAGTGGGAGACTCGGCGATGGCGGAGGAGGCGGCGCGATCGCGGTTGGGACGCGGGCTTGCCGCGCTGATCGGCGACGTCGGCGCCGAAGCATCGGTCGAGCGGCCGCGCGGCCAACGCAAGCTGCCGACCGGTTCGCTGCGGCCGAACGTGCGCAATCCGCGGCGCATTTTTTCCGACACCGAACTCGACGAGCTCGCCGCTTCGCTGCGCGAGCGCGGCATCATTCAGCCGATCGTGGTGCGCGCGGTGCGCGGCACTGCCGATGCCTTCGAGATCATCGCCGGCGAGCGTCGCTGGCGCGCGGCACAGCGTGCGAATTTGCACGAGGTGCCGGTCGTCGTCATCGAGGCGACCGACGGCGAGGCGCTGCAGCTCGCCATCATCGAGAACGTGCAGCGCGCCGATCTCAATCCCTTGGAAGAAGCCGAAGGCTATCGTTCGCTGATCCGCGATTTCAGCCACAGCCAGGACGACGTCGCCCGCATGGTCGGCAAAAGCCGCAGCCATGTCGCCAACACGCTGCGGCTGCAGACGCTGCCGGACCGGGTCAGGGAGTATATTCATTCCGGCCGGCTGAGTGCCGGCCATGCGCGCGCCTTGGTCGGTCATCACAATGCGGAGAACCTGGCCGATGAAATCGTCGCGCGCGGGCTCAACGTGCGCCAAGTCGAGGAGATCGCGCGCGAGACGGTGAAACGCAGCGGCAAGCAGCACGCCGACGGCAAGGCGCACGCACGCGCAACAAAGAATAGCGACACGTTGGCTCTGGAAAAACGTTTGGCCGATGCACTCGGACTGGCGGTAACGATCGAGCACGGCGAGCGCGGCGGCACGCTCGCCATTCGCTATCGCAGTCTCGACCAGCTCGACGACCTCGTGCGTCGGCTCGAAGGCAAACACTGATATAACGGCTCTTGTATTGTTTCACCTACACCGTCATGGCCGGACTTGTTCCGGCCATCCACGTCTTTGGTCGGGAGGCTTTTAAGACGTGGATGCCCGCGACAAGCGCGGGCATGACAGTCCGAGGATTTCTCGCGCCGGACGTATCTGATGCCGCTCTTGTTGCTTTGGCTATCCGGCGCCTGCCTGCGGCTGACTGTGCTGGCGATCCCGCCGGTGGTGCCGCTGCTGCATGCCGATCTGAATCTCTCCGAGACTGCGATCGGTTGGCTGTCCAGCCTGCCGCCGATGCTGTTTGCGATCGCCGCCGTGCCGGGTGCGCTTTTGATCGCGCGTTTCGGCTTGGTGCCGGCGCTGCTTGCCGGCTTGCTGCTCACCGCCGCAGGTTCGGCCGCGCGCGGCGCCATCGGCGACACGGCGTCGCTCTACATTTCGACCATCGTGATGAGCGCCGGAATCGCGGTGATGCAGCCCGCTCTGCCGCCGCTGGTGCGCGCCTGGTTTCCGGCGCGCATCGGCTTTGCCACGGCAGTGTATTCGAACGGCTTGTTGGTCGGCGAAACGCTCGCCGTCGCGCTGGCCATTCCGGTGGTGTTGCCGCTCGTCAACGGCAGTTGGCGCATGAGTTTTGTTGTTTGGTCTGTGCCGGTTCTGCTCACGGCGGTTCTCGTCGCGTTGTGTGCGCCACGCGGTGCGGCAGCGCCCACCGACGATCTTGCGCCGCCCAAGTGGTGGCCGAATTGGCAGGATCCGCTGATCTGGCGTCTCGGCCTGATTTTCGGCAGCGTCAATGCCACGTATTTTGTCAGCAACGCTTTTTTGCCCGATTACGTCATCACCGCCGGGCATGCCGAGCTTGTCGGCCCCGCGCTCACCGCGCTCAATTTCGGACAATTGCCCGCATCGGTTCTGATGCTGCCGCTCGCCGGCCGGCTGGTCAGCGAACCGCGCGCCTATGTGACGACCGGATTGCTGGCGCTGGTCTGCGTCGTCGGCATGATGGTCACTAACGGTATCTGGGTCGTCGTCTGGGCAGGCCTGCTCGGCTTCATCGGCGCGGTCACGATGGTGCTGGCGCTGGCCCTTCCATCGGTTCTCAGCGCGCCCGATGACGTGCATCGCACGTCCGCCGGCATGTTCACCGTCAGCTACAGCTGCGCCATGGCGCTTTCGGTTTTGGGCGGCTGGCTGTGGGACGTCACGCACCAACCAATTGCCGGCTTCGCACCGATCGCGCTGTGCGGCCTTGTCATCGCCGCGCTGGCGCCGACAGTCAGACGCGCGCCGCTGCATGCCGCGGCCTAAGGTGTTTCAATATCCGACCGCGGTCGCGCCGCCGCGGCGTGGATCGGCGGCGCCGACAAAGCCTTTTGGCGTGATCGCAATCGAATTGGCCGAGGTGAACGGCGGTTGCGCAACCACTTTCTCGCCGTGGGCTTGCAAGGCGGCCACCACGGCGTCGGGCACGCCGGGTTCGATGAACACCTGATCGGGCAGCCATTGATTGTGCACACGGGGCGACGCGACGGCCTCGGCAACGCTCATGCTGCGGTCGATCACGTTGACGATAATCTGCAGCACCGCGGTGGTGATGCGGCTGCCGCCCGGCGAGCCGGTGACCAGAAACGGCTTGCCGTCCTTCAACACGATGGTCGGCGTCATCGACGACAGCGGCCGCTTGCCCGGACCCGGTTCGTTGGCCTCATAGCCGATCAGTCCGTAGGCATTCGGCGCATCCGGCTTGACGGCGAAATCGTCGAGCTCGTTGTTGAGCAGCACGCCAGTGCCTTCGGCGACCAGCCCGACGCCGTAGTTGAAGTTGAGCGTGTAGGTGTTGGCGACCGCATTGCCGAAGCGGTCGACGATCGAGAAGTGCGTGGTGTTGCGGCCCTCTGACTGCACGCTGCCGCCGGCGCGAATTGCGCTTGCTGGCGTGGCGCGCTGCGGATCGATGGTAGCGCGCCAGGTCGCCGCGTAGCTTTTCGACGTGAGCCGCGCCACCGGCGCCTGCACGCTATCGGGATCGCCGAGAAACTCCGCCCGATCCGCATAGGCGCGCTTCATCGCTTCGATCATCAGAAACAGCGCTTGCGCCGTGTCCTCGTGCGGCAGGTCGTAGCCCTCGAGAATGTTGAGCATCTCGAGCAACTCGACGCCGCCGGACGACGGCGGCGGCATGGTAACGAGGTCGTAGCCGCGATAACTGCCGGCCAACGGCGTTCGCTGGATGGCATGATAGTTTTTCAGATCGTCGGCGGTCATGACCCCGCCGGCCTTCTGCACCGCCACGGCGATTTTCTCCGCAACCGGACCGTCGTAAAAGGCGCGCGGCCCATCGTGGGCGATCGCTTGCAGTATGTCGGCAAGGTCGCTCTGGACGAGCCGATCGCCGAGCTCGAACGGCGTGCCGTCGCTTTTAAGAAAAACGCGCGCCGAAGCCGGCCAGCGTGACAGCCGCGACAGCGGACGCGGCGCGGTGTCGAGCGTTGCGTCGGTGACGACAATCCCGTCGCGCGCCAGTGCAATCGCCGGCGCGATCAGTTCTGCAAGCGTGAAACGGCCGGAGCCGTATTTTTGCTCGGCAAGGGCGAGCCCGTCGACGGTGCCGGGCACGCCGATGGCGAGCGCCGAATTGCGCGATTTTTCCGGATCGGCATGACCCTGCGCGTCCAGAAACGACGTGCTGGTGATGGCGTGCGGTGCGGTTTCGCGATAGTCGATGGCGGCGTTCTCACCGTCGGCGCGGTGGATCACCATAAATCCACCGCCGCCCAAATTGCCGGCGCGCGGATAGGTCACCGCAAGCGCGAAGCCGACCGCGACCGCGGCATCCACCGCATTGCCGCCCTTCTGCAGGATGTCGGCCCCGATCTGCGCCGCAGCACTTTCCTGCGCCACTACCATGCCGTGCTGCGCGACGGCGGTTTGCGCCGGCCCGATTGACTCCTGGCAGCTTGCATCCCCGCTCGCAGTGAAGAGCGCCAGGCATATCGCCAAGACGAAGCGCGGCAGCGGATGTGTGCGAAGCTTCGGCATTTAATGGATCGGGCGCGGCCGGTTCAAAGCATCGACGGCAGAACGCGGTCGGGCGGACGGTGGCCGTCCATGAAGGTCTTGATGTTGACGATGACCTTCTCGCCCATGTCGACGCGGCCTTCGAGCGTGGCCGATCCCATATGCGGCAGCAACACGACCTTGCCGATCTTGGCGAGCTTGATCAGCCGGGGGTTCACCGCCGGCTCCTTCTCGAACACATCGAGGCCGGCGCCGGCGATCTCGTCGGCTTCGATCAACCGCGCCAGCGCGTTCTCGTCGATCACTTCGCCACGCGCGGTGTTGACCACGTAGGCCTCTGGCCTAATCAGCTTGAGCCGGCGCGCCGAGAGCAGATGATAGGTCGCCGGCGTGTGTGGGCAATTGACCGAGATGATGTCCATGCGCATCAGCATCTGGTCGAGGCTTTCCCAATAGGTCGCGTTCAGCTCCTCCTCGATGCGCGGCGCGACGCGGCGGCGGTTGTGATAGTGGATCTTCAGCCCGAACGCCTGCGCACGGCGTGCCACCGCCTGGCCGATGCGCCCCATGCCGACGATACCGAGGCGCTTGCCCCAGATACGGTGGCCGAGCATCCAGGTCGGGCTCCAGCCGTGCCAATCGCGATCGTCGATGAGCACGCGGGCGCCCTCGGCCAGGCGCCGCGGCACCGCAAGGATCAGCGCCATGGTCATGTCGGCGGTGTCTTCGGTCAGAACGCCTGGCGTGTTGGTCACGGTGATGCCGCGCTGCACCGCGCTGGCGACATCGATGTTGTCGACGCCGTTACCGAAATTGGCGATCAGCCGCAGCCGCTCGCCCGACTGACTGAGCACCGAACGGTCGATGTGATCGGTCACGGTCGGCACCAGCACGTCGGCGACCTTGGCGGCTTCGACGAGCTGCGCCTGGGTCATCGGCTTGTCGTCGGGGTTCAGCCGGGCATCGAACAATTCGCGCATGCGCATTTCGACGCTATCCGGCAGGCGGCGCGTGACCACGACCAGCGGCTTCTTGCCCTGTGCCATTCCTTGCCTCTTGGCGCTAACCTGTAGTGCGCCCGCAGAACGTCCGCACGTCGGCCGAATACCTCGTCACGGCGGCCAATCGGGAGCCGGCATTCACCGCATCTGCCGTTCAGGTCTCCTTAACCGCGCTCGCCGAGACTTTGGGCCGGGAGGGGTTCATCGGCGCCGTTCTACCAGATGGGCCGCGCTCTCACCAAGCGCACCGGGCGCAATCCGCCCGAAGCTGCGCTGAACGAGCGTTGGGATGCCGCTGCAACGGAGCGGGATGGGAGGCAAGATGATCGCGTGGTTCCGAGCCGTGTTGGTGGCGCTGCTGGCGTTCACGTCCGCGGTCGGTCCGACATGGGCTGGCAACGATGCGGTGGCCAGCGGACTGCCGATGCCGCGCTTCGTCAGCATCAAGGCGGATCGCGTCAACGTGCGCGGCGGCCCCGACAAGGACCACGATGTGTCCTTCATCTACACCCGCGTCGGCTGGCCGGTTGAGATCACTGCAGCGTCCGACAACTGGCGCCGCATCCGCGATTCGGACGGCTCGGAAGGCTGGGTGTATCACTCGCTGCTCTCCGGCAAACGCACCGCCGCGGTGCAACTGAAAGTGAAGACCGACATGGCGCCGCTGCACGCCAAGCCGGATGCAAATAGTCCGGTGACGGCCGAGTTGCAGGTCGGCGTGCTCGGCACCGTCAAAGCCTGCAACGGCACCTGGTGCCACATCGTCGGCGACAAGTTCGACGGTTGGGTCGAGCAGAACGACCTTTGGGGCGTCTATCCAAACGAAAAGTTCGACTGACCGGCGTCGTTCACAAGAAGCAGATTCCAAACCGGCCGGTCTACGGCGACGCACCGCGGCGGCTACAAACCTAACCCTGCTTCCGCCGCAGCCGGACCACCACGTCGATGCGGGCGATCTCGTAGCCTTCCGGCGGGCTTGGTGCCTTGCCGAGCAGCACGTCGGTCGCCGGAATGTCGAGGAGATCGTTCTTGTCCTCGACGAAGAAATGGTGGTGCTGCGAATTGTTGGTATCGAAATAGGATTTCGAGCCATCGACCGCGACTTGGCGCAACAGGCCCACCTCGGTGAGTTGGTGCAGGGTGTTGTAGACCGTGGCGAGCGACACCGGCACCTTGGCGCGGCTGGCCTCCTCGTAGAGCATTTCGGCGGTGACGTGGCGGTCGCCCTTGGCAAACAGCAGCCAGCCGAGCGCCATGCGTTGCCGGGTCGGACGCAAGCCGAATTCGCGCAGCTTGGCCTTGACGTCGTGCCACGGACAGCCGGTGAGGTCACCGCTCGCCATGGCGGCGCGCTGCTGCAAGGTGGCACCGAAACTGACCGGACGCGGCTCTGACATGGTTCTCCACATGGCCCGTTGCGGCGGGCTCTGCAAGATCGTTGCAATTGAAACATTATACGCAGGGTGGCGACAGCCGCAACCTTGTCCAACGCGCGGGGCGCCCATGTCCCAAAGCCCGGGCCCTGCCGGCCGGTGTGGCTTTGCCGGCAAGTCCCCATATGTGTTAATCAATCAGGCCGCGGGCGGAGACGATGCGGATGCCGGAGCGCCGGTCGAATTTCGAATACGAGGACCTGCTGGCCTGTGGCCGCGGCGAATTGTTCGCCGAGGGGCCGCAATTGCCGCTGCCGCCAATGCTGATGTTCGACCGCATCTCCGAAATCGCCGAAGTCGGTGGCGAATACGGCAAGGGCCTGGTGCGGGCGGTGCTCGATCTCAAGCCGGACCTCTGGTTCTTTCCTTGCCACTTCAAGGGCGATCCGGTGATGCCAGGGTGCCTAGGGCTCGATGCGCTGTGGCAGTTACTCGGCTTTTTCCTCGGCTGGGTCGGCGCCGCCGGCAAAGGCCGCGCGCTCGGCATGGGCGAGATCAAGTTCTCCGGCCAGGTTCTGCCGACCATGAAAAAGATCGTGTACGGCATCGATATCAAGCGGGTCATGCGCTCGAAGCTGGTGCTCGGCATAGCCGACGGCTGGCTATCGGCCGACGGGGCGGTGATCTACCGGGCGCTCGATCTCAAGGTGGGGCTGTTTCAAAACGCAGCGCCGCAGCCAAGCGGCGCCTGACCTTCCGATCCCTGTTTTGCCGCGTAAACAGTTGAGGGCGGGTCGCGGAAGGCGTTTTGGCGGGACAATGCGAACGAGGCAACGATGAGGCGCGTCGTGGTTACCGGGATGGGCATCGTCTCATCCATCGGCAACAACACGCAGGAAGTGCTGGCTTCGCTGCGTGAAGCCAAATCCGGCATCGTCAAGGCCGACAAATATGCCGAGCTCGGCTTCCGCTGCCAAGTGCACGGGGCGCCGACGCTCGATCCGGCCGAAGCGGTCGATCGCCGCGCCATGCGGTTTCTCGGCGGCGGCGCCGCCTGGAACCATGTCGCCCTGGAGCAGGCGATTCGCGATTCCGGGCTGGAGGCGGGCGAGGTCTCCAACGAGCGCACCGGCCTGATCATGGGCTCGGGCGGACCCTCGACGCGCGCCATCGTCGAAGCCGCCGATACGGCGCGGTCCAAGGGTCCGAAACGGGTCGGGCCGTTCGCCGTGCCGAAGGCGATGTCGTCGACCGCCTCGGCCACGCTGTCGACCTGGTTCAAGATCAAGGGCGTGAATTATTCGATCTCGTCGGCCTGCGCGACTTCGAACCACTGCATCGGCAACGCGTTCGAGACCATCGCCATGGGCAAACAGGACATCGTGTTCGCCGGCGGCTGCGAGGAGCTGGACTGGACGCTGTCGGTGCTGTTCGACGCTATGGGTGCGATGTCGTCGAACTTCAACGATACGCCGCAAAAGGCCTCGCGCGCCTACGATGCGGATCGCGATGGGTTCGTCATTGCCGGCGGCGCCGGTGTGCTGGTGCTGGAAGAGCTCGAGCACGCCAAGGCGCGCAGCGCCAAAATCTACGCCGAGGTCGCGGGCTATGGCGCCACGTCGGACGGTGCCGACATGGTGCAGCCGTCGGGCGAGGGTGCGGCGCGCTGCATGCACATGGCGCTGGCCAACGTCAAAGCGCCGGTCGATTACATCAATCCGCACGCCACCTCGACCCCGATCGGCGATCTCAAGGAGATCGAGGCGATTCGCGAGGTGTTCGGCGCCAAGTGTCCGCCGATTTCGGCCACCAAGTCGCTGACCGGCCATTCGCTGGGCGCGGCCGGCGTTCAGGAGGCGATCTATTCGCTGCTGATGATGAATTCCGGCTTCATCTGCGAGAGCGCCAATATCGCAAATCTCGATCCGGCCTTTGCCGACATGCCGATCGTGCGCGCGCGGCGTGACAACGTGAAGCTCGGCTGCGTGCTGTCGAACTCGTTCGGCTTCGGCGGCACTAACGCCTCCGTCGTGTTCAAGCACGTGGATGCGTAGTGTGTTTCTCCGTCATCCGGCAGTCGCTTCGCTTGCGCCCACGAATCACCAACAGATGAGTAAGTAGGAAAGGCGCATGCAGGGACTGATGCACGGCAAGCGCGGCCTGGTCATGGGGGTCGCGAACGATCATTCGATCGCCTGGGGGATCGCGCGAACGCTTGCCGCCCATGAGGCGACGCTTGCCTTCACCTATCAGGGCGAGGCGCTGGGCAAGCGGGTCAAGCCGCTCGCTGCGTCGGTCGGGACCGATCTCGTGCTGCCGTGCGACGTCGAGGACACAGCCTCGGTCGACGCGGTGTTCGCCGAGCTTTCCCGTACCTGGGGCACACTTGATTTTCTGGTCCACGCCATCGCGTTTTCCGACAAGACGCAACTCGCCGGCCGCTATGCCGACACGACGCGCGAAAATTTCGTGCGCACCATGCTGATCTCCTGCTTCTCGTTTACCGAAGTAGCGAAGCGCGCGGCCGCGTTGATGCCGAACGGCGGCGCCATGCTGACGCTGACCTATAACGGCGGCCTGCGGGCCATGCCGAACTACAACACGATGGGCGTCGCCAAGGCGGCGCTGGAAGCTTCGGTGCGCTATCTGGCGGTCGATTTCGGCAAAGACCGCATCCGCGTCAACGCCATTTCGTCAGGACCGATCCGCACGCTGGCCGGCGCCGGCATCGGCGACGCGCGCATGATGTTCGCGTTCCAGCAGCGCCATTCGCCGCTGCATCGCGGCGTCACGCTCGACGAGCTCGGCGGTGCTGGGGTTTATCTGCTCTCGGACCTTTCGACCGGCGTGACCGGCGAAATCCATTTCGTCGATTCCGGCTACAACGTCATCGCCATGCCGCATCCCGACGCGCTGCGCGCCGACGCCAAGCAGGCGGGCGAAAACGGCTCGACGTGAATCAGTAGCCTCACAGCCTCGCCAGGTGCGGCATGACTTCGGCGGTGAACAAATCGAGCGAGCGCAGCGCGTCGTAAAGCGACATGGTGCCGAGAAACAGATAGGTGAGCAGGTAGTTGACGCCGAGCGCGGCGACCTGGCGCTCGATCTCGGCGCGCACGGTCTGCGGCGAACCCGAGATCACGCTGCCGTCTTCCAGGCATGCTTCGTAGTTGGCGCCGCGCGGCGTGTTGAGCCGCGACACCAGCGACGATGCGCCTGAGACGCCGTGCTTCTCGCGCAGCCAATTGATGTGAAGGAGGTGGCGGTCCATGGCCGGCTTGGCAAAGCGATGCGCTTCCGCGTCGGTGTCGGCGACGAAGATGTGGCGTTGCACACCGATCACGATGCCATCGGGGAATTCGGCTTTCGGCTGCGCCGGGCTGCCGCGTTTGGCGAACGCCGCCTTGAAGGCGGCAATGTTGGCTTTGGCGAACGGCGTCGGTCCGAGCGTCACGTAATGCAGGCCGTGCTCGCCGCCCCAGGTCGAGCCGATCTCGTTCGATGAGGCGTACCAGAACGGCGGATGCGGCTGCTGCAACGGCCGCAGTGCGATCGGCACGTTTTCGTACACGTAGTGCTTGCCCTTGTAGGTCAGTGAATCCGTGGTCAAACCGGCGCTGATGCACGCGTACGCATCCATGAAAATATCGCGCGAATCGTCGTGCTCGACCTTGTGATACTTCAGCTCATAGGGCGACACGCCGCGGCCGACCCCGACGTCGAGCCGGCCGTAGCTCAAATGATCGAGCATGCAGATTTCCTCGATCAGACGCAGCGGCGAATAGAGCGGCAACAGATACACCAGGGGGCCGAGCCGTATGCGCTTGGTGGCGCGCGCCACGGCGCCGAGATAGACGCCGGGCACCGGCACGAGGTTGAGCGGCGTGGCGTGGTGCTCGGCGATGTGCAGGCAATAGAAGCCGGCGGCATCGGCCGCTTCGACAAAGCGCAGGCGCTCGTCGAACAGCGTGGCCAGCGGCCGGTCGCCATGCTCGACGTGATCGAATAATCCGACTTTCATGTTGGCTCTTTGGTTCTCGTTATTGTGAAAAGGGCCCGCTCGCGTTCAAATCATGCGCGCTTGCGTTTCTTCAGGGACGATCGACGGGTCGGGGAAGGAGTCCTGAACAGGCCGACATGCCGGCCCATGCCGGCGCAGTCCGTGTCGGTTTTCAGTCCGGCGGCGCGGATGCCGAATACCGCCAGTTCTTCGTCGCGATCTTCGGTATCGCCGGTGACGCCGACCGCGCCGATCACCTCCCCGCTCGCGTCGCGGATCAGCATGCCGCCGCCTTCCGGGAAAATCTGCTCGCCGCTCGCGGCGATCAGATAGCGCATGAAGATCGGCCGTTCCTCGGCGCGCTGGTGCACGAGCTTGGAGCTGCGGCCGAGCGCCAGTGCCGCATAGGCTTTGCCGTACGCCATCTCGAAACGGATCATCGAGGAACCGTCCTCCTTCTTGAACGCCTTCACCTTGCAGCCCGGCTCGACCACGATCACGCTCAACGGGCGGCAGTCCAGCGCCGCGCCGCGCTCGATGATGGCGTCGATAATCCGCTCGGCCTTTGCCAGCTTGATGGCGCCCATCGGCCTGACCCCAACGTCCCGGCCCGCGTTGTGCCATCATCCGTGCCGTTAGGCCATACGTCGGGGCGGCGCTCCCGGGCCTCCCCTTGCCTCTGAGCGCTGCGCGCGCCACATGTCCGCGCATTATGTCCGCCCCGCCCCCACCGCCCATTGCCGTCGAGCGCTTGGTCAAAATCTACAAGACCGTCGCGGCGGTGGACGGCATTTCGTTCACGCTGGTGCCTGGCTCGATCACCGGCCTTCTCGGCGGCAACGGCGCCGGCAAGACCACCACCATTGCCACCATCATGGGGCTGGTGGCGCCGACTTCGGGGCGCGTGACCGTGCTCGGCGCCGAGATGCCGCGCCAGCGCTATCGCGTCCTGCACCGCATGAATTTCGAAAGCCCCTATGTGGAAGTGCCGATGCGGCTCACGGTGCGGCAGAACCTGACAGTGTTCGGCATGCTCTACGGCGTCGACGATTTGCGCGGCCGGATCGCGCAGCTTGGCCGCGACCTCGAACTGACCGAGCTGCTCGACCGGCCCACCGGCAAGCTTTCGGCCGGCCAGAAGACCCGCGTCTCGCTGGCCAAATCGCTGATCAACAGTCCGGACGTGCTGCTGCTCGACGAGCCCACCGCCTCGCTCGATCCCGATACCGCCGACTGGGTGCGCGGCCATCTGGCGCGTTATGCCCGCGATCGCCACGCCACCGTGCTGCTCGCCTCGCACAACATGCCCGAGGTCGAACGGCTGTGCGAACGGGTGATCATGATGAAGCGCGGCCGCATCGAGGACGACGACACGCCCGCCAGGCTCCTGGCGCGCTACGGCCGGCGAACGCTGGAAGAAGTTTTTCTCGACGTGGCACGCCGCACGCCGCAAAGCGAGGCGGCGCAATGATTTCACGCACCGAAGCCGCGTTGGCATTCTCGCCGCGCCGCGTTGCCGCGATGATGCTGCGCTATTGGTATCTTCTGCGCGCGTCGTGGCCGCGGCTGCTCGATCTGGTTTATTGGCCGACGGTGCAGATGCTGACCTGGGGTTTTCTGCAATATTACATCGCCACCAATGCCGGCTTTTTCGCCCGCGCCGGCGGCACCTTCATCGGCGCGGTGCTGCTGTGGGACATTCTGTTCCGCGGCCAGCTCGGCTTCTCGATCTCGTTTCTCGAGGAGATGTGGTCGCGCAACATCGGCAACCTGATGATGAGCCCATTGCGGCCGCTCGAGTTCATTGCCGCCCTGATGGTGATGAGCGTGGTGCGGCTGTCGATCGGCGCAGTGCCGGTGACGCTGCTGGCGATCGCCTTCTTCGGCTTCAATCTCTACGCGCTCGGCCTGGCGCTGGTCGCGTTCTTCTTCAACCTGATGCTGACCAGCTGGGCCATCGGCATCTTCGTCTCCGGCCTCATCCTGCGTAACGGCATGGGCGCCGAGAACTTCGCCTGGTCGATCATGTTCTTCTTCATGCCGCTGACCTGCGTGTACTACCCAGTGACGACCCTGCCGTCCTGGCTGCAGCCGGTCGCCTGGATGCTGCCGCCGACCTATGTGTTCGAGGGCATGCGGTCGCTGTTGATCGACAAGGTTTTTCGGCCCGATCTGATGCTCGAGGCATTGGCGCTGAACGTCGTGCTGTTCGCCGCGGGCGTTCTTGCCTTCCTGGCGCTGGTGCGCAGCGCCCGCCGCAACGGCTCGCTGATGCAGACCGGCGAATAGCCGAGGGCACGACCGGGTTCACGGCCGTTCCGGATGGGCGCTATGTGCGCTGCGAATAGCGGGGAACAACCTTCCGCCATACGTAACCAATGATGAAAAAATTGCTTTTATGCTCTCAATATGACACATGATCGTGACAGTGCTGCAGTGCAGCACGAGGGGCAGGGGTCGGCAATGGCGATTGGCGAGTTCGGCGGCGCACCCGCCGCGCCGGACAGCGGCGGCGTCCTGCTTTCGGCGCCGTTGTACTGGTTCTATGAGATGAGCCATGCGGCGCTGAATCCCTCCCGCGCCTGGGCCGACGCCACCCGGTTGTTCTTCAAGAACCCGGTCAATCCGCTCTCCTTCACCACCTACGGCAAGTCGATCGCGGCAGCCTGCGAATTGTTCGAGCGCACGACGCGCCGCTACAGCCGGCCGGAATGGCGCATCGCGTCGGCCTTGGTGGGCGGCGAGCGCGTCCCGGTGGTGCCGAAGATCGTCTGGCAGCAGCCGTTCTGCCGGCTCGTTCATTTCGAGCGCATGCTCGAGCACAAACCGCAGCGCCCGCAGCCGCGCCTTCTGATCGTCGCGCCGATGTCCGGCCATTACCCGACCCTGCTGCGCGGCACCGTGGAGGCGTTCCTGCCAAACCACGATGTCTACATCACCGACTGGGTCGATGCCCGCATGGTGCCGCTGACCGACGGCCCGTTCGATCTCGACGGCTACATCGACTATCTCATCTCCATGCTGCATGTACTCGGCGGCGACACCCACGTGATCGCCGTGTGCCAGCCGTCGGTGCCAGTGCTGGCCGCGGTCGCGCTGATGGAAGCCGACGACGATCCCTACGTGCCGACCTCCATGGTGCTGATGGGCGGCCCGATCGACACCCGCGTCAATCCGACGGTGGTGAACCAGTTGGCGCAGCAGCGCGGCACCGACTGGTTTCGCCGCCACGTCATCACCAAAGTGCCGTTTCCCAACCCCGGCTTCATGCGCGACGTCTATCCGGGGTTCCTGCAGCTCAACGGCTTCATGAGCATGAATCTCGATCGCCACATCGAGGCGCACAAGCAGCTGTTCATGCACCTGGTGCGCGGCGACGGCGACTCGGCTGGCAAGCACAAGGAATTTTACGACGAATATCTCGCCGTGATGGATCTCGCCGCGGAGTTTTATCTGCAGACGGTCGAGACCGTGTTCGTGCGGCACGCGCTGCCGGAAGGCCGCATGACGCATCGCGGCCGGCCGGTCGATCCGCGCCGTATCCGGCAGGTCGCGTTGCTCACCATCGAAGGCGAGCACGACGATATTTCGGGCGTCGGCCAGACCGAGGCGGCGCACCGCCTGTGCAGCAGCATTCCGGCCGACCGCCATGCGCACTGGCTGCAGCCGGACGTCGGTCATTACGGCGTATTCAATGGCTCGCGCTTCCGCGCCGAAATCGCGCCGCGCATCGCCGATTTCGTCCTCTCCATGGCGCAAGCAAGCCGCACCACGCGCGCCAACCTCGCCAAGCGCCGCGCCGCCAATGGCAACGCGCTGCAGCCGGCGTAAGCGCTGCGACTTTGCGGCGACGCGGCCCTATTGCCGCCTGGCAAATGTGGCACTATCGCATCCTGGTTTGATTCGGGCCCCAGGCCATGCAGCTGCGCGCGCTGCTTTATCGCCGTCCCACTGAGCCGCAGACGATCCAGATCGTCTTCGACAAGTCGATCTACCTTGTGCGCGTGCGCCGGCACCGCCAGGCGCGGCGCTACACGTTGCGTATCCAGTCGGCGACCCGCGAGGTGGTGCTGACGATTCCGCCGCGCGGGACGTTCAAGGAGGCGCGCGACTTTGCGCAAAAGCACGGCGCGTGGATTGCCGCGCGGCTGGACCGGCTGCCGCGCGCCGCGCCTTTCGCCGCTGGTGTTGTCGTGCCGTTGCGCGGCCTGCCGCATCGCATCGTCCATCGTGGCGGTATGCGCGGCACTGTCTGGCGAGAGACCGCTGAGAGCGGCGAACTGCTGCTCTGCGTCGCCGGCGAGGCGCCGCACGTCGACCGCCGCATCGGCGATTTCCTTCGGCGCGAAGCAAAGCGCGATCTCGAAGCCGCGAGCCGGCGCTTTGCCCATGAACTCGGCGTCGAGATCAAGCGCGTCGGCGTGCGTGACCAGGCGAGCCGCTGGGGCTCGTGTTCGACCACCGGCGTGCTGTCGTTCTCGTGGCGTCTCATCCTGGCGCCGAGCGAGGTGCTGACCTATTTGGCCGCGCACGAAGTGGCGCACCTGATCGAAATGAACCATTCGGTGCGGTTCTGGCGGCTCGTGCAAAAACTCTGTCCCGATCACGAGCGCGCCAAAGTATGGCTCGACGTCTACGGCGCCGATTTGCACCGCTACGGCTTGTCCGATGCGGGTCGCGAACTGCCGTAGAAACAATCGCGGCTGAGTGCGCCTATAGCGGCTGCCGGCTCCGCGTCAGGGCGCCACGAATATTCTCCATCTCGCGGGCCCAATGATCCGCGCGTGAGGCAAGCAGCTCGCGCAGGCGCTGCGCGGCTTCCGGGTAACTGTCGAGAATCTTCAGAAACGTGGCACGCGACACGCGCAGCACACGCGCGGGCTCGCGTGCAATGGCGGTCGCCGGCCGTTTGGTCGGTGCCAGCAGCGCCGTTTCGCCCAGCAGTGTACCGGGCCCGGCGACGATCTCTTGATCGCCGGCACCGTCGGGTTTGAGTGCCAGCGAGCCCTGCTGCACCACAAAGGCGCCGTCAGCGGTGTCGCCGGCGCTGAACAGCACTTGACCGGTCTGCAGCGACAGCGATTCGGCAGCGATCGCCAGGCTGCGCAACGCACCCCCGCCGAGCCGGCGCAAGGTCGGCACCCGTTCCAACAGCCCGATTTCGTCTTCGATGCTCATCGAGGAGAAGCCGCGATCACGGCACGAGTTTGTAGCCGCCGGCTTCGGTGACCAGGATGGCTGGCGCGGCAGCATCCTTTTCGATCTTCTGCCGCAGCCGGTAGATGTGGGTCTCCAGCGTGTGGGTGGTGACGCCGGAATTGTAGCCCCACACTTCCTGCAGCAGCGTTTCGCGCGATACCGGCCGCTGTCCGGCGCGGTAAAGATAGCGCAGGATCGAGGTCTCTTTCTCGGTCAGACGGACTTTGTTGCCCTTGGCGTTGAGCAGCAGCTTTGAGCTCGGCCGAAACGTGTAGGGCCCGATAGTGAAGACTGCGTCCTCGCTCGCTTCGTGCTGGCGCAGTTGAGCGCGGATGCGCGCGAGCAGCACGGCGAAACGAAACGGCTTGGCCACATAATCGTTGGCGCCGGATTCGAGGCCGAGAATCGTGTCGGAATCGGTGTCGTGCGCGGTCAGCATAATGATCGGGGCCTTAAAACCGTTCTTGCGCATGATGCGCACGGCTTCGCGGCCGTCGATGTCGGGCAGGCCGACGTCCATGATGACGAGATCGATCTGGCCGGCTTTGGCCGCCTGCACGCCCTTGCTGCCGGTATCCACCGCGACGGCTTCGAATTCCTCGTGCAGCGACAGCTGCTCGGTCAACGCATCGCGCAGCTCGGAATCGTCCTCGACAATCAAAATCTTCCGGGTATTCGGCATCCATCCGCCCCGAGAGCCGTCCCACGCGCCGGCTCGAACTTCACAGCGCGCCGGACTGGCCGCGATTTTACCGCCCCGCTGCTGGCGAAGTAGAACATTCGCGCCCAAAAGAGCAAGCGGCACTTCGGGACAGTCGCCCAACGGAGCATCCGGCGAATGGCGTTAAGCTTTATCAGCGTCCACCGGCGGCCGGGCCGGCGGACCCAAGGCTGGCTACGTGCCGGAAGCCTCGTGGTGCCGGTCGCGCTGGGCCGGGGTGGCATCCGTGCCGACAAGCGTGAGGGCGACGGTGGCACGCCGGGCGGTCGATTTCGGCCATTGCGGCTGTGGTGGCGTGCCGACCGGCTGCCGCGGCCGGCGACCCTTCTGCCGGCGCGGCGGATCGGTCCTCAGGATGCCTGGTGTGAAGACCCGGGGGACCGCCGCTATAACCGCCATTTTCGGCGATCGGCCAATGAACCAGGCGACCGGCTCCAGCGTGCTGACCGCCTCTACGACGTGATCGTCGAAATCGACCACAACACACGGCCGCGCGTGGCCCGCCGGGGCAGTGCCGTATTCATCCACGTGGCGCGCGATGGTTTTGCGCCGACCGCGGGGTGCCTTGGCTTGCGGCCTCGCGACCTCTGCGTCCTGCTGAGCAAGCTGTCGCGAAGAACGCGAATTCTAATTCATTCGTAGCCCAGCCTTTGGCGGGGCCAGCGTTATTGCGCCAAGGCTGCCTGCAAGGTCCGCAGTTGTTCGAGGCGGCGGGAGAGCTTGTCGCGCTGGGCTTCATCGCTGGCGTCGGCCAAGTCCTCTTCGGCGTCCTTGATCTCGGCGGCGAGCATCGCGGTGTCGAAGTCGTCGCGCGGGGTGGCTTTGTCGGCCAGGACGGTGAGACCCGTGGGACTGACCTCGGCAATGCCGCCGATGACCACGACCGCCTCGCGGGCGCCGCCGTTGAAGATGGTGATGATGCCGGGACGCAGCGGCGTCACCAGCGGCGCGTGCTCGGCCAAGATGCCCATGTCGCCTTCGACGCCCGGCAGGTCGACCTGATCAACGTCGCCGGAGAACAGGACCCGTTCGGGCGAGACGAATTCAAAGTGCAGTTGCGCCATGGTGTGCTCGTCTCCGTGCGGATGGCGCCCACGATTTGGGTGATGCGCCTACCTTATTGGCCTTGGGCAGGTGTCCTCGTAACGGGTCGCTAGTTCTGTTCCTTGGGGGCAAGTCAGAGCGCTTCGGCGCCGGAGATGATCTCGATCAGCTCTTTGGTGATCATTGCCTGGCGGGTGCGGTTGTAGGTCAGGGTCTGCTTGCGGATCATGTCGCCGGCATTGCGGGTGGCATTGTCC